>ERZ501016.23-NODE-23-length-96408-cov-16.454817_pt1 | contig 96408 bp, 93 predicted proteins | sample MGYA00248889_ERZ501016 | MGnify/ENA primary metagenome ERZ501016 (study PRJEB25958, sample SAMN03398594) | human skin metagenome | study: EMG produced TPA metagenomics assembly of the Human Skin Microbiome Metagenome (human skin metagenome) data set. | reverse complement strand
AGGGCCGCCAGGCGGTCGCGCTCGCGGGTGTGGGCGGACTCGGCCTCCTCCTTCGCGGCGACGGCCGCCTCGACCTTCTCGCGGACCGCGGCGACCTCGGCGAGCATCGCCTGCTCGGCCTCACGGGCCCGTGCGGCCTGGGCGCGCAGCTCCTCGGGGTCGCGGCCGCTCGTCGACTCCTCCTCGTCGTCCCGGGTGAGCAGGCGCACCCGGTCGCTCGCGAGCGCGGCCGTCGCCTCGAGCCGCTCGGCCAGCGACCGCAGGCGCACCCACCGGTCCCCCGCGGCGGCGAGCTCGGGCGCTGCGGCCCGGGCGGCCTCGTCGAGCGCGCGGGTCTGTCCCTGCAGCTGCGCGACGGTCTCCTCGGCGCGAGCCCTGCGGGCCAGGAGCGCACGCTCGTCTGCGACCTCCTGCTCCAGCGCCGACGTCAGCTGGACGAGGTCGTCGGCGAGCAGGCGGGAGCGGGCGTCCCGGGCGTCGGCCTGGATCGTCGCGGCGCGGCGGGCGGCCTCGGCCTGACGACCGAGGGGACCGAGCTGACGCCGCAGCTCGCTCGTGAGGTCGGCCAGGCGGGCGAGGTTTACCTCCATCCCCTCGAGCTTGCGCAGCGCCTTCTCCTTGCGCTTGCGGTGCTTGAGGACGCCGGCGGCCTCCTCGATGAATCCCCGGCGTTCCTCCGGGGTGGCGCGCAGGACGGCGTCGAGCTGCCCCTGCCCGACGATGACGTGCATCTCCCGGCCGATGCCGGAGTCGGACAGCAGCTCCTGGATGTCAAGGAGGCGGCAGCTCGTGCCGTTGATCGCGTACTCGGACCCGCCGTTGCGGAACATCGTCCGGCTGATCGTCACCTCGGTGTAGTCGATCGGCAGGGCGCCGTCCGAGTTGTCGATCGTCATCGTCACCTCGGCGCGACCGAGCGGTGGCCGCCCGGAGGTGCCGGCGAAGATGACGTCCTCCATCTTCCCGCCGCGCAGGGTCTTCGCGCCCTGCTCGCCCATGACCCAGGCGAGGGCGTCGACGACGTTCGACTTCCCGGACCCGTTCGGGCCGACGATGCACGTGATGCCGGGCTCGAGCCGCAGGTGGGTCGCCGACGCGAAGGACTTGAAGCCCTTGAGGGTCAGGCTCTTGACGTACACGCGGGCGGCTCCGGGGACGGGGACGGTCGGGCCACCCTACCTGCGCCCCGCCAAGACTCAGGCCGTCTTCAGGCGTGCCTCGACCTCATCGATCGTCGATCCGTCGATCGCACGGGCGAGATCGTCCAGCCGATCGTCACGACGAGGCGAGACATCCACCCGGCCGTCGACGACCCGGAACGTGCCGCCCGCCGAGAACGCCCCCCAGACCGATCGCCCTCCTTGGCGATCAGGCGTGTCCCCCAGCACGAGAAGCACCTCGTCCCCGGCCTTCAGCCAGGGCTGGCCGGACTCGGTCTGGCGATCGCCCTCCCCTGACGAGGCAGGGACGGCCCGCTCGTACTCGACGTAGCCGTTGTGAATGTCGATCTCCTGCGGCGTGCGGACGGCCGTGAGGTGGCGGTCGACCTTGACGGTGACGACATGGAGCGCCAAGAAGCTGTCGGTGTCACCATCGGGCGTCGTTTCCCACGACCGGGTGACGGTCCCCGTCACCACAGCGTGCTTCGCGGCGTCGCGCAGACCACCCAGCACCTCGCGCTCGAGGGTGACTGCACGGACCCCCGGATCGACCCCCGTGGTGCCCGCAGCCGTCGAGGTGGCCGACCGGTCATCGCCCACCGGGGCGTCGCGTGACGCGTCGTCGCTGCACCCGACAAGGCCGACACCGGCGACCAGCGCTGCGACCCCTGTCCAGAGCCGAATCCCTGCCATGCCCCCTACGGTATGTCAGTGGGGCGGTTCGATGGTGGCGACCTCGGTGACCGCGTCGACCGGGATCGGCCCGTACACGTGGGGGAAGAGCTCGTCACCGCCGGGCACACCGGGTTCCCGGACGACCTCGGCCTCGAGCCGGGCGGGGTCGATGGTCAGCAGCAGCAGCGGCCCGTCGACGTCTGCGTAGAAGCGCCTCCGGACGCCCTGCCACTGGTGCGGGCCGCTCGCGTGGATGAACCCGACCTCCTCGAGGGTCACCCCGCGGGTCGAGACCCGGTACTCGCCCACCTCCCGGGCCCGGGCCCAGTCCTCCGGGAGCGCGAGGTGGAAGATCGCCGGGGCAGGGTCCGTGCCGCGGTCGCCCCCCTCCCCTGCGATGGCCTCGTGGTGGCGGATGACCTCGGCGATGACGAAGGTGAGGAACTTCTCGGCGAACGTCGGGTCGAGCCCGGCATCGTCCGCAAGCGAGCGCAACCGGGCGATCTGACGCTCCTCGCGGGAGGGGTCGGCCGGGGGCAGCCCACGCTCGGCCTTGAGCACCCCGACCCGCTGCGTCGCCTTGAACCGCTCGGCGAGCAGGTGGACGAGCGCGGCGTCGATGTTGTCGATGCTCGACCGCAGGCGCTGCAGCTCGGCGGGGACCTCGACGGGTGGCGTGGTGCTCGGGTCGGTGCTCACGGACGCCAGCGTAGGAGCGCGGCACGGGCTCCGGCGCGCCTGCCCGACCGACGGACGCGCGCTCCCTACGGTGACGACCATGGCGGCGACCACCGAGGCGGTCGGCGCGGCGCGGGCCGTGCCGGAACGACCTCGTGCGCGCGTCCACCTTCCCGGGCTCGACGGCCTGCGCGGGCTGGCGGTCATCGCCGTCATCGTCTACCACCTCGAGGGTTCCTGGCTGCCCGGTGGCTTCCTCGGCGTCGACGTCTTCTTCGTCGTCTCCGGGTTCCTCATCACCACGCTGCTGCTGCGCGAGGGTGAGCGGACCGGGCGTATCGACCTGCGCTCGTTCTGGGTCCGGCGCGCCCGACGACTCCTTCCGGCGCTCCTGCTGTGCGTCGTCGGGTCCGTCCTCGTCGCCTCCCTGTCCGAGCGCGACCTGCTCGTCGGGATCGGCCGGCAGGTCCTCGGCGCCCTGACGTTCAGCACGAACTGGCTCGAGATCGGCGCGGGCTCGGACTACTTCGACCGCGGCTCCCCCCAGCTGTTCCGAAGCCTGTGGTCGCTCGCCGTCGAGGAGCAGTTCTACCTCCTGTGGCCGTTCGCGGTCGTCGGCCTGGGCGCGCTCACGCGCTCGTGGCGGGTCCGCACGGGTATCGCCGCCGGGCTCGCCACCCTCTCCACGATCCTCATGGCCGCAGCGTGGGAGCCGGGCTCGGCGACCCGCGCCTACTACGGCACCGACACCCACGCGACGGGCCTGATGATCGGCGCGGCGCTCGCGTTCGCGTGGTCGGCACCGCACCGCGCGTGGACGAGCACGGTGACGTGGCAGCGGTACCGGCGGTGGGTCGTCGGGGGGAGCCTGGGGGTGCTCACGCTCCTCGTCGTCGTGCTCGCGGAGTCCTCCGCGGTCACCTTCCGCGGCGGGATCGCCCTCGCCTCGCTCGCGACCGCCGGCGTCCTCCTCGGGACGATCGACCGCGACGGCCCGCTGCGCCGCGCCCTCGAGTGGGGCCCGCTCACCGCCGTCGGTCGGCGTTCGTACGGGCTGTACCTGTGGCACTGGCCGGTCATCCTCGTCGTCGCCCAGGACATCCCGGCGAGCGACGGGACCGCCCGGTTCCTCTGGTCCCGGGTGTGGGCCGTCGTCGTCACGTGGGCGTGCGCGGACCTGTCCTTCCGGCTCGTCGAGACGCCGGTGCGGCGGCACGGCTTCCGCGGCTGCGCCCGGCTGCTCCTCGCGCGCCTGGGGCCGCTCGACGGGCGCCGGGCGAAGATCGCCCTGGCCGCCGGTCTCGTCACCGCCGTCGCGGTGACGACGGTCGTCCTCACCGCGCCCGACACGAGCTCGACGCAGCGGATGATCGAGGCGAACGAGGCCGCGGCGTCCGGGCCCCGGCAGGACGAGACGGTCGTGCTGCGGGACGACTTCACCATGCCGAGGGGGCGGGAGATCGACGCCTTCGGCGACTCGATGATGGTCGGTGCGGTCCCCGCGCTGAAGTACTACTTCCCCGGCATCCAGATCGACGCGCGCTCGAACCGGCACTGGTCGGACGGGGAGGCGGCGGTCGAGCGGGCCGGCGACACCCTGCGCCGCGCCGTCGTCCTGTCCTTCGGGACGAATGCGGGTATCGACGAGGCGACCGTGACCGCGGTTCTCGACCGGATCGGGCCGGACCGGATGGTCGTCCTCGTCACGATCCACATCGACGAGCCGCGCGCGAGGGCGGACAACACCCTGCTGCGGCGGGTGGCGAAGGAGCGGGCGAACGTCGAGGTCGCCGACTGGGACGCGGCGGTGCGTTCGCGCCCCGATCAGCTCCAGCCCGACGGCATCCACCCCAGCCTCGAGGGCGCGCACCTCTACGCCTCGACGATCCGCGCCGCCTTCGCCCGGTTGTCGGAGGAGGCCACGGGGACGAAGGTGAAGCTCGCGCCGAAGCCCATGCCCTGATCGTCGGGCGGTGGTCGCTCGTTCCCTGCCGTGGGAACGAAGGCCCGGTCCCGTTGTCGGACCCCTCCGGCAGAGTCGTACACATGTTCGATGACATCGACACCCTGTGCGCGACGATCGTCGACGGCCTGCGGGTCGGCGCAATGGCCGCTGCCACCCTCGCGCCCTCGCAGGACCTCGAGACGTTGACGAGGGCCGCAGCGTCGTTGGAACGGGTGCGCCGGGCCGCCGACGCCGCACAGCTGGCCGTCCTGGCCGACATCGGCCGCCGGGGACACGACCGCGGGCCCGACGGGTCGCTCGTCGAGACCCGGACGCCGCCGGGCCTCGTCGCGGAGATGGCGCCCGATGTCGTCGCGATGACCCTCGACTGCCGGCCCCACGAGTCACGGGTCCGGACCGAGCTGGCGGTACGGCTGGCGCATGATCTCGACCCGCTCCTGCGCCCGCTGCTCGAGGGTGAGGTGCCGGAGGACACCCTGCGTCTGGTCGCCGACGAGACCGCCGACGCCTCCTCGCAGGGCGTGCGGGCGTGCGTCGGGCACCTCCTCGCGGCCAAGCGCGGCACGCGGACGCCGCGGCTCCAGGCCCTCGACCGCCACGACCTCGCCCAGGCGTGCCGCCGGGTGCTCGACCGGACCGACCCGGGGTGGCGTGAGGCAAGAGCGGCGCAGAACAGAACGACGCGGACCGATGTCACGACCTCCCCCGGGCCGACCGGCACGACCGTGATCGCCGCGACGCTGCCGAGCGAGGTGGCTCTCGTCATCACCGCGAGCGTCGACCAGCTCGCGCGGCAGCGGCGGCGGGACGACCCCGACCTCACCGCGGGCGCGGCCCGTGCGATGGCGCTGGCGGACCTCGCAATGCGCGGGGTGGAGGTGAGCACCCACGTCACGCTCGGGCTCGCGCTCGTCCACGGGTCCGGGCCCGGGTCCGGGTCCGGGTCTGGATCCGGCTGCGGACCGGCCCGCCCAGGGTTCGTTCCCTCGGGCGGGAACGAGACCGCTCCGGCGTGGGTGGGCGGGGTGGAGGTCCCCCGACTGGGATGGATCCCCGGGTCGGTCGTCCAGACCCTCGTGGAACGGCTGGACACCCGGGTGACCCGCGCGCTGCTCGATCCCGAGGAGGGGACCGTCTCGGAGACCTCGTCCGTGGGCTACGTGCCCTCGCCCGCGGTCCGACGCCTGGTGCAGCTTCGTGACACCCGGTGCCGGATGTGGGGATGCAGCCGACGCGTCGCCGACTGCGACCTCGACCACGCAGTCCCCTACCCCGCGGGCCCGACCGCCGGGGCCAACCTGTCCGGGCTCTGCCGCCACCACCACCGGGTCAAGCACGCACCGGGGTGGCGCCACACCCTGCACGCCGACGGGACCACCGAGTGGACCTCGCCCGGCGGGACCCAGCGGGTCACGTGGCCGACCGCATACGCGGCTGCGGTCCCCGACCACCCGGCCTGGCGGCCGAGCAGTCTGCACGCCGGTCCGCCGATCGGCCCGATCGCCATGGAGCCGAGCGGCGACCTCGTCGACGCTGGCACAGAGGGCGCAGTGACCGAGGGTGCGGACGTCGGTTCTCCCCCGTTCTGAGCCCTACCCCCGGGAGCGTGGCCTGGGCTGGCAGCGTGGGCACCAGAACGAGCTGCGGTTCATGAATGCGCTGCGGCGGATCGGCGTGCCGCACCGGGAGCAGGGCCGGCCCTCCTGCCCGTACGCGTCGAGCCGCCGGTCGAAGTAGCCCTACTTCCCACGATAGATACATTGAAAAACTGGGAGTCTCTGATGGAGACGTTTCCGCTGGTCAGAGGCCACTTCGCCGCGAAATAACGTGCCATGACGTGTGCTGCCTACACACCAGAGTACGACCTCACGACTTCAACATACCAACGGCCCGGTCGAAGGAAGAATCGGACATCCGCGACCGTGCGCACAGGACGCCTCCGCCATCGAATATGGGCACTACGTCGCCTACGACGCAGTCCCGGCCTCCCCTTCTCTTCTCCGCTTGGCGTCTCATTCAAGCGGGTGGTCAGTGAAGACCTGGGCGATGGCCGTCACCTGTTCGCGTCTCAGCGGCGGCGCGGCCTCGTTGATCCTCCGGACGTGCTCGTCGTGCACCGCCGAGCCGAACGCGTAGTCCAGGTTCGAGACCGGGTCAGGTTGTTGATCACCGGGCGTCCGTCGCGGCCGCCCACCTTCTCGGTGCGTGCCGCAAGGTCTCCCTGCCTGATTCGTCGCCTTACGGTCTTGGTACTGCAGCCGTGGCGCTCGGCCACAGCGACGACGACCAGCCATGCGTCCTCGGACATCGGGCCTCCTCAAGATCTCCTGAGCATCCATAGTGGCGTCCGAAAGCCGATGCTCGGCCTCTGGACCCATGATCAAGTGTTTCGAAATCCTGCTCTCGGACGAGTCGTTTCAGACACGAAGTTTCGAGACTCGACCATCAGCATGAGCCCGGCAGCCAGGTATCGTCACATCAAGGAGATGATTGTTGTGATACTTGTGACGTCGCGGCGTGCAACCATGTCTAGCTGGACGTCCACGTCAATCCGGTAGCCTCCAAACGCGCAGGGACACGCGAAGTAGTCGAGCCGGGGTTCCAGTGCCCGGCAGGGGCGCAGGGGCGTGCCAGATGTCCAGCAAGACCAGTCCTTGTCCGCCGGTGACCCTGTTCAGCTCGAACTCGTCAATTATGGGGCTCAGCTCACTTCTGCCTCTCATTCTCCTCGGCATTCGGACTGGTACGCCCGACGCTGCCGATGGCTTCGAACAGCAGGGAGGGCCGGCCGCCGAGGCTGTTGACGAAGATGGTGGTCACCGACAGAGCCATGGCGACCATGGCCCAGACCGGGTACACCAGGCCGGTGGTGGCTGCTGGGATTCCGATGCCGTTGAACAGGAATGCCAAGGACACGTTTTGTCGGGTGCGCCGGTAGCTGGCGCGGCTGGTCTGCTGGGCTTCGAGGATCGCCGTGAGGTCGTCGCGGACGATGACCACGTCGGCGGATTCGACCGCGATATCGGTCCCGCCGCCCATGGCGATTCCGACGTCGGCCTGCATCAGGGCCGGTGCGTCGTTGATGCCGTCACCGACCATGGCCACGCGATTGCCGCCGTCTTGCAGCTCGCGCACCAAAGCGGCTTTCTCTTCGGGCAGGATTCCGGCGCGGATATCCTCGATGCCCACTTCGGCTGCAACGTGGGCCGCGGCGCGGCCGTTGTCCCCGGTGGCCAGCACCGGGCGGATGCCGGCCTCACGCATGGCCGTAACCGCTTGGACAGCGTCTGGGCGAATGTCATCGCCCAGGGCGATCACCCCCTGGAGGCGGCCGGCAACGGCGACGGCGACAACGGTGCGGCCAATGCCCTCCAGGCGGGTGACCGCCGACGACAAGGGACTCAGGTCGATGCCCTGGTCCCGGAGGAAGGCGGGTCGGCCCACTAGGACGGGGTCTCCCTCGATCGAGGCGCTGACGCCGAAACCGGTGATGGAGTCAAAATCATCCACCGGCTTCACCGTCAGGCCGCGCTGTTCGGCGGCGGTGACGATGGCACGGGCCAGCGGGTGCTCGGAGGGGTTCTCAGCCGCGGCGGCGATGGCCAGCAGTTCCGCCTCATTGCCCATCGCCTCGGTTTCACGGACCGTGGGGCGGCCTTCGGTGAGCGTTCCGGTCTTATCGAGCACGATCGTGCGCACTTGGCCGAAGGTCTGGAATGCTTCGCCCGTGCGCATGATGATGCCCTTATCGGCGGCCTCACCGGCGGCGCGGACGATCGCCAACGGTGCAGCGATACCCACCGCGCACGGGTAGCCCATCACCAGGACACCGATGCCGGCGAACACGGCGCGGCGGACGTCCGGCTCTCCGGTGAGAACCCAGCTGCCGGCCAGCCAACCCAGTAGGGCGAGGGCGGCGACGATGAGTACCGTGGGGGTGTAGACGCGCAGCACCCGGTCCACCAGGTGCAGGATGCCGGGTTTAAGAGCCCGGGCGTCTTCGACGTGGCGGACCACCTGGGCCAGGAAGCTGTCGGCTCCGGTGCGGGTCACCTCCACCAGCACGGAGCCGGCCCCGTTGATGGACCCGCCGATCAGCTCATCGCCGGTTGAGCGTTCGGTTGGCACTGGCTCGCCGGTCACCAGGGACAGATCGACGGTGGTGTGTCCGTCGATGACCTGCCCATCGACGGGGACCCGGTCGCCGGGACGGACCCGCACAGTGTCCCCGACACTAATCTCGGCTACCGGCACTTCCTCTTCGCGGCCATCGCGTACCAGCCGTGCGGTATCGGGTTGCAGTTCGAGCAGTTTCCGCACCGCCTGGCTGGAGCGGGTCTTCACCAGCAGCGAGAGCCATTCGGAGAAGATATGGTAGTTGGTCACCAGCACGGTCACCGCGAAGAACGGTGCGGTCGGATAATCCGGCAGGACTCCCGTCAATCCGATGATGCCGCCGGCAATCCCCGCGAAAGCGCCAACCTCCAGCAACACATGTTGGTTGAGGATGCCGCGCCGGGCCGCCTGATACGCCATCCGCAGGATATGCGGGGCAACACCGAACACCACGGCCAGGGCCAAAGCACCGGTGACCCACCCGGCTATTAGATCGGTGATCAGCCCGGTTTCCCGGCCGGCGTACGCCAACGCTGCCGGCGCGATGATCGCCAGGGCACCCAGTGCCGCGCGGGCTTTCCCGGCCGGCAGCAGGATCGCATAGGCGACGGGAACCATCAGCACCACCACCGAAGCCGGCACCAACACTGACCAGATGCCGGAGACTTCCAGGATCATCGCGATGGCCGTCAGGCTGGCGGCGACCGCCAGCAGCAGCCTTTTGCCTTCCCGGATCAGGTCCGCTTCCTCGTCCTCAAAGGGGCGCAGCTTCCGTGGGTCGTACAGGTCATAGCCGATATCGCGCAGCGTCCTCAGGATTTCCTGCGGTTTGATCAGCTTCGGGTCATAATCGATGAGCGCCTGCTCGTGGGTGAGGCTGACGGCGACCTGATCAACCCCGGCCTGGCGGCCCAGCGCCTTTTCAATGGTGCCGGTACACAACGAGCAGTGCAGCCCGGCGATTCGGGCACGAATCCGAGCGTGCCCCTCCAGATGGCTGGGCTCCTCATCCCACAACTGCTCGTCCTGGGGTGCGGTCTCCGTGGTCATTACGCTGATCCTTCAGTGCCGGCGACCTCGTAGCCGGCGGTCACCACACGTTCTTCGAGTGCTTCACGGTCGGTCACGTCGGCGTCGTACCGAATATTGAGTTCACCGGTGCGGTGATCGGCTGTGGCCTCGCTGACACCCTCAAGCCGGCGCAGCGCTGTGCCTAACCGCTGCTCACACCCGGTGCAGCTCATTCCCTCAACCTTCAGAGTCACGGTTGTTGTTGCCATGGTGCTCACCTCGCACTTTCCTCAATTTCGATCCTTGTCCTGCCGAGAACCTGGCAGAACGGTGTAGTGAATGGTTTGGGCCTGGATTCGGCCGTTCCGGATGAGAAAAGAATCTGCCCCATCCTCGACGCGGCCACCGTTCGCCGCCTGGGCGGTCCACTCCAGTAAAGCGACCTCCCCGGCAAAAACACGGGCCGTATAGGTGAATTCGGCCTGCGGCAGCTGCCCGCGCAGCAGCTCGGCCAGTTCGCGGACTCCTTCGTGGCCGCGGTGCGCACCGGCCCCGGTCAGCACCACCACGTCGGACGCGTAATTGCGCTCCAGGTCCTCATCCACGGTGCCATGTGCGCCCTGCTGCACGTGTTCGTCGAACACCTTGCCAGTACCCCGGGCCGTCAGTTCGTCTGCCATGGAACCACACTAGACCTTCCACTCGACTGGAAGGTCAAGTGAGCAGCCACGGGATAGTGCCCGCTGCGGTTGACGTTCCAGCGGAGGAAGGTCCACGATGAGAAGACTGGTGGCTACTCGGAAAGGAAGTACCCCAAATGCCCATGATCGAGGACCAGACCAAACACCTCATCGACACCCTCAGCGACTGTCTGGCCAAGTGCGAGGCCTGCGCCCAGGACTGCGCCGACCAGGGCAAAAAGGACCTGGCCAGCTGCATCAAGCTCTGCACTGATTGCGCGGACCTGTGCCGGGCCTGCATTCCGTTACTGGCCCGCGGCAGCCAGTTCTCCGCCGAGTTGTGCCGGGTATGCGCCGTCGCCTGCGAGCAGTGCGCCCAGGAATGCGAACGCACCGGCATGGACGAGTGCGCTGAAGCCTGCCGCAAGGCCGCCGACGCCTGCCGTCAGATGGACGGAGTCTAGCCGCGATGGTCTGAGGCGGGCCCGCTCTTCTGTCGCACATGCTCAATCAACCGGCAGGTGCAGTAGTCATCGGCCGTGGGGAGCCGGTCCGCCTCTGAGACGATCTCCGTCAACTGTTTCTGGAGCACCACGAGCTCACGTATGCGTTGTCCGATTCCCTCCAGTTGGGATTCTAGGACGCCGCGCACATAGGCACACGGGACCTCGTTGCGCTCACGAAAAGCCAGGATCTCCCTCACCTCGTCCAGACTAAACCCCAGCCGCTGGGCGCTGCGGATAAATGTCAACCGATCGATGAAGGACTCGTCGTAGTCCCGGTATCCGGACGTGGTACGCCCCGGTTCGGCCAGAACCCCAATGGACTCGTAGTACCGGAGCGCCTTGGTGGTCACGCCAGACAACTGAGCTAGTTCGCCGATCTTCATGGAACCTCCTGCCAGGACATTATAGCCGAGGGTAAGGTTAATCCAAACAGCCTGCTGGCATCGCCAGCGGCGAGGCTGCTGAATGCAGTTTCAGATCAGCAGAGCACTACCGCGGCGCGTGCCACACGCGCTCCAGAGGAAGGTCCGCGACGTAGCCGTCTATCGGCAACAGTCGAAGGAGCACCAGCCGACGGCCCTTTTCTAAACCCGATCGGCTCCGCCCTTAGCCTGGTCGGTGGCGTGGTTGGAATCCATGGGCAGCAATCGTGGCCGGTGCGGTCGCCGCAGGCTCGGCGGGTGGCGATGAGCACGATGAGCGCCACGAACGCGATGCCGGTGCCGAGCACCCAGGGGTTGCCGAGGATCCCGCCGACGCCGGCGAGGACGCCGCCGGCGATGAGCAGCGGCAGTGCGCAGCAGAGGGCCATGAAGAGCACGGCCCCTGGCCCGAGCGGCAGGCCGCTGCTGGCTCGGGCGTCGCGTCTGGTTGTCATGGGTGTTCTCGTTTCATTCGGGTTCGGCTCAGCAGCAGCGGTGGCAGCCGCCGGCCTCATGCTCGCCCAGATCCGGCAGATCGTGGACATCCGCGACGCCGGCCACGCCCCGTGCGACCACGGGCGCGAGCTGCTCGACGCGCGCCTGCGCGACATCGAGCAGCAGATCGCGCAGCTCTCCGCCCTGCGCGACACCATCGCCGGCCTCCGTGACGACGCGGCGCAACCCGAGCCCGAGACGTGCAGCGCGGGCCAGGTCTGCCGGTACGTGTAGACATGAGAGCCGTTCGTCCGCGGCGCTGACAGACCCCATGTCTACGGCTTAAGACGATCTGCAGTGGCACACCGAGGCCGCTTAGGGAAAGCCGCAGGCACGACGGCCAGACGGTGCGTTCTGGCATCGGCACCTCGGCTGAGCCTACCAATCAGCGCGGTCGCAGGGCATCAGAATCGGCAGCTTCGGAAGGGCCGGATCCACTACCTTGGCGAGCGCGCTGGGCGGCCTGCTGTCCGACATCCGCACCGGTGGCGCTCGCGACACATTGACGAACTGCGGGTCGAGGCAATGCTCTCATACGTGAGGGCTGCCCGCCCGTTCGTGATCGCATCGAGCACGACCGCTCACCGAGCGTTTTTGCTGGCAGACCGGGCAAGAGCGGCTCGAGCGGCTCGTGAACTTCTCCCGCACGATCGCCGTTCCGCAGCGCCTGCAGGGGTGCCCGGCGAGCCCATAGACAGCTCGAAAGGGGCCTCTCGAACCAGACTTCCCACGTTAGTCTACGTTGAAGTTCAGACGCGTTCGCAGGAGCGTGTTTTCGCTGGTCAGATGTTGGTTTGAGCCCAAATGGGCATCACGGTAACGCACCTTCCCCACCTCTCAGAATACGTCCGCTCGACTTCAATGGGGATGGGGCCCAGTCGAAGGTAGAGTCTGTCTGCCAGACCAGCGTCTACTGTGTCGCCAGAGCCGCCGGGTCTGATGCGACTGCATCGGGGAACCGCGTTGCTGGGTCCTCCTCCGGGTGGGTTGACCTACTCGCCGACGCCCACCGAAACGGGTCGGGCCGACCGGACTGGCTCAGCTCGGCGGCTACCCGCTGCCGTGAGGTTCGCTAACTTCACGCAGGTGTGAGTGATCCTTGCGGACGAGGCTCGCGGTCGGATTGGGAGACTGGTCGGCGGGCTGTCGCATTCACGCGTCTTCGATGATCGAGCAGACGGGCGATGCAGGCTCGCTCGTCGGCGGCCCGCCGGGTGTCGACGAGGGTCTTCCGCAGCGCTATGAGGTCATCGACTGCGGTGTCGACCTCCTCGATGCGGGCGTCGAGCAGGTCCCGGACGGCGTCGCAGGGAGGGGTCCCGCCGTGGCGGATCTCGAGCACTTCTCGGACGTCATCGAGGTGGAGTCCGAGAGCGCGGGCTCTGCGGATGAACGTCAGCAGTTCTACATCAGCAGGCGTGTAGAGGCGGTATCCGGCCGTGCTGCGTGCCACTTCGGGGAGCAGGCCCTTGGCCTCGTACACGCGGACGGGCTTGCGCGTGACCCCTGCGGCCCTGGCCGCCTGGCCGATCGTCATCTCCAGGACTGCCATGATCTTCCTCCTCGGCATCATTGTTGACCTTCACCCAGGGGCCAGGTTCTAGTGTCGCTCGCGTCCGAGGAAGACGCTTTGAGGAAGGAGGTGAGAACGATGTCGTTCCAGGAGGGAGAGGTGTATCGCTGCCCGGACGAAGCCTGCGGCTGCGAGCTCGCGGTGACCAAGGGAGACCCGCCCAGCTGCGACGGCCAGCCGAGCCCGACGTGCTGCTGCGGCAAGACCATGGCCATGGTCAAGGCCGTCTAGTTTGTGGCTCGACTGCTGGTCGGCGGCTTGGCGGGCAGAGCGCCTGGCCGCGGACCAGCCGCTCTCCTTGATCGGCGCAGGCTGCTGTGGCCCGTTACCCCGGTCTGCGATTCTGGCACTCATTCGTCGAGCGCCGCAGCGGCGACGTTCTCCATCTAGCATGCGCAGCCCGCGCGGCAGTCGAAGCATGCCGCGTCAGCTGGGCATCTGCCCCGGGCTGCGGCGCACCGTGTTCATGACGAACGCAGTCACGTTGCCGACGTGGATGAGGCAGCGAGCCGGCGGGGCCGTGGATTCGGCTGATGGGCAGCCGGCGAGGATCGCGTTAACATGTCGCGCGCTGTTCGGGACGCCGGCCCGGGAGCCCGGGTTTGGCGTCGGAGCCTCGGGACGAGATGCGCGGCCACGCATCCCGGCTGGGTTGCGCGGCCGCGCGTGGCCAGCCGGTCAGTTCTCCTGGTAGGCGATCGTCGTCATCATCCCCGCCTCGCCGTGGTAGACGTTGTGGCAGTGCGTGAGCCAGCGGCCGGGGTTGTCGGCGTCGAACTCGACGCGCAGCGCCTTGCCGGGCAGGACGATCGCAGTGTCCTTGCGCGGCCCGCCGCCGGGGAGCTGGTAGGTGTGCCCGTGCAGGTGCATGGGGTGCCACATCGTGGTCGAGTTCTTGAACTCCAGGGCGACCCGCTCGCCCTGCTTGATGCCGAGGGCGTCGCGCATCGGCCGGTCCATGTCCATGCGCTTGCCGTTGATCGCCCAGTCGTACTTCTCCATGCCCCCGGTCAGCTCGAGCACGAGGGTCCGGTCGACGGCGCGCTGGGGCAGCCCGACCGCGCTCGCTGCCCTGAGGTCGGAGGCGGTGGCGGGGGTCTTGGTCGGCGGGAGCGTCGTCTTCTTGGTCGGTGCGGTGCCGGATCCGGTGCGCAGGACGGCGAGGGCCTGGTCCTGCTTGCCGAGGGCCTCGGCGATGACGGCGAACGCGCCGTCGCCGGCGGTGATGACCGCGTCGTAGCGCTCCCCCATGCCGAGCACGACGCTCTCGGCCTTCGAGGGCTCGACGGGGAAGCCGTCGGTGTGGGTGATCGTCAGCTGGTGCTCGGCGACGCCGAATCGGAAGGCGGTGTCGCCGCCGGCGTTGATGATCCTCAGCCTGATCCTCTCCCCGGGCTTGGCGGTGAAGGTCTGCGGGTCGTTGGCGGGCTTGCCGTTGATCAGGTAGAGGGGGTAGTAGACGTCACCGGCGTCGCCGCCGAGCAGCGGCGAGCTTGCGCCCATGAGGGTGTTGCCCATCCGCATCGGCCCCATGTCCATGCCGCCGTGGTCGATCATGCCCTTCTCGAGTTCGGCGAGGACCTGGTCGGGCGTCGCGGTCACGCCGTCGAGCCAGTCGTCCAGGACGATGACCCACTCCTTGTCGTAGTCGGCCTTCTCGTTCGGGTCGTCGATGATCAGCGGCGCGTACAGGCCGCGGTCGAGCTGGGTGCCGACGTGGGGGTGGAACCAGAACGTGCCCGGCTCGGGGAGGGTGAACTCGTAGGCGAACGAGCCGCCGGGCTGGACGGGCTTCTGGGTGAGGTTCGGGACGCCGTCCATGTCGTTGCGCAGCGCGAGGCCGTGCCAGTGCACGCTGGTCGGGTCGGGCAGGTCGTTGGTCAGCGCCACTTTCAGGGTGTCGCCGACGTTGCCGCGCAGTGGCTCGGTCGCCGATGCTCCGCGGTAGGCCCAGGTCTTGGCGGTCTTCCCGCCGAGGTCGAGGGTGACCGGTTCGGCGGTCAGCGTGCGCTGCACGACGGTCCCGGTGCGGCGGCGTTTTGCCTCGGCCGCGGTGACGGCGGCGCTGCCGGGCTTGACGAATGAGGTCGTATTGGTGGCGGAGCCGGACCTGGAGCTGCAGCCGGCGAGGCCGGCGGCGGTGAGGGTCAGTGCGCCGGCGGTCAGGAACTGGCGGCGGTTCAGGGTGGAGTGCATGGGTGATGTCCTTCTGTGTCGATGGTGAGCGGTGCCACGGCATCGAGCCGGCGCGCTCGACGATCACGGTTGATCGGAGACGCGGGGCGGCGACGGCCCTCGAAGGAGGGCCAGCGCCGTTGGAGCGCGATGGCATCGCAGGTGCGGGGCAGGGCCGGGGACCCCGCCGAGGAGGTCGGAGGAGCGCCGCGTCGGCGCTCCCGGCTGCTCACGTTCGTTGGATCGACAGCTCCAGGTGCGACAGCGCGAACCGGCGGGGCGTCTGCGACGGCGGGGTCGGCGTGGCTGCGGCAAGATCCGGGTAGGGCAGGCTGGCGGCGGGCGGGACCGGCAGGGCCGGAAGGTCCTTGCCGGTCGGCACGGAGACGCAGGTGGAGCCGCCACTGCCGTTCATGGCGTCGGCGCAGCCGCCGGAGCCGTGGACCATGCCGTGCGCTCCGTACGTCGCCGACGCGGGGGCGGCGGTCGCCTGGGCCGCGGCGGCGGGTGATGCCGGGGACGCGTGGCCCGAGGAGGCGATGGAGGCAGTCGCGGGCATGGGCCCGCCGACCAGCGCGTGCATGCCGAGGAGCCCGGCGATCAGCAGCGCGACGAGGACGGCCAGCTGCAGCCAGTGCCGGCTGCGGCGGGGGTCGTCGGTCGCGGTCTGCACACCACCAGCATACCCCGGTGGAGTATCCCTTCAGCACGGCGGCCGATTCGGCGATCAGCCCGGCCCGCCTTGCGGGAATACCCGATGGGGGTATACGGTTGCTCCCGTACAGGTACCCACCCGGGGTACCGAGAACGAGGAGGATATCCGATGGCTGCGAACGAGTACCAGGTGACGGGCATGACCTGCGGGCACTGCGAGATGTCGGTTCGCGAGGAGGTCAGCGAGGTCCCCGGAGTCACCGACGTCGAGGTCAGCGCGCAGACCGGCAAGCTCGTCGTCACCGCCGAGGGGGACCTCGACGATGCCAAGGTCCTGGCCGCCGTCGAGGAGGCCGGCTACACCGCCGTGCGCGCCTGACGACGCCACCAGCGCTGCTCAGACTCCCCGTCGACCTCGACGGCGACGGGGGCTGAGCGCGCACGACTGATCGCAAGCGGAGAAGACTGCCCTGCGCAGGAACCGGACGCCGCACAGCCCAGAGAAGGGATCGAAGAATGAGTGCACCAGCGCCGCTCAGCGCGGACGCCGGCATCGAGCTGGAGATCGGCGGGATGACCTGCGCCTCCTGCGCGAACCGGATCGAGCGCAAGCTCAACAAGCTCGACGGCGTCACCGCCGCCGTCAACTACGCGACCGAGAAGGCCAAGGTCACGATGCCCGCAGGCTACGACCCGGCCCTGCTGGTCGCCGAGGTCGAGAAGACCGGCTACACCGCCGCCCTGCCCAAGCCCCCGAGCTCCAAGACCGCCGAGGCGGCCCCGGGCGAGAACGAGGACGCAGATCCGGAGCTGACCTCGCTCAAGCAGCGGCTGATCGGGTCGATCGTGCTCACCGTCCCGGTGATCGCGATGGCGATGATCCCCGCGCTGCAGTTCACCTACTGGCAGTGGGCCTCCCTCACGCTGGCCGCGCCGGTGATCGTCTGGGCGGGCTGGCCATTCCACAAGGCCGCGTGGACCAACCTCAAGCACGGCACCGCCACGATGGACACGCTCGTCTCGATGGGTACCTCGGCGGCGTTCCTGTGGTCGCTGTACGCGCTGTTCTTCGGCCACGCCGGTATGCCGGGCATGAAGCACCCGTTCGAGTTCGCCTTGGCCCGCTCCGACGGCGCGGGCAACATCTACCTCGAGGCCGCCGCGGGCGTGACCATGTTCATCCTCGCCGGCCGCTACTTCGAGAAGCGCTCCAAGCGCCAGGCCGGAGCCGCGCTGCGGGCACTGCTCGAGCTCGGCGCGAAGGAGGTCTCCGTGCTGCGCGACGGGGCCGAGGTCAAGATCTCGACCTCCGACCTGTCCGTGGGCGACGAGTTCGTCGTCCGCCCCGGCGAGAAGATCGCCACCGACGGCGTGGTCGTCTCCGGCACCTCCGCCGTGGACGCCTCGATGCTCACGGGCGAGTCCGTGCCCGTGGAGGTCCGCGAGGGTGACCCGGTCACCGGCGCGACCGTCAACGCGGGCGGCAGGCTGGTGGTCCGTGCGACCCGGGTCGGCTCGGACACCCAGCTGGCGCAGATGGCCAAGCTGGTGGAGGACGCCCAGTCCGGCAAGGCGCAGGTCCAGCGCCTGGCCGATCGGATCTCCGGCATCTTCGTGCCGATCGTGATCGTCATCGCCCTCGTCGCGCTCGCAGCGTGGCTGATATCCGGATCCGGCGTCGCGGCCGCGTTCACCGCCGCCGTCGCGGTCCTCGTCATCGCCTGCCCCTGCGCCCTCGGCCTGGCCACTCCGACCGCGCTGCTGGTCGGCACCGGCCGCGGCGCGCAGATGGGCGTGCTCATCAAGGGCCCCGAGGTCCTGGAGTCCACCCGCAAGGTCGACACCGTCGTGCTCGACAAGACCGGCACCGTGACCACCGGCAAGATGACCCTGGTCGACGCGATCACCGAACCCGGCACCGACCGCGCCGAGCTGCTCCGCCTCGCCGGCGCATTGGAGGACGCCTCCGAGCACCCCATCGCCCAGGCCATCGCCAAGGGCGCGGTCCAGGAGGTCGGCCAGCTGCCCACGCCCGAGGACTTCGTCAACGTCGAGGGCAAGGGTGTCCAGGGCGTCGTCGACGGCCACGCCGTGCTCGTTGGCCGGGAGTCCCTGCTGGCCGACTGGTCCCAGCACCTCTTCCCGGACGTCGCCGCCGCCAAGGCCGCCGCCGAGGCCGAGGGCAAGACCGTCGTCGCCGTCGGCTGGGACGGCCAGGCCCGCGGGATCCTCGTCGTGGCCGACACGGTCAAGCCCACCAGCGCCGAAGCCATCGCAGGCCTGAAGGGCCTGGGCTTGACCCCGGTGCTGCTCACTGGCGACAACGAGGCCGTGGCCCAGCGGATCGCCGCCGAGGTCGGCATCGACCAGGTGATCGCCGAGGTCCTGCCCAAGGACAAGGTCGACGTGGTCACCCGCCTGCAGGGCGAGGGCAAGGTCGTCGCGATGGTCGGCGACGGCGTCAACGACGCCCCCGTGCTCGCGCAGGCCGACCTCGGCCTGGCGATGGGCACCGGCACCGACGTCGCCATCGAGGCCTCAGACATCACACTGGTGCGCGGGGACCTGCTGGCCGCGGTCGACGCGATCCGCCTTTCCCGCAGGACTTTGGGCACGATCAAGGGAAACCTTTTCTGGGCCTTCGCCTACAACGTCGCGGCCATCCCGGTCGCGGCGCTGGGCATGCTCAACCCCATGCTCGCAGGCGCGGCGATGGCGTTCTCGTCCGTCTTCGTCGTCGGCAACAGCCTCCGCCTGCGCGGGTTCCGCAGCGTCGCCAAGCAGTGACGCCACAGGACCAAACCATCCACCGTACCGATACATGAAAGGCATCCACTGAGAATGAACAACGAATCCCAGGCACCCGCCAGCTGCTGCAGCATCTCCCCCGCACAGCAGGCACCCGCCGCCGAGGCACCGGCCGTCGCCGGCTCCGGCTGCTGCGGCACGACCGACGCAGAGCGCCCCATGGTCGATGCAGACGGCCGCGAAGACCTCCTCGCCGGCAGCGAGGACGCCACGACCTGCCCCGTCATGGTCGGCAACCCGGTCAGCAAGAAGGCCGCCGAGGCCCAGGGCCTCTTCCGCGACTACGACGGGCAGCGCTACTGGCTCTGCTGCGCCGGCTGCGGTCCGACCTTCGACTCCGACCCGGCCAAGTACGCCGCCAACATGGCCTGACCCTTCGATGCGCCGGTGGCAGCGGCATCACCGCTGCGGCCCCCCGGCCTGTTCGATCGGAGCGTCCTGGCCCGAGGACCACCGATCGCCCAATTGACCCGTACCCCACAGGGGTATATGGTTGATGGGGCAAGACTGAATGAATAGGAGACTTTATGCGCAAGCGCTTCATGATGACCATCGCTGCAGGAGTGCTCGGCGGAGCACTCGTGCTCACCGGGTGCAGCACCGGCGGGGACCAGGACCAGTCCACGCCCTCGTCGAGCAGTCAGCACCAGGGCCACGGAGGCAGCAGCTCGACCGGCAGCGGCGGCGAGATGGAGCACCCGATGGACGGCGGACCTGCTCCCGCCGGCATCGAGAAGGCCACCTCCCCCAAGTACCCGGTCGGCACGAAGGTCACGCTCACCGCCGACCACATGGAGGGAATGGACGGGGCGAACGCGACAATCGTCGGCGCTTTCGACACTTACACCTACGCGGTGAACTTCACGCCGACGACCGGCGGCGAGCCGGTCAAGGACCACAAGTGGGTCGTGCAGGAGGAGCTCAAAGACGCCGGCGACCAGCGCCTGGCCGACGGCACCGAGGTCACCCTGGAGGCCGAGCACATGAAGGGCATGAAGGGCGCGAAGGCGACCATCGCCTCCTCCACCGACCAGACCGTCTACATGGTCGACTACGAGGCCGACGGCATGACGATGACCAACCACAAGTGGGTCGTCGAGAGCGAGATCCAACCGGCTTCTTGAGCCGGACGCCGCGGGCCCTCCAGGGTCCGCGGCGAGACACGCACGACCCGATCGAAGGGAAAAGACCGGGGAGAACGAGGGGAAGCGAAGAGCAATGACGGATCCGACCGCGCACCATGATCACCACGGCGACGTCGCCGACGAGACCGCGCACAGCGGGCACGACGCCGTTGCGACGGCCAACGACGCGCATGCGGCGCACGAGGGCCACGGCGTGGACCACACCGAGCATGGCGACCATGCGGCGCACGATGAACACGGTGGCCATGGCGGGCACGCTGGCCATGGCGACCATGTCGGCCAGTTCCGCCGGCTGTTCTGGATCAACCTCGTCATCGCAATCCCCGTGGTCGCGTTCTCGCCGATGTTCGCCATGCTGCTGGGCTATTCGGTGCCCGGCTGGGCGGGCTGGGTCGCCGGGGTGCTCGGCACCGTCATGTACGTCTGGGGCGGGAAGCCGTTCCTGACCGGGGCCTGGAGCGAGCTGAAGAGCCGCCAGCCGGGGATGATGCTGCTGATCGCGCTCGGGATCACCGTCGCGTTCCTGGCTTCCTGGGCCGCCACGATCGGTCTCGTCCACCACGAGCTGGAGTTCTGGTGGGAGCTGGCGCTGCTGATCGTGATCATGCTGCTGGGCCACTGGATCGAGATGCGCTCCCTGGCCCAGACCACCTCTGCGCTGGACTCCCTGGCCGCGCTCCTGCCCGACGAGGCCGAGCGCGTCGAGGGCGACGACGTCGTCACGGTCGCCCCAGCCGACCTGCGCGTCGGCGACGTCGTCATCGTCCGCCCCGGCGGCAGCGTCCCCGCCGACGGCACCGTCGTCGATGGCCGCGCCGACATGGACGAGTCGACGATCACCGGCGAGTCGCGCCCGGTTGCCCGCGGCGAGGGCGACCCGGTCACCGCCGGGACCGTGGCCACCGACTCCGGTCTGCGCGTGGAGATCACCGCCACCGGCGACGACACCGCGCTGGCCGGGATCAACCGGCTGGTCGCCGAGGCGCAGGGATCGTCCTCCCGCGCGCAGCGCATCGCCGACAAGGCGGCCGCGCTGCTGTTCTGGTTCGCCCTCGGCGCGGCCCTCGTCACCGCGACCGTGTGGACGCTCTTCGGCCTGCCCGACGGCGCGGTCATCCGCACCATCACCGTGCTCGTCATCGCCTGCCCCCACGCTCTGGGCCTGGCGATCCCGCTGGTCGTCTCCATCGCCACCGAGCGCGCCGCCCGCGGCGGCGTCCTGGTCAAGGACCGCCTCGCACTGGAGTCCATGCGCCAGGTCGACGCCGTCCTCTTCGACAAGACCGGCACCCTGACCCGGGGCGAGCCCACCGTCACCGGCGTCGAGCCGACCGGGGGTCTGGACGCCGACCAGGTCCTCGCCCTGGCCGCCTCCGCCGAGGCCGACAGCGAGCACCCCCTCGCCCAGGCCATCGTCGCCGCCGCCAAAGAGAAGAGCCTCGCCATCGAGCCCGCCAGCGGGTTCTCCTCCTCGCCCGCCGTCGGCGTCACCGCGACCGTGGCCGGACACGAGATCCGCGTCGGCGGACCCCGCCTGCTCGAGGAGACCGGGCAGTCCGAGATCGACGCCGTCCACGCCTGGCGCGCCGAGGGCGCGATCATCCTCCACGTCCTGCGCGACGGGACAGTGATCGGCGGCCTGAAGCTCGCCGACGAGGTCCGCCCAGAGTCCCGCGACGCCGTCGACGCGCTCCACCGCCTCGGCGTCGAGGTCGTCATGATCACCGGCGACGCCGAGGCAGTCGCCAACGAGGTCGGAAAGGAGCTCGGCATCGACCGCGTCTTCGCCGGCGTCCGCCCCGAGGACAAGTCCGCCAAGGTCGCCCAGCTCCAGCACGAGGGCAAGAAGGTCGCCATGGTCGGCGACGGCGTCAACGACGCCCCGGCGCTGGCCCAGGCCGACGTCGGCATCGCCATCGGGGCCGGCACCGACGTGGCCATCGCCTCCGCCGGCGTCATCCTCGCCAGCTCCGACCCGCGCTCCGTGCTCTCGGTCATCCAGCTGTCGCGGGCCGCCTACCGGAAGATGAAGCAGAACCTGTGGTGGGCAGCCGGCTACAACCTCATCTCCGTACCGCTCGCCGCCGGCGTCCTCGCGCCCCTCGGGTTCGTGCTGCCCATGTCGGTCGGCGCGATCCTGATGTCGCTGTCCACTGTCGTCGTCGCCCTCAACGCCCAGCTGCTGCGTCGCATCGACCTCACCCCCCAAGCCAGCACCCGCTCCGTCCTGGAGCGCCAGAAGTGAAGGACACGCTCATGACACTCGGCACCTCCACCGACAACACCGCCACCGAGGTCGACGCTGTGGCCCATCAGCACGGCTACATCAGCGACAAGGACCGCTACCTGGCGCGCATGAGGCGCATCGAGGGCCAGGCCCGCGGCATCGCCAAGATGATCGACGACGAGAAGTACTGCATCGACATCCTCACCCAGGTCAGCGCTATGACGCGGGCCCTGCAGGGGGTGGCGACCGGACTGCTCGACGACCACCTCAAGCACTGCGTCCTCGACGCCGCCAAGCAAGGCGACGAGGACGCGGCCATCGCCAAGATCCAGGAAGCCAGCGACGCCATCAACCGGCTCGTCCGCTCCTGACGGCGCGGCGAGAAGACGACCCGAGCACACGAAGGAGGAGGGACCCATGCCCCGATTCGACCGACTGAGCCCGCAGACCGCCGTCGGCGCGTCGCGCGAGCTGCTCGGCGACCTCGTCGAGCGCCACGGCACCGTGGGCGACATGGTCTCCACCATGGCCCACTCGCCGGCCGTGCTCGGCGGGTACCTGCAGCTGAGCCGGGCCATGCGCCGCGCCACGCTCGACCGGAAGACCAGCGAGCTGATCTCGATCGCCGTCCAGGAGCAGCAGGGCTGCGGCCTGTGCCTGTCCTCGCACGTCGAGGCCGCGCGCTCCCTCGGCGTCGCGGAGGAGGAGATCGAGCTCGCCCGTCAGGGCACCTCGTCCGACCCCCCGACCGCCGCGATCATCCGGCTCGGCCGGCAGGTCTACCGTGAACCGGCCTCCGTCACCGACGAGCAGATCGACGCGCTCCGCGCGCTCGGCCACAGCGACCGGGCGATCGCCGACGTCGTCGGCGTCGTCTCGCTCAACATCCTCACCGGCGCGTTCAACCTCGTCGCCGGACTCACGCCCGGCGATCGTTCCTGAGGCCCCGTGGTCTTGGCCTTGGCGGGCAGGCGTCCGGAGCCGTCCAGCAGCCGATGGGTAGCGTGCGCGTTCCGAACCTTCGCGGGGACCCCGGGCGGGAGCGCTGGTCGAGCCGCCAGTCGCGGGCGGTCCTCAGGCCAGATGGAGCGAAGTGATGCAGGTCGGGTCGTCCTGGCCCCTGGTGGAAACGTCGACGGTGCCTTCACTGCCTTCATGCTTGACCGTGAGGGTTCCTTCAATGCCTCGTGGCACCCAGATTCCGACGAAGCCGTTGTCGAAGGTCCTACGGACCTCATTGATCAGAACGTCCCCATCCGCATTGGTCAGCACGATCCGCACCTCTGTGTCACTGAGCTCACCCTTGCATGTTGTCAGGCTGTGGAAGTAGCACTCGTGCGTCTGGTCTCGGTAGGGTGCGACCGCGACATACACCTCGTCCTCGGGCATCGGAAGTCGCCAGTCGCGCTCCTGCCCATCGGTGAGGATGAGGGCGTCCGGCCGCACGGACGCCATGAGATCGGCCGGGCGGTCCTCGACCGGCATCGCGTCCAGCCGCTCGATGATCTGCGTTGCATCGAGGCCGGCTAAGCCGTGATCGGCGAGGAGATCAGCGTCGCTCGCAGGGCTGCTCGCCGGCGCCGAACCGGCCCCGGGTGAGGTGGTCGTGCAGCCTGTGAGGGCAATGCCGGAGGCGAGCACTGCGACGGCGGCGAGGCGCGCCAGATGCGGGGAGGTGGAACGGGGCATAGATCAGTCCTTCGGGGTTCGGCGTCCGGGCACCGAGGTCGTCTCGGTCGACCATCGGTGTAGCCAGGCCTGCACCGATGCCGACCCGTTGCGGCTCCACGGTGCGGCTCGGCACACGGATCGCGGCCAATAGGTCAGGATCCACTGTACAGTAGACCCGTATCCGCAACCGCATCGGACGCCAGTTCGGCCAGCGGACTTCGGCCACTGCTGCGCAGCGGTCACGCGAATGGCTTAGGACTGACACGTCAGCACATCCTGTACTGTCAGTGCATTATGACCATCACCATCCATGCCGACGGCACGCCGGGGGCCGAGGTCCCGACCTGGCGCGCGAAGGAGCAGCCGTGAGACGCGTGCCGCCACTCCTCCTGGCTCTCGGCGCGGCGGCGGCGCAGGCGGGCGTCGTGAAGGCGTCGAGGGCCACCCGGACATCACGGGTACTTGCCTGTGCAATGGCAGCCCCGTCCGCGGCGCTGCTACTAGCATCGACGGCGGCATTGGAACGCCACAGCACGACCGTGGATCCAGTGTTGGTCGATCGCGCGGCTTCGCTAGTGACGGCGGGGACGTTCCGCATCTCTCGCAACCCGATGTATGTGGGGATGGCAGGCCTGCTCTTCTCGCCCACGCGGCCCTCCGCCGCTACTGGATAGCACTTCTGCCCGCCGCCGGTTTCGTCGCCCTGATAGACCTGACCCAGATCCGAGCCGAGGAAAGAGCACTGCGGGACAAGTTCGGGTCAGATTTTGACGCGTACGCGGCCGCGACGCCTCGTTGACTCGGGCCACTCAGGACGGAAGGCCAGCGCCCGCCCCATTGACCCTTGCACTCGACAATAGTTCAGCATTGACTGTATAGTTCAGTGCATGCTGACTATTGCTTCGCGCCTCGACGTCATGAACCGGCTCGGCCGGGCCATGGCGGATCCGACGCGCTCCCGGATCCTGATGACCCTGCTCGACGGCCCGCGCTACCCGGCCGTGCTCTCGCGCGAGTTGGAGCTGACGCGCTCAAACGTCTCGAACCACCTGACCTGCCTGCGCGACTGCGGGATCGTGGTCGCTGAGCCGGAGGGTCGGCAGACGCGCTACGAGATCGCCGATCCGCATCTCACGGCGGCGCTCACGGCTCTGGTCGACGTGACGCTGGCGGTGGACGAGCACGCGCCCTGCGTGGATTCGGCGTGCACTGTGCCGGGCTGCTGCGGGACGGGAGCCGGCGCGTGAGCGCCGCGTGCGGCTGCGACGAGCCGACCACGACGGCCGAAGAGGTCGAGGAAGAAGAGCGTCCGTGGTGGAGGCACCGGGGGATTATGGTCCCGGTCCTCTCCGGCGTCGCCTTCGGCACCGGCCTGGTCCTGGAGTGGACCGGGCAGGAGATTCCCGCTCTGGTGGCGTTCTGGGTCGGCCTGCTGCTGGGCGCGTCGACATTCGTGCCCGGCGCGCTGCGGAACCTCGTCACCAGGCGCAAGCTCGGCATCGGCCTGCTGATGACGATCAGCGCGGTCGGCGCGGTGGTCCTCGGCTACGTCGAGGAGGCCGCCGCGCTGGCGTTCCTGTACTCGATCGCCGAGGCGCTGGAGGACAAGGCGATGGACCGCGCCCGCGGCGGTCTGCGGGCGCTGCTCAAGCTCGTCCCGGAGACCGCGACGATCCGACGAGACGGTGCCTCGGTCGAGGTCGCGGCGAAGGACCTGGAGGCCGGGCAGCTCGTGCTCGTGCGCCCCGGGGAGCGGATCGCGACCGACGGGATCGTCCGCACTGGTCGCTCCAGCCTGGACACCTCCGCGATCACCGGCGAGTCGATCCCGGTCGAGGTCGAGCCCGGCGACGCGGTGTCGGCCGGGGCGATCAACACCGCCGGCTCCCTGGAGGTCGAGGCGACCGCGGCGGGCACCGACAACTCGCTGACCACGATCGTCGAGCTCGTGGAGCAGGCGCAGGCCGAGAAGGGCGACCGCGCCCGCCTCGCCGACCGCATCGCCCGCCCGCTCGTGCCCGGCGTGCTCGTGCTCGCAGCCCTCGTCGCGCTGATCGGCTCGCTGCTCGGCGACCCGGAGCTGTGGATCACCCGCGCCCTGGTGGTGCTCGTGGCGGCGTCGCCGTGCGCGCTGGCGATCTCCGTGCCGCTCACCGTGGTCGCCGCGATCGGCTCGGCGAGCAGGTTCGGCGTGATCATCAAGTCCGGGGCGGTGTTCGAGCGGTTCGGCGTGGTCCGCCACGTCGCTGTCGACAAGACCGGCACCCTGACCCGCAACGAGCCCGCCGTCACCGCCGTCCTCACCGCGGACGGCGTCACCGACGCGCAGGCGCTGGCCTGGGCCGCGGCGCTGGAGCAGCACAGCACCCACCCGCTGGCCGCCGCGATCACCGCGGCCTCGCCCGGAGCGCCTGCGGCCGAGGACGTGGCCGAGCGGGCCGGGCACGGCATCGAGGGCCACCTCGACGGGACCAAGATCACCGTCGGCAGCCCCCGCTGGCTCGACGCCGGGACGCTCTCCGACCGAGTCGCGGGCCTGGAGGAGCAGGGAATGACCGTCGTCGTCGTGCACCGCGACGGCGCGCCGGTCGCCGCGATCGGCGTCCGCGACGAGCTGCGCCCCGAAGTCCCCGAGGTGGTGAGCACTCTCGCCGACCGAGGCATCGGGGTGACCATGCTCACCGGCGACAACGCCCGCACCGCCCGGGCGCTGGCCGCGCAGGCCGGGATCGAGGACGTGCGCGCCGAGCTGCGCCCCGAGGACAAGGCGACCGCGATCGGCGGGCTGGGCAGGAACGGCTCGGTCGCGATGATCGGCGACGGCATCAACGACGCCCCGGCGCTGGCCGCCGCGGACATCGGCATCGCGATGGGCGCGACCGGCTCCGACGCAGCGATCGAGTCCGCCGACGTCGCCTTCACCGGGCACGACCTGCGGCTGCTGCCGCGCGCCTTCGACCACGCACGGCGCGGACGGCACATCATCAACCAGAACATCGTCCTCTCGCTGCTGATCATCACCGCACTGCTCCCGCTCGCCCTGTTCGGCGTCCTCGGCCTCGCCGCCGTGGTGCTCGTCCACGAGATCGCGGAGGTCGTCGTCATCCTCAATGGTCTGCGCGCCGCGCGCACCAAGCGCCCAGCCGGAGTCTCATCTGAGAATGCTGCAGTGGTCGCTGCCTCCAGAGAGCGGCCGGACGCCGTCTGCGCTGACGACTGCTGCGCTGACGACCGGATCTGAGGCCATGGCATATGGAGATCACATTGCAGTACTTTGACGGCTGCCCGAACTGGGCAGTCCTGAACGGCAGGCTGGCCGTAGCCGTGGGCGACCGGCCCGACGCCACACTCATCGTGCAACGGATCGAGACCCTCGACGACGCCCAGCGCCTCGGATTCCGCGGATCCCCGACCGTGCTGATCGACGGCGCGGACCCGTTCGCCGAGCACGACGCGCCCGTCGGGCTTGCCTGCAGGATGTACCGGACGCCCGACGGCCTCGCCGGGTCCCCGACCGTGGAGCAGCTCCGCGAAGCGGTCGAGCGGGCAGGCCGTCTCCCCCGGCTGGGACGCTGACCGTGGCTGCTCTTCACCCGACCGTTCGCACCTGAGCTGGCGTACGAAGCACGATCTCGGCGCATTCGGGCCAATCGGCTCGGCCGACCTCGATCCATCGCCTGACCGACGAGCAAGGTGACCCGCTTTTCAGCATCCCGGACGACAGCGATCGATATACGTTGACGTACTGTGTGTCAAGGCAGTGCCACGATCGAGGCCGGTGTGCGAACAACCGATCAAACTAGCGTTTTCGCTGGCAGACGGGGCAGAAGTGGCTCGACCGGTTCATGAACTTCTCCCGCACGATCGGCGTCCCGCAGCGCTTGCAGGGGCGGCCAGCGAGCCCATAGACAGCTCGAAAGAGGCCTGCTGAACCGCTCTGGCCGTTGACGTTGACGTACAACGCATCGAAGCTCGTCCCGCCCTGGGCCAACGAGTCCGCCATCACGTCCCGGGCGTGCCCGAGCACCCGCACGATCGCGGGCTTGGTGAGGCGGGACGCCGGCCGCTCCCCGTGCACGCTGGCCCGCCACAGCGCCTCGTCGGCGTAGATGTTGCCGATCCCCGAGACGAGCCGCTGGTCGAGGAGGACCCGCTTGATCGCCGACTCCCGCCGCTGGGCCGCCCGGGCCACCGCGGCGGCGTCGAAGGCCGGGTCGAAGGGGTCGCGGGCGATGTGGGCGACGGACTCGGGCACCCCGTCGGCACCCAGCGGAGACAGGGCGAGACCCCCGAAGGTCCGCTGGTCGACGAACCGCAGCTCCGGCCCGCCGCCCTCGAAGGTGAACCGCGCGTGCAGGTGGCGCTGGTCCGGCGATCCGGGCTCGGCGACGAGCATCTGGCCCGACATCCCGAGGTGGACGACGAGGCCGAGCTCGCCGTCGAGGTCGAGCCACAGGTACTTCCCCCGACGGCACGCGCGCTCGATCCGCCGACTGACGACCGCACCGACGAGATCGTCGGGGCCGGCGAGGTGACGGCGCGCGACGCGGTGGCCGCGCAGCTGGAGGTCGCTGACCCGCCTTCCGGCGACGTGGTCGGCGAGGCCCCGGCGGACGACCTCGACCTCGGGCAGCTCCGGCACCGGCTCAGCCCCGGGTCGGCTCGGTGCCGATCTCGACCGCGGCGGGCTGGCCCTCGGGTGGGCAGCAGGCCCGTTCGGTCCCGAGCTCCGCCCGCAGCGCCTCGTACGCCTGCTCCGCGGCGCAGGCCTCGGCGACCTTCTTCGACCGCCCCGTGCCCGTGCCGCGGGTCTCGTCGCCGATGACGGCGCGTGCGGTGAAGACCCGCGCATGGTCGGGGCCCTCGTGCTCCCCCTCGTACCGCGGCGTCGGCAGGGCCTGGAGGACGCACAGCTCCTGCAGGCTCGTCTTCCAGTCGAGCCCGGCCCCGAGCGTCGCCGACCGGGCGAGCAGCGGATCGACGAGATGCCGCACGAGCCGGGTCGCCGCGTCGGGTCCCTGGCCCAGGTAGGTCGCCCCGATGACGGCCTCGACGGTGTCGGCGAGGATCGAGCTCTTGTCCCGGCCGCCCGTGCTCTCCTCGCCCTTGCCGAGCAGCACGTGGTCGCCGAGACCGATCGTCCGGCCGACCTCGGCGAGCGCCTTCGTGCTGACGACGGACGCGCGGTACCGGGCCAGCTGACCCTCGCTCACGTCGGGATGGGCGCGGTAGAGCGCCTCGGTGACGACGAGACCGAGCACGGAGTCCCCGAGGAACTCGAGCCGCTCGTTGTGCGGCACCCCCCCGTTCTCGTACGCCCACGAGCGGTGCGTGAGGGCACGCCGAAGCAGCGCCTCGTCGACGGGCTCTCCGACCACCTCGGAGAGGTAGGTGGAGAACTCCTCGACGGGACGCTGCCGGCTGCTGCCGGATCGGTCGTCCACGACCGGTCCGGTCAGGCCTGGTGCTCGGTGCGCTCGGCGACCTCGTAGCGACGGCCCTTGTACGTGCCGCAGGTCGGGCACGCGACGTGGGGCTGCGTCGGCGACGAGCACGAGGGGCACGTCGTCAGCGCGACCGGCGTCGCCTTCCAGTTCGCGCGGCGCGAACGGGTGTTGGAGCGCGACATCTTCCGCTTCGGGACAGCCACGTCAGTTCCTCTTTCCTTCGTCGGTCTCCACCGGGGACTCCCCGGCGGTCTCGGCCAGCGGGCGGAGCACCTCGAGCGCTGCCCACCGCGGGTCGATCACGTCGTGCTGGTGGTCCGGATCGTCCGCCAGGCGCGCCCCGCACTGCGAGCACAGACCCGGACAGTCCTCCCGGCACACCGGTTGGAACGGCAGCGACGGCACCACCGTGTCCCGTAGCACCGGCTCGAGATCGATGAGCTCGTTCTCGATCCGGTACTCCTCCTCGTCCTCGTCGTCCCCCACCTCGCGGTGGTGGTCGACGCGGTCGGGCCACACGAACAGCTCCTGGAACCGGATGTCCACCGTGGGGTGGACCTCGGTCAGGCACCGGACGCAGGCCCCGGTCGCGACCGCCGAGCCGGTCCCCGTGGCGAGCACGCCCTCGACGACCGACTCGAGCCGGAGGTCGAGGTCGATCTCCTGGCCCTCGGGCACCGCGATGACGTCGGTGCCGAGATCGGCGGGGGCCTCGATCGTGCGGGACAGGGACGTCATCGATCCCGGTCGCCGACCGACCTCCTTGGTGTCGATCACCAGGGAGGAGCCGGGCTGGGTGGTGTTCATGTCTCCGCAGTCACGTGGGGGGCCGGCCTGCTGGGCGCAGACCGACGCACGATGCTACCGGAGCGGGGCGGCGCGGACCAATCGCGCGGGCCGGGCCGGGATGGGCAGCGTGCGAGGCACTCAGGCGTGCTCCGCGAGCCGACGGGTGAGGGCTGCCCTCACCCGTTCGCTCACCAGGCCGGTGATGTCCCCGCCGAAGCGCGCGACCTCTTTGACCAGCGAGCTCGAGACGTGCTCGAACTGGGGGTCCCCGGGCAGGAACACCGTCTCGACACCGGAGAGGTGGCGGTTCATCAGGGCCATCGGGAGCTCGTACGCGAAGTCGGTACCCCCGCGCAGACCCTTGACGACGACCGCCGCCTCGACGTCACGGCACACGTCGACGAGGAGCCGGTTCGCGAAGGCCTCGAGGCGGACGTTCTCCACCCCCGCGTCGGCGAGGTCGGCGCGAAGGAGCTCGATCCGCTCGGGCACGGTGAAGGTCCCCGTCTTCGCGGGGTTGTGGAGCACTGCCACAACCACCTCGTCGTAGAGCCGGGCCGCGCGGGCGATCACGTCCACGTGGCCGGCGGTCACGGGGTCGTAGGAGCCGGGACAGACGCAGCGCCGGGCGGCGTCGACCACGTCGCGGCTCACTCCTCGTCGTCGGCCGGAAGGAGGTCCTCGCCGTAGGCCTTCTTGACGATGGCGCGCACCTGCTCGACCGAGGCGCACCCCTGCGCGAGCTTCTCGTTGCGCGCGGCGAGCCACCGCTCGCCCAGGGCCCGGCGGTCGGCCTCGGACACCTCGGAACGCGCAGGGTTGAGGATCGAGGTCTCCTCCTCGGCCAGGTGGTGGTTGACCGCCGTGGCCAGCTCCTCGAGCGCGTCCTCGAACTTCTGGGTGTCGGTGCCCACGCACTCCAGGAGGGCGAGCAGCGCCTCGTGACCCTCGGCGTGCTCCTCCCTGCCGTGCTCCTCCTCGTGGTCGCTGATCGCGTCCTTGCGCTCGAGCCGGGGATAGACCTCCGACTCCTCGGACAGGGCGTGGGCGACGTGCAGCTCGGCGAACGCCTGCCGGGCGGCCTCACGGTCGCTCGTGTCGTCGCGCAGCTCGCGCAGCAGCGACTCGAAGAGGCGGTGGTCGGCAAGGATGAGCTCGACGACGTCGCCGTTCGTCGGGCGAGGGATGTCCTGGATCGTGGTCATGGGCCCATCGTGCCATCGGGGTCCGGCGGCGCCGACGCCTGCGCGTACCAGACCCGGGTCTCCCCGTAGGTCCGGTCCCCCGTCCGATGCACCCCCGGGGGCCACGTGGGCTCGGGCGACCGCGACGATCGTTCGACGACGACCACCGCCTCGGGCGTGAGGTGGGCCGCGGCGAGGGCGGCGAGGACTCCCGCGAGGACGTCCTCACCCACGTCGTAGGGAGGATCGAGGAAGACGAGGTCGGCGTCGGCGGGCGGGCCGTCGAGCACGGCCGACACCGCGCGCGCCGCGACGGTCACGACCCCGTCGAGCCCCAGGTCGGCGACGTTCCGGCGGATCGTCGCGGCGGCCCGGCGGTCGTGCTCGACGAGCACCACCCGCGCCGCCCCCCGGCTGGCGGCCTCCAGCCCGAGGGCCCCGGACCCCGCGTAGAGGTCGAGCACGTGCACCCCGTCGAGCTCGATCCGCGCCTCGAGCGCCGAGAAGATCGCCTCCCTCACGCGGTCGCTCGTCGGACGGGTCCCGGCGCCTGGTGGGGCGGCGATCCGACGCCCCCCGAGAGCACCCCCGATGATCCTCGTCACTGCTCAGCCCTTCTCCAGGAACGCGGCCCGCTCGTCGTCGAGCCAGTGCTCGATCCTCTCGCGGAGCACCGGGTGGTGCGCCAGGTCGGGGTCGGCCGCGAGCAGCGCCGTCGCGTGCTCCCGGGCCGCCGCGATGATCTCCTCGTCCTGCGTGAGGCGCAGGTACCGGATCCGGCTGCGTCGGCCGCTCTGGGCGGCGCCGAGCACGTCGCCCTCGCGCCGCTGGGTGAGGTCGACCCGGGCGAGCTCGAAGCCGTCGGTGGTCGCCGCGACCGCCTCGAGGCGTTCCCGTGAGGCCGGGACCTCGCTGCCGGTCATGAGCAGGCACAGCCCGGCGTTGCCCCCTCGGCCGACCCGCCCGCGCAGCTGGTGCAGCTGGCTGATCCCGAAGCGGTCGGCGTCCCGGACGACCATGACCGTCGCGTTGGCGACGTCGACCCCGACCTCGATCACCGTCGTCGAGACGAGGACGTCGACGTCCCCGGCGGCGAAGGCGGACATCGTCGCGTCCTTCTCGTCCGCGGGGAGCCTGCCGTGCATCGGTTCGATCCGGCGTCCGGCCAGGGCCGGGTGCGCGCGCAGCTCTGCGACCGTGTCGAGGACCGCGGCCGGGGGCGCGAGCGCGGGAGCGTCCTCGGCCGGTCCGGTCGGCTGCTCGTCGTCGCCGTCGTCGCCGATGCGCGGGCAGACGACGTAGACCTGGTGGCCGGCGGCCACCTCCTCGCCGACCCGCTCCCACGTCCGGTCGACCCACGCCGGCTTCTCCGCCGGGACGACGTGCGTGGTGATCGGCTGGCGGCCACGGGGCAGCTCCCGCAGGACGGAGGTCTCCATGTCGCCGTAGACGGTCATCGCGACGGTCCGCGGGATGGGGGTGGCCGTCATGACGAGGACGTGCGGCGGCTCGGCGCCCTTGGCCCGCAGGGCCTCGCGCTGCTCGACCCCGAACCGGTGCTGCTCGTCGACCACGACGAGCGCGAGGTCGTGGAACTCGACGACGTCCTGGAAGATCGCGTGGGTCCCGACGACGATCCCGGCGGTCCCGGCGGCGATCTCCGTCAGGGCCGCCGATCGCGCCCGCCGGGGCATCGAGCCGGTGAGCAGGACGACTCGGGTCGACGCGTCGGCCTCGTCGCCGAAGCTGAGCATGCCGCCCTCCGCGAGCGGTCCGAGCATGGCGGTGATCGAGCGGTGGTGCTGGATCGCGAGGACCTCGGTCGGGGCGAGCAGCGCGGCCTGCCCGCCTGCCTCGACCGCCGCGAGCATCGCCCGCAGCGCGACGACGGTCTTGCCGGAGCCGACCTCCCCCTGGAGCAGCCGGTGCATCGGGGTGGGCCGGTCCATCTCGGCGGCGAGCGTCGCCGCGACCTCCCGCTGCCCGGCCGTGAGCTCGAAGGGCAGCCGGGCGTCGAACGCGGCGAGGAGGCCGTGCGACCCGGCGGCTCGGCGACGGGTCGTCTCCCGTTCCCGGGCCCGCCGCCGTCGGCCGAGGACGGTCTGCAGGACGAGGGCCTCCTCCATCCGCAGCCGCTCGCGAGCGCGCTCGACCTGGTGCAGGTCGTCGGGCCGGTGCAGCCACCGGTAGGTCGTCGTGAGGTCCGGCAGGTCGTGGGCCGCGCGCACCTCGTCCGGCAGCGGGTCTGGCAGGTCGTCGAGGTGGTCGAGGACGAGACGGACGCACTCGGCCAGCGTCCAGTTGTGGAGCTTCTTCACGTACGGGTACTCAGGGATCGGCCCCCGCTGGGCGAGCTCGGCCTCGGAGAGCTCCTCGGGAAGGATGGTGTACCCGGGGTGGGCCAGCTGCAGGCGGCCGCGGTACTCGCTCACCTGCCCCGCGAAGAGCGCCCGGGCGCCGGGGAGGAGCTTGTGCTCGTGGGCGCGGGCGTCGAAGAAGGTGATGTCGATGTCCGTGGTGCCGTCGGTGATCGTCGCGGTGAGCATCGTCCCGCGGCGCTTCTGCATCCGACGGGTCGTGGCCGCCTTGACCCGGGCGACGACGACGACCTGGTCGCCGACGACGAGACCGGACAGGCGTGCCTCGTGCCCGAGGTAGCGCACCGGGAGGAGGTCGAGGAGGTCACCGACCGTCGCGATCCCCCGCTCGCGCAGCAGGGACCCGGCGGTCGTCCCACCGACCAGACCCTTCAGCGGCGTGGCCAGGCCCGCCACGGCTCACTCCACCCCGACGAGCAACGGGTAGTGCGCCTGGCCCCCCCGGAGCACGTCGACCTCGATCCCCGGGTGCGTGCGGCAGGCCCGTCCGCTGATCCGTTCGGCGTCCTCGGGGGCGAGCCCGTCCCCGACGAGGAGCGTGACGAGCTCACCGCCGCCCCGCGCCAGGCTGTCGATGACCTGCCCCGCGACGGTGACGAGGTCGTCGCCGACGATGACGATGTCCCCGCCGACGATGCCGAGCACGTCCCCGACCCGGCAGGGCCCGCCGGTCGTCAACCCGTCGGTGACCGCGGTCGTCACGCCGCCGTGGCGCGTACCGGCGAGCGCACGGGTCATCCGCACGACGTTCGTGCCGGCCTCGTCGTCGGGCTCGTACACGGCCAGGGCGGCGAGCACCTGCACCGCGGTGCGCGTCTCGAGGACGACGATCTCGAGACCCTCCTCGGCGGCTCGTGTCCTCGCTGCGTCGGCCGCCAGTCGGGTCTCCCGGTCGTTGGGCAGGAGCAGCACCGTCGAGGCCCCCGTCCGCCGGGCCGCGTCGAGCAGCTCCCCCACCGAGGCGCGGCGTCCCGGCCCCGACCGGACGGGGATCGCACCGCACCGCTGGTGGATCTCGTCGGTCCCGGGCCCGACGGAGCAGGCGACGACACCGAGGGGGCCGCCGGGTCCGACGTCCGAGCCCGCCCGACCGGGTACCTCCCGAGCGGGGTCGTCGAGCCTGGGCGCCGGGCCGTCGGCCGGTGCGGCCGGCTCGCCGTCGGTGTCGAGCACGGTGACGCGGATGGCGCTGGGCCGACCGGCGTCGAGGCCCGCCTCGATCGCGGCCCCGGCGTCGTCGAGGTGGACGTGAACGCTCCACGTGGGCTCGGTCCCGGCGACGATGACGCTGTCCCCGATCTCGTCGAGCCGGGCGCGCAGCGCCTCCACCGCGTCCTGGTCCTGGCTCTCGAGGAGGTACATCACCTCGAAGCGGGGGACGTCGACCTCGCGCGTCCGCGCGGCCGGCGGGCGCAGGTCGCGCACGGCGCGGGTGGGGTCCGTCGTGGCCGGCACGGGCCCCCACTCGGTGCGCCGGGCGAGCTCGATGTTGAGGATCACGTCGTCGAGCCGGTAGCGGGTCCGGGCGGCCTCGCCCTGGACGAGGCAGTCGAGGGACTCGACGAGGACGAGCAGGCCGGCGCCCCCGGCATCGACGACACCCGCGTCGGCGAGGACGGGGAGCTGCTCGGGGGTCCGCTCGAGCGCACAGGTCGCGGCCACGACCGCCTCGTGGCACAGCCGCCGGAGGTCACCGCCGTCCGCGGCGACGGCCCCGGCGGCCCCGGCGCAGGCGTCGAGGACGGACAGGATCGTTCCCTCGACGGGCTGGCGCACCGCCGCCCTGGCGATGATGGCGCCCCTGGCGAAGCCCGCCGCCACCGCCTTGGCGTCGTTCCCGCGCTCGTCCCCGGTGTCGGCCTCGGCGAGGGCCTGGGCGAACCCCGCGACGATCTGGCTGAGGATGACCCCGGAGTTGCCACGAGCCGTGAGGAGCATGGCCCGGGCGAGGGCGTTCGCCTCCTGCGCGGCCGACAGCTGTCCGAGCACGCCCCGCCGCTCATTCTCGTTGCGGACGACGGCGAGCGCCTCGTCGTACGTGAGGTAGAGGTTCGTGCCCGTGTCGCCGTCGGGCACGGGGTAGACGTTGAGCGCGTCGATCTCGGCGCGACGGGCGGCCAGGGCCGCCCGCGTGAGGACGGCCCACTGCCGGGCGGCCGGGCCGTCGAGGTGGGTGAGCACGGGTGCAGGCTAGTGCCAGGGCCGTTCGTTTTGGCCCGGCGCACCGTCCTCGGCTACGCTTGACCGGTTGCCCGGTGGCGCCCTGCCCTCGGCCGCGGTGCGCACGAGGCCCGATCGTCACGGTCGGTCCCCCGCTCGCGGGCGGCCCGGCGCACCAGACCTGCACGACCTACACATCATCAGGAGATCCCCGTGGCTGCCAACTGCGACGTCTGCGGCAAGGGACCGAGCTTCGGTCACAACGTCTCGTTCTCGCAGCGTCGCACGAAGCGACGCTGGAACCCGAACATCCAGCGGGTGCGCGCGCTCGTCGGTGACAAGGGCGTCACGCCCAAGCGCCTCAACGTCTGCACCTCCTGCATCAAGGCGGGCAAGGTCAAGCGCTGACCCCTGCGCCGCTCGGCCCGGAGCCGGTCACCCCGTCGCGGGGTGACCGGCTCCGGCCGTTCCCGGGCAGCATCGGCCACGCTCACGGCGCGAAGTGGTCCCACCCCGCATCGGGCAGGTCGACGTCGCCCAGGCGCACCCCGTGACCGGCGACGACCTCGCCGACGACGGCGAACGGCGGGGGGATCTGAGCGTCGGGCGGGAAGGCCGCCAGGAGGCTGTGCTCCTCGCCCCCCGTGAGGACGCACCGTCGCGCCGCGGACCGCCCCACGGCCTGCGCGACGTGGTCGGCGTGCACGGCGACGGCGGCCGGGTCGAGGACGAGGGTGACACCGCTCGCTCGGGCCACCCGGTGGGCGTCGCGGGCGAGCCCGTCGGAGAGGTCGATCATCGCGCTCGCGCCGGCGGCGGCGGCGGCCGGTCCGGCCGCCAGCGGCGGCGTCGGCCTGCGGTGGAGCGCCAGGCACTCCGCGGCGACCGACCGCTCGTCGGCGGCGAGCACGCCACCGACGAGGAGCTCGAGCCCGGCGGCCGACCTCCCGAGCGTCCCCGCGAGCGCGAGCCGGTGGCCCGGTCGGGCTCCGGCCCGGGTCACCGCCGGGCCGTCGAGGGCACCGAGGGCGGTCACCGAGACGATGAGCACCCCGGCCGGCGCCGAGCTGAGGTCGCCCCCGACGACGGGAGCGCCCGCCCGGGCCGCGCCCTGCCCGATGCCGTCGGCGAGCGCGAGGACCCAGTCGAGCGAGGTGTCCGGGTCGGCGGCCAGCGTGAGGAGGAAGCCGGCGCAGCGCCCGCCCATCGCCGCGACGTCCGCCGCGTTCTGCGCGATCGCCTTGTGGCCGACGTCGTCCCCGGTCGACCAGTCGTCGCGCCAGTCGCTCCCGCGCACGAGGGTGTCCGTCGTGGCGACGAGCGGCTCGGACCCGACGAGGACGGCCGCGTCGTCCCCCGCCGGGACGACGACCCCCGGCACGCCCCTGCCCGTCCCCGTCCGGGGCAGGACGAGCTCGAGCAGCCCGCGCTCGTCGAGATCTCCCACGACCCGTGGGCGGTCGTCCACAGCCACCGCGGCCCACCTCCTTCAGCGACGCTCGGTCCCGAGGTGGCACGCTAACGCTCATGCCGCTGCGTCCCCTGCCCGCCCTCGGAGCGGCCCTCGGGGCCGTGCTGCTCGTGCTGCCGGCCGTCGCCGGCTGCAGCCGCGGGGTCCAGGTCGCACCCGCACCGCAGGCAGGTGACCCGGCGTGCGCCCGGGCGGCCGGCCTGTGGCCCGACACGGTCGGCGGGGCCCCGCGCGTCGAGACCCGGGGTGGCGACGCGACCACCGTGTCGTGGGGCGACCCGGCCGTCGTCGCGCGGTGCGGCGTCCCCTCCCCCGCCCCGACGACCGACCCCTGCGTCAGCGCCGACGGTGTCGACTGGGTCGCCCGCGAGCTCACCGACGGCGTCGCATTGACGACGTACGGGCGGTCGCCGGCGATCGAGGTCCTCGTCCCGGCGGAGCACGGGCCCGCGCCCCTGCTCGCCCCGGCGTTCACCGAGGCCGCGAAGGCCCTGCCGACGACCGGTCGGGCCTGCGTCTGAGGGGTCAGCGCAAGCCGGTCGGCCGCTCGAGCGCGAGCTCGAGCAGCTCGGTGATGAGCTCGCGGTAGGGCAGCCCGCTCTGCGCCCACATCCGCGGGTACATCGACGTCGGGGTGAACCCGGGCATCGTGTTGATCTCGTTGACGACGACCTCGCCCTCGGGCGTCACGAAGCAGTCCACCCGGGCGAGCCCCTCGCAGCCGAGCGCCTCGAAGACCCGGGCGGCCAGGTCCTGGACCCGGGCCGTGACGTCCTCCGGCAGGTCGGCCGGGCAGTCGAGCCGGATGCCGGTCATGTCGAGGTACTTGGCCTCGAAGTCGTAGAACTGGTGGGCACCGCCCGCCTCGACGACGACCTCCCCGAGCGCGGAGGTGCGCGGGCGCCCACCGTCGCGGGCCTCGAGGACCGCGCACTCGACCTCACGGCCGGCGATCCCCTGCTCGACGATGACCTTGCGGTCGTGCCGACGGGCCTCCTCGACCGCCGCGACGAGCGCGGCGCTGTCGCTGGGGTCGTCGACCTTCGTGATCCCCATCGACGAGCCCGCCCGGCACGGCTTGACGAAGAGCGGCGCAGCGAGGTGGTCCAGGGAGGCGAGCGCCCCGTCCCGGTCGCGGGTCCACCGGGCGTCGGTGATGACCTCGTACGGGCCGACCGGCAGCCCCGCGCCCTCGAAGACGACCTTCATGTAGTGCTTGTCCATCCCCGCCGCCGACGCGAGGACGCCGGAGCCCACGTACCGCGTGTCGGACAGCTCCAGGAGGCCCTGGATCGTCCCGTCCTCGCCGTACGGGCCGTGCAGGAGCGGGAGCACGACGTCGACCTCGCCGAAGGCGCGCGGGACCTCGCCGGGCTCGTGGACGACGAGCTCGCGGTCGGAGGCGCTCGTCGGGAGGATCACCTCGGTGCCGGAGTGCGTGACCTCGGGGGTGTGCGTCGCGGTGAGCCGCAGGGGCTCGGGGTCGTCGGCGACGAGGAGCCACGAGCCGTCCTTGGCGATACCGATGGGCACGACGTCGAACCGCTCGCGGTCGATCGCGGACAGGACGCCGGCCGCCGTCGAGCAGGACACGGGGTGCTCGCTCGACCGACCGCCGAAGACGACGGCGACGCGAGGACGGCGGGGATCGGTCTGGTCGGTCACCGCACGGAGCCTACGCCGCGACCGGCACCGCTACGGTGAGCGGCCATGAGCGATCGAGCACGCGCCGGGGGCGCGCCGGACCCGACGCCGCGACCGGCGACCCGGCTCGTGCACGGCGGCCGACCGGACCCCTGGGCAGGTGCCCCGCTCACCGAGCCGGTGACGTTCACGTCGACGTACGTCCAGGACGGGCCGGTCTCCTACGCCCGGTTCGGCAACCCGACGTGGACCGCGTTCGAGGACGTCCTCGGCGAGCTCGAGGGCGGGTCGGCGCTCGCCTTCGCCTCGGGGATGGCCGCGGTCGACGCCGTCCTCTCCCTCGTGCCGCAGGGTGGGACGGTGGTCGCTCCGCGGGGCTCGTACAACGGCACGGTCGCCTGGCTGCGGGAGGCCGAGGCGAGCGGCCGTGCGGTCGTGCGCTGGGTCGACGTCGCCGACACCGAGGCGGTCCTGGCCGCCCTGCCCGGCGCGGACCTGCTGTGGGTCGAGAGCCCGACCAACCCCCTCCTCGAGGTCGCCGACCTGCCCGCGCTCGCCACCGCGGCGCGGGCGCTGCGGGTCCGTACCGCCGCCGACAACACCTTCGCGACCCCGCTCGGCGCCCGGCCCCTGGCGGACGGGGTCGACGTCGTCGTCCACTCCGCGACGAAGTACCTCGCGGGGCACTCCGACGTCCTCCTCGGGGCGACGGTGACCCGGGACGACGCCCTGCTGCAGCGCCTGCACACCCGCCGGACGCTCGGTGGCGCCGTCCCGGGCCCGATGGAGGCGTGGCTGGCGCTGCGCGGCGTGCGCACGCTGGCCGTCCGCTTCGAGCGGGCCTGCGCGAACGCCGCCGTCATCGCGCAACGGCTCGCGGAGCACCCGTCGGTCCGGCGCAGCCGCTACCCCGGCACCGGCGGGATCATCTCGATCGAGGTCGGCGACCCGGCCGACGAGACCGGCGCGATCGCCGAGGCGGTGGCCGCCACGACCCGGCTCTGGGTGCCCTCGACGAGCCTCGGCGGGGTGGAGTCGCAGATCGAGCGGCGACGGCGCCAGCCCGGGGAGCCGACGACCACCCCGACGAGCCTGCTGCGCCTGTCCGTCGGCATCGAGGACGTCGAGGACCTGTGGGCGGACCTGGCCGCGGCCCTGGAGGCCGCGTAGGGGGTCACATCCGGTCCCCTAGGCCTCCAGCCCGTCGGTCTCGGCCTTCCGCGCCCGGCCGAGCAGCCGCGCGACGACCTCCCGCGCCCCGAGCCCGTGGTGCACGACCTCGACGACCTGCTCGGTGATCGGCACGTCGACGTCGTGCTCCCGGGCGAGCTGCAGGATCGACCCGCAGGACTTCACACCCTCGGCGGTCTGCCGAGTCACGGCGACGACCTCCTCGACCGTCATCCCCCGGCCGAGGTTGACCCCGAACGTCCGGTTCCGCGAGAGCGGCGACATGCACGTCGCGATGAGGTCCCCGACGCCGGCGAGCCCGGCGAAGGTCATCGGCTGCGCCCCGAGCGCCACGCCGAGACGCGTCGTCTCCGCCAGGCCACGGGTGATGATCGTCGCCTTCGTGTTGTCGCCCATGTGCAGGCCCTCGGCGATGCCGACGGCGAGCGCGATGACGTTCTTCACGGCGCCCCCGATCTCGGCGCCGACGACGTCCGTCGTCGTGTACGGGCGGAAGGTCTGCGTGGCGCACGCGGCGGCCACCGCCTCGGCCCGCTCGTCGTCGACGCACGCGACGACCGATGCGGCCGGGTGCCGCTCGACGATCTCCCGCGCCAGGTTGGGGCCGGAGACGACGACGACCCGTTCCGGCTCCACCTCCGCGACCTCGGTGATGACCTCGCTCATCCGGCGGGTCGTCCCGAGCTCGACGCCCTTCATCAGCGACACGACGGAGGCGTCCGAGGGGATGGCACCGCCCCAGCGCCCGAGGTTGTCGCGCAGCGTCTGGCTCGGGACGGCGAGCACGACATGGTCCGCGCCCTCGGCGGCCGCGGCCGGGTCGGTCGTCGCCCGGATCCCCGCCGGAAGCCGGTGGTCGGGCAGGTACGCCTCGTTGCACCCGGCGTTGATCTGGTCGACGACCGCGGCCCGACGCCCCCACATCGTCACGTCTGCGCCCGCGTCGGCGAGGAGGGTCGCGAAGGCGGTCCCCCAGCTACCCGTCCCGTAGACGGCCGCCCGTGTCATCGACGGGCCTCGCGTCGGGCGGCGGTCCGGTCGTACCGGCCGATCGCGGGCAGCCCGTGGGCCTTCGGGTCGAAGCGGACGGCGGGGGCGCTCTCGCCGCGGACCTCCTCGAGGAGCGCCGTGATGGCCGCCATGATCCGGTCCGTCGCCTCGTTCGCCACCTCGCGTGTCACCTCTCGACCGTACAGGTCCGACAGATCGACGGCCGGACCTGCGTGGACGTGGATGGTGCGGCGGGGCAGGAACCGGGGCAGGCGCCGCGCGTAGGGCATGACGACGTCCTGCGCGCCCCACTGCGCGACCGGGATGACGGGGGCACGGGTCTCCAGCGCGAGCCGGGCGGCGCCGGTCTTCCCTCGCATCGGCCACAGGTCCGGGTCGCGGGTGAAGCTCCCCTCGGGGTAGATGCCGATGACCCGGCCCCGCCGCAGGAGCGTGACCGCCGCGCCGAACGCCTCGTCCGCACGGCTGGTCTCGCGGTCGACGGGGACGATCCCCGCGGACCGGAGGATGGGGCCGACGACGGGCGCCCGGACGATCCCGGCCTTGCCGAGGAAGAGCGCCGGGGTGTCGTTGTCCCAGAGGGCCAGGGCGAAGCAGAGCGGGTCGAACGCTCCGATGTGGTTGACGCAGACGAGGGCGGGGCCCTCGGGAGGCACGTGCTCCAGACCCCGGTAGCTGCGGCGGACGAGCGCCCGTACGACGGGTGCGAGGATCGCCGCGACGACGCGGTAGGTGCCCGGCATCGACCGTCGCCCGGTCCGCCCGCCGGGAGGGCGCCGCGGCCCGATCATCCGCGGGGCGCCTCGGCCGCACCCTCCGTCGCCGTGGACCGTCGGGCCGTGCCCGGCGCCGCGCGCACGACGGCCGGGGCCGACTCCGGGAGCGACGCTGGGTCGGCGACGTAGTCCTTGAAGCTGTCGCTCGCGCGGAACCGCGGGACGAGCGTCGTCGGGATCGGCACGGCCTCCCCGGTGCGCGGGTTCCGACCGGTCCGCGGCGCGCGCTGCACCTGGTCGAAGGTGCCGAAGCCGGTGATCGACACGTGGCCGCCGCGGGCGACCTCCCGCACGATCGCGTCGAGGACGACCTCGAGCGCCTCCGCAGCCAGGCGGCGGCTGCCCAGGCGGGCCTCGAGTGCCTTGATCAGCTCTGCCTTGTTCACGTCAGCTCCGTTGCTGGGCGGCGGTCACCCGCCGAACCGGACGGGTCGCTCCCGGCGACCGTAGTCCGTGGACCGGCGGCCGTCCACGGTTTCGGGGAACGCGTCTCGCAGAACGGTCCCGGCAGATCCTCAGTCGAGGACGGTCGCCGGCTTGTGCGCGGGGCGGGAGGCCTCGAAGGCGTCGATCGCGTCGACGTGGCGCAGCGTGAGACCGATGTCGTCGAGCCCCTCGAGCAGCCGCCAGCGGGTGTAGTCGTCGACCTCGAACGGGCACACGAGGTCGCCGCAGGTGATCTGCTTGGACTCGAGGTCGACGGTGATCTCGGCACCCGGCTCGGACTCCAGCCGCTTCCACAGCAGCTCGACGTCGTCCTGGGTGACCTGCGCCGCGAGCAGTCCGGCCTTCGAGCTGTTGCCGCGGAAGATGTCGGCGAACCGGGACGAGACGACGACGCGGAAGCCGTAGCCGGTGAGGGCCCACACCGCGTGCTCGCGGGAGGAGCCCGTGCCGAAGTCCGGTCCGGCGACGAGCACGGAGCCGGAGGCGTACGCGGGGTCGTTGAGGACGAACGTCGGGTCGCCCCGCCAGGCGGCGAAGAGGCCCTCCTCGAAGCCGGTCCGGGTGACCCGCTTGAGGTACTCGGCGGGGATGATCTGGTCGGTGTCGACGTTGCTGCGGCGCAGCGGGACGCCGATCCCGGTGTGCGTCGTGAACTTCTCCACGGTGGCTCCTCCTGCTCAGGCGGTCGCGTCGACCGGGTCGAGGTCGGCCGGGCTGGCCAGGGTGCCGCGCACGGCGGTGGCGGCGGCGACGGCGGGGCTGACGAGGTGCGTCCGGCCGCCGGGGCCCTGCCGGCCCTCGAAGTTGCGGTTGCTCGTCGACGCGGCGCGCTCGCCGGGCGTGAGCTTGTCGGGGTTCATCGCCAGGCACATCGAGCAGCCGGGAAGGCGCCACTCCGCCCCGGCGGCGTCGAACACGGCGCCGAGCCCCTCCTCCTCGGCCTGGATACGGACCCGGGCCGAGCCGGGGACGACGAGCATCCGCACGGAGTCGGCGACCCTCCGGCCGCGCAGGATCTCGGCGACCTCGCGCAGGTCCTCGATCCGCCCGTTGGTGCAGGAGCCGACGAAGACCGTGTCGACGGCGATCTCGCGCAGCGGGGTCCCGGCGGTCAGGCCCATGTACTCGAGCGCGCGCCGGGCGGCGGCCTTCTCGTTCTCGTCACCCATCGCCTCCGGGTCGGGCACCGCCGCACCGAGCGGCAGGCCCTGACCCGGGTTCGTGCCCCAGGTGACGAACGGGGTGAGCTGAGAGGCGTCGATGACGACCTCCGCGTCGAAGGTCGCGTCGTCGTCGCTGCGCAGCGTGCGCCACTCCGCCACGGCGGCGTCCCAGTCGGCACCCTGCGGGGCGTGCGGACGACCGCGCAGGTACTCGAAGGTCGTCTCGTCGGGGGCGATCATCCCGGCGCGCGCACCGGCCTCGATCGACATGTTGCACACCGTCATCCGGGACTCCATCGACAGGGCCTCGATGGCCTCGCCGCGGTACTCCAGGACGTAGCCCTGGCCACCGCCGGTGCCGATCTTCGCGATGACCGCCAGGACGATGTCCTTGGCGCCGACGCCCGGGGGCGGGGTGCCCTGGACGGTGATCGCCATCGTCCGGAACGGCCTGAGCGGAAGGGTCTGGGTGGCGAGGACGTGCTCGACCTCGGAGGTGCCGATGCCGAAGGCGAGCGCGCCGAACGCGCCGTGCGTGCTCGTGTGGCTGTCGCCGCAGACGACCGTCATGCCGGGCTGGGTGAGACCGAGCTGGGGGCCGACGACATGGACGATGCCCTGGTCGACGTCGCCCATCGGACGGATCGGCACGCCGAACTCGGCGCAGTTCGCGCGCAGCGTCTCGACCTGGGTGAGGCTGATCGGGTCCGCGATCGGGCCCGGCGTCGTCGGGACGTTGTGGTCCTCGGTCGCGAGGGTCAGGTCAGGCCGACGCACGGGGCGCCCGGCCAGGCGCAGACCGTCGAAGGCCTGCGGGCTGGTCACCTCGTGGAGGAGGTGGAGGTCGATGTACAGGAGGTCAGGCTCCCCCTGCGCGCGTCGGACGACGTGGGCGTCCCACACCTTCTCTGCCAGCGTGCCGGCCATCGGCGGTCACCTTCCTGCGGACGAGGCGCCGCGACGGTCGGGCGGCACCGGGATCGGGCCCGGTCGTGGGGACCCTCCGTGAGATTCGCACGACATTTCAGCCCGTGGACTTGCGTCTCACCGTCTGAGATCGCAGTATCACCCCATGGACAGCGGAAGCGGCGTCGGCGTTCTCGACAAGGCGGCGGTCGTGCTGGGTGCGCTCGAGGCGGGCCCGTCGACCCTCGCCCAGCTCGTCACGGCCACGGGTCTGGCGCGTCCGACGGCGCACCGGCTCGCGGTCGCGCTCGAGCACCATCGCCTCGTCGGCCGCGACATGCAGGGCCGGTTCGTCCTCGGCCCGCGCCTGGGAGAGCTCGCCGCGGCCGCCGGCGAGGACCGCCTCCTCGCCGCCGCCGGGCCCGTGCTGGGCGCGTTGCGGGACCACACGAACGAGTCCGCCCAGCTCTTCCGCCGCCAGGGGGAGCAGCGCGTGTGCGTCAGCGCCGCCGAGCGGCCCATCGGGCTGCGCGACTCCATCCCCGTCGGGGCGACGCTGACGATGCACGCGGGGTCCGCGGCCCAGGTCCTCCTCGCGTGGGAGGAGCCCGACCGCCTCCACCGTGGCCTGCAGGGCGCGGCCTTCACCGCGACGATGCTCTCGGGCGTGCGCCGCCGCGGCTGGGCGCAGAGCGTCGGTGAGCGCGAGGCGGGCGTCGCCTCGGTCTCGGCCCCCGTCCGCTCCCCCAGCGGTCGGGTCATCGCCGCGGTCTCGATCTCGGGACCGATCGAGCGCCTGTCGCGTCAGCCTGGCCGCCTCCACGCGGCCACCGTCATCGCCGGCGCGAACAAGCTGACCGAGGTCCTTGCCCGGCACGCCGCGCAGCAGGAGGAGCAGAACGGCGCCGGCTGAGCCTTGTACCCCGTCAGGCGTCCGTCACCCCGCCGCCACGACGACGCAGGCAAGGACGAAGACGGTCTGGATCGCGGCCCTCCGCACCAACGGCGTCGACGGCGCATCCGGGTGACGCACCCCTCGTGCAGCACGCACGTTCGCCGGGAACATTGCAAGCAGGAGGACGCCGAGGCAGACCGCGGTCACCGGTCGCACCCATCCGGCCAGCGACGGCGGGACGAGAAGACCCACGGCTCCGGCGACCTCGAACGCGCCGGTGAGCGCGACGAGCGCCCCCGGTGCGGGCATCCCCGGCGGGACGATCGCGACGAGCCCTGCCCGGCGTCGAGGATCCAGCCGGACCGACGCGGTGAGGAGGAACATCGCCGAGAGGCCCACCGCGATCGCCGACGCCCACGATCCGACGCCGGGCACGCCAAGTGCTCCAGCCGCCCGCGCGACGAGACTCACGGCGACGAGGACGACGAGAGGCGCCATCAGGACGCCACCCCGCCCAGCCGCTCGCGCGCCGTCCGGCCGCGCCGCTCCAGCACCACCGCCCCGGTGGCCGCGGGGAGGGTGCGGCGCACCCACCGGTCGGGTCGCCACGGCTGGCGGGTCGGCAGGCCGACGAGGAAGAGGGCGAGCGGACCCTCGTGGTCGTGGGTCCACTGCTGGCGGACGGACGTCACACACCCCTACGAGTTGGATAGCGATACTATCCAATGATGGAGAGTGGCACTATCCCTGTCAACCGTGAAGGAGGGCCGATGACGCTGTCGGAGCTGGCCGAGGCTGCGAACCTGCCGGTCGCGACCGTGAAGTACTACCTGCGCGAGGGTCTGCTGCCGCCCGGTACGCCGGTGACGCGCACACGGGCCGATTACAGCGCGGGCCACCTCGACCGGCTCCGCCTCGTGCGCGCGCTCGTCGACGCGGCCGGCCTGTCGATCGCCGACGCACGGCGGATCGTCGCGGTCGTCGACGACCCGCCGCAGCGTCGGAGCGAGCTGCTCGGCATCGCGCACGGCGCGCTCCCCTCCCGCCACCGGGACCACGAGGTCTCCGACGAGGCGCGCCGGTTCGTCGCCGGTCTCGGCTGGACCTTCGACCCCGACACCCCCGCGCTGCACGACCTCACCGGTGCGCTCGAGGCGGCGCGCACCGCCGGGATACCGGTCGGCACCGACCAGCTCACGGCGATGGCGGACGGGTGCGCGACGATCGCGGAGGCCGACGTCGACCTCGCGCTGACCAGCGGCGACGCGAGCGACGCCGTTCGTGTCGCGACCGCGGGGACCGTCCTCACCGACCCGATCGTCGCGGCGATGCGTCGTCTGGCCCACCAGCACGTGGCTCGACGCCGCCTCGACTGATCCGCGGCGCGCCGGGCCGGCCTCCCGTCGCGCGCCGACCGTCGTCGACGCCCTCGAAGGTCAGGGGTGGGTCATGTCGAGCGGGACGACCCAGCGGTCGAAGTCCTCCGCGCTCACCGTCCCGAGCTCGATCGCCGCATCCCGCAGGGAGAGGCCGCGCGCGTGGGCGTGCTTGGCGATCGTGGCCGCCGCGTCGTAGCCGATGTGTCGGTTGAGGGCCGTGACCTGCATGAGGTTCGACTCGAGGTTGGCCTCGATCCGCGGCAGGTTGGGCTCGATCCCGCGTGCGCAGTGCTCGTCGAAGGCAAGGCACGAGTCGGCGAGCAGCCGGATGCTCTCGAGCACCGCATGGACCATGACCGGCTTGTAGACGTTCAGCTGGAAGTTGCCCTGGCTGCCCGCGAAGGCCACCGTCGCGTCGTTGCCGAACACCCGGGTCGCCACCATCGTCAGCGCCTCGCACTGGGTCGGGTTCACCTTGCCCGGCATGATGCTGCTGCCCGGCTCGTTCGCGGGGATCGTGATCTCGCCGATGCCGTTGCGCGGCCCGGACGCGAGCCAGCGGACGTCGTTGGCGATCTTCATCAGCGCGCCGGCCAGGGTGCGCAGCGCGGCCGAGGTCTGGACGAGCGCGTCGTGCGCCGACAGCGCGGCGAAGGCGTTCGGCGCCGTGCGGAACGGGTGCCCGGTCTGCTCGGCGATGCGCTCGGCGGCGAGCGCGCCGAACCCCGGATGGGCGTTGAGGCCCGTCCCGACGGCGGTCCCGCCGATGGCGAGGTCGAGCAGCCCCTCCGCGGCGGCCCGCACCTGGTCGAGGGCGTAGTCGAGCTGGGCGACCCAGCCACCGATCTCCTGGCCCAGCGTGATCGGCGTGGCGTCCTGGAGGTGGGTCCGCCCGACCTTGACGACGTCGGCGTACTCCTCCGACTTCGCCGCGAGCGTCCCGCGCAGCCGTCCGACGTCGGGCAGCAGGCGCTCGTGGATCTCGAGGACCGTCGCGATGTGCATCGCCGTGGGGAAGGTGTCGTTGCTGCTCTGGCCGCGGTTGACGTGGTCGTTGGGGTGGACGGGCGTCTTGCTGCCCATCACCCCGCCGGCGAGCTCGATCGCCCGGTTGGCGATGACCTCGTTGGCGTTCATGTTGCTCTGGGTGCCCGAGCCGGTCTGGAAGACGACGAGCGGGAAGTGGTCGTCGAGGTCGCCGGCGATGACCTCGTCCGCGGCCCGCACGATGAGCGCCGCCAGCTTCGGGTCGAGCTCGCGGAGCTCGCCGTTGGCCTCAGCGGCGGCCTTCTTGAGGATGCCGAGCGCGCGCACGATCGGCCGGCCCCAGACGAAGGTGTCCCGTCCGATCGGGAAGTTGTGGATGCTCCGCTCCGTCTGGGCCCCCCAGTACCGGCTCGCCTCGACCTCGACGGCACCCATCGAGTCGGTCTCCTGCCGCGTCGTCGTCATGCAGCGAGCCTACGGCGTGCGCATCGGCGCAGGTGAGGTGCGGTGCGCGGCCTCGTGCAGCCGGGTGATGACGTCGGCGACGACCGCGAGGGTGTCGTCGTCGAGCTCGGCGAGCACCGAGCGCATCTGCTCGGTGAGCGGGGCGAAGCAGCGACGCGAGGCGTCCTCCCCCGACGGCGTGAGCCGGACGTCCACCCGGCGGCCGTCGACCCCGTGCTCGGAGCGTTGGGCGTGCCCGCTGCCGGTCATCCGCGTGACGAGCGCGGTCGTCGCCGGCGCGGAGACCCCGAGCTCCCGACCGAGCTCGCGAGGACCGATCGAGGCGCCCGGCCACCCCTTGACGACGCCCATGGCGTGCACGTCCCGGGCCGGGACCCCCAGGACCCGCGAGACCTCGGTGACGTAGCGGTCGATCGCGAGCGAGAGCACCCGGACGGCCTCGCAGACGCGCTCCTCCGCCGCCCGCCGGGCGTCGCCGGTCCCCTCGTCCATCGTCCGCTCCTTCCCGTCGGGCCTCGTGGCCCGGGAACAGGGTAGGCAGCACGGGCACCGTCGCGCGCGCCCCCGCCCCACCGTCGCCTAGGTTGTCCGGCATGTCCTCGGCCCGGTCCGCGTGGGAACGCGCCCAGCGACGGTGGTGGCCCACGGACGGCCTCCGGGTCGTCGCGGCGCTGAGCGTCCCGCTCGCCTGGTGGGTGGCGGGCCTGCCCTCGGCGGCCTGCCTCTTCCTCGTCCTCGGGGCGGCGATGCTCCTGCGGGCCCTCGTCCTGCCCGTCGCCACCGACGCTGCCTGCCAGCTCGTCTTCCTCGCCGTGGCGTGGGCGGCGGTGACGGGCCTCTACCAGCGGGTCGGGTGGCTCGACCTCCCGGCGCACGCGGTCGGGACGGCCGCGGCGGCGGTCCTCGTCTGGCGGCTCGTCGTCGTCTCCAGCCCGGGCGAGCGCGGGATGCCCGTCGTCGCGCTCCTGTGGCACCTGCTGGGCCTCGCCGCGTTCCTCAGCCTGCTGTGGGAGGTCGGCGAGTGGGCGGGCCACACCTACCTCTCGCGCGCGATCGGCGTCGGCTACGACGACACGATCGGCGACCTGGTCGTGGGGACGTTCGGCGGGGCGCTGCTCGCTCTGCCGATCGCGCGCCGCGACGACGGCCGCCCCGGGGGTGGCCCGGCGTGACACCCGGCCCCGGACGGCCGACGGTCAGCGTCGTCATCCCCGTGCTCGACGACGCCCCCGCCCTCGAGGGCTGCCTCGCCGCGCTGGCCGCGCAGACCCGAGCACCCGACGAGGTGATCGTCGTCGACAACTCCCCCGGCGCCGCCGACGAGGCGACGGCCGCCCTCGCCCGCGGAGCCGGGGCGCGGGTGGTCCGGGAGACCCGTCGCGGGGTCGGCGCAGCCTCCGCCGCCGGGTACGACGAGGCCCGCGGTACCGTCATCGCCAGGCTCGACGCCGACTCCCGCCCCGCCCCCGACTGGGTCGAGACGGCCCTTCGGGAGCTCGCCGACCCCCGGGTCCACGCCGTCACCGGCCCGGGGACCTTCTACGACATCCCGGGCCTGCGCGGGCTGCTCGCCGCGCTCGCCTACCACCTGCCGCTGCGCGCGGTCGGGTGGTCGATGGGGCACCCGCCGCTGTGGGGCTCGAACATGGCGATCCGCACCTGCGCGTGGCGCGCGGCGTCGGAGGTCGTCCGCCGCGACGACCCCCTCGTCCACGACGACCTCGACCTCGCGTTCGCCCTCGGCCCGCTGGCACGCGTCCGATGGACCCCCGCGCTGCGCGTCTCGGTCGAGGGGCGCGCGTTCGGCTCCCGCGCCGCGATGGCGGCCCGCGTCCGGCGGACGTTCCACACCTGCCGCCTCCACTGGGCGCGGCAGGGGCCTGGCGAGCGCCTCCTGTGCAGCCTGACCCGCGGGCGGATCTTCCACGATTCGACTGCTTCCACTGTGGAATGATCGACGCCATGTTGCTCGCTCCACCCGCCCGGCCGGCCCAGGCGCCCGCCGTGCCGGCCGACCACGTCGAGCGCTGCGTCGAGCTGGCCCTGCGCACCCTCGAGCACGGCGACGGCGAGCGGCGGGAGCCGCTCCTCGACGGCACGTCGATCGCGGGCCTGGCGGCCCGGCAGGTGGCCTCCGGCGGGGGTCGGATCCGTCCGGGCCTCGCGTGGGCCGGCTGGGCCTACGCCGCGGCCCCGGGAACGACCGAGCCCGCCGACCTCGTCCGGCTCGGCGCCGCGCTGGAGCTGCTGCACACCTTCGCCCTCGTCCACGACGACGTCATGGACGAGAGCCCGACCCGGCGCGGCATCCCGACGACCCACGTCGCCGTGGCAGCGGCCCACCGCGCCCACGGCGGGGTCGGCGACCCGCAGCGGTTCGCGGAGTCCGTCGCGGTCCTCGTGGGCGACCTCCTGCACGCCCGTGCGCTCGTCCTCGCCGCGCCCCTGCCGGCCCCCGTCCACGCCCGGTTCGCCGAGATGGTGCTCGAGCTCGTCGACGGCCAGGCGCAGGACGTGCTCGCCGCGGCCGCGGGTCCCGGCGACCTGGACCGCGCCCGCGAGGTCGCGCTCCTGAAGACCGGCCGGTACTCCGTCCAGCGTCCGCTCGAGCTCGGCGGCACCCTCGGCAGCGCCTCCCCCGACGTCCTGCGCGAGCTGTCCCGGTACGGCGAGCTCGTCGGGGAGGCCTTCGCGCTGCGCGACGACGCCCTGGGGGTGTGGGGCGATCCGGAGCGGACCGGCAAGCCCGTCGGTGACGACCTGCGCGACCGGAAGCAGACGATGATGCTGGCGCTCGCCCGGGATCTCCTCCCCCCGGCCGGGCTCGCCCTCCTCGACACCGACAGCGGGCGGGCGCTCGCCACCGACGAGGTCGCCGAGCTGACCGCCCACCTCGAGGCCGTCGGCCTGCGGCAGGCCGTGGCGCAGCGGGTCGAGCACCTGATCGGCGAGGCGGTCGAGGTCCTCGACCCCGCCCGCGCCGAGGCCGCGGGCGGGCACCTGGAAACGGTCGCCCACGAGATCGCCGGGAGCATGCCGTGAGTCGGGTCGTCGTCGTCGGGGCGGGGCTCGCGGGCCTGTCCGCCGCGTGCCACCTGCGGGGCGCGGGTCATGAGGTGACGGTCCTCGATACGGAGGCGACCGTCGGCGGCCGGGCCGCGTGGATCGAGGACGCCGGCTTCACGTTCGAGACCGGGCCGACCGTCCTGACGATGCCGAGCCTCGTCGACGACGCCCTCGCCGCGGTCGGCTCCCGGCTGGCCGATCGTCTTCAGGTGCGGCGCCTGGACCCGGCGTACCGGTCCTGCTTCGCCGACGGCAGCGAGCTGCGCACCCGCTCGGCGCACGCCGACATGCGCACCGAGATCGAGCGCTTCAGCGGACCGGCGGACGCGGCCGCGTTCGACGGCTTCGTCGACTGGCTCACGCAGCTGCACGACGTCGAGATGCCGAACTTCATCGACCGCAACCTCGACTCCGTGCTCGACCTCGTCTCCCGCCCCGCTGCGGCCGCCCGCCTCCTGCGGCTCGGCGGCTTCGGCCGCCTCGGTCCCGCGGTCGCGCGGCGCTTCGCCGACGAGCGACTCCACCGCGCCTTCACCTTCCAGGCGCTGTACGCGGGCATCGCCCCGTCGAAGGCCCTCGCGATCTACGCCGTCATCACGTACATGGACAGCATCGCCGGGGTGTACTTCCCGGTCGGCGGGATCTCCCGGGTGCCCCAGGTGATGGCCGACGCGCTCGTCGACGCCGGCGCCACCGTCCGCACGTCGAGCACGGTGACGGCCGTCGTCCGCGGCGACGGGGGCGCCGTCACGGGCGTGCTGCTCGAGGACGGCGAGCTCGTGCCCGCGGACGCCGTCGTCTGCACGCGTGACCTGCCCCTGGCCTACCGCGACCTCCTGCCCGACCTGCGTGCTCCCCGCCGGGTCCGCCGGGCCCGGTACGCGCCGTCGGCGGTCGTCTGGCACCTCGGCGTCCGGGGTGCTCCCCGCCCCGGCACCGAGCACCACAACATCCACTTCGGGCACGAGTGGGAGGGCGCGTTCGACGCGCTCATCGACCGGCGCGAGCTCATGCCCGACCCCTCCCGCCTCGTGTCCGTCCCGAGCCTCACCGAGGCGGGGCTCGCCCCGCAGGGGTGCACCTCGCTCTACGTCCTCGAGCCGGTGCCGCACCTCGACGGGCGGATCGACTGGGACCGCGAGCGCGCCCCGATGAAGGAGCGGCTGCTGGAGTTCCTCGACGCCGAGGGCTACCCGACGGACGTCGTCGTCGAGCACATGGACACGCCCGCCGACTGGGCCGCTCGGGGCCTGGCTGCAGGGACTCCCTTCGCCCTGGCCCACACCTTCGGCCAGACCGGCCCGTTCCGCCCGCACAACATCGATCGCCGGGCCCCGGGCCTGGTGTTCGCCGGGTCGGCGACGACGCCCGGTGTCGGTGTCCCGATGGTCCTGGTGAGCGGCCGGCTGGCCGCCGAGCGCGTCGAGCAGCACCTGCGGACCGGGGCATGAGCGCGCTCCTGGAGGCCGGTCACCGCCGGGCCGAGGCGATCACCCGCCAGCACGCGACGACGTACTACTGGGGCGCACGCCTGCTGCCCGAGGAGCGCCGCCGGCAGGTGCACGCCGTCTACGCGCTGTGCCGGACCGCCGACGACGTCGTCGACTCCCCGGGGGCCACCTCGCCCGGCCGCGTCGCCGGGACGGCGCAGCGCCTGACGGCGCTGGAGCAGCGGTTCGAGGAGGTGCGTGCCGGCGCACCGACCGACGACCCCGTCCTCGCCGTCGCGGCGGACGCCGCCGAGCGCGCCGGCATCGCGCCATCCGTCTTCCGCCGGTTCTTCGGCGCGATGCGCCAGGACCTGACGACGACCCGCTACGAGACGTGGGACGACCTCCTGGGGTACATGGACGGTTCCGCGGCGACGATCGGCGAGATGATGCTCCCCGTGCTCGGCGCGACCTCCCCGCACGCCCTCGGGCCCGCCCGCTCCCTCGGCCTGGCCTTCCAGCTGACGAACTTCCTGCGCGACGTCAGCGAGGACCTCGGCCGTGGCCGGGTGTACCTGCCGCAGGCGGAGCTGCGCGCCGCCGGCGTCGACCCCGCCGGTTATCGCGCCGGTCTGGCGGTCGACGAGCCGTGGCGTGCGTTCATGCGGGGGCAGATCGCCCGCAACCGCGAGCTCTACCGCGCGGCGGACGCGGGCCTGCCCCACCTGCCGTCGGCGGCCCGACGCTGCGTGACGACGGCCTACGCGTTGTACTCGGGGATCCTCGACCGGATCGAGCGGGCGGACCACGACGTCTTCGGCGACCGGGTCCACGTCCCCACCCCGGCGAAGGTCGTCCTCACCGGGCGGGTGCTCACCGGCACGTGGTCGCCGTGACCCAGTGGCTCTATCTGCTGGCGCTGCTGGCCTCCATCGCCGGGACCCTGGCGATCGACCACCGCTGGCGACTGTTCGTCTTCGACCGGCCCCGACCGGCGCTGCTCGTCCTCGTCGCCGGTGTCCTCTTCTTCAGCGTGTGGGACCTCGTCGGGATCGAGCTCGGGGTCTTCGTCAAGGGTGACGGCCCGTACCTGTCGGGCATCGACGTCGCACCGCACTTCCCCGTCGAGGAGCTCTTCTTCCTCCTCCTGCTGTGCCTGTCGTCGATGGTCGCGTGGACGGCCGCACACCGCTGGCTCGGGGACCGCCGATGACCTTCCTCGTGCTCGTCGCGATCTTCCTCGGGGTCGCGGTGCTCGTCGCGCTCGTCGTCCGCCCCCCGGTGCGCTGGTCTGCGGCGCTCGTGGCCGCAGCGGTGATGTTCACCCTCACGGCGGTGTTCGACAACGTGATGATCTCGGCCGGGCTGTTCGAGTACGGGAACAAGCAGCTCCTCGGCCTGCGCATCGGCCGGGCCCCGGTGGAGGACTTCGGGTACCCGCTCGTCGCGCTGGTGCTCCTGCCCGCGCTGTGGCACCTGCTGCGGGGGCGCCGGTGAGGGCGCTGCGCGAGATCGTCCTGGCCTCCCGGCCGCTGAGCTGGGTGAACACCGCCTTCCCGTTCGCGGCCGCGTACCTCGTGCTCGCGCGGAGCGTCGACGCCCGCCTCGTCGTGGGCACGCTGTTCTTCCTCGTCCCGTACAACCTGCTGATGTACGGGGTGAACGACGTCTTCGACATCGACTCCGACGAGGAGAACCCGCGCAAGGGCGGCGCCGAGGGCGCGCTCCTGTCCCGCAGCCGGCTCCGCCTCGTCCTCTGGGCCAGCCTGCTCCTGCCCGTCCCCTTCGTCCTGTGGCTGGTGCCGCAGGGCACGGGTCGTGCCGCGCTCGTCCTCGCCGTGAGCCTGGCGGCCGTCCTCGCCTACTCCCTGCCGGTCCTGCGCTTCAAGGAACGCCCGGGGGTCGACTCCCTCACCTCGAGCACCCACTTCGCCTCCCCCGCCGTCTACGGGCTCGTGCTCGCCGACCGGCCGGTGCCGCAGGACGTCTGGTTCCTCGTCGCGGCCTTCTTCGTCTGGGGGTGCGCGAGCCACGCGTTCGGGGCCGTGCAGGACGTGCGCGCCGACCGCGCGGCCGGGATCGGCTCGGTGGCGACCGTCCTCGGCGCACGACCGGTCGTCGTCGTCGCGATCGCCCTCTACGTGCTCAGCGCCGGGCTCGTGGCGTTCGGCCCGTGGCCATCGGTGTTCGCCGTCCCGCTGCCCCTCCTCTACGCCGCGCTCGTCGCGCGCCACCTCGGGGTGACCGACGAGACCGCGGAGTCGACGAACGTCGGCTGGCGACGTTTCCTCGCGCTCAACTTCTTCACGGGTTTCGTCGTCACCCAGCTGCTCATCGTCGCCTGGCGCTGGGGCTGAACCGCCCCCGAGAACGCCGAAGGCCCTCCCGCCCGCTCTCGCGGTGGGAGGGCCTTCGCCTCACGTAGCCCCGACGGGATTCGAACCCGCGCTACCGCCTTGAGAGGGCGGCGTGCTAGGCCACTACACAACGGGGCCAGGTGCTGACCCTGCCGTGACCGGCAGGCGAACAACAGACGAAACCTTACCCTGTCGGGCGTGTTTCGACCGAATCGGCGGAGGACCGCCGCAGCGCTGGGGTACCAGGACTCGAACCTAGAACGACTGAACCAGAATCAGCTGTGTTGCCAATTACACCATACCCCAAGGGGTGTCAACCCCTGACCCGCCGCCGATCGAGCGACGAGGTCGTGGGTGAACCGAGGGGAGAGTCTAGCGGCCCCGTCGGTGGCACCCAAATCGGTCAGCCCTCCGCGGGCGACCCCTCGTAGGTCGCGCGCAGCCGACGCAGCCGGGCGAGCGTGGAGTGCTTCCCGAGGATCTCCATCGACTCGAAGAGCGGCGGGCTGATCCGCTGCCCGGAGACCGCTACCCGCAGCGGGCCGAAGGCGAGCTTCGGCTTGATGCCCATCCCGTCGACGATCGCGGCGCGCAGCGCAGCCTCGATCGCGGCGGCGACGAAGTGCTGAGGGCCGGGCTCGTCGAAGCTCGGCGGCTCCTGCAGCGGCTCCAGCGCAGCGATCGCGGCGTCGAGCACCGCGGGGGCGTCCGGGGACAGCTTCGCGCGGGCCTCCTCGTCGACGACGAGCGCGTCGTCGGCGTCGTAGAACGGGGCGACGAGCGCGCTGGCCTCGGTGAGCCTGGCGATCCGGGTCTGGATGAGTGCGGCCACGTCCTGCAGGCGCCCCAGCTGCCCCAGGGTCGGGTTGTCGGTGAGGATCCCGTCCTTGACGAGGACCGGCAGCAGCCGGGCGGTGAGATCCTTCAGCTCGAGGTCGCGGATCCACTGGCCGTTGAGCCAGTCGAGCTTCTTCATGTCGAAGACGGGCCCGACGGTGTTGACCAGCCGCCAGTCGAAGCGCTCGACGAACTCGTCGAAGGTGAACTGCTCGACGTCCTCGCCCTCGGCGTTCTTCGCCGGCGGGTACGCGAGCAGCGCGAGGAAGTTGACGACCGCCTCGGGCAGGTAGCCCTCTTCGCGGAACCACGTGAGGCGCGCGGCGGGGTTCCTCCGCTTGGAGATCTTCGAGCGGTCGGTGTCGCGCAGCAGCGGCATGTGGGCGAACACCGGCGGGGTGAGGCCGAGCCACCGGTGCAGCAGGACGTGCTTGGGCGTGCTGCTGATCCACTCCTCGCCGCGCACGACGTGGGTGATGCCCATCTCGTGGTCGTCGACGACGACGGCAAGGTGGTACGTCGGGAAGCCGTCGGTCTTGAGGATGACCTGGTCGTCGGGGCGCGGGGCGCTCACCGTGCCGCGGATGAGGTCCTCGAAGCTCGTCGGCGCGTCGTCGGGGATCCGCATGCGGACGACGGGCGTCTCCTGGAACCCGGGCTCCTGGGCGCGCTCCTCCCGCGTCTTGCCCAGGCACGTCCGGTCGTAGCCGGTCGGCTGCTTGAGCTTCTGCTGCCGCTCGCGCATCTCGGCCAGCCGCTGGGGTGAGCACCAGCAGTGGTAGGCGTTGCCGTCCGCGAGGAGCTTCTCGACGTACGGGCGGTAGGTGTCGAGGCGCTCGCTCTGCCGGTAGGGCGCGTGCGGGCCGCCGACGTCGGGGCCCTCGTCCCACGTGAGGCCGAGCCAGCCGAGCGTGTCGTACAGCTGCTGCTCGCTCGTCGGGTCGAACCGCGCCCGGTCGGTGTCCTCGACGCGCAGGACGAAGGACCCACCCTGCTGGCGGGCGTAGGCGCGGTTGAACAGGGCCATGTACGCCGTGCCGACGTGCGGGTCTCCCGTGGGGCTCGGGGCGATCCGCAGGCGCGGCGCTCCCGGGGTCGACGGCGTGGTGGGCACGGGTGCGGACGCGGCGTCCGTGGGCGAGCTGCTCATGATGCGCTCGATGGTAGTCGCGGACGCCGGGGGCGGACGCGACCGCGCCGGCTGGTCAGTCCTTCGCGACGAAGGGGTTCGACAGGGTCCCGATCTGGTCGATCTCGATCTCGCACCGCTGCCCGGCGGTGATCGGACCGACGCCGGCCGGGGTGCCGGTGAGGATGACGTCCCCGGGCAGCAGGGTGAACGCGCGGCTGGCGTACGCGATGACCGCGGCGACGCCGTGGACCATGTCGCTGCTGTGGCCGTCCTGCCGGACCTCGCCGTCGACCGTCGTGCGGATCGCACAGTCCTGCGGGTCGAGCTCGGTCTCGATCCACGGCCCGAGCGGGCAGAAGGTGTCGAAGCCCTTCGCGCGGGCCCACTGCCCGTCGGTCCGCTGCAGGTCGCGGGCGGTGACGTCGTTGGCGATCGTGTACCCGAGGACGACCTTGCGCACGTCCTCCTCCGCGACGTCCTTGCACATCCGCCCGATGACGACGGCCAGCTCGCCCTCGTAGCTGACCTCGCTCGTCTCCGGCGGGATGACGACGGGGTCGCCCGGTCCGACGACCGCGGTGTTCGGGACGAGGAAGAGCCCGGGCTCGGCCGGCACGTCCTTGCCCATCTCCGCGGCGTGGTCGGCGTAGTTGCTCCGCACGCCGATGACCTTGCTGCGCGGGATGACCGGTGCCAGGAGCCGGACGTCCTCGACCTTCAGCGTCCGGCCCGTGAGCTCGATCCGCGTGACGAGCGGGTCGCCGGTGATCTCGGCGATCTTCTGGCCCGTGCCGTCGACCAGGCCGTAGGCGGGGTCGTCTCCCTCGGTGAATCTCGCGATGCGCACGGCGACACCCTACGGAGGTGACACCCCAGGGACCCGACGAGGCCCCGTCCCGGCGAGCCCGGACGGGGCCTCGACGTGCGGTCAGCGCATCACGGGTTCGTCGTCGTCAGACCCGTGCGCCACTGGGCGATGACGGCGTTCGCCATGAGGCGGTAGCCCTTGTCGTTCGCGTGGATGTCCTTCGTGTCCGTGCACATCCACGTGTTCGTGCAGATCATCTGGACGTTGCGCGGCACCTCCCCGTAGGTCGGGTCGCTGACGAGCGTGGTGTCGTCGTCCCGCAAGGCGTCGGCGACGCGGGCCCGCTGGGCGTTCGCGGCCCGGGCCGTCGCGCCGATGTACTCCTTGAGCGCGACGTTCGCCAGCGCCGACTGCTTCGCGGCGTCCTTGCCCGACTGCCCCGAGAGCCAGCTCGCGAGGAAGGGGTTGTAGTAGTCGGTGATGATGATCCGGGTGTCCGGCCCGGCGGCGGCCCGCAGGCGGCCGTAGATCTCGGGGAGGTTCCGGAAGAGCTTGCCGGCCCCGTCGGTGAGGCAGGGGAGGTTGATCGCGCCGCCGCGGGCGCACCGCTGGATGTCGTTCGCCCCGAGGGTGAGGGTGACGAGGGCGACCTCGCCGCGGTGCTGCCGCAGGAACGCCTCGGCCGCCCGCATCTGGCTGCCCTCGCGGTAGGAGCACTTGCCCGCGAGGAGCATGGTCGTGGACGACTCGCCGCTGCAGGCGAGGTTCGTCGTCGCGACGTTCCTGCCGAGCTTCCACGTGAGGTAGCGGTCGACGGAACCGACGTAGCCGCCCGTCTTGGCGTCGCCCCGACCGGGCTGGTAGCCGGCGGCGAGGGAGTCGCCCAGGGCGAGGTAGCGGGTCGGCGTCGTCGCCGCGGCCGTGGCCTGTGCGGCGTCCTGCCCGCCGGTGCCACCGGCACCGACGGTGACGCCGACGGCAAGGGCCACGGCGGCGGCCGCCGAGGCGAGAGAACGGAAGCGGGAGATGGTCACGGGAGGCCCTTCGTCGCCGGAGGTGCGTGCCCCCCGATCCTGTCGCAATTGCGCGCGCAACTGACATCTGCGCGCCGAACATCGCGCGCAGATGTCATCGATCGCGCGCAGATCCCGACGACCTCGCTCGAGCACGAGTGACCGTAGAGTTCGCGCGGTGGAGCTCTCGACCCTGACCCGCCAGGAGTGGCGCCCGGCGCAGGAGGCCCACGCCGCGCGGGTCGACGCGCTGACCGCCGGCATCCGCGACCGGGCGGCCCGCGGCGAGAAGCACCCGATCGGGGACTTCCTCGTCGAGTACTACGGTCACTCCCCCGGCCGTCTGCGCCGGTGGGAGCCCGGCCCCGGGCGAGTGCTCCTCGACGCCGCCGACGCCGGCTGCGCCGGGCGGAGCCACCACCGCACCGACGCCGACGGGACGGTCCGGCTCGACACCGAGGCCTTCGTCGCGCGCCGCGGCCGGACCGTGCGGTTCGTCCGGGACCTGCTCGCCGCAACACTCTCCAGGCCCGCCGCCACCGCCTGCTTCGGCCTCCACGAGTGGGCGATGGTCTACCGCCTCGCGCCCGGGCAGCAGCGCCACGAGGCGCTCCCGCTGCGGCTGACGCAGGCCGAGACGGACGCGGTCGTCGAGGGTCACCGGATCCGCTGCAGCCACTTCGACGCCTACCGCTTCTTCACCGCCGACGCCCGGCCGCGCAACACGCTGCGCCCGACCCGCGAGACCCAGATCCATCACGAGCAGCCCGGCTGCCTCCATGCCGGCATGGACGTGTACAAGTGGTGCTTCAAGCTCGCCCCCGCCGTCCCGTCGGAGCTCACCGCCGACGCCTTCGAGCACGCGCTCGCCGTCCGGGTGCTCGACATGCAGGCCTCGCCCTACGACCTCGCGGCCTTCGACCTGCCACCGGTCCGCATCGAGACCTCCTCCGGGAAGGCCGAGTTCGTCGACCGGCAGCGCGACCTCGTGGCTCGCTCGAACGCCCTGCGCCACCGGCTGCTCGAGGTCTGCGACGCGCTCCTGCTCAGCGCGCCGGCACACCCGCCCGCATGAGCCCGTAGGTGATCGACTCCCGCAGCGCCTGCCACGACGCCTCGAGGATGTTCCCGGCGACACCGATCGTCACCCAGGTGCCGTCGTGGTCGGCGGTCTCGAGGAGGACCCGCGTGACGGCGTCCGTGCCGTGCGCGGCGTCGAGGATCCGGACGCGATAGTCGACCAGCTCCATCGCGTCGATCTCGGGGTAGACCTCCGCGAGTGCCTCGCGCAGGGCATGGTCGAGCGCGTTGACCGGACCGTTGCCCTCGCCGGTCGCGACGACCCGCCGCCCGCCGGCGCGGACCTTCACCGTCGCCTCGGAGAGCGCGTCGTCGTCCCCGCGCGCGTCCGTGATGACCCGCCAGGACTCGATGTCGGCGTAGTGGGGAACGTCCTGCCCGAGCCCGCGCCGCAGGAGCAGCTCGAACGAGGCGTCGGCCGCGTCGAAGGTGTACCCGCGCGACTCGAGCTCCTTGACGGTCGCGAGCACCCGGCCGACGGCCTCACCCGAGTCGGGGCCGAGCTCCACGCCGAGCTCCTCGGCCTTGAGCTCGACGCTCGCCCGACCCGCCATGTCCGAGACGAGCATGCGCATCCCGTTGCCGAAGAGCGCGGGGTCGGTGTGCTGGTAGAGGTCGGGGTCGACCTTGATCGCGCTCGCGTGCAGCCCGCCCTTGTGCGCGAAGGCGCTCGAGCCGACGTACGGCTGCCGGCTGTACGGCGGGAAGTTCGTGATCTCGCTGACGACGTTGGCGACCTGGGTCGCCCGGGCCAGCTGCTGCGGGGTGACGACCTCGAAGCCCATCTTCGTCTGGAGGTTCGCGACGATCGTCAGGAGGTTGGCGTTGCCCGTCCGCTCGCCGTACCCGTTGATCGTCCCCTGCACGTGCCGGGCGCCGGCCTCGACCGCGGCGAGCGAGTTCGCGACCGCGCACCCGGTGTCGTTGTGGCAGTGGATCCCGATGCGGACCCCCGCCCGGGCGGTCACGGCCGCGACGACCTCATGGACCCGGCCCGGCAGCATGCCGCCGTTCGTGTCGCAGAGGACGACCGCGCTCGCCCCGGCGCTCGCGGCGGCGTCGACGACGCGGTGGGCGTGGTCGGGGTCGTCGAGGTAGCCGTCGAAGAAGTGCTCCGCGTCGATGACGACCTCCCGGCCCTCGGCCACGAGGAGCTCGACGGAGTCGCGGATCATCGCGAGGTTCTCCTCGACGTCGGTCCGCAGCGCCCGCTCGATGTGCCCGACGTGGGACTTCGCGACGAGGGTGACGACCGGCGTACCCGAGTCGAGCAACGCCCGCAGCAGGGAGTCCTCCGACGCCGCCCGCCCCGCCCGGCGGGTTGCCCCGAACGCAGCCAACCGCGCCGTCCGCAGGTCGGCCCCTCCGGCAGCGGCCTCGAAGAAGCCGGTGTCCGTCGGGTTCGCGCCCGGCCACCCGCCCTCGATGTAGGTCACGCCCAGCTCGTCGAGCTGCGCCGCGATGGCGAGCTTGTCCTGCACGGAGAGGTTGATGCCCTCCTGCTGGGCGCCGTCGCGCAGCGTCGTGTCGTAGAGGTGGATCGTGTCGGCCATCGGTCCTCGCCAGAAGTAGGTCGGCTCCCACAGGGCGGCGCCACGCCTAACGCGGCGCCGCCCCGCGGGACGTCGACGATCCGGGATCCCACGCTGTCCTCGCCCGCGGCGCTGTGGTGCCGCCGACGCCGGCACGGGTGCCGACAAAAGGAAAGACCCCCCGGGTGCGGGAGGTCTGCGCGACGAGCGTGTGGCTCGTCGCGCTAGCGAAGAATGATGGCCGCGGTGGCAGCCGCTCGGATCGTCACGAGCTTCACGATGCCACATCCCCGCGGACACCCCTCGCGCGGGGTCCACGATCCGGACCCGGTGGGAGCACGGGGTCCGGATCGTCAGACGAGGCGCGTCATCCAGCCGTAGGTGTCCTCGCTGCGGCCCTGCTGCATCGACAGCAGCCGCTCGCGCATCCCGCGGGTGACCTCGCCGCCGAACTCGCCAGCCGTCGACGGCGCGCTCCCGCCCGCCCAGCGCAGCTCGCCGATCGGGGTGATGATCGCGGCGGTGCCGCAGGCGAACACCTCGAGCACCTCGCTGCTGACGACCCCGTCCCTCCACTCCTGGATCGGCACGGCGCGCTCGACCGGGCGCAGGCCGAACTCGTGCGCGAGCTCCAGCACCGACATCCGGGTGATCCCCGGGAGGATCGTGCCGGTGAGCTCGGGAGTGACGAGCGTGCCGTCCCGCATGACGAAGAAGACGTTCATCCCGCCGAGCTCGTCGACCTTGGTGTGCGTCGCGGAGTCGAGGAACACGGCCTGGTCGCAGCCGTTGGCCGAGCCCTCGATCTGCCCCGCGAGGGCCGAGGCGTAGTTCCCGCCGCACTTGGCCGCCCCCGTGCCACCGGCGCCGGCGCGGGCGTAGCCCTCGCTGATCCACAGGGTGATCGGCTTGGGCCCGCCGACGAAGATCGACTCCGCCGGGGAGGCGATGACGCTGTACCGGACCCGGGTGGAGGGCCGCAGCCCGAGGAAGGCCGCCGAGCCGAACATGAACGGCCGCAGGTAGAGGCTCTTCTCCCCGTCGCCGAACGCGGGCACCCACGCCTCGTCCGCCTCGACGAGGACCCGCAGCGACTCGACGAAGTCCTCGGCGGGCAGCTCGGGCAGGACCATCCGTCGTGCGCTCGCGTTGAGCCGCTCCGCGTTCTTCTCCGGACGGAAGGTCCACACGGACCCGTCCTCGTGGCGGTACGCCTTGAGCCCCTCGAAGATCTCCTGCGCGTAGTGCAGGACGGAGGCCGCGGGGTCGAGCTGGATCGGGCCGTAGGGCTGGAGGCTCGCGTCGCTCCAGCCGGACTCCTGCGACCACTCCATGGTGAGCATGTGGTCGGTCATGTGCTGCCCGAACCCCGGCGCGGCCAGGATGACCTCCCGCTCGTCGACGGCCAGCGGGGAGGGGTGGGGGGTGCGGACGGTCGTCAGCGGCATCGGGCTCCTCCTCGGGGCGGTCGGGTCGGAGGGCAGGCTAGCGCCGCTGGGCGGGGCACCACCCTGGGAGGGGTCAGAGGCGGGCGGCGATGGCGTCGCCGACGTCGCTCGTCGAGCGCCGTGCCTCCCCGCGCTCGGCGAGGTCGGCCGCGACCGCGGCCTCGACCCGATCGCCCTGGTCGTCGAAGCCGAGGTGGCGCAGGAGCATCGCGACGGACAGGACGGTGGCCGTCGGGTCGGCGACGCCCTGGCCGGCGATGTCGGGCGCGGAGCCGTGGACCGGCTCGAACATGCTCGGGGTGGTCCGGTCGGGGTTGATGTTGCCGCTCGCTGCGAGGCCGATGCCGCCGGCGATCGCGGCCGCGATGTCGGTGATGATGTCGCCGAAGAGGTTGTCGGTGACGATGACGTCGAAGCGCGCGGGGTCCGTCGCGAGGAAGATCGTCGCGGCGTCGACGTGCTGGTAGGCGACCTCGACGTCGGGGAACTCCCGGCCGACCTCGTCGACCGTCCGGCGCCACAGGTGCCCGGCGTGGACGAGGACGTTGTGCTTGTGCACCAGGGTGAGGTGCTTGCGGGGGCGGGCCTGCGCGCGGGCGAAGGCGTCGCGGACGACGCGCTCGACCCCGAAGCGGGTGTTCACGCTCACCTCGGTCGCGATCTCGTGCGGCGTGCCGATGCGGACCGCGCCCCCGTTGCCGACGTAGGGCCCCTCGGTACCCTCCCGGACGACGACGAAGTCGATACCCGCGTCGGTGACGTGGTCGGCGAGCGGGCTGCGCACCCCCGGGAAGAGCGTGGCCGGGCGAAGGTTGACGTAGTGGTCCAGGGCGAATCGCAGCGGGAGCAGGACCCCACGCTCGAGGACGCCGCTGGGGACGCTCGGATCGCCGATGGCACCGAGGAGGATCGCATCCTGACCGCGCAGCTCCTCGACGACCGACTCCGGGAGCGTCTCCCCCGTGGCGTGCCACCGTCGCGCCCCGAGGTCGTACTCGGTGCGGCTCACCGTCACGCCGGTGCCCTCGAGCGCCGCGTCGAGGACCTTGAGCCCCTCGGTGACGACCTCCGGACCGATCCCGTCACCACCGATGACGGCGATGTCCAGGGCGTGGGCCGTCGTGTCCGAAGGAGTATCCACGGTCGTCTCGGTCATGGTAGCCAGCCTAGCCGCGGCAGTCCGAGATGCGGACGACCGTCCCGCATCCCGGATGTGACGTCGGAGCGTACCCGGCCTCCGGGGCGACCCCGTCACCCCCGGCAGGACGCGCGGAAACGCTCACGCACAGGAATCGCACAGCCGGGACACGGCGACGGACCGGCGTCCCCGTGTTCACTGGTCCCATGCCACCTGCAGCCGGCCCCGCCCTCACCCGCCCCGACGGCTCCCCCGTCCGCGTCCTCGTCGTCGACGACGAGGCCAACCTCACCGAGCTGCTCTCGATGGCGATGCGGTACGAGGGCTGGGAGGTGCAGACCGCCCACGCAGGTCTGGCTGCCGTCCGAACCGCCAAGGAGTTCCGGCCCGATGCCGTCGTGCTCGACATGATGCTGCCGGACTTCGACGGGATGGAGGTCCTCCGACGCATGCGGGCCGACACCCCCGACATCCCGGTGCTCTTCCTCACCGCGAAGGACGCCGTCGAGGACCGGGTCGCCGGCCTCACCGCCGGTGGGGACGACCACGTCACCAAGCCCTTCAGCCTCGAGGAGGTCGTCGCCCGCGTGCGGGGCCTCATGCGCCGGACCGCCGTCACCGCCGGCCCGGCCGGCGCGGTGCTCGTCGTGGGCGACCTCACGCTCGACGAGGACAGCCACGAGGTCACCCGCGGCGGCACGGAGATCGCCCTCACCGCCACCGAGTTCGAGCTCCTGCGCTACCTCATGCGCAACCCGAGGCGTGTCCTGTCCAAGGCCCAGATCCTCGACCGCGTGTGGAACTACGACTTCGGCGGGCAGGCCAACGTCGTCGAGCTGTACATCTCCTACCTGCGCAAGAAGGTCGACGCCGGTCGTGACCCGATGATCCACACGATGCGCGGCGCCGGGTACATCCTCAAGCCGGCGCCGTGAGCACCGCCTCGCCGCCCCCCGCCGCCCCCGGCCCTCATCTCCCCCGCGGGCCGTTCTCCGGCTGGACGCTGCGTCGGCGCCTCGTCGTCTCGATCCTCACGCTGTTCGCCGTGGTCACCCTGCTCACCAGCCTCGTGACGACCACCCTCGTCGAACAGTCCCTGCAGCGCGAGCTCGACGCCAGGGTGATGAGCACGGCCGCCCGAGCCGTCGGCCCCGATCGTGACGGCGAACGAGACCACCGCCCACCCGGCCGCCAGCTGACCGACGGCCTCGTGCTCGCCGCCGACTCCGGAACGGTGACGGTCAACCAGGTCGGCGTCCCCGGAGGCGGCACGACCTCGCTGTCGGCCCAGCAGGCGTCGGCGCTGCTCGCCGCCGGTCTCGACGGGCGGCCACGCACGGTGGACCTCGGAACGCTTGGGCGATACGACCTCGTCGAGGTGACCACGCCTGATGGTCGTCGCGTCGTCAGCGGGGTCTCGATGCGTCCCCTCGAGGACAGCCTCGCCCGCATCCGGACCGTGACCATCGGCCTCGCCCTGCTCGGGCTGGGGCTGATCGCGCTCGGCATCCCGTGGCTCGTGCGCGTCAACGTGCGTCCCCTCGAACACGTCGCCGCGACGGCGGGGCGGGTCTCCACCCTGCCCCTGAGCAGCGGCGAGGTCTCGTTGACCGAGCGCGTCCCGGCCCAGCACACCGATCGCCGCACCGAGGTCGGGCAGGTCGGCGCAGCCCTCAACGACCTGCTCGACCACGTGGACGCCGCCCTTCAGGCCCGGCACGACAGCGAGCAGCAGCTCCGCCGGTTCGTCGCCGACGCGAGCCATGAGCTGCGCACCCCGCTGGCGTCGATCCGGGGGTACGCCGAGCTGTCCCGCCGCGAGACCGACCCCGTCCCGGACGGTGTCCGCCACGCCCTCGGACGCATCGAGTCCGAGGCCGGACGCATGTCCTCGCTGGTGGAGGACCTCCTGCTCCTGGCCCGCCTCGACGCCGGGCGGCCGCTGGAACGCACCAGGGTCGACCTCACGATGCTGCTGCTGGACACGGTGGGGGACGCCCGTGCGGCCGGTCCCGACCACCGCTGGAGGCTCGACCTCCCGGACGAACCCGTGGAGATCGTCGGCGACCCCGCCCGGCTCACCCAGGTCGTCGTCAACCTGCTGGCCAACGCCCGCGTCCACACCCCCGCGGGGACCACCGTCACCACCCGGCTGCGCCCCGACGTCGACCGGGTGGCTCTGGAGGTCGAGGACGACGGACCCGGCATCCCCGGCGATCTCCTGCCCACCGTGTTCGCCCGATTCACCCGCGCCGACGATGCCCGGGTCCGAGGACAGGGGTCCACGGGCCTGGGACTGTCCATCGCCGACGCGGTCGTCGTCGCGCACGGCGGGACGATCGGCGTGGAGTCGGCGCCGGGCCGCACGGTGTTCCGGGTCGCGCTGCCCGCGCCCGGTCCGCAGGCGGGCTGAGTCGTCCGTCCTCGACCGATCACGACGACGTCGGCTGCGAGCCCATGGCCAGGCCTCACCGGCCTCATAGCCTCACGACAGGTTCGGACCCGACCGTGAAGTGGCCAGAGCACACCACCACGGAAAGGACCGATCATGGTCAGCAGCACGAAGCTCGTCACCGGTGCGGCCGCCGCCGTCACCGCAGGCTCCCTCGTCTTCGCCGGCGCCTCCCTGGCGCGGGCCGACTCCACCACGGACTCGAACGCCGCCGGCTCCAGCACCTCCTCCGCCCAGGCGGACCGCGGACGGGGCGGCCACGCCCACACCGAGGTCACGGGCGACGAGGCGACGAAGGTCACGAAGGCGGTCACGACCACGGACTCGGCCGTGACGGTCGAGTCGGTGCGCAAGGACCCCGACGGCTCCTACGACGTCATGGGCACCAAGAACGGTGAGCGCGTCATGGTCGAGGTCAGCGCCGACCTGAAGTCCGTCGAGGTGCGCACCGGCGACCCGGCGCGCGACAACGGCCAGCAGGCGACGCGGTCGGACGAGGCGACGTCGGCGCGGACGACCGTCCCCTCCACCGGGACCAGCCCGACCAGCATCCCCTCCGTCGCCTGACCCGGACCCGCCGCCCGTGAGGGGTCGGCGGGGACGACGAGAGCCGCCCACGTCACCGTGGGCGGCTCTCGGGTCGTGGCGGGCCTGCGTGAACGCGTCAGTCGAGCTCGACGATGCGGAACTGGTCGACCCCGACCTGGGACATCACCTGCTCGGCAAGGTCTGCCGGGACGGCCGAGTCGAGGGTGAGTGCGACGAGCGCCTGCCCCTGCTCGTCGTCACGGGCGACCTGCATGCCGGCGATGTTCACGCCCGCCTCGCCGAGCAGCCCGCCGATGGTGCCGATGACGCCGGGGCGGTCGGCGTAGCGGTAGAAGGCCATGTGCTCGCTGATCGGGATCTCGAGGTCCAGGCCGTCGATGCCGACGAGCTTCTGCACCATCTTCGGCCCGGTGAGCGTGCCCGAGACGGCGAGCTGGCGCCCGTCGGCCAGCGTGCCGCGCAGGGTCGTGATGTTCCGGTAGTCCTCCGACACCGGGTCGGTGAGCAGCCGCGTCTCGACGCCCCGCTCCTCGGCGAGCAGGGGCGCGTTGACGTAGGTGACCGGCGTGCTCGTGACGTCCGTGAACAGGCCCTTGAGAGCCGACAGGCCCCAGACGGAGACGTCGTGCTCGGTGATCTCGCCGCGCACGTCGACGTCGAGCTGGACCGGGACCGCTCCGGCGATCGCGGTGAAGATCCGGCCGAGCTTCTCGACGAGGTCGATACCGGGGCGGACCTCCTCGGCGACGGCGCCGCCGGAGACGTTGACCGCGTCCGGGACGAGGTCGCCGGACAGGGCCAGGCGGACCGAGCGAGCGACGGCGACGCCGGCCTTCTCCTGGGCCTCGTCGGTCGAGGCACCCAGGTGGGGGGTGACGACGACCGACTCGTGCTCGAACAGCGGGCTGTCGGTGCACGGCTCGGAGGCGAAGACGTCGATGCCGGCACCGGCGACGCGGCCCTCGGCGATCGCCGTCGCCAGCGCGGCCTCGTCGATGATCCCCCCGCGGGCGGCGTTGACGATGTGCACGCCCGGCTTGACCTTGCGCAGCGCCTCCTCCCCGATGAGCCCGAGGGTCTCGGGCGTCTTCGGCAGGTGGATGGTGATGAAGTCGGCCTCCGCCAGCAGCTCGTCGAGCGTGACGAGGCGGGCGCCGAGCTGGCCGGCGCGCTGCGCCGAGACGTACGGGTCGTAGGCGAGGATCTCGACGCCGAAGCCCTTGAGCCGCTCGGCGACGAGCTGGCCGATGCGGCCGAAGCCGACGACGCCGACCTTCTTGTCGAGCACCTCGACACCGCCGTACTGCTTGCGGGCCCACGTGCCGCCCTTGAGCGCCTGGTTGGCCGGCGCGATGTTCCGGGCGCTGGCCAGGAGGAGGCCGACGGCGAGCTCGGCGGCCGAGGTGATGTTCGAGGTCGGCGCGTTGACGACCATGACGCCGGCCTTCGTCGCGGCCGGGACGTCGACGTTGTCGAGCCCGACCCCGGCGCGCGCGATGACCTTCAGGCCCGGCGCGGCCGCGATCGCCTCGGCGTCCATCTTCGTCGCCGATCGGATGAGCACCGCCTCGACGCCCTCGGCGAGGGCGGGCAGGAGCTCGTCGCGGTTGGCGCCGTCGCAGCGACGGACCTCGAAGTCGGGGCCGAGGGCCTCGATGGTCGCGGGCGAGAGCTCTTCGGCGAGGAGGACGACAGGCTTGGTCACGGACGGTCCCTTCGTGGGGCGAATGATGGGTCCGGGGCACGGTCCCGGGTCACTACGTGCCGGGCTCATCGTAGAACCCCGTCCGAGTCGCGGACCGACCTCCCACCATGCGGTCAGACTGCCGCGTCCCGGTTCACCGACCGAGGGCGAGGGATGCCGCGACGACACGACGAGGGCGGTCCGGGCCGCAGCCCGGACCGCCCTCCGTCGGTCGTCCCCGTGACGTCAGCGGGCGGCGCTGCCCTCGGTGTAGTCGTCGTCGGCCTGCTTCCACGCGAAGTGCGAGCGCAGGGTCTTGCCGGTCGCCTCGATCGGGTGGCCGGCCTCCTTCTCGCGCAGCTGCTGGAACTCGGGCGCGCCCTTGTCCTGGTCCTCGATGAAGCGGGTGGCGAAGGCGCCGGAACGAATGTCCGCGAGAACCTCCTCCATCCGCTGCTTCACCGAGGCGTCGATGACCCGCGGGCCGGAGACGTAGTCGCCGTACTCGGCGGTGTCGGAGATCGACCAGCGCTGCTTGGCGATGCCGCCCTCCCACATGAGGTCGACGATGAGCTTGAGCTCGTGGAGGACCTCGAAGTAGGCGATCTCCGGCTGGTACCCGGCCTCGGTCAGCGTCTCGAAACCGGCCTGGACGAGGTGCGACATGCCGCCGCAGAGGACGGCCTGCTCGCCGAACAGGTCGGTCTCGGTCTCCTCCGTGAAGGTCGTCCTGATGACGCCGGCCCGCGTGCCGCCGATGCCCTTGGCGTACGACTTGGCGATGTCCCACGCCAGGCCCGAGGCGTCCTGCTCGACCGCGATGATGTCCGGGATGCCCCGGCCGGCGACGTACTCGCGACGCACCGTGTGACCCGGGGCCTTCGGCGCCACGAGGACGACGTCGACGCCGGCCGGCGGCTGGATGTAGCCGAAGCGGATGTTGAACCCGTGGCCGAAGACGAGCACGTCGCCCTCGGACAGGACCGGCGCGATCTCGTCGGCGTACAGGTGCCGCTGGACCTGGTCCGGGGCGAGGATGACGATGACGTCGGCCTCCTCCGCCGCCTCGCGCGGGGTCTTCACGGTCAGGCCCTCGTCCTGCGCCTTGGCGCGGCTCTTGCTGCCCTCCTGGAGACCCACCCGGACGTCGACGCCGGAGTCGCGGAGGTTGAGCGCGTGGGCGTGACCCTGGCTGCCGTACCCGATGACGGCGACCTTGCGCCCCTGGATGATCGACAGGTCGGCGTCGTCGTCGTAGAAGATCTCGGCCATGGTGGGGCTCCTTCGTCGGTGGTGCTGAGGTCTGGTCGTGGGTCAGGCGGGCCGACCGGCCCGGTCGGTCATCGAGCGGCTGCCGCGGCCGACCGCGACGATGCCGGACTCGACGAGCTCCTTGATGCCGAACGGCTCGAGGATCTCGAGGAAGGCCTTCATCCTCCCCGAGTGGCCCGTCGCCTCGATCGTCAGGGCGTCGGGGGCGACGTCGACGACCTTCGCGTCGAAGAGGCGGACGACCTCGACGACCTGGCCGCGGGTCTGCCGGTCGGCGCGGACCTTGACGAGGACGATCTTGCGCTGGACCGACCCCTCGCCGTCGAGCTCGACGACCTTGAGGACCTCGAGCAGCTTGTTCAGCTGCTTGGTCACCTGCTCCAGCGGGTGGTCCTCGACGTCGACGACGACGGTGATCCGGGAGACGTCGGGGTGCTCGGTCGGCCCGACGGCGAGACTGTCGATGTTGAACCCGCGCCGGGAGAACAGCGCGGAGATGCGCGTGAGGACACCGGGGTTGTCCTCGACGAGGACCGACAGGGTGTGCTTGCTGCTCCGGTCACTCGCCGTCATGGTCGGCATCCTCCGCCTGCTCGATCGCCTCGGACTCCTCACGGTCCCAGTCGGGCGCCGTGTCCTTCGCCACCTGGATGAGGTCGTTGCTCAGCCCCGCCGGGACCATCGGCCACACCATGGCGTCCCGCTCGACGACGAAGTCGATGACGACCGGCCGGTCGTTGCACTCCAGTGCCTGCCGGATGACGTCGTCGACGTCCTCCGGGCGCTCGCACCGCAGGCCGAGGCAGCCGTAGGCCTCCGCCATCATGACGAAGTCCGGGATCCGGCTGCCGATCGAGGTGTGCAGGTCCGTGTTGCTGTAGCGCTTGTCGTAGAACAGCGACTGCCACTGCCGGACCATGCCCAGGCTGCTGTTGTTGATGATCGCGACCTTGATCGGGATGTCGTTGATGACGCAGGTCGCGAGCTCCTGGTTCGTCATCTGGAAACACCCGTCCCCGTCGATGGCCCACACGACGGCCTCCGGGTTGGCCGCCTTCGCGCCCATCGCCGCCGGGACGGAGTAACCCATCGTCCCTGCGCCGCCGGAGTTCAGCCAGGCGTTCGGTCGCTCGTAGCGGATGAGCTGGGCCGCCCACATCTGGTGCTGGCCCACGCCGCTGGCGTAGAAGGCGTCGGGACCGGACAGCTCGCCCAGTCGCTCGATGACGTACTGCGGGTGGAGGTGCTCCGGGTCGGAGCTCGTCTCGTAGCCGACGGGGAAGGTCCGCTTCCACCCCTGGGTGCGGCGCACCCACGCCGAGATGTCCGGGGTCCGGCCGTCTCCGTCCCGGTCGGCCGCGACGGCCTCGGTCAGCTCGTCGAGGACGACCTTGACGTCGCCGACGATGGGGACGTCGGCGGTGCGGTTCTTCCCGATCTCCGCCGGGTCTATGTCCGCGTGGATGACCTTGGCGTGCGGCGCGAAGGACTCGAGGGCGCCGGTGACCCGGTCGTCGAAGCGCGCGCCGAGCGTGATGAGCAGGTCGGCCTTCTGGAAGGCCGTGACCGCCGCCACCGACCCGTGCATGCCGGGCATGCCCAGGTGCAGCTCGTGGCTGTCGGGGAACGCCCCGCGGGCCATGAGCGTCGTGACGACCGGGATGCCGGTGAGGTCGACGAACCGCCTCAGCTCCTCGTGGGCCCGGCCGCGGATGACGCCGCCGCCGACGTAGAGGACGGGCTGCCGGGACTGCGCGATGAGTCGCGCGGCCTCGCGGATCTGCTTCGCGTGCGGCCGCGTGACGGGGTGGTACCCGGGAAGGTCGAACCGGGGCGGCCAGTCGAACGTCGTCCGCGCCTGGAGCGCGTCCTTGGCGATGTCGACGAGCACCGGGCCGGGCCGACCCGTGGACGCGACGTGGAACGCCTCGGCGACGACCCGCGGGATCTGCGCCGCGTCGGTGACGAGGTAGTTGTGCTTCGTGATCGGCATCGTGATGCCGCGGATGTCTGCCTCCTGGAAGGCGTCCGTGCCGATCGCACGGCTGGCGACCTGGCCCGTGATCGCGACCATCGGCACCGAGTCCATGTACGCGTCGGCGATCGGGGTCACGAGGTTCGTCGCGCCCGGGCCGGAGGTGGCCATGCAGACGCCGACCTTGCCGGTCGACGCGGCCCAGCCCTCGGCGGCGTGCCCCGCACCCTGCTCGTGGCGGCAGAGGACGTGGCGGACCGTCACCGAGTCCATGAGGGGGTCGTAGGCGGGGAGGATCGCCCCGCCGGGGATCCCGAAGACGACCTCGGCACCGACGTTCTCGAGCGAGAGGACGAGGGCCTGGGCCCCCGTGACCTCGACCGGGACGCGGGACTGGCTCTGCCGGGCCACCGCCGCCGGGGTCGGCGCGCCCGGGGTCTGCCCGGGGGACCTGATCTCGCTCACCGTGCTCTTCCTTGTCCGCCGGTCGCCCGGCTGCTCGAGCGGCCGCGTCGCGGCCGGGGGACGTGTCCCGAAACGGAACGACCCCCCGGTCCCGTGGCGGGACAGAAGGGTCGCGCGCCGGCCGGCGGGTGCTCAGCCAGCGCGCCCGGGAACTACGTCGGTGCGTGCCACGTCCGCGACTCTCCCCCGCCGACGTCGGAGGTGTCAATCTGCGAGACGGGCGGTCTCAGGATGCGACCGCCGCGGACGCACCCCGGTCGCCGGGTCGCCACCCGTCGGTCACCGACCCGCAGGGAGATGTTCGCCCGTCGTTCATCGGATCTGGTCGGAGGCACCGCACCCCCGGATTCACACTGGATCACGGCCCCTCCGGGCCACCCCCGCTTCACTCAGCCCGGCAAGGTTCGGGCCCTTCAGCATGAGGAAAAACAGGCCGTGACGACCTACCTGCCCACCCGCCCCGAGGGGGTGGAGGACCGCCCGAGGAAGCTCAACCGTCGCAGCACCGGCGTGGACCGCGTCTTCGCCTGGTCCGCCACCGCCGTCGGGACGGTCGTGCTCCTCATCACCGGCGGGATCGGGCTCTTCCTCCTCTACAGCGGGTTCCCGACCCTCCAGCGGTACGGGTGGACCTTCTTCACGGAGACGGAGTGGAACCCCGAGCAGGACACGATCGGCATCGCCGCCGTGCTCGGCGGCACGGTGTCGGTCGCGCTCGTCGCCCTCGTCATCGCCTTTCCGCTGGCCTTCCTCACCGCCTTGTTCATCAGCGACTACGCGCCGGCGAGGATCAAGGGCCTGTGCATCTCCGCGGTGGACCTCATGGCCGCCGTCCCCTCGCTCATCTACGGCATCTGGGGCTTCTGGCTCCTGCGGCCCCACGTCGGCGAGGTCGCGATGTGGCTTCACCAGAACCTCGGCTTCCTCCCGTTCTTCCAGGTGAAGGACACCGACCCCGACGCCGCGATGCCGGAACCGCTGAAGTACCAGGGATCGGCCTTCCTCGCTGGGATCGCCGTCGCGATGATGGTGCTGCCGATGATCTGCGCCGTGATGCGCGAGGTCTTCTCCCAGGCGCCGCCCGGTGAGCGTGAGGCCGCCCTGGCCCTGGGCTCGACCCGCTGGGGGATGGTCCGCTCCGTCGTCCTGCCCTTCGGTCGCGGCGGCATCATCGGCGGCACGATGCTCGGCCTCGGCCGCGCCCTCGGAGAGACGATCGCGGTCGTCCTCATCATCAACCAGGCGGAGATCCTCAAGCCCCGCGTCATCGAGACGGGGACGAACACCATCTCGGCGCTCATCGCGACCAAGTTCAGCGACGCCTCCGAGGCGCAGCTGTCGGCCCTGCTGTCCGCCGGCCTCGTGCTCTTCATCATCACCCTGATCATCAACACCCTTGCCTCGATCGCCGTCTCGCGCAGCCGGTCGGGTGCGGATGCGGACGCCTGACATGACCACCCATCTCGACTCGCCGACGCCGGCCAGCGCCGACACGCCCCAGGGCACCCTGCTCCCGCTGCGGAACCCCCCGACCACCCCCCACCCGCCGCGACGCAAGCTCGGGCTCGTCACCGCCGAGGAGCACTTCGTGCGGTGGGGGACGGTCGTCGCGGGCTTCGCCCTCGCCTGGATGGTCTGCTACCGCGTCATGCCGTGGGGGCGCCTGCTCCCGTGGTTCGTCCTCGGGATCCTGTTCACCGTCGTGATCACCGCCGTGGTCGGCCTGGAGCGCGGTGGTGTGCCCGAGCTCGCCGACCGCGTGATGTCGGTGATCGTCCACACCGGGGCGCTCGTCGTCTTCCTCGCGCTGCTGTCGGCCGTCGGATACACCTTCTACCGAGGCTGGAGCGCCCTGGGGCACCCGAACATGTTCTACAAGGACATGTCCGGGGTCGGCCCCGCCGACCCGCTCGACCGAGGTGGATTCGCCCATGCGATCCTCGGCACCCTCATCGAGATCGCCATCGCCATCGCGATCACCCTCCCCCTGGGCATCGGGACGGCCGTGTACATGACCGAGGTCGGCGGACGCTTCGCCCGCGTCGTCCGCACCGTCGTCGAGGCGATGACGGCCCTGCCGTCGATCGTCGCCGGACTGTTCATCTACACGACGGTCGTCCTCATGCTCGGCGTGCCCAAGTCCGGCCTGGCGGGCGCCCTGGCGATCGCCGTGATGATGCTCCCGATCATCGCCCGGGCGGCCGACGTCGTCCTGCGGGTCGTGCCGGGAAGCCTGCGTGAGGCGAGCCTGGCGCTCGGGGCCTCCCGATGGAAGACGGTCTGGCACGTCGTCCTTCCGACGGCCCGACCGGGCTTGGCGACCGCCCTCATCCTCGGCATCGCCCGCGGCATCGGGGAGACCTCGCCCGTCCTGCTCACCTCCGGCACGGCCCCGTTCTTCGTCACCGACCCGACGTCGGGAGTCATGAACTCCCTGCCGCTCTACGTCTTCTCGGCCGTCCGGTCCGGCGAGCCCGGGCTTGAGGTCCGAGGGTTCGGAGCGGCCTCCGCCCTGCTGGCGCTCGTTCTCGTCCTCTTCGTCGTCGCCCGCTGGCTCGCCCGCCCCAGGAAGGCCGGCCGATGACCACGCCCCCGTCCCGGACACACCCGACCCCCGCCGCACCGACCCGGAGCACCGCCGTGATGCGTTACCTGTCCGTCCTCTTCACCCTCGCCGTCCTCGCCGCGAGCTCGCTCGCCGGGGCACCCCCGGCCCGCGCCGAGAAGTACGCCCAGATCGAGGGCAACGGCTCGACGTGGTCGGAGAACATCGTCCAGCAGTGGATCGCCGACGTCGACGCCCGCGGCATGAAGGTCACCTACTCCGGCGGTGGTTCCTCCCAGGGCCGCCGGTCGTTCGCGAACTACGTCACCGACTTCGGCATCTCGGAGATCCCCTACCAGGGCAAGGACGAGTACGGGAAGGCCGACACCTCCAACGGCCGCGAGTTCGCCTACCTCCCGATCGTCGCCGGTGGTACCGCGTTCACCTACCAGCTGAAGATCGGCAACCAGCAGGTGCGCAACCTCCGGCTGTCGGGAGCGACCATCGCGAAGATCTTCACCCGCAAGATCACGTCGTGGGACGACCCGGCGATCAGCAAGGACAACAACGGCCGCAAGTTCCCGAAGATCCCCGTCCGCCCGGTCGTCCGGTCCGACGGCTCGGGAACGACGGCACAGTTCACGACGTACCTCGACACGATGCACGCCGGGATCTGGCGCCCGTGGTTCGGCAAGGCCGGCCTCACCTCGTACTACCCGACGAGGAACGACAACGCGTTCAGCAAGGTCTCCGGCTCCGACCAGGTGATGAACACGATCTCCTCGGCCGACGGCAACGGGACGATCGGCTATGTCGAGTACTCCTACCCGGTGAACAAGCAGTACCCGGTCGTCAAGGTGCTCAACGCGAAGGGCTACTACGTCGAGCCGACGACGTACAACGTCGCCGTGGCCCTCCAGTACGCCAAGATCAACCAGAACAAGGGCTCGGACAAGTACCTCACGCAGATCCTCGACGGCGTCTACCGGGCACCCGACGCCCGCGCGTACCCGCTCTCGTCGTACTCGTACCTCCTGCTTCCCACGGGCAAGAACGCCCAGGATCGCCGCATGACGACGGCCAAGCGACAGACCCTCGCGGACTTCCTCTTCTACTCCCTCTGCGCCGGGCAGACGAAGGCCGGGCCGTACGGGTACTCCCCGCTGACGCTCAACCTCGTGTCCGCCGGGTTCGACCAGGTGAAGAAGCTCAAGGCGGCGGACTCGGGCGTCAACCTCAACAACCGCGACGTCCGCTCGTGCAACAACCCGACGTTCGACGGCAAGAACCCGAACGCCAACAAGCTGGCGAAGCTGGCGCCGATGCCGCCCTCGTGCGACAAGGTCGGCCAGGGCCCGTGCGGTGGCGGGACGGGTGAGAACAAGGCGTCCTCGAAGGACGACGGGGGGTCCGCAGGCGGTGCGGGCGGCGGCGGTGGCGCCGGCGGCGGCAGTGGTGGCGCTGGCGGCGACGGTAGCACCGGCGGTGGTGCTGGCGGCGGCGGTAGCGCTGGCGGCGACGGCGGTGCTGGCACCGGTGGAGGCGACGCCGGCGGTTCGGCCGGGACCGGCGGCAAGGACGCGAAGGCAGCAGGGGCGGGGACGACGGTCGACCCGGAGACCGGCCAGCCCGTCGCGGCTGGCGTCGACGAGGGCGACGGCACCGTGTTCGGCGTCCCGATCGAGCTCATCAACGGCCGCCAGAACGACCAGACGATCTTCTCGATCCTTGCGGTCTTCGCGCTGCTCGGGATCGTCCTCGTGCCGGCCGTCGGTCCGGCGATCATGAAGCGCCGTGCCGACCAGGGAGGCCAGGGATGACGACGCGATTCCGCAGCACGCTCGGGGCGATCGGCGCTGGCGTGCTCGTCGCGCTCGGGGTGGCGCCCGCCCTCGCCGTCTCGCCCGCGAGCACTCCTGCTGCCGCCACCGGCAGCACGGCCGCCGCCCCCTCGGTCGCCGTCCCGACCGCAGCACCGAAGCCGTGGTCGAAGACGAAGACCCTCACCCGCACCTTCGAGCAGGCCGACGGCACGACGCTCGAGGCGATGAGCCACACGGTCACTGTGAAGGTCGCGAAGACGACCCAGCTGCGCGGGCGGGAGCGCGTCCGGATCACGTGGTCGGGCGCCAAGCCGAGCCAGGGCCGTGCGGTCAACCCCTACGGCGGCGGGGGCATGGCGCAGGAGTACCCGGTCGTCATCCTTCAGTGCCGCGGCGTCGAGAACCCGAAGCCGGGACAGGAGAAGCTCCGTCCCGAGACGTGCTGGACCTCGACCCAGGCGCAGCGCACCAGCTCGCTCGAGCCCTCGCCGCGCACCGCGCTGTGGCGCTGGGACGCCTTCGCGGACAAGGCCGACACCGAGCCGGTCTCCGGGCTGCCGCTCTCGGACTTCGCGACGAAACCGGCGTGCCAGGCCCCGGCCGAGACCGACTCGATCCACGTCACCCCGTTCGTCGCGGCGGACAAGAAGGTGCACAAGTCGTGCTCGGCGGAGTCCATGGCTCCCGAGGCCGCGGTCGACGCGGCCTTCCCCCCGGCGGAGATCGCGGCCTACACCGACAAGGAGGGCCGCGGGGACGTCCAGTTCGAGGTGCGCAGCGAGACGGAGAACGAGTCGCTCGGCTGCTCCGAGAAGGTCGCGTGCTCGATCGTCGTCATCCCGATCGAGGGCATCAGCACGAGGTACGACGCGACGTACTGCAACGCCAACAGCCTCTGTCAGCGGACGGGACGGTTCCTCGAGGGCGAGAGCAACTACACGGGTGACGGCGTCGACGAGGCCGTCGGGCCGCGCTACTGGTGGTCGGCCTCCAACTGGCGCAACCGGTTCAGCGTGCCGATCTCCTTCGGGTACCCGCCGGACGCCTGCTCGATCCTCGACTCCCGGCCGCCGGTCGGCTTCTACGGCACCGAGCTGCTCAGCCAGGCGAGCCTGCAGTGGGCGCCCGCGTACTGCCTCAACAAGAACCGCTTCAACTTCCAGCACAACCGGATGTCGGACGCGACCGGCTTCAACCTCATGCGGTCCGGCGGTGGCAGTGCGGCCTTCGTCGCGGCGGAGCACGAGTCGGCCGACCCGATCGGGTACGCCCCGACCGCCCTCACCGGGTACGGCATCGGGTACATCATCGACAAGCCCAAGAATGCGGGCGAGTTCACGAACCTCCGCCTGACGCCCCGCCTCATCGCCAAGCTCCTCACCCAGTCGTACGCCGGGTCCAAGGCCGGCCAGGAGCACCCCGGCATGGCGAACAACCCGCAGTCGATCAACCAGGACCCCGAGTTCCGCGAGCTCAACCCCGGCCAGCGGGCGGACGGCTTCGAGGCGGGCGCCTCCCTCGCGTTCCTGTCCGAGTCCTCCGACTCCGTCCGCTCCCTCACGGAGTACATCGCCCAGGACAAGGCGGCGAGCGACTTCATCGCGGGCAAGGCCGACCCCTGGGGGATGAAGGTCAACCCCACGTACAAGGACTACTCCCTCCCGACCGACGAGTGGGACCTGCTCGACACGTACAAGCCGACGTACGCGGACGAGTGCCGCAAGTCGCTCGACTCGCCGTACTTCAACCTGCTGGCGGCCCCGGTGACGAGCCTGCGGAAGATCGCCGAGGCCGTCCTCGACGCGTGGCCGTTCACGGCGACGACGTGCGTCCCGGCGACCCAGTCCGACCCGGCGAAGTTCGGCCGGATCGAGCGACAGGGCGTCGGCAGCCGGTTCGTGCTCGGACTCGTGACCCTCGGGGACGCCAAGCGGTTCGGTCTTCGCGTCGCGGCGCTCGAGACGAAGAAGGGGACGTTCGTCGCACCGACGGACGCATCGATCACCCGCACGGCCGGTCTCGCGCGCCGCCAGAGCGAGCACGGCGCCTTCACCTGGTCCCAGCGCGACGTCGTCAAGGACGGCAAGGCGTACCCGGGTGCGATGGTCGTCCACACCGCGGCCAAGCTGACGGGCCTGCCCGAGACCGACGCGGACGTCGTCGCCGACTTCATCGAGATCGCCACGACCGAGGGCCAGCAGCCCGGCCCGGGCAACGGCCAGCTCGCCGAGGGCTACGTCCCGATCCGCAAGACCGGCGCGACCGCCCGGCTGTGGGCGGGTGCCCAGAGCACCGCAGCCGCCATCCGTGCCCAGAAGGAGCCGACGAGCTCCGGCGGCGGCGACGACGGCTCAGGCTCCGGTGGCGACGACGGCGGCGGCGGTTCGGGCTCCGGTGGTCCCGGTGGAGCAGGCGGATCCGGCGACGGCGGCGGTTCGGGCTCCGGCGCCACGGGCGACACGGGTGGCGGCAGCGGCGGCGGAGACGCGAAGGCGGCCGACGACTCGACGGCCACCAGCTCGGCCAAGGACGCGACCGCCGCGAAGAACACCGCCCCCGTCTCCTCGCCGGCGACCCCGCTGGGCACCACCGCGGAGATCGCCTCGTGGCTGGCGAAGGTCCTCGTCCCGGTGCTCCTGCTCGCTGCTCCGCTCCTCGCTGGCGGCGCGGGCCTCCTCCAGCTCATCCGCTCGGGCGGCTCCGGCGGGAGGACGGCATGACGCTCCCCCCTCCCCCGCCGGTGCTCGATCCCGAGACACCGAGCGCCGACCACGACGCGGCCGTCGCGGCCCACGAGGCCGCTGCGCAGGGACGTCCGACGCCCGCCGGGCCGCCGGTGGACCTGTCCTCGACCGCGCCGAAGGAGGCCGGTGCCCTCTCCGCGATCATCGGGGCGAGCTTCACGCTGTCGGTCATCCTCTTCTGGCTCGTGCTCCAGCTGTTCCTCTTCGGCGCCTTCAGCCACGAGCGCGCGCAGGACGCGAAGTACCAGCAGATCCGCGGAGAGCTCGCCGGGGCCACGAGCCCGACGGGCGGGGTCATCGAGCCGGGGCACCCGGTCGCGCTCCTGTCGATCCCGGCGATCAACCTCCAGGAGGTGGTCTCGGAGGGGACCGCGTCCGGCGACCTGCTCGGCGGCCCGGGCCACCGGCGCGACAGCCCGCTGCCCGGCCAGGCGGGCGTCTCCCTCGTCTACGGCCGGTCGATGACCTACGGGGCACCCTTCGACGACATCACCGACCTGAAGAAGGGTGACGAGATCATCGCGACCACGTCCGTCGGGGAGGCGACCTTCGTCGTGGACGGCGTGCGCCGCCCCGGCGACCCGCTCCCCCCGCCGGTCGAGGTCGGGCAGGCGCGGCTCGTCCTCGCCACCGGCGAGGGCCACGGGCCGCTGGCCTGGGCGTCCCCCGACCAGGCCGTCTACGTCGACGCGACGATGAAGGGCAAGGCGTTCGCCGCGCCCGCCGGTCGGCTCCCCGCCGTCCCCGACGCGGAGAAGGCGATGGCCCGGGACAACTCGGCCTGGCCCCTCATGGCGCTGTGCCTCACCGCTCTCCTCCTGCTCGTCTGCGTGACGACGTGGGCATGGAACCGGTTCAGCCGGTCGATGGTGTGGATCCTCGCCGCTCCCGTCGGTATCGCGCTCGCCTGGGCGAGCACCGACACACTCATGCGCCTCCTGCCGAACCTCATGTGAGCCCGTCGGCGGGGCAGCACCACGCGATCGCGGTGCGGCCCCGTCGCCGTGTCGAGACCGATGCGGAACGGTCGACTGCGCGGCACCGTGCGTTCACCCTGTCGTTGCCCTACGGCCCCGCAGCGGGCGGACAGTGGCACTGGCGATATGCCACCTTCCACGTCACAGAAAGCATTGGGATGTCTCGTCACAGGATCTCCGCCGGCCTTGCCCTCACCCTCGCCGGCGCGGCCTTCTTCGCCGCCGCCCCCGCCCAGGCCGACCCGGCCTTCACGCCGGACACCGACGACGTCGTCGGTGTCGGCTCCGACACGACCATGCTCGCGATGGACAACGTCGCCGACGGCAAGAACGGCATCCCCGGCTACAACGAGGCCTCCGGCGCCAAGGAGCGCCTCGTCTCCTGGGACGCGGTCGTCGGCGACGTCTCCCCGACGATCGTCCCGCGTGCGGGTGCGACCGAGATCGCCCGCCCCAACGGCTCGGGCGCCGGCAAGAACCTCCTCTACGGCTCGGGCAACAACACGGCCATCGACTACGCCCGCTCGTCCTCCGCGCTGAACTCCGCGGAGGCGGCCGCCGGCCTGTACGCCTTCCCGTTCGCCCTCGACCGCCTCCAGATGGCCGTCTCGGGCACCGTCGCCTCGAACGCCCCGGCGACGCTCACCGCGGACCAGATCGTCAAGATCTACAACGGCACCTACACCAACTGGAGCCAGCTGGGTGGCAAGGACGGCGCGATCGTCCCGCTCATCCCGCAGTCCGGCTCGGGCACCCGGTCGTTCTTCGAGGGCCAGCTCAAGGCCGCGAACAACGGTACGGCCGTCACCCTCGCGCCGACGGTCAAGGAGACCCAGGAGCACGACCCGGCCGACATCCAGAACAACCCGAACGCCGTCGCGCCGTTCTCGGTCGGTCGCGCGAAGCTCGCCGGCACGGCCGTCAAGCTCGAGTCGGGCTGGGAGGCCAAGCGCGCCGTCTACAACGTCGTCCGCTCGGCGGACCGCACGAACTCGCGCATGGTCAAGATCTTCGGCACGGACGGCTTCCTCTGCTCGCCGCAGGCCAAGGAGCTCATCGCGCTCGGCGGTCTCGAGCAGCTCGCCAGCGTCGCGAACGGCGGCGTCTGCGGTGAGGCCACCCAGGGTGCGACGTCGAACTTCACGACCAACGACCAGCAGGTCGCCACGACGACGTCCACGCTCGCGGTCGCCACGGTCCAGAAGGTCGCGTTCGGCTACACGGCCACCGCCACGGTCACGGCGTCGGACGGCACGGCCCCGCGCGGCACCGTCCAGTTCTGGGACGGCGGCGTCCTCGTCAAGACGGTCGTCCCCGTCTCGGGCAAGGCCGTGTACAAGGCCACCGCGCAGCGCGTCGGCACGCACAAGATCGTCGCGAAGTACGTCCCGGCCGACGGTGCGCCGTACACCGGGTCGACGTCGGCCGAGGCCAAGACGGTCGTCCGCGGCTCGTCCGCGACGAGCGTCAAGGGCGACTTCACGATCACGCGCACGACCGCCGGCCGGTACGTCGTCACCGTCAAGCGGACCGACACGGCCTTCGTCAAGCCGACCGGTCAGGTCAACGCGCTCCTGGGCACGAAGAAGCTCACGGGCGGCATGCTCGACAAGTACGGTCGCGTCACCCTGACGCTCCCGAAGATGTCGGCGGGCAAGAAGACGGTCACCTTCAAGTACTACGGTGACTTCAAGACCCTCTCGTCGTACAAGAAGGTCACGATTACCGTCAGCTGACGTTCCACGACGTCGGGGTGGGTCGCCGGGCGGCGGCCCACCCCGACGGTGTGTCCCCCGCTCCTCCCCCACACATCACCACGCACGACAGGACCACCGTGAGCCACGAGTACGTCCCCCACCACAGCGCGGAGCCCGAGACGACGGTGCTTGCCCCGGCCGGGCCCGAGACGACAACGACCCTCCCGCCCGTCTCCGAGCCGGATACCGCCAGCCGTCGCCGGGTCGTCGACGGCACCGGGCTCGCCACCCTCGAGGGCCGCGACGTGTCCGCGTGGTTCGGCTCGCGCAAGGTCCTCGACCGGGTCAGCCTGACCATGCACGCCGGCGAGATCACCGCCCTCATCGGCCCGTCCGGCTGCGGCAAGTCCACCTTCCTGCGGATCCTCAACCGGATGCACGAGCTCGTCCCCTCGGCCCAGCTCGCCGGCGAGGTCCTCCTCGACGGGGAGGACATCTACGCCCCGCAGAAGAAGCTCATCGACGCCCGCCGTCAGATCGGCATGGTGTTCCAGAAGCCGAACCCGTTCCCCGCGATGTCGATCAGGGAGAACGTCCTCGCCGGGCTCAAGCTCACCGGTACGAAGGCGTCGCGGGCGACGAAGAACGACCTCGTCGAGCAGTGCCTGACCCGCGCAGGTCTGTGGACGGAGGTCCGTGACCGCCTCGACGCCCCCGGCGGTGGCCTCTCCGGTGGTCAGCAGCAGCGGCTGTGCATCGCCCGCTCGCTCGCGATCAAGCCCCGCGTCCTCCTCATGGACGAGCCCTGCTCTGCGCTCGACCCCACCTCGACGCGCGTCATCGAGGAGACGATGCTCGAGCTGGCGCAGGAGGTGACGATCGTCATCGTCACGCACAACATGCAGCAGGCCGCCCGCGTCTCGGACAGGTGCGCGTTCTTCCTCGCGGCCCAGGGGACGCCCGGCGTCATCGTCGAGCACGGGGACACGACGTCCATGTTCGACAACCCGCAGGACCCGCGCACCTACGACTACGTCAACGGACGCTTCGGCTGATCCGGTGGGCGTGGCTGGCACCGGACGGACGACGGCGCTGACGGCGGCCTTCGTCGTCGGCCCGCTCCTGGCGCTGTCCACGGCCGCCGTCGCACTCGACCGCGACGGGACCGTCACCGGGAGCGGTGTCGTCGGCACACCTCCGGAGGGTGCGCGGGTCGTCGTCTCCCGTGCCCCCTCGGGAACGCCGGTCCGCGCGACGACGGCGGGGACCAGCGTGGAGCCAGACCCGGTGTGGGTCGCCCGGACGGCTCACGCGACGGGGATGCCACGACCGGCCGCACGGGCCTACGGACGGGCGTCGATCGTCGTCTCCCGGGAACAACCCGACTGCCATGTCGGCTGGCCGACGATCGCTGGGATCGGGTCCGTCGAGTCGGATCACGGCCGTCACGACGGCGCCCGGTTGCGCGCCGACGGCCGCCCGTGGCCGCGGATCGTCGGGCCTGCGCTCGACGGGACGAACGGCACCGAGGCGATTCCTGCGAGCGCCGACTCCGAGTTCTTCCACGGGGACGACGACTGGGACCACGCCGTCGGTCCGATGCAGTTCATCCCCTCGACGTGGCGGACGTGGGGTGCCGACGGGGACGGTGACGGGCGGGCCGACCCGAACGACATCGACGACGCCGCGCTCGCGACGGCGCGCTACCTGTGCGCCGACGGACGGGACCTGTCGACGGACTCGGGGTGGACCGACGCGGTGTTCTCGTACAACCACTCGGACGACTACGTGGCCCTCGTCAGCCGCCGTGCGCGGGCGATGACCCGCTGAGACGACCTCCCTGTACGGCCCGGGCCGAGGCTGCGGTCAGAGCAGGTCGTCGGCACGCACGACCCGGGTGAGCTCGGCCTCGCCGAACCCCAGCACCGACCACGGCCCGCGGTACTCGAGGACGGCGAGCGTCGCCGGTGGACAGCCGCGGGTGAGCGCCTCGTGGGCGTCCTCGGCACCCGCGCCGTCGGCGAGCATGCTCACCGTCGACGGGAGTGTCGGGTTGTGCCCGATGACGAGGACCACCTGCGCGGACTCGTCCGCGTCCCTGATGACGTCGAGCAGGCCGTGCGCGTCTGCCCCCGGGATCCGGTCGTCGTGCCGGACCTCGGCCTCGCACTCCCCCGCGGCGGCGATCGCCTCGCACGTCTGACGGGTACGGAACGTCGTCGAGCACAGGACGAGGTCGCAGCCGAGCCCGTGCTCGCGCAGCCACGTGCCGACGGCGCGCGCCTGAGCGCGCCCGCGGTCGGTGAGGGGGCGGTCCCGGTCGCGCATCATCGGGTCGGCCACCGCCTCGCCGTGGCGGAGGAGGAGCAGCGTTCGGTCCTCGGCGCTCGTCGTCATGACCCCACTTTCCCCCCGACCCGGCCCCGTGGCAATGCTGCGCGCCCCGCCGCCCCGATCTCGTGGTTGGGTGGGGCCTGACCAGCCCCGACCGCGGCCCCGAGCCCGGTCCGACGAAGGAGACGCCCGTGTCGCAGATCGAGGAGATCCTCGCTGCCCTGCCCATCGACCAGATCGCCGCACGGGTCGGCGCGACCCCCGAGGAGACCCGGCAGGCCGCAGCGGCTGCCGTGCCCGCCCTCGTCGGTGGTCTCGAGGCCAACGCTCAGGACCCGGCTGGCGCAGCCTCCATCGCGGCCGCTCTGGGCGACCACGACGCGTCGGTCTTCGAGCAGGCCGATCTGTCCGCGGTCGACCCGGCCGACGGCGAGCGGATCGCCGGTCACATCTTCGGCGACCAGCAGGCGCAGGTCGCCCAGCAGCTCGGTGGTCTCGGCGGTGGCAACGCACTGGTGCAGAAGATCATCCCGATCATCGCGCCGATCGTCATGGCGTGGCTTGTCAAGCAGGTGACCGCGAAGGCCGGCGGGGCGCTGCCCGGCGGGCTCGGGAGCAGCCCGGCGGTCCAGGACGCCCTCACCCAGGTGCTCAGCGGCGCCCTCGGCGGCGGGCAGTCCACCCCGGCACCGCAGCCGGGCGGGCTGAACGCCGGGTCGATCGTCACGGACGTCCTCGGCGGTCTGCTCGGCGGCGGCCGCCGCTGACCGGACCCTCGTGCGGCGGTCGGTCAGCCCGGCCGCCGCACGAGGTGGTCCGGCTCCTCGCCGGCGGCCAGTCGCGCGAGCTGGGAACGGATCATCGCGACCGCGCGGGGGCGGAAGGCCTCGGTGACCCCGCCGACGTGGGGGCTGACGATGACTCCGGGCGCGGACCACAGGGGGTGGTCCGCGGGCAGCGGCTCGGGATCGGTGACGTCGAGCGCGAAACGCAGCCGGGCGGCGTGACTCAGGACCGCCTCGGTGTCGAGGACGGTCCCCCGCGCGACGTTGACGACGAGCGCGCCGTCGGGCAGCAGGGCGAGCGCGTCGGCGTCCATCAGACCGGCCGTCTCGTCCCCGCCCGGGACGACGAGGACGACGACGTCGTGCTCGGGCAGCAGGACCGTCAGCTCGTCGATCCCGTGGACGACGTCGACGAGCTCGTCCCCACCCCGGCGGCGGGAGGCGACAGCGGTGAGCGTCACCTCGAAGGGCGCGAGGCGCCGGGCGATGCTCCGCCCGATCGAGCCGTAGCCGACGAGAAGGACCCGCCGGTCGGCCAGACCCGGCCGGAACGTGCGCGGGAGCCACTCGCCGCGGTCCTGAGCCCGGGTGTGCTCGTCGAAGCCGCGCAGGGCGGCGATGACCAAGCCGACGGCGAGCTCGGCGGTGGCCGCGTCGTGAACCCCGGCGGCGTTGCACAGCCCCGGCCCCTCCGGGAGCAGGCGGGCGACGTTCTCGTACCCGGCGGACAGCAGCTGGACCCAGCGCGCCGAGACCGTCGCCACGGCGGGCGCCGTCCGGCTCGCGTCCATGTACGGCAGGACGACGAGATCGATGTCCTGGGTGGGCGCGGGCGCCTCGAGGTCCCACACCACCGTCGTCACCCCGTCGACGTCCCCGACCGCCTCGAGCCAGGCCCGGTCCGGGAGCGAGGCGACGACGCCCACGCTCAGCCCTCGACGCCCAGCGCGCCGAGGATGAGGGACCGGGCCTTCCCGGCGTCCGCCTGTCCCTTCATCTCCTTCATCACCTGACCGATGAGGGCTCCGGCCGCCTGGACCTTGCCGCCACGGATCTTCTCGGCGATGTCGGGGTTGCGCTCGATGACGGTGGTGACGGCCGCCTGGAGGGCGTCGTCGTCCTCGACGAGCTCGAGCCCGCGGGCGTCGGCGACCTGCGTCGGGGTGCCCTCGCCGTCGAGCACGCCGCCCATGACCTCGCGGGCCATCTTGTCGTTGAGCCGCCCGCTCGAGACGAGACCCTCGAGCTCGGCGATCGCACCGGGTGTGACGCCGACCTGCGTGGCGTACTCCGTCAGGGGCTGGTTCGCCTCGTTCGCCCGCCGGGCCACCTCTCCCAGCCACCACTTCTTCGCGCCGGCCGCGGTGCCGCCGGCGGCGATCGTCGCCTCGATGAGGTCGAGGGCGCCGGCGTTCATCACGTCCCGCAGCTCGAGGTCCGACCAGCCGTGCTCGGCCTGGACCCGGCGCCGACGGGCGGCCGGGTCCTCGGGCAGGGTCGCCCGCAGCTCCTCGACCCGGTCGGCCGTCGGCGCGACGGGCACGAGGTCGGGCTCGGGGAAGTAGCGGTAGTCCTCGGCGTCGGACTTCTCGCGCCCGCTCGTCGTCACCCCGGTGTCCTCGTGCCAGTGCCGCGTCTCCTGGAGGATCAACCCCCCGGAGGACAGCACCGCGGCGTGGCGGCAGATCTCGTACCGGACCGCGCGCTCGACGGAGCGGAGGCTGTTGACGTTCTTCGTCTCGGTCCGGGTGCCGAACGGGACGGCGAGCTGCTCTGCGTTGCGCGGGTCGGTCGGGTCGCCGGCCTTCGGGCGGAGCGAGACGTTCGCGTCGCAGCGCATGGAGCCCTGCTCCATCTTCACGTCCGAGACCCCCAGGGCCCGCAGCAGCTCGCGCAGCGCCGCGACGTACGCCTTCGCGATCTCGGGCGCCCGCTCCCCCGCGCCGACGAGCGGCTTGGTGACGATCTCGATGAGCGGGATGCCGGCGCGGTTGTAGTCGACGAGGGAGTACTCGGCGCCGTGGATGCGACCGGTCGAGCCACCGACGTGGAGCGACTTGCCGGTGTCCTCCTCCATGTGGGCGCGCTCGATCTCGACCCGGTAGGTGCTGCCATCGTCGAGTTCGACGTCGAGGTAGCCCTCGAAGGCGATCGGCTCGTCGTACTGGCTCGTCTGGAAGTTCTTCGGCATGTCCGGGTAGAAGTAGTTCTTCCGCGCGAAGCGGCACCACGTGGCGATGTCGCAGTGCAGCGCGAGCCCGATCCGGATGGCCGACTCGACGGCGGTCTCGTTGACGACCGGCAGGGCACCCGGCAGGCCGAGGCAGACGGGGCACACCTGCGTGTTCGGCTCGGCGCCGAAGGTCGTCGCGCAGCCGCAGAACATCTTTGTCGCGGTGCCGAGCTCGACGTGCACCTCGAGCCCCATGACGGGGTCGTAGGAGGCGAGCGCCTCGTCGTACCCGAGGACGGCGTCGGTCGTGGTCGTGCTCATCGTCAGCCTCCGTGGGCGGTCAGCTCGGGGGCGCGGTCGAGGAGGGGGCCGCCCCAGCGGTCGGTCAGGGCCCGCTCGAGGGCGGCCCCGACGGTGTACAGGCGCTCGTCCTTCATCGCGGGCGCGAGGATCTGGATGCCCGCGGGCAGTCCGTCCTCGTCGGCCAGACCGCTCGGCAGGGACATCCCGGGGATGCCCGCGAGGTTCGCCGGGATCGTCGCGATGTCGTTGAGGTACATCGCCATCGGGTCGTCGAGCTTGTCGCCGAGAGGGAAGGCCGTCGTCGGCGCCGTGGGGCTGAGCAGGACGTCGACGTGCTCGAAGGCGGCCTGGAAGTCGTTCGCGATGAGCCGACGGACCTTCTGCGCCGAGCCGTAGTACGCGTCGTAGTAGCCGGACGACAGGGCGTAGGTGCCGATGATGATGCGGCGCTTGACCTCGTCGCCGAAGCCGGCGTCGCGGCTGGCGGCCATCACCTGCTCGGCGCTCGGGGCGTCGATCCCCTGCGGCGCGACCCGCAGGCCGTAGCGCATCGCGTCGAAGCGGGCGAGGTTGCTGCTCGCCTCGCTCGGCAGGATGAGGTAGTACGCGGCGAGCGCGTGCTCGAAGCTGGGGCAGGAGACCTCGACGACCTCGGCACCGGCCTGGGTGAGGAGCTCGACCGCCTCCTCGAAGCGGGCCCGGACGCCGGGCTGGAAGCCCTCGCCGGTGAGCTCGCGGACGATGCCCACCTTCATGCCCTTGACGTCACCACGGCGAGCAGCCTCGACGACCGGCGGGACGGGCGCGTCGATCGACGTCGAGTCGAGCGGGTCGTGGCCGGCCATCACCTCGTGCAGCAGGGCGGTGTCGAGGACGGTCCGGGCGCACGGGCCGCCCTGGTCGAGCGAGGACGCGAGGGCGATGAGCCCGTAGCGGGAGACCCCGCCGTAGGTCGGCTTCACCCCGACGGTGGCGGTGACGGCGGCGGGCTGGCGGATCGAGCCCCCGGTGTCGGTGCCGGTGGCCAGCGGCGCCTGGAAGGAGGCGAGCGCGGCCGAGGAACCGCCGCCGGAGCCGCCGGGGATGCGGGTCAGGTCCCACGGGTTGTGCGTCGCGCCGTACGCGGAGTGCTCGGTGGACGAGCCCATGGCGAACTCGTCCATGTTCACCTTGCCGAGGATCGGCATCCCGGCGTCCTTGAGGTGGCGCACGCAGGTCGCGTCGTAGGGCGGCACCCAGCCCTCGAGCATCCGGCTGCCGGCGGTCGTCGGCAGGCCCCTGGTCGCCATGACGTCCTTGACGGCGATCGGCACCCCGGCGAGGACGTGCAGGTCCTCACCCTTGGCGCGACGCTCGTCGACCTCGCGCGCGGTGGCCAGTGCGGACTCCCCCGCGACGTGCAGGTAGGCGTGCACGAGCTCGTCGACCGCGGCGGTCCGGTCCAGGTGGGCCTGGGTGACCTCGACGGCGGAGACGTCCCCGGCGCGCAGGCGCGCGGACAGCTCGGCGGCGGTCAGGCGGGTCAGGTCGGTCACGGGGTCAGTCCTCGTTCAGGATGCGGGGCACGGAGAAGCGGTCGAGGTCGCTCGCGGGCGCGCCGGCAAGGGCGTCCGCGACGTCGAGCGAGGGGCGCACGACGTCGGGGCGGGTGACGTTGACCAGCGGCATCGGGTGGCTCATCGGCTCCACCCCGGCCAGGTCCGCGCGCTGGACCTGGGCGACGGAGTCGAGGATGACGGTGAGCTCGCCGGCGAGCGAGTCCAGCTCGGCGTCGGAGAGGTCGATGCGGGCGAGGGACGCGAGGTGCGCGACGTCCGCCCGGGTGAGATCTGACATGCGGGTCAGTCTAGGGAGGGCTGCTCGGCGAGCAGGCGCCGCGCCTCGGCGAGCACCACCTCGTCAGTGCACCCCGTGGCGAAGGCGGCGATCCGCGCCCGGATCTCGCGGCCCAGGAGCCACTGCCCGATCGGCTCCGCGATCGGCCGGAGGAACCGCGGCCGGACGGTGTAGGTGTACTTCCACGACGCCTTGGTGCCCTCCCCGTCGGGCGTGAAACGCCAACCCCCGCCGAAGGTGTCGAAGAACCACGGCCCCGACTCCATCGTCATGCCGACGTTGCTCGGCGGCCGGTAGGAGACATACCGGCTGATCATCGTCGGCCCGACGCGGGCGTGGGTCTTGGTCCGCACCCCCTTGGCCGCCCGGGTGGCCCCGTCGAGGAAGTACTGGCGGCGGATGAAGGGGTCCCACCGCAACCGGACCTCGCCCGTCGTCTGCGAGACGGCGAAGGCGAGATCGGGCGGGAGCGGCACGTGGATCTCGGCGGTGACCTGGGGCACGAGGTCGACGCTACCGGCGCGGTCGACGGGCGCGGCCTTCGTCCCTAGGCTCGCGGGCATGGCGACCGTCTTCTCCAAGATCATCGCCGGGGAGATCCCCGGCCGTTTCGTGTGGGCCGACGACGTGTGCGTCGCCTTCCTCACCATCGAGCCGATCACCGACGGGCACTGCATGGTCGTCCCGCGCGAGGAGATCGAGCAGTGGACCGACGCGTCCGAGCAGACGTGGGCGCACCTGACGTCGGTGGCGCGGACCATCGCGCTCGCGCAGCAGGCCGAGTGGGAGTGCCCGCGGGTGGGGCTGCTGCTCGAGGGCTTCCTCGTCGACCACTTGCACGTGCACACCTGGCCGGCGTTCTCGCCGGAGGACTTCGACCCGCACGCGACGAAGACCGACGTGCCCGCCGAGGAGCTCGACGCCGCCGCGCAGCGCCTGCGGCAGCGGCTCAGGGCGATGGGTCACGCCGAGCGGGTCGTCCCGGCCGGGCCGCTCGCCCGCTGACCCGCGCGCAGCCAAACGTCGCCTGTTGCGCGATGGCACCGTCGACGGCCAGGTCCGTCAGCGATCCCGTCGCGGTCCTCGGGGAGTGTGCGCGAGGACCAGCTGGGCAGTGCAGCCAGGGCTAGGGCGTGTCTCTCAGTTGGCTACGCTCTGACACCGTGACGCGCGCTCGGCGGCATGTCCGTGCGGTTCACGTGGAGTGTGGGTACCAGCGGAGCACCGTGGTGCCATGAAACCAGGCGTTCGCCTCCGGGCAATTGCGGCTCGATCCAGGTCACGATCGCGATGCGAAGCTCATCGCGGGTGGTCCAGGCATGCCGGTCCAGGCCGTTCTTCTGGAGGAGGGCGAAGAAGCTCTCCATGGCGGCGTTGTCACCGGCGGCGCGGTGTCGACGTACCGCTCGGCCGTCGCCCGGTCGATCCCGTCGGTCGTGGAGCAGCCTTCCACCGCGCGAGGTGACCCGGGGTGACAAGGGCGCGCCGCACCCTGTTGGCTGGACCCATGGCAACCACCGCGCTCAAGGGCACCCCCGTCCAGACCTCCGGCGAGCTCCCGACCGTCGGCTCCAAGGCCCCGGCCTTCGAGCTCGTCGGCGAGGGCCTCTCCCCCCTCACCTCCGCCGACCTCCCCGGCCGCGTCGTCCTCAACATCTTCCCGAGCGTCGACACCGGCGTCTGCGCGCAGAGCGTGCGCACGTTCAACGAGAAGGCCGCCGGGCTCGAGAACACCACCGTCGTCAACGTGAGCCAGGACCTGCCGTTCGCGCACGCGCGCTTCTGCGCGGCCGAGGGCATCGACGCCGTGAAGGCCGGCTCGGCCTTCCGTTCCTCCTTCGGCGAGGACTACGGCGTGACGCTGCAGGACGGCCCGATGGCCGGTCTTCTCGCCCGCGCCGTCGTCGTGCTCGACGAGAATGGCGAGGTCGTGCACGCCCAGCTCGTCGACGACATCTCCACCGAGCCGGACTACGACGCCGCGATCAACGCGCTCGGCTGACCCGCCGTCCAGGCGACAGGGCGTCGTTCCCGCCGATGGGAACGACGCCCTGTCGCCTGTCCGGGCGGGCCGGACCCGGCGCGATCAGCCGAGCAGGTGGGAGGTGTCACCCGACCCGAGGGAGGCCCGCAGCGCGGGATCGAGGTGCAACGCCCGTAGCCCCGTGAGGGCCCGCCGCGGGTCGACGTCGAGTCGGGCAGCCTCGAAGATCGTGGCGAGCTCGACCGAGCGCAGGTTGCCCTGGCGCCGGGTCTGCACGGCGGAGATCGACTCGACGTCCTCCCACGCCAGCTCCTGCCGCCGCGCGGTGACGACCCGGGTCGGGGTGGCGACGACCTCTCCGGGCACGCGCCGCAGCCACCAGAGGGCGACCGTCCCGAGCGTGAACACCCCGGTGATGGCCGTGATGACCACGAGCCCGAGAACCGCCTTCGGGATGCTCTCCACGTCTCCCCGCGCGAGCCACCCTGCGCCGAGGACGACGGAGGCCCCGAGCCCCAGGGCCAGGAGGGCGGTGACCGGCAGCATCCACCACGGCGGGCGCCGGAGCGGGAGGGCGACGCCAGCCTCCCCCTCGTGGACGGTGGGTCGGGGCTGTCCGGCCGTGCGGTAGCGCCGCGCCGACCACACCACCTCGGGCGAGCCGTACCTCGAGTCGGATGCGGGGTACCCGGTGGCCATCAGGACTCCTGCTTCTCGGGGGCCTTCACCGCGTCGGGACCGGTGCCGGGGTCCGTGCCGTCGTCGCCGTCGCCTGTGTCGTCGGAGGCGGCGAAGGCCTCGACCGTGCCCGTCTCGAGGAGCTCGACGAACTGCTCCTCGGTGAGGATCGGGCGCCCGAGCTCGCGCGCCTTGTCCTCCTTCGACCCGGCGTTCTCGCCGACGACGACCCAGTCGGTCTTCTTGCTCACCGAGCCCGACGCCTTCCCACCACGGGCGAGGATCGCCTCCTTCGCCTCGTCGCGCGAGAAGCCCTCGAGAGAGCCGGTGACGACGACGGTGACGCCCTCGAGGGTGCGCTCGATCGACGTGTCCCGCTCGTCCTCCATCCGGACGCCCGCGGCGCCCCAGCGGTCGACGATCGCGCCGTGCCAGTCGGCGTCCGCCCCGTCGAACCAGTCGCGGACGGACGCGGCGATCGTCGGCCCGACGCCCTCGACGGCGGCGAGCTGCTCGACGCTCGCCGTGCGGATGGCCGCCATCGACCCCATCGCCTGGGCGAGCGCGCGGGCCGCGGTCGGCCCGACGTGCCGGATCGACAGGGCCACGAGGACCCGCCACAGCGGCTGGTCCTTCGCCTTCTCGAGGTTCTCGACGAGGCGGCGGCCGTTCGCCGACAGGACCCGGCCGTCGACGACCTCGTCCTCGGGGTCGGTCTTCTTCGCCGCCCGGGTGTAGAGCGGCACGCGGGCGAGGTCCGCGGCGGTGAGGTCGAAGAGGGTCGACTCGTCCTCGATCACCCCGGCCTCGAGCAGGGCGATCGCGCCTTCCCAACCCAGTGCCTCGATGTCGAGGGCGCCGCGCCCCGCCAGGCCGAAGACGCGCTCGCGCAGCTGGCTGGGGCAGGAGCGGGCGTTCGGGCAGCGGATGTCCTTGTCACCCTCCTTCTGGGGGGCCAGGGGCGTGCCGCACGCGGGGCACTCCGACGGCATGACGAACTCCCGCTCGCTGCCGTCGCGCAGGTCGACGACCGGCCCGAGGATCTCGGGGATGACGTCGCCGGCCTTGCGCAGGACGACGGTGTCGCCGATGAGCACGCCCTTGCGGACGACCTCGTGGGCGTTGTGCAGGGTGGCGAGGGAGACGGTCGAGCCGGCGACGACGACCGGCTCCATGTACCCGAACGGCGTGACCCGACCCGTGCGCCCGACGTTGACCCGGATGTCGAGCAGCTTCGTCGTCACCTCCTCGGGCGGGAACTTGTACGCGATCGCCCACCGCGGGGCGCGCGAGGTCGATCCCAACCGTCGCTGCACGGCGATCTCGTCGATCTTCACGACGACCCCGTCGATCTCGTGCTCGACGCCGTGCCGGTCCTCCCCCACCGCGGCGACGAAGGCCTGCACCTCCTCGGCCGACTCGAGCACCCGATAGTGGCTCGACACCGGCAGGCCCCAGCCGGCGAGCAGGTCGTAGCCCTCGGACTGGCGCGCGAGGTCGAGACCCTCGCGGCGGCCGAGGCCGTGGACGAGCATCCGCAGCGGACGGGTGGCCGTGACCCGCGGGTCCTTCTGGCGCAGGGAGCCCGCGGCCGCGTTGCGCGGGTTGGCGAACGGGTCCTTGCCTGCCTCGACGAGCGAGGCGTTGAGGTCGGCGAAGGCCTCGACCGGGAAGAAGACCTCCCCGCGGACCTCGACGAGCCGGGGCACGGGGTGCTCCGCGCTGCCGGTGAGCGTCGTCGGGATGCCCTCGATCGTGCGGACGTTGTGGGTGACGTCCTCGCCCGTGCGGCCGTCCCCGCGGGTAAGCGCGCGGGTGAGCCGGCCGTCCTCGTAGAGCAGGTTGATGGCCAGGCCGTCGATCTTCAGCTCGCACAGCCAGTGCACGTCGGTGTGCGCGTCGCGGGCGGCCTTGCCCAGCCACTCGGCGAGCTCGTCCGGCGAGAAGACGTTGTCGAGGCTGAGCATCCGCTCGAGGTGGTCGACGGCCTGGAAATCGGTGGAGAACGCGGCGGCACCGACGGCCTGCGTCGGGCTGTCGGGCGTGCGCAGCGCGGGGTGCTCCTCCTCGAGCGCGGTGAGCTCGCGCACGAGGCTGTCGTACTCGCCGTCGCTGATCGTCGGCGCGTCCTTGACGTGGTAGGCGAACTGGTGGGCGCGCACCTGCTCGGCCAACTCCTCCCAGCGGTGGCGCGCCGAGGTGGTCACCTCGTCGGTCGGGGCGGCCGGCGTCTGCGCGGTGGGAGGGTCCTCGATCACGGCGTCATCCTCCCCCACCGGTCCGACATCGAGCCCCGGTAGGTGCGGGCGGACGTGGTGTGCGTCACGATGGTGCCACCACATGTCCCTCGACAAAGGAGTCGACCATGTCCAGCCTCGCGCAGAGCGTCGTCCGCAGCGCCTCGACGCACGGGGATCGCAGAGCGATCATCCTCGACGACGCCACCCTCACCTGGTCCGAGCTCCACGGTCTCGCCGCCCGCGTCGCTGGTGCCCTCCGGGCCGCCGGCCTCGCGCCCGGCGACCGGGTGGCGCTGATCCTGCCGAACGTCCCGGCCTACCCCGTCCTCTTCTACGGGACCCTGCTGGCCGGTGGCGTCGTCGTCCCGCTCAACCCCCTGCTCAAGGAGGCCGAGCTCGAGTACTTCTTCTCCGACTCGGGCGCGTCGTTCGCCTTCGTCTGGCAGGACTTCGCCCCGGCCGCGCAGGCCGCCGGCGCCGCGACGGGGACGACGGTCATCGTGTCCGGGCCCGTCGGACCGGCAGCGGACGCGCTCCCGGCCGGTGAGCCGGTCGCCACCCCGGAGGACGTGGCCGGCGACGAGACCGCCGTCATCCTCTACACCTCGGGCACCACCGGGAAGCCGAAGGGCGCGCAGCTTACCCACGACAACATTCGGCTCAACGCGCAGCGCAGCGCCGAGGTCATCATGGAGATGACGCCCGACGACGTCATCATGGGCTGCCTCCCGCTGTTCCACGTCTTCGGCCTCACCTGCGGCCTCATCGCGGCGACCACCTCCGGGGCGACGCTCACCCTCGTGCCGCGGTTCGACCCCGAGAAGGCCCTCGAGGTCGTCGAGCGCGACCGGGTGACGATCTTCCAGGGCGTGCCGACGATGTACGCGGCGATGCTCCACGCCAAGCGTGCCGACTCCACCGACACCAGCTCGCTGCGCGCGTGCGTCTCCGGCGGGTCGGCGATGCCGGTCGAGGTGATGTCCGCCTTCGAGGAGAAGTTCTCCTGCCGGATCTTCGAGGGCTACGGCTTGTCGGAGACGAGCCCGGTGGCCTCGTTCAACATGCCCGACGGTCCGACGAAGCCCGGCACGATCGGTCGCACGATCCCCGGTTGCGAGATGCGGCTGCTCGACGACTCGGGGGCCGTCGTCGGGCCGGGGGAGGGCGTCGGGGAGATCGTCATCCGCGGTGACAACGTCATGAAGGGGTACTGGAACAAGCCGGAGGAGACGGAGGCCGCCATCCCCGACGGATGGTTCCGCACCGGTGACCTCGCGACCGTCGACGACGAGGGGTACTACACGATCGTCGATCGCAAGAAGGACATGATCATCCGCGGCGGGATGAACGTGTACCCCCGCGAGGTCGAGGAGTGCCTCTACACCCACCCGGCCGTGCGCGAGGTCGCCGTCGTCTCCGTGCCCGACGAGCTCATGGGCGAGGAGATCGGCGCCGCTGTCGGCCTCAAGGAGGAGACGAGCGCGACGCCCGAGGAGCTGCAGCAGTTCGTCAAGGAGCGGCTCGCGGCGTACAAGTACCCGCGCCACGTGTGGATCGTCGACGAGCTGCCGAAGGGCCCGACGGGCAAGATCCTCCGCCGCGAGGTGCGCGCCCCGCAGGGCTGAGCCTCGGGGCCGGGTCTCAGCCCCCCTCCTGCGCGCAGCGGTCGGCGATCGTCGCCGCTGCGCGCAGGGCGGCCGGATCGGAGGGAATGGGGGCTGGACGGGAACGGGGCATGGCAGCGGCAGGGCGATTGAGGAAGGAGCCGGGAGGCGGCGGCTGGAAGCTTTGTGATG
>ERZ501016.22-NODE-22-length-99336-cov-17.297076_pt1 | contig 99336 bp, 87 predicted proteins | sample MGYA00248889_ERZ501016 | MGnify/ENA primary metagenome ERZ501016 (study PRJEB25958, sample SAMN03398594) | human skin metagenome | study: EMG produced TPA metagenomics assembly of the Human Skin Microbiome Metagenome (human skin metagenome) data set. | reverse complement strand
CCCCGCGCCGAGCAGCCGGCGCCCCAGCAGCAGACGACCCAGCAGCCGGCCGAGCAGCCCGCCGCCGAGCGCCGGGACGAGGAGAACGCCGACCGCGCCGAGAGGCGCCAGGGTCAGCGCCGCGGCGGCCAGGAGCGCGATGGTCAGAACCGCAACGATGGTCAGAACCGCAACGACGGGCAGAGCCACGACGGGCAGAACCGCGACGGTCAGCAGCGCAATCGGAACCAGGGCGGCAGCGACCAGCCGCGTCGCGACGACCGGGACGGTCAGCGCGACGGTGACGGCCAGGGCCGCGGCCGGGGCGAGAACGACGGCAACGGCGGTCACGGTCCGGACGACGAGGACGGCCGCGGCGGCCGGCGCCGCAACCGCAACCGGAACCGGAACCGCAACCGGGATCGGCGCGGCCGCGGGCAGGGCGGTCCGGAGGAGGACGACGAGCCCCAGGTGGCCGAGGACGATGTCCTCGTCGACATCGCCGGCATCCTCGACGTCCTCGACAGCTACGCCTTCGTGCGGACCTCGGGCTACCTGCCCGGCACGCAGGACGTCTACGTCCCGCTCGGCACGGTCAAGCGGCACGGGCTGCGCAAGGGCGACGCCGTCACCGGCGCCGTCCGCGCCAACGCCGACGGGGAGATCCCCCAGGGCGGCGGTGGCGGCGGTCGGAACAAGCGCGAGAAGTTCAACCCGCTCGTCCGCCTCGACACCGTCAACGGGATGACCCCGGACGAGGCGCGCAAGCGCCCCGAGTTCGGCAAACTGACGCCGCTGTACCCGCAGGAGCGGCTGCGGCTGGAGACCGAGCCGAACATCCTGACGACGCGGATCATCGACCTCGTCGCCCCCATCGGCAAGGGCCAGCGAGGCCTCATCGTCGCCCCGGCGAAGGCCGGCAAGACGATGGTCATGCAGTCGCTCGCGAACGCGATCACGACGAACAACCCCGAGTGCCACCTCATGGTCGTCCTCGTCGACGAGCGTCCGGAGGAGGTCACCGACATGCAGCGCGCCGTCAAGGGCGAGGTCATCTCCTCGACCTTCGACCGCCCGGCAGACGACCACACGACCGTCGCCGAGCTCGCGATCGAGCGGGCCAAGCGTCTGGTCGAGATGGGGCACGACGTCGTCGTCCTCCTCGACTCGATCACCAAGCTCGGCCGGGCCTACAACCTCGCGGCCCCGGCGAGCGGCCGGATCATGTCGGGCGGTGTCGACTCCGCGGCGCTCTACCCGCCGAAGAAGTTCTTCGGCGCCGCGCGCAACATCGAGCACGGCGGCTCCCTGACGATCCTCGCCACGGCCCTCGTCGAGACGGGCTCGCGCATGGACGAGGTGATCTTCGAGGAGTTCAAGGGCACCGGCAACATGGAGCTCAAGCTCGACCGGCAGCTCGCCAACCGCCGCATCTTCCCCGCGGTCGACGTCAACAACTCCGGCACGCGTCGCGAGGAGATCCTCCTCGCCCCGGACGAGCTGAAGATCATGTGGAAGCTCCGCCGGGTCCTGGCCGCCCTCGACAGCCAGCAGGGCATCGAGCTGCTCCTGGACCGGCTGCGGAAGACGAAGAGCAACTACGAGTTCCTCCTCCAGGTCCAGCAGACGAGCTCGATCAAGCTCGACGACGAGGACGACGGCTGAGCGAGGGCCCGCACTGAGGAGCCGTGGTGCGATGTGGGAGAATGTCTCCTTGGTCCGGTTCACGGCACGCGCCGCCGAGAGCGCACCGCCCGGTCGCCCGGCACGGGTGACGGCGGGCCGACCCGGTCCGTATCCCGAGGAGACACGGTGAAGAAGGACATCCACCCCGAGTACGTCGAGACCCAGGTGACCTGCACCTGCGGCAACTCGTTCACGACCCGCAGCACGGCGAAGTCCGGCCAGATCAACGCCGAGGTGTGCTCGCAGTGCCACCCGTTCTACACGGGCAAGCAGAAGATCCTCGACACCGGTGGTCGCGTCGCCCGGTTCCAGGCCCGCTACGGCAAGAAGGCCGCCAAGTGACGTCTGCCTGAGCGCAGCCGCTCGGCCCCGCACCCGCTCCCGGGTCGCGGGGCCGAGCGCGTTCCGGCCCCTTCGACACCCCTCAGGACCGAGATGACCGACCCCGCCCGCGCGCTGCTCGACGAGGCCGCCGAGCTGACCCGACGTCTGGCCGACCCCGACGTCGTCGGCGATCAGGCGGAGTTCCGCCGGGCCAGCCGCCGCTACGCAGCCCTCGCCCCCGTCGTGGCCTGCCACGAGGAGGTGCAGGCCCTGGCTCGTGACCTGGCAGCCGCTCGCGAGCTCGGCGCGGAGGACGCCTCCTTCGCGCAGGAGGCGGTCGAGCTGGAGCACCGGCTCACGGAGGCGCAGGACCGGCTGCGACTGCTGCTCCTGCCGCGCGACCCCGACGACGACCGGGACGTCTTCCTCGAGGTGAAGGCCGGCGAGGGCGGCGAGGAGTCGGCGCTGTTCGCCGGCGACCTCGCGCGGATGTACCTGCGCTACGCCGAGCGGGTCGGGTGGCGGACCGAGATCGTCGACGCCTCGCCCTCCGACCTCGGCGGGTACAAGGACGTGCGTATCGCGGTGTCCGCCACGGGCACCCCAGGACCGGGGGAGGCACCGTGGGCGCGGCTGAAGTTCGAGGCCGGGGTCCACCGCGTCCAGCGGGTGCCGGTGACCGAGAGCCAGGGGCGGATCCACACCAGTGCCGCCGGGGTCTGGATCATCCCGCAGGTCGACGACCCCGGCGAGGTCGACATCGACCCGAACGACCTGCGGATCGACGTCTTCCGCAGCTCCGGGCCCGGCGGGCAGAGCGTGAACACGACGGACTCTGCCGTGCGGATCACCCACCTGCCGACGGGGACGGTCGTCTCCTGCCAGAACGAGAAGTCCCAGATCCAGAACCGTGAGGCGGCGATGCGGGTGCTGCGCGCCCGGCTGCGGCAGGTGGCCCTCGAGGCCGCGGCGGCCGCGGAGGCCGGCGTCCGGGCTGGTCAGGTCCGGACCGTCGACCGCAGCGAGCGCATCCGCACGTACAACTTCCCGGAGAACCGGGTGAGCGACCACCGGACGGGGTACAAGGCCCACAACCTTCCCGCGGTGCTCGACGGGGACCTCGACGCCCTCCTCGGGTCCGCGGTCGCCGCCGACGAGGCCGCGCGGCTCGCGGCACTGGGGCAGGAGTGAGCGACCTGCGGCGGGTCGTCGACGACGCGACCGCCCGGCTCACCCAGGCCGGGATCGTCGGTGCCCGCGCCGACGTCGTCCGCCTCGTCGGGCACGTCCTCGCGGTCGACCTCGGCGAGGTGGAGCGGCGGGTCCTGCTGCGGGGGCGGGTGGAGCCGGAGGACCTGGCCGTGCTCGAGGCGCTCCTCGACGAGCGCGCCGCCCGGGTGCCGCTGCAGCACCTTACGGGCACCGCTCCGTTCCGCGGTGTCGACCTCGCGGTCGGCCCCGGGGTCTTCGTCCCCCGGCCCGAGACCGAGGTCGTCGCCGGGCTCGCGATCGAGGCCGCGCGTGCCGTCGCCCACCCCGTCGTCGTCGACCTGTGCACCGGCTCGGGGGCGATCGCGGTCGCGCTCGCCCGCGAGGTGCCCGGCGCCCGGGTGCACGCGGTGGAGCTCTCCGCCCACGCGCACGCCTGGGCGCAGCGCAACGTCGCCGACCACGCACCGGCGGTGTCGCTCGTCCTCGGCGACGCGCTCGAGGCCTTCGACGATCTCGCCGGGGAGGTCGACGTCGTCGTGAGCAACCCCCCGTACGTCCCGCACCACATGGAGCCGGTCGACCCGGAGGTGCGCGACCACGACCCGGCGCTCGCCCTCTACGGCGGCGGGAGGGACGGGCTGGACCTGCCGCGCCGGATCCTCGCCCGCGCCGCGGTCCTCCTGCACCCGGGCGGCACCGTCGTCCTCGAGCACGCGGAGGTGCAGTCGGGCGCGCTCCTGGACCACGCCGCGGCGGACCCGGCGTGGTCGGACGCGCGCGACGTGCCCGATCTCACGGGCCGTCCCCGGGCGCTCGTCGCGACGCGCACGGCGGCCCCGCCGCCCGCATCACCCCCACGGGTACGCTGACGCGCATGTCATCCGTGCTCGACGCGACCTCCGAGGACACCCGCGAGGAAGCCCTCCAGGAGGCGGCGGTCGCGGTCCGGGCCGGCGAGCTCGTCGTCGTCCCGACCGACACCGTCTACGGCATCGGCTGCGACGCCTTCTCCGTCCCCGGCGTCCGCGCGCTCCTCGAGGCCAAGGGCCGCGGCGACGACATGCCGCCGCCGGTCCTCGTCCCCAACCCGCGGACGCTCGACGGCCTGGCCGTCGACATCCCGGCCTACGCGCGCGACCTCGTGCGCGCCTTCTGGCCCGGCGCGCTCACCCTCGTCCTGCGCAGCCAGCCGTCGCTCACGTGGGACCTCGGCCGGACGAACGGGACCGTCGCCCTGCGGATGCCGGACGACGAGGTCCTCCTCACCCTCCTGGCCGAGGTCGGCCCCATGGCGGTGAGCTCGGCGAACCGGACGGGGGAACCGGCCGCCCGCACCGTGCTGGAGGCGGCCACCCAGCTCGGCTCGTCCGTCGCGTACTACGTCGACGCCGGCCCCCGCACCGAGCTCGACCCCTCGACGATCATCGACTGCACGGGCGACTCGCCCGTCCTGCTGCGGGCGGGTGCGGTCGACGAGGACGCCCTCGCGGAGATCCTCGACCGCTACGCCCCCGCCGACCTCGAGGCCGGCGAGCCCGACCCGGTCGAGCCCTCGGCCACCGACCCCGACCCGACCGACGACACGAGGAGCACCCCGTGACCGAGCCCTTCTACGGCTCCGACTACCAGGCGCTGGCGGCCTTCGACCCCCAGATCGCCGACGTCCTGCTCACCGAGCTCGAGCGCCTGCGTGGTGGTCTGCAGCTCATCGCGTCGGAGAACATGTCCTCGCCGGAGGTTCTCACGGCGCTCGGGTCGACGCTGTCGAACAAGTACGCCGAGGGCTACCCCGGTCGCCGCTACTACGGCGGCTGCGCCGAGGTCGACAAGGCCGAGGAGCTCGCGATCGAGCGCTGCAAGGCCCTCCTGGACGCCGACCACGCGAACGTCCAGCCGCACTCCGGGGCGAGCGCGAACCAGGCCGTCTACGGCGCCTTCCTCCAGCCGGGCGAGAAGATCCTCGCGATGAGCCTCCCGCACGGCGGGCACCTCACCCACGGCACGAAGGTCTCGTTCTCCGGCAAGTGGTTCGACGCGATCCACTACGGCGTCCACCCCGAGACCGAGAACATCGACTACGACGAGGTCGAGCGACTGGCCAAGGAGCACCGCCCGAAGGTCATCTGCGCCGGCGGGTCCGCGATCCCGCGGCTCATCGACTTCGAGCGCTTCCGCGCGATCGCCGACGAGGTCGGGGCCATCTTCTGGGTGGACGCGGCCCACTTCATCGGTCTCGTCGCCGGCAAGGCGATCCCGAGCCCGGTCCCGCACGCCGACGTCGTCACGTTCACCACGCACAAGGTGCTGCGCGGCCCCCGCTCGGGTGCGCTCGTCTGCCGCGAGGAGCACGCCAAGGCCCTCGACAAGGCCGTCTTCCCGATGATGCAGGGCGGCCCGCAGATGCACACGATCGCGGCCAAGGCGGTGAACTTCAAGGAGTGCGCCACCCCGGAGTACGCGGCGTACGCCTCGGCGGTCATCGAGAACTGCCAGGCGTTGGCCGCGCGGCTGCAGGAGCACGGCATCCGGCCGACGACCGGCGGGACCGACACCCACCTCACGCTCCTCGACCTCCAGGGGGTCGGGGTCACCGGCGCCGACGCGGAGGCCCGCTGCGACGCCGCGGGGATCACGCTGAACAAGAACGCGATCCCCAACGACCCGCAGAAGCCGAGCATCGCCTCCGGCATCCGCGTCGGCACCCCCTGCGTGACGACCCAGGGGATGGGCGTCGAGCAGATGACGACGATCGCCGACCTCATCCACGAGGCGGTCACGGCCGGAGACGCCGACCCGGAGCACGAGGTGAGCCGGCGGGTCCGCGCGCAGGTCACCGAGCTCGTCGAGGCCTTCCCCGCGTACCCGCGCTGATCCGCGGCCGGGGCTGAGCGCCGGTGCGCGAGTACCTCTTCGTCCTGCTCGTCGGCTTCGTCGCGACCTTCCTCACGGTGCCGGCGATCCGTGCCCTCGCGGTGCGGGTGGGGGCCTTCACGCCCGTCCGCGACCGGGACGTCCACGCCGTGCCGATCCCGCGGCTCGGTGGGGTCGCGATCCTCGTCGGGTACGCGGCGGCGACCCTCGCGGCGAGTCGGCTGCCCTACCTGAGCCAGGTCTTCACAGGACCGGAGCTGCTCGGCGTCCTCGGCGGCGGGGCGCTGGTGTGCGCGATCGGGGCGTGGGACGACATCCACGAGCTCGACGCGCTGACCAAGCTCGGCGGGCAGCTCGTCGCCGCCGGGATCCTGGCGTTCAGCGGGGTGCAGCTGTTCTCGCTGCCGCTCGGGGTCGTCACGGTCCTGCCCGCCCCCGTCCTCGTCCTCATGACGATCTTCGTCGTCGTCCTGTCGATCAACGCGGTGAACTTCGTCGACGGGCTCGACGGCCTGGCGGCGGGGATCGTCGCGATCGCAGCAGCGGCGTTCTTCGCCTACACGTACACGCTCGGGCACCTCTTCGACCCGCCGAACGTCTTCGGGGCCTCGACGTTCATCTCGGCGGCCCTCCTCGGCTGCTGCCTGGGCTTCCTGCCGCACAACGTGTACCCGGCGCGCCTGTTCATGGGGGACAGCGGCGCGCTGCTGCTCGGCCTGCTCCTGGCGGCCGCGACGATCTCGACCACGGGCGCCGTCGACCCCTCCCAGGTCAGCGCGAACCCGATCGCGGCGACCCTCCTGCCGATCGCGGTCCCCGCCTCGATCATGCTCCTGCCGCTCCTGGACGTCGTCCTGGCCGTCGTCCGCCGCCTGGCCCGGGGTCAGAGCCCGTGGCAGGCCGACCGGCAGCACCTGCACCACCGGATGCTCGAGATCGGCCACGGGCACCGCCGCGCGGTCCTGCTGCTGTGGCTGTGGGCGCTCGTCATCGCCGCGGGCGCCGTCGGCTTCGTCGTCCTCCCCGCCGAGGTCGCCGGGGGAGCGCTCGCGCTCATGCTCGTCGTCGCCGCGGGGCTGACGGTCTGGGTGCCGCAGGCCCGGGCGCTCGGCAGCGAGCCGAAGGTCTACGAGCAGACCGAGCACGGGATCGAACGGCGCTTGTGATAGTTTTCACAAGCGTTTGCCCCCGCCTGCTGATCGCCCGCTGAGAGGTCCTCGTGAGCCGCCGTCCGCCGCGCACCCCGGTCCCCGGGATGCTTCGTGGGCTCGTCGTCGGCGGGGGAGCGGCCCTGGCCGTCGCGGCGCTCGGGGGATGGGTGCGCAGCGGGTCCCGCGGGGCCGCGAGCGCGATCGTCGTCGCTGCCCTCGTCGTCGCCCTGCTCGCCGGCGGGGTCGCCCTCGTCGCGTGGATCCTCGCGGGCCCGACGAGCACCTACCTCGTCGGCGCCTTCGTGGTCTACCTCGGCCAGCTCGCCCTGCTCGCCATGGCCGTCGTCACCCTCCGCCGCACGGACTGGCTCGACGGCTCCGTCGCCGCGGCCGCGGGTGCGCTCGCCGTCGTCGGCGCGCAGCTCGGGCTGACGGTCGGTCACGTCCGGGCCGGTCGCGGCGTCTTCGTGGAGGCGGGCCGATGAGCGCCGCCGTGCCCCCGACCGGCGACGACCGTGTGCCGGCCAACCCCAGCGGGCTGTCCGCGACGGTCATGGCCTACCTGCTCGCCGGACCCCTGACGTACGGGGGCCTGGGATGGGTGCTCGACCGCTGGTTGCTGCACCGCACCCTGCTCATGCCGATCGGCGTCGTCGGTGGCATGGCTCTGTCCATCTATGTCGTCTGGCTCCGGTACGGTACGTCCCGGACACCGGACGTCGACGGCGGCGCCGTCCCCGGTGCCACGCGCCACGACGAGGAGATTCCGTGACACTGACTGCGCCCGCGTCGCAGACGTCCTTCGCGACCGCCGCGGCCGAGGGCGGGCCCCACATCCCGGGCCCGAACGACTTCTGGCTCCCGCTGTTCGGCCCCGAGGGCTGGCAGGTCACCGAGCAGATGGTCTGGTCGACGGTCGCCGTCGCCCTCCTGTGCACCACGATGATCGCGCTCTCGCGCCGCGCCGCCGTCGTCCCGACGAAGGGTCAGTGGCTGCTGGAGAAGTTCTACGAGCTGCCGCGCAACGCCATCGGCCGCGACATGCTCGGGAACAAGGAGTTCCGGCGCTTCGTGCCGCTGCTCGTCACGCTGTTCAGCACGATCCTCGTGTTCAACCTGCTCGGGGCGATCCCGCCGGTGATGAACCCGGTCAACGGCGTCATCGGCTTCCCCATCGCCTTCACGATCGTCGCGTACGTCGTCTACCACGTCGTCGGCATCCAGCGGCACGGCCTGCTCGGCTACTTCAAGCACATGGTCCCGCCGGGCCTGCCGCTGCTCATGATCCCGATCGTCTTCGTCCTCGAGCTCGTCACGTACTTCATCACGCGGCCGCTCACGCTCGCGCTCCGACTCTTCGGCAACATGTTCGCCGGGCACATGCTCATCCTGCTCCTCGCGGGCTCGGCGGGCTGGTTCCTGCTCGACGCAGAGGGGGCGATGAAGCTCGTGGCCCTGCCGGCCTACCTCATGGCCAGCCTCATGCTCGTCTTCGAGCTCCTGATCCAGTTCCTCCAGGCGTTCGTCTTCACCCTGCTCACCGCGAGCTACCTCGCCGGCGTCCTCGCCGACGACCACTGACCGACAACTCAATACCTCGGCGCGCCCGCGCCCCCCAGAACGCCTACGACACGGGTCGTAGTCGAAACCCGAGAAAAGAAAGAGGCACACAGTGAACCTCCTCGCTGTCGACATCACCGGCAACCTCTCCGTCATCGGCTACGGCCTCGCCGCCATCGGCCCGGCGATCGCCGTCGGCATGATCTTCGCCGCCCTCATCAACGGCATCGCGCGCCAGCCCGAGGCCCGCAACCTCATGCAGCCGCAGGCCATCCTCGGCTTCGCCGTCGCCGAGGCCCTCGCGATCCTCGGCTTCGTCCTGTTCTTCCTCTGATCGTCGGGGAACCCCGCCATCCCGTCCCGGTCCACGGCTAAGGAGAGCCCCCTGTGATCACCGCCGTCGTCCTCGCCGCCGAGGAGGCAGCCGAGGAGAAGATGCCCCTCATCCCGCACATCCCCGAGCTCGTCTGGGGCCTGGTGATGGTGGGGGTGGTGTACTTCGTCGTCGCCCGCTTCGTCGCGCCCAAGCTGGAGCAGGCCTTCGCCGAGCGCCACGCGGCGATCGAGGGTGGCATCGCCCAGGCCGAGGCCGCCCAGGCCGAGGCTGCGGCCGCCAAGCAGCAGTACGAGACCCAGCTGCAGGACGCACGGGCCGAGGCCGCTCAGATCCGTGAGGAGGCCCGCCAGCACGGCGCGCAGATCGTCACGGAGATGCGGGCCCAGGCCCAGGCCGAGCACGACCGGATCGTCGAGTCGGCGCACAAGCAGGTCGAGGCCGAGCGCCTGCAGGCGAGCCAGTCGCTGCGCTCGGAGGTCGGCCGCCTGTCGACGGACCTCGCGAGCCGGATCGTCGGCGAGTCCCTCCACGAGGAGACCCGTCAGAAGGGCATCGTCGAGCGCTTCCTCACCGAGCTCGAGTCGGGCGAGATCCGCCCGGAGAAGGTCGGTTCCTGATGCGCGGCGCCTCCCGTGAGGCGGCCGCCGCCGGGCGCGAGGCCCTCACGTCGGCGCTCGCCGTGGCGGACGCCGCGTCGCTGGCCGACGAGCTCTTCGCGGTCGCCTCGGCGGTCGACGCCAACCCGACCCTCCGCCGCGGCCTCGCGGACCCCTCGCGGGACGCGGCCGCCAAGCAGGGGATCGTCGACCGCGTGCTCGCCGGCAAGGTGTCCTCCTTGGTCCTCGACGTCGTCAAGGCGCTCGTCGGGCAGCGGTGGTCCCAGGACCGTGACCTCACCGACACGGTCGAGACGCTCGCCGTCGAGGCGGTCGTCGCCGGTGCCGAGCGCTCCGGGGAGGTCGACCGGGTCGAGGACGAGCTGTTCCGCTTCGAGCGTGCCGTCGCGGGAGACCCGGAGCTGCGGGACGTCCTGACCAACCGGTACGGCGACCCCGCGCAGCGGGCCGCCGTCGTCGATCGGCTGCTTCAGCACAAGGCGCGTCCGGAGACGGTCCGGCTCGCGCGCCAGGCGGTGCTCGAGCCGCGTGGTCGGAAGTTCGGCCGCACGATCGAGGAGTACCTCGCGGTCGCCGCCCGGCGCCGGGAGCAGATCACCGCGGTCGTCACCGCCGCCACGCCGCTCGACCAAGCCGACGAGGACCGGCTCGCCCGTGCTCTCTCGGGGATCTACGGCAAGCCCGTCCTGCTCCAGGTCGTCGTCGATCCGTCCGTCATCGGGGGCCTGCGGGTCCGCGTCGGCGACGAGGTCATCGACGGCACGGTCGCTCGCAAGCTCGAAGGCGCCCGCCGGCACCTCGCCGGCTGACGCCCCCACCCGCCACCCACACAGCCGGCTCCGGACCGGGGCCACACGAGGAGAAGAGACACATGACGGAGCTTTCGATCCGTCCGGAGGAGATCCGGGACGCGCTCGACGCCAGCGTGCAGTCCTACGACCCGGGCGCCGCGTCGCGCGAAGAGGTCGGCCGCGTCGTCGACGCCGGTGACGGCATCGCCCACGTCGAGGGGCTGCCCTCGGCGATGACCAACGAGCTGCTCCAGTTCGAGGACGGCACGCTCGGCATCGCGCTCAACCTCGACGTGCACGAGATCGGTGTCGTCATCCTCGGTGACTTCGCCGGCATCGAGGAGGGCCAGACGGTCAAGCGCACGGGCGAGGTCCTGTCGGTCCCCGTCGGCGACGCCTACCTCGGCCGCGTCGTGAACCCGCTCGGCCAGCCGATCGACGGTCTCGGTGAGATCGCCTCGACCGAGCGTCGTGCGCTCGAGCTCCAGGCCCCGACGGTCGTCCAGCGCAAGTCGGTCCACGAGCCGATGCAGACGGGCCTGAAGGCCGTCGACGCGATGACGCCGATCGGCCGCGGCCAGCGCCAGCTGATCATCGGCGACCGCCAGACGGGCAAGACCACCGTCGCGGTCGACACGATCATCAACCAGAAGGAGTACTGGGAGACGGGCGACCCGGCCAAGCAGGTCCGGTGCATCTACGTCGCCATCGGCCAGAAGGGCTCGACGATCGCGGCCGTCAAGGGCACGCTCGAGGAGGCCGGCGCGATGGAGTACACGACGATCGTCGCCGCTCCGGCGTCGGACGCCGCCGGCTTCAAGTACCTCGCCCCGTTCACCGGCTCGGCCATCGGTCAGCACTGGATGTACCAGGGCAAGCACGTCCTCATCGTCTTCGACGACCTGAGCAAGCAGGCCGAGGCCTACCGCGCGATGTCGCTCCTGCTGCGCCGTCCGCCGGGCCGCGAGGCGTACCCGGGCGACGTCTTCTACCTCCACAGCCGGCTCCTCGAGCGCTGCGCGAAGCTGTCCGACGAGATGGGGGCGGGCTCGATGACGGGTCTGCCGATCATCGAGACGAAGGCCGGCGACGTCTCGGCGTACATCCCGACGAACGTCATCTCCATCACCGACGGCCAGATCTACCTCCAGGCGGACCTGTTCAACAGCAACGTCCGCCCGGCGATCGACGTGGGTGTCTCGGTCTCCCGCGTCGGTGGTGCCGCGCAGGTCAAGGCGATGAAGAAGGTCTCCGGCCGGCTCAAGCTCGACCTCGCCCAGTACCGGGCGCTCGAGGCGTTCGCCATGTTCGCCTCCGACCTCGACCCGGCCTCGAAGCAGCAGCTCGCCCGGGGCGCGCGGCTGGTCGAGCTCCTCAAGCAGCGTCAGGCCAACCCGTTCCCGATCCAGGAGCAGGTCGTCTCCATCTGGCTCGGCACGACGGGCCGCCTCGACGAGGTTCCGGTCGAGGAGGTCTCGCGCTTCGAGGCGGAGTTCCTCGACCACCTGCGCCGCACCCGACCGGAGGTCCTCGACGGCATCCGGGAGACGGGCAAGCTCGAGGAGGGTGCCGAGGACGCGCTCGCGGCCGAGGTCGACGAGTTCACCCGCGGCTTCCGGCCCGAGCAGCACGAGACCGTGCCGCTGGGTACCGAGGCCGACCCGGGTGAGCTCGACGAGGACCCGATGCAGGAGCAGATCGTCCGCCAGAAGCGGTGACGACCCCGGTGGCCGGGCGGAGACCCGCCCGGCCACCCACCCGCCGCCCACGCGGCACCCCCGACCACCCACCACCCTGACCCCAGGAGAGGCGGAACAGCATGGGAGCGCAGATCCGGGAGTACCGGCAGCGCATCCGCTCCGTCAGCGCGACGAAGAAGATCACGCGGGCGATGGAGCTCATGGCGGCCTCACGCGTCGTCAAGGCGCAGCAGGCCGTGCGCGCATCCTCGCCGTACGCCCGGGCGCTCACCCGCGCCGTCTCGGCCGTCGCGACCTTCTCGGACGTCGACCACCCGCTGACGACCGAGCACGAGCAGGTCCGGCGCGCGGCCGTCGTCATCTTCGCGGCCGACCGCGGGCTCGCCGGCGGGTACAACGCCAACGTCCTCAAGGAGAGCGAGCGGCTCGTCCAGCGCCTGCGCTCCGAGGGCAAGGAGGTCGTGCCCTACCTCGTCGGCCGCCGCGCGATCAGCTTCTACTCGTTCCGGCGTCGTGAGTACGCCGCGGAGTGGAGCGGCTTCAGCGAGAAGCCGACGTTCGAGCACGCCCGCGAGATCAGCGAGCGGATCGTCGCCGACTTCACGGCCGACACCGGGACCGGCGGCGTCGACGAGGTGCACGTCGTCTTCACCCGCTTCGTGTCGATGGTCAGCCAGGAGGCGGAGATCATCCGGCTGCTGCCGCTGGAGGTCGTCGACGAGTTCCAGGACGCGGCCGAGGCCAAGGCGAACGGCGCGTCGATGCCGCTGTACGACTTCGAGCCGAACGCCGAGGAGCTCCTCGACACCCTGCTCCCGCGGTACGTCGCGGCGCGGATCTTCAACTGCCTCCTGCAGGCCGCCGCGTCCGAGCTCGCCGCCCGCCAGCGGGCGATGAAGTCGGCGACGGACAACGCCGAGGAGCTCATCAAGAAGTACACCCGTCTGGCGAACCAGGCCCGCCAGGCCGAGATCACCCAAGAGATTTCCGAGATCGTCGGCGGCGCAAGCGCCCTCGCCGAGGCCAAGTGAAGAGGTAGAGAGAGACCATGACCGCCACTGCCTACGACCCCACCGCCGCGGGCTCGAGCTCCGAGTCGACCGGACCGCAGGAGGAGAACCTCATGGACGTCACCCCCGGTGGTGTCGGCCGCATCTCCCGCGTCATCGGCCCCGTCGTCGACGTCGAGTTCCCCGGCGACGCGATGCCCGACCAGTACAACCTCCTCACGACGACCGTCGAGATCGCCGGCGAGCAGCGCAACATCAACCTCGAGGTCGCCCAGCACATCGGTGACTCGATGGTCCGCGCCATCTCCCTCCAGCCGACCGACGGCCTCGTCCGCGGCGCGCAGGTGCAGGACACCGGCGGCCCGATCAGCGTCCCCGTCGGTGACGTCACGCTCGGCAAGGTCTTCAACGCCACGGGTGACTGCCTCAACCTCGAGGAGGGCGAGACGCTCGAGGTCAAGGAGCGCTGGGGCATCCACCGCTCCGCGCCGGCCTTCGACCAGCTCGAGTCCAAGACCCAGATGTTCGAGACGGGCATCAAGGTCATCGACCTGCTCACCCCGTACGTCCAGGGCGGGAAGATCGGCCTCTTCGGTGGTGCCGGTGTCGGCAAGACCGTCCTCATCCAGGAGATGATCGCCCGCGTCGCCCGCGACCACGGCGGTGTCTCCACGTTCGCCGGTGTCGGTGAGCGCACCCGTGAGGGCAACGACCTCATGGTCGAGATGGAGGAGGCGGGCGTCCTCGGTCAGACGGCGCTCGTGTTCGGCCAGATGGACGAGCCGCCGGGCACGCGTCTGCGCGTCGCCCTCTCGGCCCTGACGATGGCCGAGTACTTCCGCGACGTCCAGAAGCAGGACGTCCTCCTGTTCATCGACAACATCTTCCGGTTCACGCAGGCCGGCTCCGAGGTCTCGACCCTGCTCGGTCGCATGCCGTCCGCCGTCGGGTACCAGCCGACGCTGGCCGACGAGATGGGTGTCCTCCAGGAGCGGATCACCTCGACGCGTGGTCACTCGATCACCTCGATGCAGGCGATCTACGTCCCGGCCGACGACTACACCGACCCGGCCCCGGCGACGACCTTCGCCCACCTCGACGCGACGACCGAGCTCTCGCGTGAGATCGCCTCGCTGGGTATCTACCCGGCCGTGGACCCGCTCACCTCGACGAGCCGGATCCTCGACCGCCGGTACATCGCCGAGGACCACTACAACACCGCGGTCCGCGTGAAGCAGATCCTCCAGCGCAACAAGGAGCTGCAGGACATCATCGCGATCCTCGGTATCGACGAGCTGTCCGAGGAGGACAAGATCCTCGTCAACCGAGCCCGCCGGATCCAGCGGTTCCTCTCGCAGAACACCTACGTCGCCAAGCAGTTCACCGGCATCGAGGGTTCGACGGTCCCGCTGGAGGACACCATCGAGGCGTTCACCAAGATCTGCGACGGCGACTACGACCATGTCGCCGAGCAGGCCTTCTTCATGTGCGGTGGCCTCGACGACGTCGAGCGCCAGTGGGCGGAGATCCAGAAGAACCTCTGACCTCCACCCGTCAGCACGACGGCGGGCCATCTCCTCCAGGGGGATGGCCCGCCGTCGTCGTTCCCACCCGTCTGCCGGGCGCCGGTCGGATCCGTGGTCAGCGCCTGTCGCGCGCCGCCCCGAAGCGGGCGAGGAAGGCCTGCATCTCCGGTGCTGCGGTGCCCGGGGTGAACTCCTGCAGCACGGCGGCCCGCCCGGCGGCGCCCTGGGTCGCCCGGCGGGCGGGATCGGCGGCCACCTCGCGCAGCGCCTGCGCCAGCAGGTCGGCGCGTCCGGCGGGGATCACGTGCCCGGTCTGACCGTCGCGGACCAGCTCCGAGACCCCGGCGATGCTGGTGGTGACGACCGGGAGCTCGGTGGACATCGCCTCCATGAGCACGACGGGCAGGCCCTCCTGGAAGCTCGGCAGGCAGAACACGTCGGCCTCGCGGTACTCGAGGGGGAGGTCGTCCTGGCCCAGCGGCCCCACGAGCTCGACGACGTCCTCCAGCGCGCGCGCGGCGATGGTGGCGGCCAGCGTCTCGTGCAGCGGCCCGGCGCCGACCATGCGGACCCGCAGGGGGACGCCGGCGTCGCGCAGCTCGGTCACGGCGTCGAGCAGGACCGGCCCGCCCTTCTCCGGGACCAGGCGACCGACATACAGAACCCGCAGGGGCTCGCCCTCGGTCCGCACGCGGCCCTCGGGCGGCGGGGGATAGGCCTCGGGGTCGACCGTCATCCGCACGACGTCGAGCCGTGGCCACACCGCGGGGTCGACCATGCGCATGAGCTGGCTGCGGCAGAAGTCTGAGATGCAGGCGACCCCGCCCGCGGACCGGACCTTGGCGGGGAGGTCGAAGCGCTGCACGGCCTCGAACTCGGTCGGGCCGTGCATGCTGAAGCTCCAGGACCAGTCCTCGCCGAGGTCCTTCGCGAGGGCCACCGTCAGCCGGGCGACGTCGGCGGCGGCGTTGGCGAAGTGCACGTGCACGTGCCGCAGCCCTCGTCGCCGCATCTCGCGATGCAAGGTGACGGCCTCGGCGAAGTAGAACAGCTGCCAGAGGCGGGCCCTCGGTGTCAGCTCGCCGGTGCGCAGGGCCCGGGAGAGGCCGCGCAGCCAGGCGTCGGGCTGGGTGCGCAGCAGGGCCAGGTTGGCCAGGGCGGCGCGGCGCTTGTCCTTGACGACGTAGGTCGTGCGTGCGTCCTCGCGCATCGCCTGGGAGGCCAGCTGCTGCTGAGGACAGGGGTTGAGCGTGAAGGTGTCGACCCGGGTGCCACGCTCCCGGAGCGCATGCACCTCACGCTCGATGAAGGCGTGCGAGAGGGCGGGGTACTGGCTGACGAGGTAGGCGACGGCGAGGTCGTCCGACCCCTGCGGCTGGGCGGTGGTCACGGAGCTCCTAGTGGTGACGGGCTGGTCAGCGCGTGGACGTGTCGCGCTCCCACGCGGCGGTCGTCGTGCGACGGGCCTCGCGTCGGGCGTAGGCCGTGACGAGCACGTAGACGAGGGCGGACGGGATCATCGTCGGACGCCGCACGATCAGGTCGACGAGGGCCTTGGAGGTCGATCGCGTCGACGTGGAGAAGTCCGTCGTGCGGCCGTCGTCGACCATGGCGCCTGGATCTTCGTGCGCCAGTTGCGCGTTGCCGCGCGCCACGCGGGTGCGCACCTTGACGAGCTGGCGGAGCGTCCGTGGGACCTGCACCTCGAAGGTGCCGTCGACGATGATCCGCTCGTCGAGGGAGAAGATGCGCTGCGCGAACAGGTCGTCGCCGAGCAGGTCGGGGAACTCGACGAAGCGGGACCGGCCGGCGCGAGACATCCCGTAGACGCCGAGGCCAACCAGCTTGTCCTGCACGTAGGGCAGCTCGGCGAAGACGTCGTAGAACGCGCGCACGGGCCAGGTGGCCCGGGCGGTGGCGAACCGCACCTGGGGCGCGGCGGCTCGCGGCAGATCCGTGTCGAGGACGTGGACCATGGCGTCCAGGGCGTCCGCGTCGAGGACGATGTCGGCGTCCAGATAGATGCGGGGGAAGGCCGTGGCGACGGCGTCGGCCGCGTTGATGGCCTGGACCTTGGAGGGGGCGGGCAGGTCCAGCACCTGCACGCCCGTATGCCGGCGGGCGCGCTCCACCGTGTCGTCGGTGCAGCCGTTGGCCGCGACGATCACCTCGAGGCGCCCGGCGCGAGCGTCTTCGTCCAGGGCCTCGAGGCAGCGGTCGATCACCCCGCCCTCGTCGTGGGCGGGGATGATCACGGAGGCGCGTGTAGCATCGAGGGGCGTGCTCACGGGCGAACGTCCTCGTAGGTGCGGCCGGTCTCGCGGTCCTTGGCGGCGAGCCGCCGGGCATAGACGGCGCCGAGCGCAGGCGCCCTGCGCAGGACCTCGGCCTTGAGCCTGATGCGTCGAGCGCTGGGCATGAGCTGCGAGGCCACGGCGAAGTGCTCTGCGGCCGTCGGCACGTCACCGCGCCGTAGCGCGGACTCGCCGAGATCGACCTGCTGCACGGCCGAGCCTCGCTCGAGCCGCAGGTCCAGGAATCGGCGCTCCTCGGTGCTGAGACTCGCACCGTGGAGCTCCGCCACGTGGGCGAGGACCTGCTGCTCTCCGGCATACATGCGCTCGCTCTGCGTGGAGAGCGAGCCGGCGGCACGGCGGTAGAGCGCGTGGTGCGCCGTGACGAAGCGGGCGGTCCAGCCGGCGTAGATGGCGCGCGCCCAGAAGTCGTAGTCCTCGCAGACCCGCATCGACTCGTCGAAGCCACCGATCTCCTCCCACATCCGTCGCGGGAAGACGGAGAAGACCGAGACGAAGTTGTTCTCCAGGATGCGTCGGCGCTGCTCGGCCGCCGCAGGCGTTCCTGAGGGGAGGACGGTGCGGCCCTGCACGATGCCGGCGCCACTCATCAGATGCGCGTCGCAGGTGACGAAGGTGCGCTCGTCCCCGTCCGCCAGCCAGCTGTCGACCGCCGTCTGCACGTACGGCGGTAGAAGGATGTCGTCGGCGTCCAGCAGCGCGACCAGCTCACCGCGAGCTTCGCGGATGGCCGAGTTACGGGCACCCGGCAGGCCCCGGTTCTCCTGGGTGACCACCCGGACGAGGTCCCCGTAGGCCGCGGCGATGGCCCCGGTCCGGTCGTTCGAGCCATCGTTGGTGATGACGACCTCGATGTTCGGGTACGTCTGGGTGAGTGCGCTCGTCACGGCTGCGCCGAGGTAGGCCTCGGCCTGGTATGCCGGGATGATCACCGACACGAGCGGCTGGCGCGCTGGCATGGGTACTCCAATTCGTCGGCCGTGGGTGAGTCTAGTTCGGGGGGATCGGCAGAGGTCATGACCAGCATGCCAGCCCACCGCAGGTGCGCTCGCTCCGCGTGCGCACGGCCTACATCCTGTCATCTGGTGGGCGGCCTCGTGAGTGATTCTCGGCAGCCGGGGCCCTCTGACGTGCACAAAGATCCTGGAAGCTGGTGGGTCGAGGCGCGCGCGCTCGTAGGATGGTCGGGTGCTCCTCATCGTTCATGCTGCCCCTTCGCGCCCTGACGCGGACATGTCTGTGCCCCGAGGGGTGTGCGCGTGACGGCAGGTCCGGACGATGCCCCGGCGACGCCCAAGGGATCCACGTCGGCGGCCCGGGTGCTTCTCAGGGGTGCGAGCTGGCAGTCGCTGGCCTTCCTGGTGCCCCTGGCCCTGAACCTCATCCTGACCCCGTTCGTCTTCCACGGACTGGGTGTCGAGGCGTACGGCAAGTTCCTGGTCGTCAACAGCCTGGCCACGGCCATGGGTACCTTCGACGGGGGGATCGGGGCGAGCGCCCAGCGCTACTTCACCATCTACGCCGGTCGGGACGCCCGAGACGAGATGACCCGGCTGCTGGTTTCCCTGATCGGGATCGTGACCCTGGTGTCGGTGGTCGTCTTCACCGGCCTGTGGATGGCCTCACCGGCCATCGTGAGGTTCTTCAGGACGTCGGCCGAGCTCGAGGCCGAGACCACCTTCCTGCTACGGACCATGGTGGTCGTGGTCGGGGTCGCGCTGGTGCGGCAGCTCTTCGCCTGCGTGCTCTACAGCATGCAGAAGTTCTCGATCCCGAGCATCACAGGGATGATCGGCCACGCCATCTACGCCGCCGGCATGGTCTGGACCGTCAGGTCCGACCTCGGTCTGTACGGCGTCGCCTACACGTTCATGGCGCAGCAGGTGCTCAGCACCGTGGTGATCATTCCGTCCGCCATGCGCTTCCTGACCCGCAGCGGAGTGCGGTTCATCTCGGGCAGCGAGCTCAAGGACTTCTTCAGCTATGCCTGGAAGGCACAGATCGCCAGCGTGCTGGAGATGGCCGGCCTCCAGGGCGACATGCTGATCGTCGGACGGTTCGCGGCTGCACAGGTCGGCATCTTCGGCCCCGGGTCCCAGTTCGCCTTCCAGCTGCGGTCGTTGCCGGCCAACGCCGCAGGCACGCCGATGCAGGCGCTGATCGGTCGATGGGTGGGGGAGTCGGGCGAGGACGCGACTCTCCCGCGATTCGAGAAGCTGCAGCGTCTGTGGGTCAAGTTCGTCTCCGGCTGGGTTGCCGTGGGCGTGCCTGCCTGCCTCTTCGGCGTCACCGAGTGGCTCCGGCTGGACACCTCCCTGCCCGGCCAGGTGGCCGCTCTGGCGCTGGTGGGTCACTTCTTCCCGTTGCTGGCGATCCCCACGATCCTGTGGGTCCTGACCCTGGGGCGACCGGAGCTGGACATGCGGTACGGCCTGGTCAACGTCACGCTGAACCTCGGCCTCACGGTCGCGTTCATCATCCCGTTCGGGGTGCTGGGCTCCGTGGCCGCCACGGTCATCGCCCAGCTGATCTCGTTCCTCTTCCTGCTCAGGCAGGTTCGCCTGCGCCTGCCGCAGCGCCCTCGGACGCCGCTCGCGGAGGTTCCCTGGGCAGAGATGGCTCTCACTGCGTCGGTGTCCTATCTCTGCGTCTACGGCATGAGCCTGGTCATCGAGGCCGGCTTCATCCCCCAGGGCGCACTCGCCTTGGTGTGCTGCGGACTGGCGGCGGCGCCTGCGGGAATCATCTACGTCCTGTTGGTCGTTGGGCCACGAGAGATCAAGGACATGCTCGACCGGCGCCGTTCCGGACGCGACCTCGTCGCCTGACACCGATGCCCGAGAACCACTGCTCGACGAACCTGGGGACATGACATGACCACGAGACCCGCTCGCCGATCGCTGGGTGCTGCAGCGATCGTCCTGACCATGGGCGGGCTAGCCGCCTGCACCGGCTCGCCCGACTCGCCCGACACGCCGAGGTCGCCGTCCGCGACCCCGACGACGTCGACCGGCAGCGGCAGCAGGACGCAGATGGCTCGTGCCGAGGCGCCGACGAAGGTCGCATCGCCCAAGGCCGCCAACACGCCGCCGAGCCGGCTGTTCGCCCCGGACAACGTGTTCAAGCTGGACATCACCAAGGCGCCGCTCGACAAGGACAGCGCCGCCATGATCAAGAACCTGCAGGGTCAGATCACCCCCCACTGGGGTGGGGTCGCCGCGTTCAACACGGACCAGTACAACGCGAGCTACTACGTGGTGGACAGCACCACTCCCAAGCAGGACGTCGCGTTCTACGACTGCCAGAAGAAGGGTGGGGCCCCGGCCGGCATCCTGGACGGCCCGGCCATGTTCAAGCAGGTGCCGATCCCGGCCAACGCCCAGCCGGCCAACGGGACGGACAAGGCGCTGTCGATCTACAACCGGGACACCGACCAGCTCTGGGAGTTCTGGGTCATGGAACGCACCAAGGGCGCGAAGCCGGGCTGGAGAGCGTGCTGGGGAGGCCGGATCGACCAGGTCTCGACGGCGCCGGGCTACTACGACCACCCGTTCGGGGTCGCCGCGTCCGGGCTCGCCCACGTCGGCTACATGGTCACGATCGATGAGGCCCGCAAGCGACAGATCGACCATGCCATGGGGCTCGTCCTGATCAGCACCGGCGATCCCAGCCGGACCTGGTATCCCGCTAACCGCAGCGACGGCAACTCCACCGACCCCACGGCCATCCCCGAGGGTGCGCGGCTGCGGCTCGACCCGTCCGTCGACGTCGAGAAGCTCCAGATCTCAGCCATGGCCAAGGCGATCGCGCGCGCAGCCCAGAAGTACGGCTTCATCGTCGTGGACACGGCGGGCGCGGTATCCGTCATCGCAGAGTCGGGTCAGCGGGAGAAGGCTGCGACGGGCACGGACCCCTGGCCCCAGATCCTCGGGGGCCAGCCGAACTACAAGGCCCTCGAGGGATTCCCGTGGGACAAGGTGCAGGTGGTCCAGCGGGAGTACGGCAAGCCGGCCAGCTGACCGTACGTTGCGCAGCGAGAAGGCGCCCCCGCCCTGGTGGGTGGAGGCGACTTCCGTTGTGTCGCCGGGATGGATCCTCACGGTCCTCAGCGGCGGCGGATCTCACGCGCAGGGGCGCCCGCCACGACGGCCCCGGGGGCCACCTCGCCGCGCACGACCGAATGGGCCGCGATGACCGCGCCGTCGCCGATCCGGGCACCGGGCAGGATCGTGCAGCCGGCGCCGATCCAGACGTCGTCACCGATGACCACCCCGTCCCCGGACCACGGCTGGTCCACGATCCTGGTGCCCGCCTCGATGCCGTGGTTGGACCCGATGATCGACGAGTGCTGGCTGATCAGGCAGTCCTGGCCGATGACGATCGGCGCGCCCGAGCAGCGGATGTTGTTGAACTCGCCGACGTAGGTGCGGTCCCCGATCACGAGCCTGGCGCCCGACAGACCGCCGCCGTCGTCGCAGAACACGACGGTAGGCCCCGAGATGTACACGCCCTTGCCCAGCGCGACGCGGGTCGGATCGCCACGGAAGATGGCTCGTGCCGTCACGTAGGCACCCGGGTTCCTCCGGCGGAGCTGCTCCTTGGGGAGCCACTCCTCCCGAGCGAGTCGGTAGACGTCCTTGAGGCCCATGGCTACCTTCCTGTCCCTGCGGGATCCGCTGCGTCGTTCGCTCGCTCTGCCAGGGCACCGGCGTCGCGCACCGGGCGCTTGATCATGAACTCCCGGCCCGCGATGCCGGCGACGAGCCAGACCAAAGTGTTGGGCAGCGGGAAGGGGTTGGGGCTGGTCATCGTGGGCACCAGCCAGGCGAAGAACGCCATCGAGACGAACAGCCACCAGCCGTAGTGCTCGGGCGTCCGACGATCGGGGCGCAGCAGCACGATGAAGGGGCCCGCCAGGCACACCACGGCCCACAGCAGGCCGCCAACCAGACCGGTCTCCACGGCACGGGAGAGGAAGACGTTGTGGATCTCGATGGTGACGGTGGTGATGGGGTAGACCGGCGACTGCCGTACCCACTCGACGCCGTGGTCGATGAAGGTCGACCAGCCGACACCGAACAGAGGGTTCTGGTCCAGCGCACGCCAGCCGGCCTCGTACGTGTTGGCGCGGTCGTAGAGCGACCGCGACGTGCTGAACCGGGAGGTCACCAGCTCGTAGACCGTCGGGATCGCCACCACGGCGGCCGTACCCACGACGGCCACGGCGACCCCGGCAGGAACCAGCCAACGGCGCAGGGCCGGCACGAGGAGGGCCACGGCGAGGATCCCCAGGAGGGCGCCGGCCCAGGCCGAGCGGGTGGCCGTCAGCATGACACCGACCATGCATGCCGGGATGGTGACGAGCGCCAGCCAGCGCCACGGCCCGCGGAAGCGATACACCGCGAACCCAGCGGCGAACATGCACAGGTTCATGGTGAAGCCGTTGGCCTCGCCGGTCAGGAACGGGCCCACCGCCCGGCTGTCCCCCGCCGCGAGCGGGTTCGTGTCGAGGAAGTCGACGATGTACCGGGGAAAGACCAGCTGGCGGGGGCCGACGATGGTGAACCAGGCGTTGGTCCCGAGGTAGAGCCCCATCGGGACGAGGGTCTTGAGCAAGAGGTCCCGGCGTCGCCTGGTGGTGAAGACCAGGGCCCCGACGAGCAGCATGACGAAGGGAACGATGATGCGGTCCAGCAGGGCATAGAAGCCTTGGGACGTGAACAAGGTGTTGGCCGTCAGCGCCGACCAAGCCGTCCAGAGTCCGGTGAAGATCATGACTCCGTAGACCGGGCGCCAGCGCAGCCGGTCTCGCGCCGGCTCGAGGACCAGGAGCGTCAGCGTCCCGAGGAGCATCACCCGGTCGAGAGGCACGGGGATGCCCAGGGAACCCCACTGGCCGGAGAACATGTTGGCCACCAGGTAGGCCAGCATGAGCCAGACGTAGAGCGGGACCGGCTCGGCCACCACCGGTCGCGCGGTGGGGGTTGGCGCCGTGGCGACCTCCGTCACGCCTCGTCGCCTCGGGTGGCGCCGTGGTCGCGCAGGACGTCCACCTCGTGCTGCCCGCCCTGCCCGTGCCGGCCGACGACAGCCGCCTCCGCACGGCGTCCGGAGCGAGCGTTGCGGCGGTCGAGCAGCACGGCGAGCAGGAGCGCAAGACCGAGGCCGAGGACCAGGCCGCCGAGGGCATAGCGCTGCTGGTTGGAGGCCTTGGTCGACTCCGCGAGCTCGGCGGGCTTGACGACGATCAGGTTGGCGGCCTGGGAACCCTGGGAGATCTGCTGGCGGTACTTCTCCGACAGAGCGTCCATCTGCGCCTGCAGGACGGCTGTCCGCGACGCCGTCTGTGCAGCCCTCTGCTGGGCGGCGGCGACGGTGGCAGCCGGCCGATCCGCGCCGATGGCGCGCTGAGCGGTCGTGTTGGCGGCCTCGCTGGCTGCCTTGGCCTGGCCCCAGTCGGAGGCGACCTTGTTCAGCTGCTGGAGCGTGACGGCGGGGTCGCTCTCGCCCTTCTTGGAATTGACGGCCTCAGCGAGGTCGTCGGCAGCCTTCTGCGCCGACTGGACGGCAGCTTCCTTGTCCGGGCTCTTGGCCTCGATGCGGATGACGTTGGAGTCCGGGATGGGGGAGGCCGTGACCTCGGTGCCGGCTGGGATGTCGCCCTTGCCCTCGACGCCACGATCGTTGACCCACCGGGCGTAGTTGGCAGCCATCTGCTGGGTGGCCTGAGGAAATCCTGTGATAGCCCCGGCTGAGATGTTGCCGCTGCCCACGGTGGTGCGTGCCTCGGCGGTGTAGATGGGTGCCTTCGCCGCACCGAGCATGTAGCCCACGACGGCAAGCGCGAGCGGAATGGCCAGCGCGAGCCACCACCGCTCGGCGAGCGCCGAGAGTGGGGAGGACGGGGTGGGCTGGGGGTGTGCTGTGGTCACGAGACTCCTTCAGAGGGACGGTCGGACCGTCGTGGTGCTGTCGTTGGTGGTATCAGTGGTCGGTCGTTGGTGCAGGCGCCGCGTCGACCTGCCGCCCGGCAGCCACGACGTAGGCCTCTCTGCGCCGGCGGCTCACGCGCGTGCCCATCCCCAGGGGGAGCATGCTGAGCAGCGCGACCGAGATCGCGGCCGGCGTCGGGCGCACGCGGAGGCTGTCCAGAGCCGACCTCCGGGCGCGGCGTCCGTCGCCCAGCAGCAGATACTCGCGCGCCAACCTGGCATCGTCCTGAGCCATCCGCTGGCGGAAGACGTCCGCGTCACCGTGCCGACCCGATGCCATGGCCTCACGAAGGATCCACTGGGAGGCCTCCAGGCTCGGGACGACGTTCTTGACGCTGTCGTTGGCGCCGTGGATCCGGTAGCGCACCAATGGGCGCCGCACGTACCAGCTCGACGCTGCGTCCTCGGCGGCCGACAACACAAGGAAGAAGTCGTACGACGTCCCCGCCTGCGCAGGAACGGCATCCCAGTCGATGGCCGAGCGGCGGAGCAGCGCCCCGGCCAAGGTCACGGCGCCCTGGGCCGCGATCGCGCTGAACGGTGTGTGCAACCCCTCAGGCAAGGACTCTCGGTGGGTGTCGTGCTGCAAGGTGGTGGTCGCCTCGACCAGGGGCCGGCCGGCGACGTCGACGAGCTGGAGGTCGCAGAACGACGCGGTCAGCTCGGGGCGGCCCGCGAAGGGTGCCGCGAGCGTCTCGAGCGCGTCCGGCTCGAAGGCGTCGTCGTCGTCGAGCTTGATCACCAGCTCGCCGCTGGCCCGGCGGAAGCCGTCGATCGCGTTGGCCATCATCCCGATGTTCTCCGGACGACCGACGTAGGTGATGCGGTCGTCGTCGAACGAGGTCACCACCTCGCGGGTCTCGGGGTCGTCGGCGTTGTCGCAGACGATGACCTCCAGGTCCCGCAGGGTCTGTCCGAGGACCGACCCCAGGGCCTCGCGCAGCATCGCGGGCCGCTTGTACGTCGGCACGACGACGGAGACCAGTGGCGGTCTGTCGTTCGCGGTCATGGTCGTCTCCCCCCAGAGGTGCTGGCACCACCCAGCGGCGACTCGCTCGAGCCCCATGCCTGGCTGGTCTTGGCATTCAACGTCCAGGTTACCCAGCGTGGTCGTCTGACGGCAGCCTCTTGTCGAAGCCCACTCCATGTGCGGAATCAGGTGCTTCGTAGTAGTCGGAAATTACGCAATGTGTAAGCACAAGATGGGCATCTAGTCACCTTTCACCATTCTTTTGGACTAGTCACCACGCAACGGACAGCATCGTGGATTTCGTCCTCCCGGCGCGGTCCGTGGCTCCTCGTCCGGGCTTGTAGCATGAGACGAATCGTCCCCGAGGGTGGAGGAGCCTTCCGTGCCACTGCAGGTCCAACTCGTCTCCGCGGATCGTCCGGTCTGGGAGGGCGAGGCCTCCGCCGTCACCGCCCGCACCACCGAGGGCGAGCTCGGCATCCTGCCGGGCCACGCACCGCTGCTGGGTGTCCTGGTCGAGGGTCAGGTCTCCATCACCTCCGGCGAGGGGCGCCAGGTCGTCCAGATCGACTCCGGCTTCCTCTCCGTGCACGACGACAAGGTGACGTTGGTCGCGGAGCACGTTGACACCGACGCGGCACCTCGCGCCGAGCGCCACTAGGTCGCGACGGTGGCGGGCATGGAGGTCGCGGAGCTCGCGGTCGCCGGTGCCCTCCTGCTGCTCGTCGTGCTCACGACGCTGGTCTTCGTGCGTCGGCGCCTGATCTCCGACGGCGCACCGATGTTCCTCTGTGCCGTCCGTCCCACGCGTGAGGATCCGTGGCGCCTGCGCCTGGCGCGCTACGACACCGACGCTCTGCTCTTCTTCACCCTCTCCGGGGTGTCCCTCGTCCCGAGCCACGTCATGCCGCGAGCGGGGGTCGAGGTGCTGGGCGTCCACACGCCGTCCCGTGGAGAGTCCCCATCCCTGATCGACGACCCGCTCGTCATGCGGTGCGCCCAGGGCGAGGTGGCCTTCGACCTGGCTCTGCCTCGTGACGACTGCACCGCGGTCCGGTCCTGGCAGGAGGCGCGGCCACCAGGGCGTCCCCCGCGCGCAGCCTGAGCTCACCTCGCGCGCGGGGGCCACAGAGCCCGTCAGCCGTGACTGGACGATCAGCTGGAACGACCCCCGCCCGGCTGCCAGAGGACGTCGCCACCTGCGTCGAGGTTCGCGACGCGGGCGAGGATGAACAGCAGGTCCGAGAGGCGGTTCAGGTACTTCGCGGTGAGCACGTTGATGCCGCCCTCGCCCTTGTCGGCTCCCTCGGGTGCGGGCTGGTCGCCATACCGCTCGAGGGCCGCCCAGGTGCTCCGCTCGGCCCTCCTCACGACGGTGCACGCGAGGTGCAGGTAGGCCGATCCGGGCGTCCCGCCCGGGAGGATGAACGACCGGAGCTTGTCGAGCTCGCCGTTGTAGCGGTCGCAGTCGGCCTCGAGCTCGTCGACCCACGGCGCCTGGACCCGCAGGGGCGGGTACTCCGGGGTCTCGCTCCGCAGCGGGTTGCACAGGTCCGCTCCGACGTCGAAGAGGTCGTTCTGGATCCGCGTGAGGGTGGAGACGACGTCCTCGCGCAGCGACCCGGCGGCGACCGCGATCCCGAGGGCCGCGTTCGCCTCGTTGCTGTCCGCGTAGGCCTGCAGTCGCGGGTCGGTCTTGCTGGTGCGCGAGAAGTCGCCGAGGTGGGTGGTGCCGTCGTCGCCGGTCCGGGTGTAGATGCGCGTGAGGTTGACCATGACGTCATCGTCCCACGCGGGCCTCCTTCGACCTGGACGGGGAAGCGACGCACTCCCACCGCGGACCGCGTCCGTGGTGTTCAATGGGTGACGACACATCACTTTGAGTATCCGGTCTGTCGGCGACGCACCGGCCGACCACGTGGGGGCCCGATGGTCAGAGCTCGTACGCACCCCTCGGTGACGACGGTGGAGGTCGTCGTGCCCGGGGCCGAGCTGCGGGTCACGGGGCGCCTGGACGCGGGCAACGACCACGCCCTGCGCGAGGAGCTGCACCGGGCCATCGTCTTCGGTGAGGGCGAGCTGATCCTCGACCTGGCGGGAGCCGAGATCCACGACTCGACGGCGCTGGCCCTGGTCGCGGGCGTGCACCACCGGGCCGCGCGCGCAGGACGGACCCTGGTCATCGTCGACCCGTCCGACCGCTTCGAGCGGGTGGTCGCCGCGATGCGGCTCGGCAAGGTCCTCCAGCGCCGCCGCCGCCCGGTGCCGGAGCCTGTGGCCACCGTCACCGTCGGCGGCCCTCCCGCCAGGGGCTGACGCGCCGGTAGTTTGCCGACATGGCTGACGAGCAGATGACCGAGCGCCCCAAGGACCGACCGTGGGTGATGAGGACCTACGCCGGCCACTCCTCGGCCGCCGCCAGCAACGCGCTCTACCGCCGCAACCTCGCCAAGGGACAGACCGGCCTTTCCGTGGCCTTCGACCTCCCCACCCAGACGGGGCACGACCCCGACCACGTGCTGGCGCGGGGCGAGGTCGGCAAGGTGGGCGTCCCCATCAGCCACGTCGGCGACATGCGGGCGTTGTTCGACGGCATACCCCTGGCCGAGATGAACACCTCGATGACGATCAACGCCACGGCCATGTGGCTGCTCGCGCTCTACGACGCGGTGGCCGAGGAGCAGGCCGAGGAGGCCGGAGCCGATCCCGTCGAGGCCCGGCGCCGACTGGCCGGGACCACGCAGAACGACATCGTCAAGGAGTACCTCAGCCGGGGGACCCACGTCTTCGGCCCGGGGCCGTCGCTGCGCCTGATCACCGACATGATCGCCTACACGGTGACCGAGATCCCACGCTGGAACCCCATCAACATCTGCAGCTATCACCTCCAGGAGGCGGGCGCGACGCCCGTGCAGGAGCTCGCCTACTCGCTGTCGACGGCCACGGCCGTGCTCGACGCCGTCGTCGCCGCGGGTCAGGTGCCTCAGGAGAGCCTGGGCGACGTCGTCGGCCGCATCTCCTTCTTCGCCAACGCCGGCGTGCGCTTCGTCGAGGAGATGTGCAAGATGCGGGCGTTCGTCCAGCTGTGGGACGAGCTGACGCAGGAGCGCTACGGAGTGCAGGACCCCAAGCAGCGCCGCTTCCGCTACGGCGTGCAGGTCAACAGCCTGGGTCTGACGGAGGCGCAGCCGGAGAACAACGTGCAGCGGATCGTCCTGGAGATGCTCGCCGTCACCCTGTCCAAGGACGCCCGTGCCAGGGCCGTGCAGCTGCCGGCCTGGAACGAGGCTCTCGGCCTGCCGCGGCCGTGGGACCAGCAGTGGTCGCTGCGGATCCAGCAGGTGCTGGCCTACGAGTCGGACCTGCTCGAGCACGAGGACATCTTTGCCGGCTCCACCGTGGTCGAGGCCAAGGTCGCCGAGCTGGTCGCCGGGGCCAAGGAGGAGATGGCGCGCATCGAGGCGATGGGGGGCGTGATCGAGGCGGTCGAGTCTGGCTACCTCAAGTCCGCGCTCGTCGCCTCGCACGCCGAGCGACGCCGGCGCATCGAGGCCGGCGTCGACAAGGTCGTCGGCGTCAACTGCTTCCAGGGCACCGAGCCCAGCCCGCTCACGGCGGACCTGGACACGGCCATCCACGTGGCCGACCCCGACGTGGAGGAGCGAGCCGTCGAGGCGGTGCGCCGCTGGCGGGACGAGCGCGACGCTGACCCGGACCGACGTGCGGCGGCCCGGGACGCGTTGGAGCGGCTGCGCACCGACGCGGCCTCCACGACCAACCTGATGGCCGCGTCCATCGAGTGCTCCAGGGCCGGCGTCACCACGGGGGAGTGGACCGACGCGCTGCGGGAGGTCTTCGGCGAGTACCGCGCGCACACGGGCGTCTCCTCCGCGCCAGTGGCGGGCGGTCCTGACCGTATGTCGACCGCCGAGGACAGTGGGGTCACCGACTGGCGCGGTGAGCTGGCCGACGTCCGGGACGCGGTGCGGCGCACCGGCGACGAGCTCGGCACGCACCTGCGCTTCCTCGTGGGCAAGCCGGGGCTGGACGGGCACTCCAACGGCGCCGAGCAGGTGGCGGTGCGAGCTCGAGACGCGGGGTTCGAGGTCGTCTACCAGGGGATCCGGCTCACCCCCGAGCAGATCGTGGCTGCCGCTGTCGCCGAGGACGTGCACGTCGTGGGCCTGTCGATCCTGTCCGGTTCGCACATGTCGCTCGTGCCCGAGGTGCTGACGGGCCTGCGTGAGGCCGGGGCGACGGACGTGCCCGTCGTCGTCGGGGGAATCATCCCGGACGCCGATGCCCGGCGGCTGCGCGAGCTCGGCGTCGCGGCGGTGTTCACGCCCAAGGACTTCGGGCTCAACGACATCATGGGTCAGGTGGTCGAGGTCATCCGTCGGGCGCGGGGCCTCGACTCACGGCCAGAGTGAGGGACCATGAGCGACCTGCAGTGCCCTGCGACGCTGCTCGTCGCCCGGGATGGTCATGCGGCCTACGCCCATCCGGGTCTGCTCACCGACGACGGCGGCTGGCTCACCGACGTCGGCGCGACCCAGATGGTCGTCCTCGCCGATCGACTCGCCGCGGACCCCTCGGTGCGCATCGCTGCCGTCTACACCAGCCCCCTGGCACGCTCGGTGCAGAGCGGGCGACTCGTCTCCGAGACCCTCGGCGTGCCGCACGAGGTCGTGGGTGGGCTGGAGGAGCGGTCTGTCGGCGAGCCGGTCGGACAGCGGGTGGGCCACCCCGTCATGGCCCACGTGATGCACGCCTGGCTGACGGGCGACCTCAGCGCCACCGTCCCCGGGGCCGAGGACGGCCACCAGGTGGTGCGGCGGGCCCGCCAGGCGATGGAGGCCATCGCCGACCAGCACCGTGGGGAGTCCGTGCTCGTGCTCGCGCACCGGTGGATCATGGCCGTGGTCCTGCCCCGGCTGTGCCACAACGTCCGGGACGACCTGGCGGTCGATCACGTGGTGCCGCACGGCGTGCCCGCACGGGTGCGCATCGACGCCGATGGTTGGGTCCTCGACGAGTGGCCGGGTCACCTGCGGAGCTGAGCGCCTCGGGGGGTCAGTGCGAGGGCGAACGCCCTGCGTCGACGAGCTCGTCCGCCATGCGCAGCACCTCGGGGTCGACGTCGGGATGCATCTTGCGGACGAACGCGGCCGGGGTGTCCGCTGCGCGGGACAGGAGCGCCGCGTCGACCCACTTGGGGTTGGACGCGTCCTCCGGGAAGTCGGCGTAGGTCGTGCGACGGGTGCGCACCTGGAGGTCCGACTCGGCGGACATTACCGAGGACGTGTAGAGCTCGTCGGGCGTCCTCGTGGTGCGGAAGAATCGCGGGAGTTCGGGGCGCTGCTCGGTGACGAGAAGGAGTCGGTCCACGGCGCGGGCGGACAAGGTGGTCCAGACGCCGGCCTTGACCACAGGGACCGGTGGGGCCGCTCGCCGGGGGACGCCGGCATACCAGTGGTGGGACGTGGGCGAGCGGACGGCCTGGAGCCGGGCCGGGAGCCGGCGAGCTGCTCGCCAGGCCAGGGGGCCGGTGACGCGGCGCAGGATCTCCGGCCCAGGCAGGTGACGCCAGGTCCACGTGTAGGTCTCGGGGGAGTCGTCGTGCAGGTCCAGCACCGCGTCGAGATCCTCCGCGGCGATGCCGGACTCCCAGGAGGCCAGGTCTCGGATCGGGTAGTCCTGTCCGGAGAGCAGGACGAAGTGCGACGCGTCGGACCGACGACGTGCCTCCCGCAGGGCACGGAGCTGCGCCTCGACCATCGTCCAGTCTCCCCAGCGGACCGTGACCTCGTCCTCGTAGGTCTGCACACCCATCTCGGCGCAGGCCCGCTCGTCCATCAGTCCCGGGACGTCGTAGCGCAGGATCACGTCGCTGGTGGGCGACAGCTCGCGGATCCGCAGGGCGTTGCGAGCGACGGCATCGCCTCGGGTGTGGCACATGAGGACGTAGCAGAATCGGGGCTCGGTCACATCGATCAACCCTACCGGGCAGTGAGGGTTCGGGTCATCGTTACGGGCGAGCCAAGTGTCAGAACAGGCGCGAGGCGGACGTGTCGATGCCCTTGAGATCGTCGTAGTCGAGGGTGACGCAGCGAATCCCGCGGTCGGTGGCCAGCGTTCGCGCCTGCGGCTTGATGAGCTGGGCGGCGAAGACCCCGGTGACGGGAGCGAGCGCGGGGTCACGGTTGAGCAGCTCGAGGTAGCGCGTCAGCTGCTCGACGCCGTCGATCTCTCCGCGCCGCTTGATCTCGACCGCCACGTGGCCGCCGCCCTCGTCCTTGCACAGGATGTCGACGGGGCCGATCGCGGTCATGTACTCCCGTCGCACCAGGGAGTAGCCGTCGCCGAGGGTGTGGATGTGCTCGGCCAGCAGCCTCTGCAGGTGCGCCTCGACCCCGTCCTTGACCAGTCCGGGGTCCACGCCGAGGTCGTGGGAGCTGTCGTGCAGCACCTCGTGGATCACGATGCGCAGGGCGTCGCCCGACTTCGCGTTGCGGACGACCCACACGATGGTGGCGCCCTCGGCGGCCTCGGTCTCCTCGGGCGCGACCTCGGCGAGCGCGCACGGCGGCGTCATCCAGTTGAGCGGCTTGTAGCTGCCACCGTCGGAGTGCACCAGGACCGAGCCGTCCCCCTTGATCATCAGCAACCGGGTGGCCAGGGGCAGGTGGGCGGCGAGCCGACCCTCGTAGTCGACGGAGCAGCGGGAGATGACGAGTCGCACGACAGGTCACCCTAGTCCGCGGACACCGTCGAGGCCGTATGCCGCCGGCCCGCCGCGTGGCCCCGCGTGGCCGCGAGCGCCGGGCGACCGGCATACCCGCCAGTAGTTTTGTGACCAAGCCCGCAGTCCGTCAGTCTTGCCACCGACATCACCCCCCTCAAGACTTCCAGGCATGGAGCGATCGTTGGACACCATCGGAGTGGTCGGGCTCGGCACCATGGGTGCGGGCATCGTCGAGGTCTGCGCACGGCACGGCCTCGCCGTCGTCGCCGTCGACATGGACGACGCCGCCGTCGCCCGTGGGCGCGGGCACGTCGAGCGGTCGACGGGTCGCGCCGTCGAGCGCGGCAAGATGTCGGCCGAGGAGCAGCAGGAGGTCCTGGCGCGGGTGACCTTCGCCGCGGACCTGGAGGCGGTCGCGGACTGCGACCTGGTGGTCGAGGCCGTGCCGGAGATCCTGGCGATCAAGCGGGACCTGTTCGCCCGTCTCGACGGCATCGTCAAGGAGTCCTGCGTCCTTGCGACCAACACCTCGAGCCTGTCGGTCACCGAGCTCTCCGTGGCGACCAGCCACCCCGAGCGGGTGCTCGGCCTGCACTTCTTCAACCCCGCTCCGGTGCAGAAGCTCGTCGAGATCATCTCCACCGTGGTCACGGACCCCGACATCGTCACGGCCGCCCGTGAGCTCGCCGAGCGGCTGGGCAAGACCCCCGTCGTGGTCGGCGACAAGGCCGGGTTCATCGGCAACTACCTGCTCTTCGGCTACCTCAACCACGCGATGAGCATGTACGAGTCGCGCTACGCCACCCGCGAGGACCTCGACGCCGCCATGCAGTACGGCTGCGGCTACCCGATGGGACCGCTCGCACTGCTCGACCTGATCGGCCTGGACACGGCCTACCAGGTCCTCGACACGATGTATCGCGAGGGTCGGGACAAGCTGCACGCCCCCAGCCCGATCCTCAAGCAGATGGTCACGGCCGGGCTCCTCGGTCGCAAGACCGGACGCGGCTTCTACACCTATGAGGCACCCGGCTCCGGCACCATCGTCGCGGACGCGCTGACCCCCGTCGAGTCGGCGTCCCCCCGCCCCACCCGCGACGTCGCCACGGTCGGCGTGGTCGGCACCGGCACCATGGCCGCCGGCATCGTCGAGGTGTTCGCCAAGGCCGGCTACCCGGTCACCGTGGTCGGCCGCTCCGAGGACAAGGCCGCCGGCGTTGCCGCGGCGATCGGCGCGAGCCTGGACCGGGCGATCAGCAAGGGCCGGGCGACGGAGGAGACCAAGGCCGAGGCGCTCGGCCGGATCACGTCCGTGACCGACGTCGCGGCGCTGACCGACGTCGACCTGGTCGTCGAGGCGATCGCCGAGGACGTCGACGTCAAGACCGAGATGTTCCGCCGGCTCGACGCGGTCTGCAAGCAGGGGGCGATCCTCGCCACCACGACGAGCTCGCTGCCCGTGATCCAGGTGGCGGCGGCCACCAGCCGCCCCGCCGACGTCATCGGCATGCACTTCTTCAACCCCGCGCAGGTGATGAAGCTCGTCGAGGTGGTCACGACCGTCTCGACCGCCGGGGACGTCGAGGAGACCGTGCTGCAGCTGTGCAAGGCCATCGGCAAGGTGCCCGTCCGCTGCGGCGACCGGGCCGGGTTCATCGTCAACGCGCTGCTGTTCCCCTACCTCAACGACGCGGTCAAGATGCTCGAGGCGCACTACGCCACGGCTGACGACATCGACACCGCGATGAAGAACGGGTGCGCCCTTCCCATGGGGCCCTTCGAGCTGCTGGACGTGGTCGGCCTAGATGTCTCCTACGCCATCCAGCGCCAGCTCTACCTGGAGTTCCGCGACCGCGGCTACGCCCCGGCGCCGCTGCTCGAGCACATGGTCACGGCCGGCTACCTCGGCCGCAAGACCAAGCGGGGCTTCCGCACCTACTGACCGTCGTCGGTATGCCGACGCGCCCTCCCGCCCGCCCCGGCGGAGGGAGGGCGCGATCTTTGCGACAATGGAGCCATGCCCAGAGCCAACCGCCGCAGCGAGCAGCACGTGCCGCTGGCGCTGGGGCGCCTCTCGGGCATGGAACGCCGTGAGGTGCACCCCGACGGCGCCTGGATCGTGCGCCGCGTCCGGGGCGCCGCGACCGGCAAGGTCTATCGCTGCCCCGGGTGCCAGCAGACGCTGAGCGACGCGATCGCCCATGTCGTGGCGTGGCCCGCCGACGGGCTGCGCGGGCTGCCGGACCGGCGCCACTGGCACGGCCAGTGCTGGTCCGCGCGCGACCGGCGCCACTAGCCCCGTCATACAGCCCGAGGGCCCGGTCCGAGGGCCCGGACCGCACTGCCGGTGCGACCCGCCCACACTCCACAGCCCACAGCCCACTGTCCACTGTCCACTGCCCGAGGAGTCGAGCTCGCTTGCCCAGCCACGAGATCCGCGCCAACACCGTCCTGCCGTCCCGCCGCGAGGAGATCGAGCTGCACACCGCCGACGGCCTGCGGCTCGTGGGCGAGCTGGCGCTCCCCGTCGACCGCGACCCCGTGGCAACCCTGGTGACGCTGCACCCCCTGCCGACCCACGGCGGGTTCATGGACAGTCACGTCTACAAGAAGGCCGCGAACCGGCTGCCGGCGCTCGCCGACATCGCCGTCCTGCGCTTCAACACCCGCGGCACGAGCTCGCCGCGGGGCACCAGCGAGGGAGAGTTCGACCACGCCGAGGGGGAGCGCTTCGACGTCGCCGCGGCCATCGAGTACGCCGAGTTCCACGAGACGCCGCCGCTGCCGCACCGGTGGCTGGTGGGCTGGTCCTTCGGCACGGACCTGACCCTGATGTACGGCCTCGACCCCGCCGTCGAGGGGGCGATCCTGCTGAGCCCGCCCCTGCGGTGGACCGAGGACCAGCACCTGCGGGAGTGGGCGGTGGACGGTCGGCCGCTGGTGGCGCTGGTGCCGGAGCACGATGACTACCTGCAGCCCGCGCAGGCGCGCGAGAGGTTCGCCGTCGTCCCCCAGGCCGAGGTCGTCGGGGTCGACGGGTGCAAGCATCTGTGGGTGGGCGAGACCTACGTGCGGCGGGCCCTGGACGAGATCGTCGCCCGGGTGCGGCCGGGCTTCGGTCCGCTGCCGACGCAGTGGGACGGCGAGGTCGAGGAGGGCTGACGGCCCGCGCTACGTCGCCGGCTCGGCCGGCTCGGCCGGCTGGGGTGCAGGGCCGTAGCCCAGCGCGGCGACGAGATGTTGCACGTAGTGCTCCGGCATCCGCCGGCCGAGCACCTCGGCGCGGGCGCGGGCCCCCATCCGGCGGTAGTGCTCGGCGTTGGCCGGGTCCATGACGTGGTCCATGGCCTCCCGCAGGCGGGCCGGGTCCGGCGGGACGACCACCCCGGTGACGCCGTCCTCGACGTAGTCCCGCACGCCCATGGCGTCGGTCACGATCACGGGCTTGCCGAGGACCATCGCGTTGAGGAAGGTCTGCTGGCCCGCGCTGCGCGAGGACCGCTCCAGCGGCGCCACCATCGCCCGGCACCCGAGCAGCAGCTCGGTGAACTCGTCGTGGGAGGTGGGGCGCGCGTGCAGCCCCGGCACGGGGGTGGGGGGCGTCCAGCGGCTCGCGACGTGGGCCTCATGGCCAGACCCTGCCAGGGCAGTCGCCAGCAGGTCGTAGTCGCGCAGCGAGTTGCCGCCCGCGAACAGGTAGCCGCCGTCGTGCGTCTGCCGGTCGTACTCGGCGTACAGGGTCATCGGGAAGGGGGTGAAGACCACGCGCTCGACCGGCACCCCCCAGGTCCGGGCGAAGACGGCTCGCTCCTCCTGCGACAGCACGGCGTAGTGCACGTGCGGGCCGTCCAGCGCGCGGATCATCAGCCGCGCGATCTGGGGGAGGTGGGGTTGCAGCCACGGCAGCCGTGCCGCCAGCGTCCGGCTGCCCGGCTCCCAGGTCGCGTCCGTGACGAGCGTCCGGGGGCGTCGCCGACGGTGCCGCAGCGCCAGGGCGAAGACCAGGTCGCGGTAGAGGTCGCGGGCCGTCACGGAGCCCCGCAGCACCAGGGCCTCCCGGCGGTACGACCGGGCCCACAGCTCCAGCAGGGACAGCAGGGGACGTCCCGGGCGGGGGTGGGAGGCTTCCATGAGCCCGCGCCAGGCGGGCTCCTGCGGGTCTCCGACGGTGGACAGGATCGGCGGGCGGGCCGTCGTCACTGGGCCTCGACTCCTCGTCGCGGTGGGGGTTCGGCTGCGGGGCGTCGACCCATCCTCGCACCGATCAGGGGGCCCGCTCGAATCGGGTCACCACTCGGCACCCGCTCGTCATCCCCTCGTCACCCCCTCGTCGCCGCCGCGTCACCGCCTCGCCGGCGTCGATCAGAGGCGACGCTGTCGAGGGACCAGGACCTCCTCGTAGAGCAGGAGGAGGGCAGCCGCGGTCGGGATCGCCAGCAGGGCGCCCAGCATGCCCAGCAGGGTGCCCCCCGCCAGGGCCGCGACCACGGTGATGGCGCCGGGCACCGCCACGGTCCGCTGCATGATCCGCGGCACGATGATGTAGTTCTCGACCTGCTGGTAGACCACGTAGTAGACGAGTAGGACCAGGCCGGTCTGCGGGCTCTGGATCAGGCCGGCGGCCGTGACGAGCGCGCCGCCGAGGGTCGCTCCGACCATCGGGATCAGGCCGAGGAAGGCCACGGTGACGGCGAGCACCTCGGCGTACGGCACGCCGAGGACCCTCATCGCGATCCAGCTGATCAGGCCGTTGATCGTGGCTACGCCCACCTGGCCGATGGCATAGCTGCCGACCCGGCGCATCATCTCCTCGGAGAGGTAGACCACGCGGGCACGGCGGGACGCGGGGACCACGGCGTAGGCCGCCTTCTTGGTCGTGGGGAGGCTGGCGAGGAAGTACAGCGTGAGGATCAGCACCGTGAAGGTCTGGAAGATGCCGCTCCCGAGGGCCTGCCCGGCCCCGATGATCCCGCCCGCCACCGTGGACAGGAAGGTCTGGTCGCGCAGGCGCTCGGTGAGCTGCTGCTGGATCTGGGCCGTGAGGTTGTAGTCCTTGTCGAGGTTCTGGACCCAGGGCTGCCCGAGGAGCTGGTTGACGTAGTCGGGAGCGTTCTGGATCAGGGCGGAGGACTGCTCGACGACGGGCGGGACGACGAGCCCCGCCAGGAGGGCGAACACCACGAGCAGGCCGAGGAAGACGATCCCGACCGCCGTGCCGCGGCGCAGCCCGCCCGTCACGAGGCGCTGGACCAGGGGGTCCAGGGCGAGGGTGAGGAAGAACGCCACCGTCAGCAGTGTCAGCGTGAGGCTCAGCGCGTCGATCATGTTCCACAGCGTCACGGCCGCCAGCACGCCGATGGCGCCGGCGAACCCGATGGCGAAGGGCGACTGGTGGAGCAGCGGGACCCGGTCGCGCGCGTCCGCCGTGGCCCCCTCCGGCGCCGCCTCGTCCGCCGTGACGGCCCGAGGCTCGGCCTCGGTCCCGTCCGCGACGTGGGTCGTGACGTCGGCCGTGATGTCGGCGGCGGGCTCCATCCGGTTGCTCTCGGCCAGGGCCGCGCGCTGCCGTTCTCGATAGGCGTGCCAGCGGCGTCGTGCGGCGACCGTCCGGTCGACCAGGGGGATCCTCACGCTCCGAGGGTATGCCGGGGGCCCGGCCGCCACGTGGGTCCCACGCGGGCGGCCGGGCCCCGGCATACGTCCGCTGCCGACGGCCGAGGGCTCAGACGTTGCGGAACCGGTCGATCTGCTCCTGCAGCTCGGCCCGCATCTGCGGCTTGGAGACGCCGAGCCCCGCCTCGGGGGCGAGGGTGAGCACACCGACCTTGCCCTGGTGGGCGTTGCGGTGGACGTCGAGCGCGGCCTGGCCGACCTCGTCCATCGTGTAGGTCTTGGACAGGGTCGGGTGGATCAGGCCCCGGCGGATCAGGGAGTTGGCCTCCCACGCCTCGCGGTAGTTGGCGAAGTGCGACCCGACGATGCTCTTGAGGTTCATCCACAGGTAGCGGTTGTCGAACTCGTGCAGGTAGCCCGACGTCGAGGCGCACGTGACGATCGTGCCTCCCTTGCGGGTGACGTAGACGGACGCGCCGAAGGTCTCGCGGCCCGGGTGCTCGAAGACGATGTCCGGGTCGTGGCCGTTGGTCAGCTCGCGGATCGTGGACCCGAGACGCTTCCACTCCTTGGGGTCCTGGGTGCGCTCGTCCTTCCAGAACCGGTATCCCTCGGCATTGCGGTCGATGACCAGCTCGGCGCCCATCTTGCGGCAGATCTCGGCCTTCTCCGGGGAGGAGACGACGCAGATCGGGGTGGCGCCGCCGGCCAGGGCCATCTGCGTGGCGTAGGACCCCAGGCCACCCGAGGCGCCCCAGATCAGGACCCGGTCACCGAGCTTCATCCCGGCGCCGTTGCGCGAGATGAGCTGACGGTAGGCCGTGGAGTTGACCAGGCCGGGGGAGGCGGCCTCCTCCCAGGTGAGGTGCTCCGCCTTGGGCATCAGCTGGTTGGCCTTGACGATCGCGAGCTCCGCGAGGCCGCCGAAGTTGGTCTCGAAGCCCCAGATGCGCTGCTCCGGGTCGAGCATCGTGTCGTTGTGGCCGTCGTGGTGCTCCAGCTCGACGGACAGGCAGTGCGCGACGACCTCGGTGCCGGGCGCCCAGATGTTCACCCCGGGACCGGTGCGCAGCACGATCCCGGCGAGGTCCGACCCGACGACGTGGTAGGGCAGGTCGTGGCGCTTGGCGGTCTCGCTCGTGCGGCCGTAGCGCTCGAGGAAGCCGAACGTCGAGACGGGCTCGAAGATCGAGGTCCACACCGTGTTGTAGTTGATCGAGCTCGCCATGACGGCGACCAGCGCCTCGCCGGGCGCGAGCTCGGGGAGGGCGACCTCGTCCAGGTGGAGGCTCTCGCGAGGGTCCTTGTCGCGGCTCGCCCGGCCCTCGAAGATCCCGACCTCGTCCTTGTGCACCGTCACGGCGCGATAGGACTCCGGGACGGCTAGACCGGCATAGGTCTCGGCCGACCGGTCCCCGCTCATGATGGCGTCGCGGATGGCGGTCATGGCGTCGTTCGTCATGTCTGCTCCTGGGGCGTGGGGCACCACTGCGTGCCGCCTCACCAGCGACGCTACTGGCGGGTCACGTCGTGGCGGTAGGGGTCTGAGACATCCGACACAGGCGTGACGTGCCTCACTCGGGGGCTAGCATGGCGGGGCGCGGACGAGCCGGGCGCGGCGGGGCAGGCGTTGGACGTCGTGCCCCGGGGATGCGGGGGACCATGCGGGTGGGCAGGACCGGGCCGGCGGCTCCGGCGGAACTCGTCGTCTCGCGGCGTACGGCGTTGACCGGCACCCTGCTCTGCGCCGTCTCCGGCACCGGCCTCGCCGTCGCGGACGACGGTCGCGTGGAGCTGGCACTCGGCCCCACGTCCTCGCCGCAGGCGCGCCGCGCGGCCGACCGTGACTGCGTCAACCACGTCCGGACCCACCGGCCCGTCCTGTCCCTCACCTTCGACGACGGGCCGGACCCCCGCTACACCCCCGCGGTCCTGGACCTCCTGCGCCGGTATGCCGCCCGCGCCACCTTCTTCGTCGTCGGCGCCAACGCCGCGGCCCACCCCGGGCTGGTGGCGCGCATGCGGGCGGAGGGCCACGAGGTGGCCAACCACACCCACGACCACGCCCACCTGACCGAGATCGACGACGCCGAGGTCCGCGACCAGATCGTCCGCGGTCGTCGTGTCGTCGGTGACGTCGGCCCGCGGCTGCTGCGGCCGCCGGTGGGCCGGACGAGCGCATCGGTGTCGCGGGTCGCCCGGTCGCTGGGGGAGCGCCAGGCCTTCTGGAGCTCCTGCCTCGAGGCCTGCCTGCACGACGGCGCGCGGGTCGGTGGCACGGGCCTCGGCGAGGCGCTCGAGCCCGGTGCGGTGGTGCTGGCCCACGACGGAGGTCGGGTCGAGGGGCGCTGGGCCCAGGAATACCCCCGCGACCAGACGGTCGAGGCCCTCCCGCACCTGCTGGAGGCGCTGGCCGGTCGTGGGCTGAGCTCGGTGCCGGTGAGCGAGCTCGTGCGAGTGGGCCGCGTCCGCTGAGTCTGTGGTCGCCGCGCCCGGCGTGCCGTCCGTCGTCTGGGAGGAGAACTCGCGGGCGAGCAGGGCTGTCGGGATCGGCATGCCCACCACCATGGGGCCGTCGCGCCGGCGGCGACGCGAGCGCCCGGCCCCGCACGGGGTCGGGCGCTCCGGCATACGGCCAGGGCAGGCTCAGTGCATGCCACCCGGCGCGGGCTCGACGAGCTCGACCAGCACGCCCCCGGCGTCCTTGGGGTGGATGAAGTTGATGCGCGAGCCGGCGGTGCCGCGCCTGGGCTCGGGGTAGAGCAGGCGCAGGCCGCGCTCCTTGAGCGTGGCGCAGACGTCGTCGATGGACTCCACGCGGTAGGCCATCTGCTGGATCCCGACACCGGACTTGTCGATGAACTTGGCGATGGTGCTGTGCTCGTCGAGCGGGGCGAGCAGCTGGATGTGCGAGGTGGAGTCGCCGACGGCCATCATCGCCTCGGCGACGCCCTGCTCCTCGTTGACCTCACGGTGGGCCATGGTCATGCCGTACTTGGTCTCGTAGAACTCGATCGCCTCGTCGAGGTCGCGGACGGCGATGCCGACGTGGTCGATGTGCGTGAACAGTCCCTGCAGCGTGTTGTCAGCCATGCCTCCAGCCTAGGACCGGGGCTCGCGGGGACTCACCCGGGGGTCGACCGACGGCGCGGTATGACGAGGCTCACGCCGCACCGTGGCGCGACGCCGGTCACCCTCCGCCGGGCGGTGCCCCGGGACCCCGATAAGGTGGGCGGGCACCGAGCCCGACCCACCACCGCTGCTGGAGGCCTTCACATGTCCGCAACTGCCAGTCCGTCCGTCATCGTGGCCGGCGCCCGGACCCCGATGGGCCGGCTCATGGGCTCCCTCAAGGGGTTCTCCGGAGCCGACCTCGGCGCCGTCGCCATCAAGGGCGCCCTCGACAAGTCCGGCGTGGCCCCCGAGCAGGTCGAGTACGTCATCATGGGCCAGGTCCTCGGCGCCGGCGTCGGCCAGATCCCCGCCCGCCAGGCCGCCGTCAAGGCCGGCATCCCGATGACCGTCCCCGCCCTGACCGTCAACAAGGTCTGCCTCTCAGGGCTCGCCGCGATCGCCCTGGCCGACCAGCTGATCCGCGCGGGCGAGTTCGACATCGTCGTGGCGGGCGGCCAGGAGTCCATGACCAACGCACCGCACCTGCTCGCCAAGTCGCGTGACGGGTTCAAGTACGGCGATGCCACGCTCGCCGACTCGATGGTGGTGGACGGCCTGTGGGACGTCTTCACCGAGCAGCCGATGGGCCTGCTGACCGAGGCGGAGAACTCCGGCGACAAGGCCGTGTCCCGCGAGGAGCAGGACGCCTTCGCCGCGCGCTCGCACCAGCGGGCCGCGGCCGGGTGGGAGGCCGGGCGGTATGACGAGGAGGTCGTCCCCGTCACGATCCCGCAGCGCAAGGGCGACCCGATCGAGTTCCGGACCGACGAGGGGGTGCGGGGTGACACCACCGCCGAGTCCCTCGCCACGCTCAGGCCGGCGTTCAGCAAGGACGGCACCATCACCGCGGGCACGGCCTCGCAGATCTCCGACGGCGCCGCCGCCGTGGTCGTCATGAGCAAGGCCAAGGCCGAGGAGCTCGGCCTCACCTGGCTCGCCGAGATCGGCGCCCACGGCAACGTCGCCGGCCCGGACTCCTCGCTGCAGCAGCAGCCGGCCAACGCCATCGCCGCGGCCTGCCGCAAGGAGGGCATCGAGCCCACCGAGCTCGACCTCGTGGAGATCAACGAGGCGTTCGCCGCCGTCGGCATCGCCTCGGCCCGCGAGCTCGGCCTCGACGAGGAGCGGATCAACGTCGACGGCGGGGCGATCGCCCTTGGTCACCCCCTCGGCATGTCCGGCGCCCGCATCGTGCTGCACCTCGCGCTGGAGCTCAAGCGCCGGGGCGGCGGCACCGGCGTGGCCGCGCTGTGCGGTGGCGGTGGCCAGGGCGACGCGCTGATCGTCAAGGTCGCCAACTAGCAGACCCGCCGGGGGCGGGGGCATCGACCGGCCTTCGCACCGCAGGCTGATGCCCCTGCCCCCGGTAGTACGACCACGCCGCTCGCCAGGCCGAGCCGCGCACCCCCAGGAGGAGCTGACAATCGTGTCCCGCCAGGTCGACATCCCGTCCCTCGTCGAGCAGGCCCGCGCCGGTCGTCCCCGCGCGGTCGCCCGCCTCATCTCGCTGGTCGAGGACGCCCATCCGGCCCTTCGCGAGGTGATGGCGGCGCTCGCGCCCCACACCGGTCACGCGCACGTCATCGGGATTACGGGATCGCCCGGCGTCGGCAAGTCGACCTCCACCAATGCCCTGGTCACCGCCCTGCGCCAGCGTGACCTCCGGGTCGGCGTGCTCGCCGTGGACCCCTCGTCGCCGTTCTCCGGGGGCGCGCTGCTCGGCGACCGCATCCGCATGTCCGACCACGTGCTCGACCCGCAGGTCTACATCCGCTCCATGGCCTCCCGCGGCCATCTCGGGGGCCTGTCGTGGACCACGCCGCAGGCGCTGCGGGTGCTCGACGCCGCGGGCTGCGACGTGATCCTCGTCGAGACGGTCGGCGTGGGGCAGAGCGAGGTCGAGGTGGTCGGGCTCGCCGACACGACCATCGTGCTGCTGGCGCCCGGCATGGGCGACGGCATCCAGGCCGCCAAGGCCGGCATCCTCGAGATCGGTGACGTCTTCGTCGTCAACAAGGCCGACCGCGACGGTGCCGACAACACCGTCCGCGACATCCGTCACATGATCTCCCTCGGCGACCGCACCGAGGCGGGCCTGTGGCGCCCGCCGGTGCTCAAGACCGTCGCCCACAGGCACGAGGGCGTCGACGAGGTCGTCGAGGCGCTCGACAAGCACGTCGCCTGGATGACCGACCGGGGCGTCCTGCGACAGCGGCGCCTCAAGCGAGCGACCGACGAGATCGAGTCGATCGTCATCAAGAACCTGCGCGAGCGGATGGGCGACCTGCGGGGCGATCACGGCATGGAAGCCCTCGCCGCGGCCGTCGTCGATGGTCGCAGCGACCCCTATGCCGCCGCGGACCAGGTCATCGGCGACCTCACCTGAGCGCGGCGCCAGCTCGTCGGGCGGGCTTGTTGGGCGGGCGCGTGGGTCGCGCCCGTGGGCCGCGTCCGTGGGCACCGTCACGATGTCCGCTCCGTCACGTGGTGCCGACACGCCGTTGCGTACAGTGGTGAGGTGCCGTTCACGCTCGCCCATCCCGCCCTGGTGCTGCCGCTGCGCCGCAGCGGGCTGCCGCTGACCGCGCTGGTGGCGGGCTCCCTGTCGCCAGACCTCCCGCTCTATGTCCCGGGGGGTCTGCTCGGCAGCCGGGACGAGGGACACTCGTGGACGCACACGTGGTTCGGTCTCGTCGCCTTCGACCTGCCCGTGGGGATCCTGCTGGTCCTCGCGTGGACCTACCTGCTCAGCGAGCCCCTGCACGACGCCGCACCGGACGCGCTGCGGGACCGGCTGCGACCGCGCCGCGCCCGCCCGCGCTCGCGCTCGGTGTGGTGGTCGGTGCCCGTGGCCGTGCTGCTGGCCAACCTCGGGCACCTCGGCTGGGACCAGCTCACGCACGAGCCGAGCTGGACGACGGCCCGGCTGCCCGTGCTCGAGCAGGACCTCGCGGGCCTGCCGGTCGCGCGCTGGCTCATGTACGCCTTCTCCGTGCTCGGACTGGCCGCCATCGCGTGGGTGGTGTGGCGCGAGCTGCGGGACCGACCGGCGCGCCGCACGCCCCGCGTGAGTCCGGACCTGGCGCCGTGGATCGTGCGGGCGCCGCTGGTCGTCGCGGTCGCGCTCGCGATCCGCACGATGATCACGATCGGCCCCTACCTGGGCACGCACGCCCTGCTCTACTACATGCTCACCTCGGCCATCGCCGCCGGCGTCGCGGTCCTGCTGGTGGTCTGCGTGGTGTGGCAGATGCTGGCCCCGGTCGACCGGCCGGAGGCGGTGTGATCGCCGAGCCCGACCAGCTCGCCGACGCCTTCGTCGAGGCGTGGAACCACCACGACCCCGACGCGCTGGCCGCGATGTTCACGGCGGATGCCGACTTCGTCAACGTCGTGGGCCTCTGGTGGCGCGACCGGGCCGGCATCCGTGGAGCCCACGCCTACGGCTTCGAGCGGATCTTCGGACAGAGCCGTATGACGCTGCGCCGTCGTCGCGTCCGCCGTCTCGGCGAGGTCGCCGTGGTCGTGGCGCAGTGGTCGCTGACCGGTCAGCTCTCGCCGACGGGGGACCCGGTCGGTGAGCGTCGCGGCGTGCTGACCCTGGTCGGACGCCGCGGCGAGGACGGGTGGTGTGCCGTCAGCGCGCACAACACCGACACCGTCCCCGGCATGGAGACGCACGTCGCGCGAGACGGAGGCCTCGCCCCGGCCGACTATCGGTAGCGACGGCGCACGCCGGGCGGCGGACGCGCCGGCATACGGCCCTCTATCCTGCCCAGGTGAGCACCCCCCTCAACCTGCCGTTCGACCCGATCGCCCGCGCCGAGAGCTCCTGGCGCGAGCGCTGGGGCGAGTCGGCGCCGTCCCGGCAGATGGCCACGGCCACGAGTCTGCTGCGGGTGGCGCAGATGCTGACGATCGCCTTCGACCAGGCGTGCGCGCAGCACGGGTTGACCTTCGCACGCTACGAGGCGCTGGTGCTCTTGACCTTCGGCCGGGACAGCGGCCTGCCGATGAGCTTCATCGGGGAGCGGCTCATGGTGCACCCCACGAGCGCGACGAGCATCGTGCAGCGGCTCGAGGCGCAGGGTTTCGTGCGGCGCGTGCCCAACCCGGCGGACGGCCGGGGGACGCTCGCGCAGATCACCGACGCCGGGCGCGCGGTGATGGAGGCGGCCACGCAGGACCTGCACCGGCTGGGCTTCGGGCTGGACGTGCTGACCACGCCCGAGCACGAGCAGCTCTTCGCCCTGCTGCGGCGGGTGCGCGTGGCGGCCGGGGACTTCACCGGCTGACGCCAGGGCTGGGCCTGGCGCGATCGGCGCTGGCAGCCTGGTGACAGATACTAGGACGTCCTAGTAAATTGGTGACCATGACGATCCAGGAGACCCAGCGCAGCGCCTCCGCGGCCCCCACCCCCGACTCGGCCGAGCGCCGCCGCGACGGGCGTCGCCGCTGGCAGCAGCGGTATGACGAGGCGGTCGCCAAGGGCCGCATCCGGGGCGGCGACTTCACCACCCTGTCCGGCGTCGAGGTCGACCCCGTCTACGGCCCCACCGACGAGCAGGCCGCCGCCGACGAGCGCATGGACCGCATCGGTTGGCCCGGCGAGTTCCCCTACACCCGAGGCCTGCACGCCACCGGCTACCGCGGCAAGAGCTGGACGATCCGGCAGTTCGCGGGCTTCGGCAACGCGGTGCAGACCAACGAGCGCTACAAGATGATCCTCGCCCGCGGGGGCGGCGGGCTGTCCGTGGCCTTCGACATGCCGACGCTCATGGGGCGCGACTCCGACGACCCGATGAGCCTCGGCGAGGTCGGCCACTGCGGCGTCGCGGTGGACTCCGCGGCCGACATGGACATCCTCTTTCGCGACATCCCGATGGGCGACACGACCACCTCGATGACCGTGTCCGGTCCTGCGGTGCCGGTCTTCTGCATGTATCTCGTCGCCGCCGAGCGTCAGGGCGTCGACATCTCCACCCTCAACGGCACGCTGCAGACGGACATCTTCAAGGAGTACATCGCGCAGAAGGAGTGGCTCTTCGCCCCCGAGCCGCACCTGCGGCTCATCGGCGACCTGATGGCCTACTGCGACGAGCACATCAAGGCCTACAAGCCGCTGTCCGTCTCGGGCTACCACATCCGCGAGGCCGGGGCGACGGCCGCCCAGGAGCTCGCCTTCACCCTCGCCGACGGCTTCGGCTACGTCGAGCTCGGGCTCTCCCGCGGCCTCGACGTCGACTCCTTCGCGCCCGGCCTGTCCTTCTTCTTCGACGCCCACGTCGACTTCTTCGAGGAGATCGCCAAGTTCCGCGCCGCCCGGCGCATCTGGGCGCGCTGGATGCGCGACGTCTACGGCGCCACCTCCGACAAGGCCATGCAGCTGCGCTTCCACACGCAGACCGCCGGGGTGTCGCTGACCGCCCAGCAGCCCTACAACAACGTCGTGCGGACGGCGATCGAGGCGCTCGCAGGCGTCCTCGGCGGCACCAACTCGCTGCACACCAATGCTCTCGACGAGACCCTCGCGCTGCCGACCGAGCAGTCCGCCGAGATCGCCCTGCGCACCCAGCAGGTGATCATGGAGGAGACCGGCGTCACCAATGTCGCCGACCCGCTGGGCGGTTCGTGGTACGTCGAGGCCCTGACCGACACGATCGAGGCCGAGGCGGAGGCGATCTTCACGCGCATCCTGTCGATGGGCCAGGTCCCGGTCGACTCCGCCGACAAGGCTCGCCTGGCCGAGGTCGTGCGCGACAACGTCGGCAAGGCCGAGGGCGGTGTCTGGCCCATGACCTCCGGCATCCTGCGCGGCATCGAGGAGGGCTGGTTCATGTCCGAGATCGGGGACGCCGCCTTCACCTACCAGCTCGCGCTGGAGTCCGGTCACAAGAGGATCGTCGGCGTCAACTGCCTCACCGAGTCGGTCAGCTCCGAGCTGGACATCCTGCGCGTCTCGCACGAGGTGGAGCGCGAGCAGGTCGCGACGCTCTCGCAGCGTCGTGCCGGCCGCAACGAGGACATCGCCGCGGACGCGGTCAAGCGGATGGTCGAGGTCTCCCGCACGCAGGACAACATGATCCCCGCCATGCTCGACGCGGTCCGCGCCGAGGCGACCCTCGGCGAGATCTGCGACGCGCTGCGCGAGGAGTGGGGCATCTACCGCGAGCCCGCCCGCTTCTGATCCCGGTCTCGCCCGACCGCGGGCGTCGTCCGGTTACCCGGCGTCGGTCCGGGTGCGACACAATGCCTGTATGACGTCGCAGCCGTTCTCCACCGCCGCCGCTCGTGGCGCGGTCGACCTGTCCGGACTCAGCCAGCCGCAGCCCACGGGCACCCGTGCCCCCGCGCCCGCTCCCAACCAGGGTGGGGGCGCACGTCCGGGCTCACCGGTCGTGGTCGAGGCCACCGAGGCCACGATCCAGCAGATCATGCAGCAGTCGGTCAGCGTGCCGTCGGTGCTGGTGGTGTGGAGCGCCACGCGTGGCGGGCGTGAGGTCGTCGCCGACTTCGCGGCGGTGGCCGAGGCGAGCGGCGGCCGGTTCGTGCTCGCGACGGTGGACGTCGACGCCAACCCCGGTCTGGCGCAGGCCCTGCAGGTGCAGCAGATCCCGATGGCGGTCGGTCTGCTCCAGGGTCAGCCGGTGCCGCTGTTCGTCGGCAGCCAGCCCAAGGACGTGATCCAGCAGTACGTCGACGAGCTGCTCAAGGTCGCCGTGGCCAATGGCATCACCGGCCGCGTGGACGTGGGGGAGCAGGCCGACGCCGAGGGCGAGGTCCCGATGTCGCCCGAGCACGAGGAGGCCTTCACCGCCCTCGAGCGCGGCGACTTCGAGGGCGCGCGGGCGGCATACGACAAAGCCCTGGCCAAGGACCCCAAGGACCGGGACGCCCAGGTGGGCAAGGCCCAGGTCGACCTGCTGGAGCGGACCACCGGCGTCGACCTGCAGGTGGCTCGCACGGCCGCTGCCGACAACCCCGCCGACGTCGAAGCCCAGCTGCTCGTCGCGGACCTGGACGTCATGGGCGGGCACGTCGAGGACGCCTTCCTGCGGCTCGTCGACCTCGTCCGCACGCTGGCGGGCGATGACCGCGAGAGGGTCCGTGTGCACCTGATCACGCTCTTCGACGTCGTGGGCAGCGAGGACCCCCGCGTCAAGAAGGGGCGCACGTCCCTCATGTCCGCCCTCTTCTGACCAGCGCGCGAACCGGCCGGGGTCGTCCCAGGCCGGTTCGTCCCAGCAGACCAACGCGTCCGCATCGCTTCGCGCCGCGACGATCACGTCGCGGTCGTCCGCTGACACGGGGCGCAGATGCGTCGCCGATCTCCAGCATGGCGAACGCGAGGGCCACCCCACCATGCTCCTCCCGGGCCAGGAGACGGGCCGCGCCGTGGAGTACCACGCGAAGGATGGCGGGCGCAGGACCTCGAGGGTGGGCGTGCGCCCAACCAGGGGGGCACGACAACCGTCAAGCAATTGTCTGGGGGTCAGCGCGTGGCGTGCCCGCCGTCCCACTCCAGCATCGTCGTGCCGTTGGACTCGCGGGCACCGAGCGCGCGGTAGGTCGCGAGGGCGGCCTGGTTGTCGGTCTCGGTGAGGGTCCACACGGCGTGGCACCCGCGCTCGGCCGCGACGGCCTGCAGCTCCCGCAGCAGGGCGCTGCCGATGCCGCGGCGCTGCTGCGCCGGGTCCACCGCGAGCTCGTAGACGAACATCTCGGTGCCCTTGTCGGGGTGGCACATCTCGACGCCGGTGACGAACCCGACCGGCCGATAGCCCTCGATCGCAAGGACGAGGTGGTGGCCGGGCATCGCGAGGAAGCGTCGTGCCCCCTCCTCGGAGGGAGGGGTGTCGAACAGGTCCCCGGCGGCCAGCACCAGCAACGCGTCGCGGGGTCCGAGGCGCGTCAGCCGCAACGCGCTCATCGGGCGGCGGCCTCGCGCTCGTCGCGGGGCAGGCACTGGATCATCGCGTCGGCCACCTGGCCGACGGCGGTGGGGGAGCCGGCGAGGTGCCAGGTGTGCCCGCCGACCGGCACGAGCCGGGTGACCCCGCCGGCCGCCTCGACGAGCGCCTGCCCGGGGTACCAGTCCCAGGGGTGGCAGTCCGCCTGGTACCACACGCCCACGCGACTGTCGGAGGTCCACGCAAGGTCCACCGACGCCGAGCCCAGCATCCGCACGGTGGCGCACAGCCGGGTCGCCTCGGCCCACGGCGCGATCATCTCGGGCCGCCCGAACCTCGTGGGGTGCAGGTAGGTCGCCGCGCTGACCAGGTCGAGCGGGAGGTCGCGGACCGGGTCCACGGGCACGCCGTTGCAGGTCGTGGGGTGGTCGCGGCCGCCGAGCCACAGCTGGTCGCTCTCGGGGTGGTAGACCGCGCCGAGGATCGGTCCGTCGTCGTCGACCAGGGCGAGGGCCGAGCACCAGTGCGTCATACCGTGCAGGAAGTTGTAGGTGCCGTCGACGGGGTCGATGAACCAGGTGCGCCCGCTCCCGGCCGGCGCGCTCGTGCCCTCCTCGCCGACGAGACCGTCGTTCGGGCGCTCACGGCGCAGCCGGGTGCCCACGAGCTCCTCGGCAGCGTGGTCGGCGGCGGTCACCACGTCCGACACGGAGGTCTTGCGGGTCCCCTCGAGACCCGCCGCGCGCATCTCCAGCGCCAGGGTGCCGGCGGAACGGACCAGGTCGGCGGCGAGAGCGAGGTCGTCGGCAGAGGTCATGGGGGCCAGCCTAGTGGTGCTCCCCGGGCGGTCCGCCTACCCGCCCAGCGCGGCGGAGACCACGGCGCGGGCCTCCTCCTGGACCTGGGCGAGGTGCTCGGGGCCCTTGAAGGACTCGGCGTAGATCTTGTAGACGTCCTCGGTGCCGGACGGGCGGGCCGCGAACCACGCGGACTCCGTCGTCACCTTGAGCCCGCCGATCGCCGCCCCGTTGCCGGGAGCCTCGGTCAGCTTGGCCGTGATCGACTCTCCGGCCAGGGACTCCGCGGTGACGTCCGCGGGGGAGAGGGCCTTGAGCTTGGCCTTCTGCTCGCGGTCGGCGGGGGCGTCGACGCGGGCGTAGGCCGGGTCTCCGTGGCGCGCTACCAGCTCGGCGTAGTGCTGCGAGGGGCTCTTGCCGGTCTTGGCCTGGATCTCGCTCGCCAGCAGCGCGAGGATGATGCCGTCCTTGTCGGTCGACCACACCGAGCCGTCGAAGCGCAGGAAGGAAGCACCCGCCGACTCCTCGCCGCCGAACGGCCCGGAGCCGTCGAGCAGCCCCGGCACGAACCACTTGAAGCCCACCGGCACCTCGACGAGCCGCCGCCCGAGGTCCGCCGCGACCCGGTCGATCATGGACGACGACACCAGCGTCTTGCCGATGAACCCGTCGGCGGGCCACTGCGGACGCGCGCCGCCGTAGAGGTACTGGATCGCCACGGCGAGGTAGTGGTTGGGGTTCATCAGCCCACCGTCGGGGGTGACGATCCCGTGCCGGTCGGCGTCGGCGTCATTGCCCGTCGCGATGTCGTAGCGGTCCTTCTGCGCGATGAGCGAGGCCATGGCGGACGGGGAGGAGCAGTCCATCCGGATCTTTTCGTCCCAGTCCAGGGTCATGAACCGCCAGGTCGGGTCGACGAGCGGGTTGACCACGGTCAGCTCGAGGCCGTAGTGCTCGCCGATGGCGCCCCAGTAGTCGACCGCCGCGCCGCCGAGGGGGTCGGCGCCGATGCGCACGCCCGCCTCCTTGATGGCGGCCAGGTCGATGACGTCGGCCAGGTCCTCGACGTAGATGCGCTTGAACTCATAGGGCTCGCACTGCGCCCGTGCCTCGGCGAAGGACACGCGCCGGACACCCTCGAGCCCGGCCTTGATGTAGTCGTTGGCGCGCGTCGCGATCCACCCGGTCGCGTCGGTGTCGGCCGGGCCACCGTGCGGCGGGTTGTACTTGAAGCCGCCGTCGCTCGGCGGGTTGTGCGAGGGGGTGACGACGATGCCGTCGGCGAGACCGCTGTCGGCGGGCAGGTCGTCGACCCCGCCGACCTTGCCCTTGTTGGCCCGCAGGATCGCGTGCGACACGGCGGGGGTGGGGGTGTAGCGGTCCTCGGCGTCCACCATGACGTGCACACCGTTGGCGACGAGCACCTCGAGCGCGGACGCCCACGCCGGCTCGGACAGGCCGTGGGTGTCGCGCCCGATGAACAGCGGCCCGTCGAAGCCCTGCTCGGTGCGGTAGTCCACGATCGCCTGCGTCGTCGCCAGGATGTGGTCCTCGTTGAACGCGGTCCGCAGGCTGCTGCCGCGGTGCCCCGACGTCCCGAAGGCGACCTGCTGGTCGACGTCGTCCGGGTCCGGCTTGCCGGTGTAGTAGGCGGTGACGAGGTGGGCCACGTCGACCAGGTCGCGGGGCTCGGCGGGCTGTCCTGCACGGTTCGCGGTCATGGGCTCATCCTTGCACCCGTCGGCCGGGGTGGCACCTGGCAGGCTCGCCAGGTGACGCACCCGGCCGACGGGTCGCCGCAGCCGGATTCGCCGTACGACGGGCCGCGGGTCCGATCAGTAGGCGCCGCAGTTGGGCAGCTGCGTGATCCCGTTGAACCGCGACTCGAAGAAGGTCGTCGCGTACGCCGCCGTCGGGATCGCTCCGCCCAGGTGGGTGGGGGTGATGATGGGCTGGAACCACACGTTGGCGCCCCGGGAGCACCAGTCCTTGGCCAGCTGCCGGGGGACGGCATACGGGATGACGTCGTCGGTCAGCGAGCTCGTGACGAGCACCGGCGCGTTGGGCTTGGTCCGCCCGATGCGGTTGTCGGCCACCAGGGAGCGCAGCGGCTCCTCGGAGAAGGCCTGGTCCATCGGGCGGCCGTCCTTGGTGAGGGTGCTGCTGCGGATGAAGGCAAGGTCGAACAGGTTGATGACGCAGTTGCCCTCCACCTTGGGCAGCAGCGCCACCCCCTTGGCGTTGAGGTAGGTCGAGGGGTTGACGTGGTAGGCCGAGAACAGCCCGGCGGTGGCGTAGAGCTCGAAGGCGGAGTAGAGCGACCCGTCGATCTGCTTGGAGACCGGCGCGAGGTCGGCGGGCGGAGCACCCGCCACCGTGCCCTTGACGTCCAGCTCGGGAGCGTAGCTGCCCGCCAGCTCGGCCGCGGCCGCCGCGGCGCCACCGCCCTGGGAGTAGCCGGACAGGCCCACCGGCGTGCGGGTGTCGGTGCCGGGCAGGCCGACCCGTTGCGTGGCGCGGGCGAGGTCGAGGACGGCGTGCCCCTGGGCCTCGCGGACCATGTAGGTGTGGGTGCCGGGGGTGCCGAGGCCCTGGTAGTCGGTCAGCGCCACCGTGTAGCCGCGGAACAGCAGGTCCTTGAAGAAGATGGTCTCGTACTCCGTCATGGCCTTGAGCTGGCGGGACGGGGCGCAGGCGTCGGCCATGCCCTGGGTGCCGGCCGCATAGCTGATGATCGGGCGCTTGCCCGGGCCGACCCAGGGGGCCTTCGGCGAGACCACGACGGCCGTGACGGCGATCGGGGTGCCCTCGCGGTCCGTGGAGGAGTACATGACCCGCCGCGCGTCGTAGGAGAGGGACGAGACGTCGAGGGGGTCGAGGACGTTGTCCGCCTTCTCCTGGCGGATGACCGTGCCGGGCGTGCTGGGGGTCTGGGCGGGCGGCTCGTAGAACGCCGGGCGCGCGGGCTCCGGGGTGTCGCTGAGGGTGCTGGCTCCGGCCGTGCCGGGGATGGCGCGCTCGTCGGCGGAGGCGGCCGGGGCGATGGCGCACAAGGACGCGAGGGAGGCGGCGAGGACGGCGGTCGCGACGGTGCGACGGCGGGGCAGGGCAGAGGACAACGGTGTCTCCTGTCGGGAGGTGAGGTGCCGCGAGGCTACCCACCGGTAGCACCCTTTGCCTAGACCCTGTTACTCACGGGATCGCATGCCCATGCGGTGGCGTCCCGCCGACGTCGTGGCCTCCGAGCACGCCGAGGGGGCCCACCTCGGGTGGTGGGACCCCCTCGGGTCGTATGCCGCGCCGGCGTCCGTCAGGCCTGGGTCTCGCCCGGCGTGGCGTCCAGCTCGGGGCGGGACGCCGCGTCGGCCCCCACCTCGTCGGGGCTCGGGGCGCCCGTCCCGGCGCCCTCGTCCTGGGACGACGTCGAGGTGGAGGACAGCTCGGGGCGCGCCTGGCGCAGCACCGCGGCCCGCTCGGAGGGGACGGGCTCCTGCGCGCTGAACCACACCGTCGCGAACGGCGGCACGGTGATCTCGGCGGAGCAGGGCAGGCCGTGCCAGGGGATCTCCTCGGCGACGACCTGCCCGAGGTTGCCGACCCCGGAGCCGGCCCATTCGGTGGCGTCGGTGTTGAGCACCTCGCGCCAGATGCCGGGGTGGGGCAGGCCGATGCGGTACTGGTGGTGGGGGCCTCCGGAGAAGTTCGACACGCACGCCATCGCGGGCCGGCCCTCGCCCTCGTCCTTGCCGTAGCGCAGGAACGAGAAGACGTTGCCCTGCGCGTCGTTGGCGTCGATCCAGCGGAATCCCTCGCCGGACGTGTCCAGCTGCCACAGGGCGGGGGACTCGCGGTAGGTCGCGTTCATCGACTTGACCATCTGGTGCACCGCGAGGTGCCAGGGCTGGTCCAGGAGCCACCAGTCCAGGCTCTGGGCGTCCGCCCACTCGGCCTCCTGGGCGAACTCCTGGCCCATGAACAGCAGCTGCTTGCCGGGGTGGGCCCACATGAAGCCGAGGTAGGCGCGCAGGTTGGCCAGCTGCTGCCAGCGGTCCCCGGGCATCTTGCGCAGCAGGGAGCCCTTGCCGTAGACGACCTCGTCGTGCGAGATCGGCAGCACGAAGTTCTCGCTGAAGGCGTAGACCAGGCCGAAGGTCATCTCGCCGTGGTGGTACTGCCGGTAGATGGCCTCGTGCTCGACGTAGTCGAGGGTGTCGTGCATCCAGCCCATGTTCCACTTGAAGCCGAACCCCAGGCCGCCGATCTCGGTCGGCCGGGTGACGCCGGGCCAGGACGTGGACTCCTCGGCGATGACCATGGCGCCCGGGTGGTGCTTGTAGACCGTGGCGTTGGTCTCCTGCAGCAGCTGGACCGCGTCGAGGTTCTCCCGGCCGCCGTACTGGTTGGGCAGCCACTCGCCGTCGTTGCGGGAGTAGTCCAGGTAGAGCATCGAGGCGACCGCGTCGACCCGCAGCCCGTCGACGTGGAACTCCTCCAGCCAGTAGAGGGCGTTGGCGACGAGGAAGTTGCGCACCTGCGGGCGACCGAAGTCGAACACGTGCGTGCCCCAGTCGGGCTGGTCCCCGCGGCGGGGGTCCGGGTGCTCGTAGAGCGCCTCGCCGTCGAACTTGGCCAGGGCGAAGGCGTCCTTGGGGAAGTGCGCCGGGACCCAGTCGAGGATGACCCCGACGCCGGCCTGGTGCAGCGTGTCCACGAGGTGCCGGAACTCGTCCGGCGACCCGAAGCGCGAGGTCGGGGCGTAGTAGCCGGTGACCTGGTAGCCCCAGGACGGGCCGTAGGGGTGCTCGGCGACGGGGAGGAACTCCACGTGGGTGAAGCCGAGGTCCTTGACGTAGGCGACGAGCTGGTCCGCGAGCTCGGTGTAGGTCAGCCCCTGCCGCCACGAGCCGAGGTGGACCTCGTAGATGCTCATGGGCTGCTCGTGGCGCTGCGTGGCGTCGCGCTCGGCGATCCAGGCATCGTCCGACCACGTGTAGGTCGACTCGTCGACCACCGAGGCGGTGGCCGGCGGGATCTCGGTGCGCCGGGCCAGCGGGTCGGCCTTGGCGCGCCACTGCCCGTCCTTGCCCAGGATCTCGTACTTGTAGCGCGCGCCCGGCTCGACGCCCGGGACGAAGAGCTCCCACAGGCCCGAGCCGCCGAGCGAGCGCATCGGGTGCCCCTGGGAGTCCCAGGTGTTGAAGTCGCCGGCGACGCGGACGGTGCGGGCGTTGGGTGCCCACACCGCGAAGCTCGTGCCGCGCGTCGTGCCGAGCGGGCCGTCGTAGGAGCGGACGTGCGAGCCGAGGACGTGCCACAGCTGCTCGTGGCGGCCCTCGGAGATGAGGTGGATGTCGACCTCGCCGAGCGTCGGCCAGAAGCGGTAGGGGTCGTCGACGGTGTGCTTGAACCCGTCGCCGTAGTCCACCGCCACGCGGTAGTCCGGGACCTGGTCGGCCTCGATCGTCGCGGTCCAGACACCCTCGTGCTCGTGCTCGAAGGGCACGACGCGGCCGTCCAGGACCAGGTCGACCGACGCCGCGCGCGGCTTGAAGGTGCGCACGGTGACGACGCCCTCGCCCTGGTGCGGCCCCAGCACCGAGTGCGGGTCGTGGTGGTGGCCGTGGACGAGCCGGTCGATCTCGTCGGTGTGCACGGGGACCGGCTGCGGGCCGGACGGCTTGACGGACGGGGCCGGCGCCGCCGGGGTCGGCGACGCCTCGGGTGCCGCGGCCGTGACGGGCGAGGGGAGGGGTGCCTCGGGGGCGACGGGCGGGACGACCGGCACCGTCGGGGCCCCCTGCGCCTCGGGGCCTGGGTCAGAGGTGTCGGGGCTCTCGGTGCCGCGGGCCGCGGCGCGCGAGCGGACCTCCTGGACGGCCGACCCGGCGGCGTTGCGGGCGACCTCGGCGACCTGCGAGGCCACCGCGGCGCCGACGGCGCCCACGACGCCGGACACCGCGCCCAGCAGTCGCGAGGGACGCTCGCCGTGCTCGCCGTGCTCGTCCTCCTTGGACGGCTGATCGTGCCGCGTGCTGCCGGAGCCGGTGGTGCCGGCGTCGGCGCTGCTCACGGTCGAGGCGTCGGTGCGGGGTTCGTCGTGGTCCTTCATCGGTGTTCCCTTCGCTGCAGCCACCAGGCGCTCGACGGCGCCGATGGGGATGGGGAGCCACGAGGGACGGTTACGTGCCTCGTAGACCACTTCGTACAGGGCCTTGTCGAGCTCCATGGCGCGCAGCACCTCGGGCTCGTGGCGGGGGTCTTGATCGGTGGCCTCGGCGTAGCCGTCGAGGAAGGCCTCGCGGGCGGCGTGCGCCCACGCGGCGGCCGTCTCGGACCGGCCCGCGTCCTCCTGCGCGACGGAGCCGGCCGCGTAGTCGAAGGACCGGAGCATGCCGGCCACGTCGCGCAGGGCCAGGTCGGGGACGGTGCGCTCGGCGAGGGGGCGCAGCGGCTCGCCCTCGAAGTCCAGGAGCACCCAGCCGCGGCCGGGCACGTCGAGCACCTGCCCGAGGTGGTAGTCGCCGTGGATGCGCTGCAGACGAGGCCAGACGGCGTCGCGGGCCGCGGCCAGGATCTCGTCGACCTCGGCTTCCATCGCGCGCAGCGGCGCGTGGGCCTCGGCGGCCAGGACCCAACGGCTGCGCATCGACAGCGCGAGGGTGCGGTGGTCCTCGTCGGTGGCCTCGGCGGTCTCCATGGCCTCGGCGAGCGTGCGGTGCACCTCTCCGGTCGCCCGGCCGAGGGCGCGGGCGCGCTCGGTGAAGTCCGTGCCCCGGCTCGCGGCCTCGAGCGCCACGCGCCAGGCGTCCCGCACGTCGGGCAGGAACTCCTGGGCGAAGGCGAGATGCCCGCGCAGGTCGTGACCGCCGTCGGACCAGCTGCCCCGCAGGGAGCCGAGGGGGCGCGGGACCAGCGTCGAGCCGGCCCCGGCCAGGGCCGTCTGCACGGTCACGTCCGGGTTGTCACCGGCGGACAGCACGCGAAAGACCTTGACGATCAAGGGGGACGGTGCACCGGAGGCGTCGTCCGCCTGGACGACGACCGAGGTGTTGGACTGCTCGCCGGACAGGACCTTGGCGCTGCGTATGTCGACGTGCCCGACGCCGTCCACGGGGCTGCCCTGTGCGCCGGCGTCGGCCTTGCCGTGGTCCGGGGTGGCCTCGGTGTCGCCCTCGACGATGGTGCGGACGAGCTCGGCGACGTAGACCGGGTCGTGCGGCGCGTCGTAGACGTAGCGGGTGCCGAGCACTGAGTGCTCCACCGTCGCGACGAGCGCGTGCTCGCCGCCCTCGAGCGGCGCCGCGCGGTAGGTGAGGGGCACCTGGTAGAGCACGGGAGGCTCGGCCGCGGTGTCCTTGACCAGCAGCGTCTCGATGCCGACCTCGCCCTCGGGGTCCTGGAAGCGGTAGCTGCCGACCCGCGCGAGCGCGGGGCCCTGCCCGGACCCCTTGCTGGTGTACCACCGCTGCTCGCCGATCCAGGCCTGGACGGCGTCGAGCTTGCTCGGCGTGATGCTGGCTCCCGCCTCGATCTTGGACGTGCCTGCCATGTCAGTCCTCGTTCCCGGTCCTGCGGACCAGCTTGAGCCAGAAGAAGTCTCGCGAGCCCATGGTCACCGTGAAGCGTGCCTGCTCGTCGACGGGGACGAAACCGCTGCCGCCGAACAGGTCCTGGACCTGGGCGTCGGCATACTCGCTGGGGAGCTGGACCCGGGTGCCCTGGGGGCGCGGCGAGAGGTTGTTGACGCACAGGACGGTCTCGGCGGGGGTGTCCTCGTCGGCCTCGTCCGGGGTCACCTCGCGCAGGAACGCGAGGATCGCGTCGTTGTCGCTCGGCATGACGGCGAAGGTGCCCATCCCCATCACGGGGTGGTGGCGCCGCACCTGCAGCATCCCGCGCATCCAGTGCAGCAGCGAGGAGCTGGACGCCATCGCCGCCTCGACGTTGACGTTGTTGTGGTGATAGACGAGCGACTGGATGACCGGCAGGTAGAGCTTGCCGGGGTCGGCGCTGGAGAAGCCGGCGTTGCGGTCGGGCGTCCACTGCATCGGCGTGCGCACGGCGTCGCGGTCGTTGAGCCAGATGTTGTCGCCCATGCCGATCTCGTCGCCGTAGTAGAGGCACGGCGACCCCGGCAGGGACAGCACCAGGGCGTTGATCAGCTCGATCTCGGCGCGCGAGTTGTCGAGCAGGGGCGCGAGCCGGCGCCGGATGCCGACGTTGGCCTTCATGCGGGGGTCGGGGGCGTACCAGCCGTACATCGCGGCGCGCTCCTCGTTGTCGACCATCTCGAGGGTGAGCTCGTCGTGGTTGCGCAAGAAGGTGCCCCACTGCGTGCCAGTCGGGATCGCGGGGGTGTCCTCGAGGACCTTGACGATGGGCGTGGCCTTGCCCTCGCGCAGCGCGTAGTACAGCCGCGGCATCACCGGGAAGTGGAAGCACATCTGGCACTCCGGCGCCTCCTCGGTGCCGAAGTAGTCCACCACCTCGTGCGGCATCTGGTTGGCCTCGGCCAGCAGGATCCGCCCGGGGTACTCCTCGTCCACCATGCGCCGCAGCTGCGCCAGGAACTCGTGGGTCCTCGGGTGGTTCTCGCCGTTGTGCCCGTCCTCCTCGAACAGGTAGGGGACGGCGTCGAGCCGGAACCCGTCGATGCCCATGTCCATCCAGTAGCGGACGATGTCGAACATCTCCTCCTGGACCTTGGGGTTCTCGAAGTTGAGGTCCGGCTGGTGGGAGAAGAAGCGGTGCCAGAAGAACTGCCGGCGCACCGGGTCGAAGGTCCAGTTGGACACCTCGGTGTCGACGAAGATGATGCGCGCGTCGGAGTACCTGGTGTCGTCGTCGGACCAGACGTAGTAGTCGCCGTAGGGGCCGTCCGGCTCGGAGCGGCTCGCCTGGAACCACGGGTGCTGGTCGCTGGTGTGGTTCATGACGAAGTCGGTGATGATCCGGATGCCGCGGGCGTGGGCCTGCGAGATCAGCTCCTTGAACTCCGGCAGCGTCCCGAACTCCGGCAGCACGGCGCGGTAGTCCGCGATGTCGTAGCCGCCGTCGCGCAGGGGCGACGCGTAGAACGGGGGGAGCCACAGGCAGTCGACGCCGAGCCACTGCAGGTAGTCGAGCTTGCCGAGCAGGCCGGTGAAGTCACCGGCGCCCGACCCGTTGCTGTCGGCGAAGGCGCGGACGAGCACCTCGTAGAAGACAGCCTTGCGGAACCAGCGCGGGTCGTGCTTGAGCCCGGGCTGGGCGAGGTTGAGGCCGTGCACCTGTCAGAACCTCCGGACGTGGATGATGTGGGCGGGTTCGGCGTCACGACCGAGTCGGACGAAGTTGTCCTGACCCCAGTGCCAGGACTGCTGGGTGATCTCGTCGTGCGCCACGAACCCATCACCGTAGCCCAGCCCGAGGGCCGGCATGTCCAGGTGGACCCAGGACTCCCGGGTCGAGTGCGGGTCGAGGTTGGCGACCACGATGACGGTGTCGTCGTGACCGCTGAGGGTGCGGGCGGTCTTGGAGAACACGATGATGTTCTCGTCGTCGCAGTGGTGAAAGGTGATGTTGCGCAGCAGCCGCAGCGAGGGGTGCCAGTGGCGGACCTGGTTGAGGGTGCGCAGGTAGCCGTCGAGCGACTGCCCCTCCTTGGCGCCGCCGGGCGCGTAGTCCGCCCAGCGGCGGTCCTTGAGCTGGTACTTCTCGTTGTCGACCTGCTCCTCGGCGCCCGGTCGGGCGACGTGCTCCATGAGCTCGTAGCCCGCGTAGATGCCGTAGGTCGGCACCAGGGTCGCCGCGAGCGCCGCCCGGACCTTCCAGGCCGCCGGGCCGCCATACTGCATGTAGGGCGTCAGGATGTCGTGCGTGGTCGGCCAGAAGGACGGGCGCATGTACGCGGCGGCGTCCCCGGCCAGCTCGCGGACATACTCCTCGATCTCCCACTTCTCGTTGCGCCAGGCGTAGTAGGTGTAGCTCTGCTGGAAGCCGATCTTGCCGAGCGTGTGCATCATGGCCGGCTTGGTGAACGCCTCTGCCAGCCAGATGATGTCCGGACGTGACGCCGCGACATCACTGATCAACCATTGCCAGAACTCCACGGGCTTGGTGTGCGGGTTGTCCACGCGGAACGCCGTCACGCCGTGGTCGATCCACACCTGGATCACGTCGCGGACGGCCTGGTAGATGCCGTCCGGGTCGTTGTCGAAGTTCAGCGGGTAGATGTCCTGGTACTTCTTGGGCGGGTTCTCGGCATACGCGATGGTCCCGTCCGCGCGGGTCGTGAACCACTCCGGGTGCTCGGTGACCCAGGGGTGGTCCGGGGAGCACTGCAGAGCGATGTCGAGGGCGACCTCCAGCCCCAGCTCCCGCGCCCGCGCCACGAAGGCGTCGAAGTCCTCGAAGGTCCCGAGGGACGGCTCGATCGCGTCGTGCCCGCCGGCGGCGGAGCCGATGGCATAGGGGGAGCCGGGGTCCAGCGGACCCGCGGTCAGGGTGTTGTTGGGGCCCTTGCGGTTGGTCGTGCCGATGGGGTGGACCGGGGTGAGGTAGACGACGTCGAAGCCCATGTCCCGGATGGCGGGGAGCCGCTCGGCCGCGGTGCGCAGCGTGCCGGTGTGCCAGGTGCCGTCCTCGTCCTGGTAGGCGCCCTCGGAGCGGGGGAAGATCTCGTACCACGCCCCGGCCAGCGCCAGCGGACGCTCGACCAGCCAGCTCTGCTCGGGGGAGGGAGACACGAAGTCGCGCAGCGGGCGGGCCGTGAGCTCACGCGCGACCGCGTCGCCCGCTCCGGCATACAGTCGCTCGGGGACCGGCCTGGAGGTGTCCCGCAGGGCGGCCACGGCCTCCCGCAGGACCTGCTGCTGCTCGGGGGAGCGCTCCACCTCGGCGAGGGCCCGCTCGAGGACGAGCGCGCCCTCCTCGAGCATGAGCTCGACGTCCACGCCGGCCTCGACCTTGATGACGGCGTCGTGGTGCCAGGTGCCGTACGGGTCGGACCAGCCCTCGACGCGGAAGGACCACAGGCCCTCCCGGTCGGCGGCCACCTGCGCCTCCCACAGGCTCAGGCCGACGTTGGTGGAGCGCATCGGGACGTATGCCGTGCGCCCGTCCGGATCGGTGATCGCCACGGAGGCGTTCACGGCGTCATGACCCTCGCGGAAGACCCGCGCGGTCACGGGGAACGGCTCGTGCACAACGGACTTAGCGGGGCGGAGGCCCCCGTCGACGCTGGGGGTGACGTCGAGCACGGGGATGCGGCCGATGGGGGTCTGGGGGGCTGATGACAGTCGAGGGGCGGTCACTCGCGTCACGGTACCCAAAGAGTGTGTCCGGCTCGCACCCGAGAGGCTGGCGTATCACCCAGCGGAGCGATTCCCGGGCGGTTCTCGCGGATGACGGCGCGGCGCGGCGAAGGTGGTCTCCGGAGGGGGCCCGTCCACTAGAGTTGGGCGCAGTCCCGGACCGCCCCAGGCCGCGCTGCAGCGGACCGTCGGATTCTTCGCGTCCGGGTGGACCACGACCCCGGAGGCGACATGACGCAGGACGCGACCCCGCTGGACCCCAGCTTGAGCTGGCTGGCGGACGAGACCCCTCTGCCTTACGACACCACGACGACCGGGCCGGCGCTCGAGCCGGCCAACCCGCTGGCCAAGGCCCCCGTCGGGCGCCCGCCGCGGACCGTGGACGGCTTCGCCCGCGAGTTCTTGCGCGAGCTCAACTTCGGCGAGGGCGTGGCCCTGTCGCGGTCCTCGCAGAACGACCAGTACCTCGCGCTCGCCCGCACGATCCGGCACTACCTCATGGCGGACTGGCTGGAGACGGCGCGGCGACGCCGTGAGCACCCGACCAAGATGGTGGGCTACCTGTCCGCGGAGTACCTCCTCGGACGGCAGATGGGCAACGCGCTGCTCGCGACCGACCTCGGCGCGATCGCCGACCAGGCGCTCAGGAGCCTCGGCCTGGACCTGCGGACGCTGCGCGCCCAGGAGGTCGAGCCCGGCCTCGGCAACGGCGGCCTGGGCCGCCTCGCCGCGTGCTTCGTCGACTCCCTCGCCACGATGGACGTCCCGTGCATCGGCTACGGCATCCGCTACGAGTACGGCATCTTCCGGCAGACCTTCGAGGGAGGGCGCCAGGTCGAGGTGCCCGACTCGTGGCTCTCGCTCGGTGGTCCGTGGGAGTTCCCGCACCCCGACCGTGCCGTGACGGTCGGCTTCGGCGGCAGCACCGAGACCTACGTCGAGGAGGCCGCCGACGGCTCCGGCCACCAGATCACGCGCAGCCGGTGGGTGCCGGCGTGGAACGTCCTCGGCGTGCCATACCACTACATGGTCCCGGGCTACCAGAACGGCGTCGTCAACACCCTGCGCCTGTGGAGCGCCCGGGCCACCCAGGCCTTCGACCTGCAGATCTTCAACTCCGGCGACTACGCCACGGCCGTGCGCGCCCAGACCTTCGCCGAGAACATCTCCAAGGTGCTCTACCCCGAGGACTCGACCCCGCAGGGCCGCGAGCTGCGCCTGCAGCAGCAGTACTTCTTCGTCGCGTGCTCGCTCAAGGACTTCATCGACCGCACGCTGGAGAAGGACTTCGACCTCCACCGCCTGCCCGAGCGGATCATCTTCCAGCTCAACGACACCCACCCCGTCATCGCCATCCCGGAGATGATGCGCCTGCTGATGGACGAGCACGGCATGGAGTGGGACGAGGCGTGGTCGGTCACCCAGCGGTGCTTCGCCTACACCTGCCACACCCTGCTGCCCGAGGCCCTCGAGGTCTGGCCGGTAGAGCTCGTCGGGCGCCTCCTGCCGCGCCACCTCGAGATCATCTACCGCATCAACGAGGAGTTCCTCGAGACGGTCCGCGAGACCTTCCCCGGCGACGAGCTGCGGGTGCGTCGTATGTCGATCATCCAGGACCACCCCGAGCGCGCCGTCCGCATGGCCAACCTGGCCACCGTCGCCGGGGTCAAGGTCAACGGCGTCGCCGAGCTGCACTCCCAGCTGCTGCGGGACAAGGTGCTGCCGGACTTCTCCGAGCTGTGGCCGGACAAGTTCACCAATGTCACCAACGGCGTGACCCCGCGGCGCTTCATCCGGCTGGCCAACCCGACGCTCTCCCAGCTCATCACCGACACCATCGGCGTGGGCTGGGAGACCAAGCTCGAGCGCCTGGAGAGCCTCGAGCCCTACGCCGAGGACGAGGAGTTCCGGGAGCGCTTCGCCGCGGCCAAGCAGGCCAACAAGACGCGGCTGCGGGAGCTGCTCGCGGTGCGGGACGGCATCGAGCTGCCCGAGCACGGCATGGTCGACGTGATGGTGAAGCGGCTGCACGAGTACAAGCGCCAGACGCTGAAGCTCCTGCACATCGTGTCGCTCTACGAGCAGATCATCTCGGGCAAGGTCGCCAAGGACGCGATCGTGCCCCGCACGTTCGTGTTCGGCGCCAAGGCGGCCCCCGGCTACCACATGGCCAAGGAGATCATCTACCTCATCAACTCCGTTGCCGCGACGGTCAACGCGGACGAGCGGGTCAAGGGTGTGCTGACGGTGGCCTTCCCGGCCAACTACAACGTCACCCTCGCCAACAAGCTCATCCCCGCGGCGGACCTGTCCGAGCAGATCTCGCTCGCGGGCAAGGAGGCGTCCGGCACCGGCAACATGAAGTTCGCCCTCAACGGGGCGCTCACGATCGGCACCGACGACGGCGCCAACGTCGAGATCCGCAAGCTCGTGGGCGACGACAACTTCTTCCTGTTCGGGATGGATGAGCCGCAGGTCGCGGCGCTGCAGGCCAAGGGCTACGTGCCCAGCGCGGTCTACGAGTCCAACCCCCAGCTCAGGAGCGCCATCGACCTGATCGCCTCCGGGCACTTCACCGGCGGCGACCGCGGCCTGGCGGCGACGGTCGTGGACGACCTGCTCTACAACGACCGGTTCATGACGCTCGCGGACTTCCAGTCCTACATCGACGTGCAGGGCGAGGTCGACGAGGCCTATCGCGACCAGGAGCGCTGGACGCGCTCGGCGATCCTCAACGTCGCCCGCAGCGGGTTCTTCTCCTCCGACCGGTCGATGAAGGACTACCTGCGGCGCATCTGGATGCCCACGCACGACTGACCGCCCGGACGCCGCGCCGCCGACCCCCACCCCCGACCCTCACGATCGTGGGGGGGGGTGTCCCTATGGGGTTCGTCAAGCCGCGGTAGCGGCTCGCGCCTGGTAGGTGGTGCCGTCTCGGAGCATGGCGAACAGGACGTCGCAGCGTCGGCGGGCTAGGCAGATGAGGGCGGCGTTGTGCTTCTTGCCTTGGGCTCGTTTGCGGTCGTAGTAGGCACGGCTGGTGGGGTCGGACAGGGACGCAAAGGCGGACAGGAAGAAGGCTCGTTTGAGGTTCTTGTTGCCTGACCTGCTGGGGTGCTCGCCGCGGATGCTGGACCCTGACCTGCGGGTGACAGGGGCCAGACCTGAGTACGCGGCGAGGTGCCCGGCGGTGGGGAAGGCGCTTCCGTCGCCGACTTCGAGCAGGATCCTTGCTGCGGTCCTGACGCCGACGCCGGGCATCGAGGTCAGGACCGGGGCAAGAGGGTGTGCATCGAGGATCTCCTCTACTTGCTCGGCCACGGCAGCGCGTTGCTCGAGCAGGTTGGCGAGCTGTGCGGCGAGCTTGGGGATGACGACCTCGGCGGCTTTGGTGCCGGGCACCGTGACGGTCTGGGCGTCCAGGGCGGTCATGATCGCGTCGATGATCCGTTCGTAGGAGCGTGGGGCTCGGGGCTTGGCGATGGTGGTCAGGCGCCGCCGCCCAGCGGCCCGGAGCCCGGACGGGCCGCCGAACCTGGTGAGGAGCTCGAGGACGGCTTTGTGGTGCAGGCGGGGGCCGAGGGCTCGTTCGAGGGCGGGGTGGATCTGGGTGAGCAGGCCGTGCAGGCGGTTGGTCACGCGGGTGACCTCACCGGCGAGGTCGTCGTCGAACCCGACGATGACTTCCAAGTCGGCCAGGGCATCGTCGTTCATGTCGACCCGGCGCAGGGTGTGCGGCATGGTCCGGGCGGCCTCGGCGATGACGTAGGCGTCGCGGGCGTCGGTCTTGGCGTTGCCGGGGTGCAGGTCGGCGATGCGGCGCATCGCTAGGCCCGGCAGGTAGGCGATGGCAACGCCCGCGGCGCGGGCGACCGCGACGGGCAGGGCCCCGATCGAGGCGGGTTGGTCGACCACGACCAGGACAGGCCCGTGCGTGGCCAGGTGCTCGTACAAGGCCCGGAGCTTGTCCTCGTCCTGCGGTAAGGGCTTGTCGTGCAAGCGTTTTCCGTCCGGGGCCAGGGCGGTGGCGTGGTGGTTCTCCTTGCCGACGTCCAGCCCCAGGTAGACCGCGTAGGTGCGGTCGGGTAGCCCGTGCATCCTGTCCTCCTCGTTGACCGACGGACTCATAATCCGCTGGCCACCCCGCACAGGACGGGTCGGGCGTCAGCAGCCGGCAGCCACGTTACGAAGAGACCTCACCGAAGGCGGGCCGTGTCCCTATCAGCGGTCACACCGACGCCACCAGGCCCGGCGACAACACCCCCCGGATCATCAACGACAGGGGCAGAGAGTCATACCGGACCTGGTGACCAGCACCCCCATCATCGAGGGCACGAAGAAGGTAACGGGGTGGGGGGCTGCCGCGTCTCGGTCACCGTCCTGCGTCAGGGCGAGGTGCCTGAGGTCGAGGTGGCGCAGGCCGGGCCGGCGGCGGCCGTGGTCGCCCGGATCGCCCTGGGGTGAACGGCCCCGCGCGATCCGCGGAGGCCGCTCGCGATCCGCCGAGGGGTGCGAGGGTGCGGTCAGCGGATCGCGCGGAAGATCTGCATCGACGGCCCCGCGGCGACGCGCTCCTCGCCGGGGACCAGGCGCTCGCCGGCGGCGTCAGGGCGCTCCCACGTGCTGTCCCACATCAGGCGGTAGGCCTTGACCGCGTCCACGTGGGGGAGCGTCACCGTGACGTCGTGCGCCGACCCGTGGAAGCACAGGAGGAAGGACTCGTCCTCCACGCAGTCGCCGTCGACGTACGCGAGCAGGGTCGCGTTGCCGGGGTCGTCCCAGCGCGACGCCGTCATCGGCTCCCCGTTGACGCCGAACCACATGAGGTCCGCCGTCCCGTCGGGGTGCCCGGGACGCACCCCGAAGAAGTGCCGCTGGCGCAGCGCCGGGTGCTCGCGACGCAGCCGCGCCAGCCAGGCCGTCGTCGCGACGAGGTCCTCCTGCCAGGGCTGCAGCGACCAGTCGACCCACGAGGCGCCGTTGTCCTGGCAGTACGCGTTGTTGTTGCCGCGCTGGGAGCGCCCCAGCTCGTCGCCCGAGCACAGCATGGGGATGCCGGCGGCGACGAAGAGGGTGCCGAGCAGGTTGCGCATCGAGCGGTGCCGCAGCGCCTGGGTGGCGGGGTCGGCGGGGCCCTCGGCGCCGTGGTTCCAGGACCGGTTGTTGTCGGTGCCGTCGCGGTTGTTCTCGCCGTTGGCGCCGTTGTGCTTGACGTCGTAGGCCGTCAGGTCGGCCAGGGTGAAGCCGTCGTGCGCCGCGACGAAGTTGACCGAGGCGACGGGGCTGCGGTCGTGGTGGCAGAAGAGGTCCTCCGACCCGGCGAGGCGCGTGGCGAGGTGCGAGACGCCGTGCCCGGACTGGCCGTGGGCGCTGCGGGCCTGGTCGACGAGCCAGAAGGTGCGCACGTCGTCGCGGAAGCGGTCGTTCCACTCGGCGAACGGCGGCGGGAACTGCCCCGTGCGCCACCCGTTGAAGCCGATGTCCCAGGGCTCGGCGATGAGCTTGGTCCGGGACAGCACGGGGTCCGACCGCAGGGCCATGAGGAAGGGGTGGTCGGGGTCGTAGCCGTCGTCCTTGCCGCGCCCGAGCGCGACGGCGAGGTCGAAGCGGAAGCCGTCGACGTGGCACTCGGTCACCCAGTAGCGCAGGGAGTCCAGCACCAGGCGCAGGGGCACGATGTGGCGGGTGTCGAGGGTGTTGCCGCAGCCCGTGACGTCGACGTCCCGGCCGCGTCCGTCGAGGCGGTAGTAGGTCGCGGCGTCCAGCCCCCGCAGCGACAGCGTTGCGCCGTCGACGCTCTGCTCGCACGTGTGGTTGTAGACGACGTCCAGGATGACCTCGATGCCCGCACGGTGCAGGGCCTTGACCATCCCCTTGAGCTCGGCGAGCACGCCCTGGGGGTTGGTCGCGGCGGCGTACGGCGCGTGAGGGGCGAAGAAGCCGAGCGTGTTGTATCCCCAGTAGTTGGCGAGGCCGCGCTGGACGAGCTGCGGCTCGGACTCGAAGGCGTGCACGGGCAGCAGCTCCAGGGCCGTCACGCCGATGCGCGTGAGGTGGGCGATGGTGGCGGGGTGGGCGATCCCGGCATACGTGCCCCTCAGGTGCTCGGGGACCCCGGGCAGCCGGGCGGTGAGGCTCCGCACGTGGGCCTCGTAGATGACCGTGGAGGAGATCGGGTTGCGCGGGTGGGTGTCGCCCTCCCACTCGAACCGGCCGTCGACGACCACCCCGCGGGGCACGTAGGGCGCGCTGTCGCGGGAGTCGATCACGTCGATGTCTCCGTGCAGCGAGGCGTCGACGCTGTGGCCGTAGACCTCGGGCCGCCAGGTGACCGAGCCCTCCACGGCCCGGGCGTAGGGGTCGAGCAGCAGCTTGGCGGGGTTGTGCCGGTGCCCCTCCCAGGGCCGCCAGGGCCCGTGCACCCGGTAGCCGTAGCGCTGCCCCGCCCGCACCCCGGGGATGGTGTCGAACCACGTGCCGAAGGCCCTGTGCCGCAGCGGGATCCGTCGCTCCGACGCGCCCGTGCGGTCCTCGGGGTCGAACAGGCACAGCTCCACGGCGTCAGCGTGGCCGGCGTGGACCGCGACGTCCGCCACGTCCACCCCCGAGAGCGGATCGGCCCGCAGGGTGACGCCGAGCGCGGGGGTGTGGTCGGTGGTCGTCGGGGCCATGGCGCCGAGTGTAGGGCGGCCGCCGCTGCCGCCCCCTCACGTGGGTCGGTCGCGCGGGGCGGCGGGGGTGCTTCGCGTCTCCCCGTGCCGTTACGGTGGAGGTATGACGGATCCCACCTCCCTCCCCAGCTTCCCGCCGCCCGCCGACGAGCACCCCCTGCGCGGCCAGGTCCTCTCCGCCCTCCACGACGACGGCCTCATGGCGGACCTCGACGCCGACGGCGACGTCTCCTACAAGGTGCAGGGTCAGCAGCTGTTCGTCCGGTGCATCGAGGGCGACGTCACGATCATGCGCGTCTTCGGCCAGTGGCAGATCGGCGAGGACGTCCCGGCCGACGAGCTGACCCAGCTGCGCGCCTGCAACGAGCTGTCGCTGCGCATGAGCGTCGTCAAGGCCGGTCTCGCGGGCGGCACCCTCGTCGTGACCGCCGAGCACGTCATGCTGCCGGGCATGGACGTCAAGGTCCTGCTGCCCATGACGACCTCGGTCGTGCTCGCCGCCGTGCAGACCTGGCACCAGATCGCCACCGGCCAGGCGAGCTTCGAGGAGGACGTCGACGGCCAGGGCGGTTCCCAGCAGCCCTGAGCCAGGCCGTGCGCCTTCGCGCCCCTGCCCCCCTCGTGAGGGGAGGGGCGCGCCCGTCCTCGCCCGGATCGTCCACGGACGAAGTTACCTGCGGGTAATATGGTGGGGAGAGGCCCTGGCGCGACGCGCCGCGGTGTGGTGGCCACCACTGCGCCGGAGCGTCCCGTCAGGGCACAATGCCAACCGTGCGGCGTCGCCGTCCTGGCGCACGCCGCGAGCACCGAGAGAAGAGGACCCGCACGCATGGACATCGTTGTCTGCGTCAAGCACGTGCCGGACGCCCAGGGCGACCGCGGCTTCGACGACACCGACTGGACCACCGACCGCCAGGCCGTCGACGGCCTCATGTCCGAGCTCGACGAGTACCCCGTCGAGGAGGCGCTGCGGATCATCGAGGCCGGCGAGGGCACGCTGACCGTCATCACGATGGGCCCGGACGCCGCCGCCGACGCCGTCAAGAAGGCCCTGCAGATGGGCGCCGACAAGGGCGTCCACGTCAACGACGAGGCGCTGCACGGCAGCGACTCGGTCGCCACCTCGCTCGTCCTCGCCGAGGCCATCAAGAAGGTCGGGCAGCCCGACCTCGTGATGTTCGGGATGGCCTCGACCGACGGCGGCATGAGCGTCGTCCCGGCCATGGTCGCCGAGCGCCTCGGCCTGCCGCAGGTCACGCTGGCGTCCGAGCTGAGCGTCGAGGGGTCGTCCGTCTCGATCCGCCGCGACAGCGACACCGCCACCGAGCGCGTCGAGGCCTCCCTGCCCGCCGTCGTCTCCGTCACCGACCAGACCGGCAACGAGCCGCGCTACCCCTCCTTCAAGGGGATCATGGCGGCCAAGAAGAAGCCCGTCGAGACCTGGTCGCTCGCCGACCTGGGCATCGACCCGGCGCAGGTGGGGCTGGACGCCGCGGCGACCAAGGTCGAGCAGGCCACCCCCCGCCCGCCGCGCGAGCAGGGCACGATCGTCAAGGACGAGGGCGAGGGCGGCAGCCAGCTCGCGGAGTTCCTCGCGTCCAAGAAGTTCATCTGAGCCGGCCACGGCGACAAAGGAGTTCACTGACATGGCTGAAGTTCTCGTGCTGGTCGACCACACCGACGGCAAGCTCAAGAAGACATCCGCCGAGCTGCTGACGCTGGCGCGCCGCATCGGCGAGCCGAGTGCCGTCTTCCTCGGCAAGGGCGTCGAGACCGCCCTGCCCGTCCTCGCCAAGTACGGCGCGGAGAAGGTCTACGTCAACGACGACGAGCAGATCGGGCAATACCTCGTCGGCCCGACGGTCGACGCGCTGGCCGCGGTCGTCACGCAGGCGTCCCCGGTGGCGGTGCTCATGACGACCGGCACCGACGCCAAGGAGGTCGCCGGTCGCCTCGCGGTCCGCTGCGGGGGTGGCGTCCTCACCGACGCGACCGACGTGCAGGCCGGCGGGGGCGGCGTCCTCACGACACAGTCCGTCTTCGCCGGCAACTGGACCGTCCAGGCCACCGGCACCAAGGGCCCCACCTTCGTGACGGTCAAGCCCGGCTCGACCGCTCCCGAGGCTGTCCAGGGCGCCGCCGCCCAGGAGTCCGTCGCCGCGGAGATCTCCGAGGCCTCCAAGGGCGCGCGCATCGTCGACAGCCAGCCCAAGCAGTCGACGGGTCGGCCCGACCTGTCCACCGCGCAGATCGTCGTCTCCGGCGGTCGCGGCACCGGCGGCGACTTCTCCAAGGTCGAGGAGCTCGCCGACTCGATGAAGGCGGCCGTCGGCGCTTCCCGCGCGGCCGTCGACGCCGGTTGGTACCCGCACTCCTCGCAGGTCGGCCAGACCGGCAAGCAGGTCTCGCCGCAGCTCTACGTCGCGTGCGGGATCTCCGGCGCCATCCAGCACCGGGCGGGGATGCAGACGTCCAAGACGATCGTCGCGATCAACAAGGACGAGGAGGCGCCGATCTTCGAGCTCGTCGACTTCGGCGTCGTGGGCGACCTGTTCACGGTCCTGCCGCAGGCGACCGAGGCGATCCGCAAGCGCTGATCGATGCAGGGAGGGGCCCGGGGCCGTCGCCGCGCACGCGTGGGGGCGGCCCCTTCCCGTCATACGGGCTCTAGGGTGGGAACCACCCGGCGGGGTGCCGACGTCCACGGGAGGGCGCGGGCAGCAGCACGTGCAGCGGTGCGGAGGGGGAGATACATGACCACGCGACGGTCCCAGGTCGTCGTGCTCGGGATGACGGCCGTCCTGGCGAGCACCCTCACCGGGTGCTCCCAGGAGACGCGCCGCACCAGCGCCGGCGTCTGCGTCGACGCCCAGACCAACGAGCGGCTGCCCGACAGCGAGTGCGACGGCCGCCGCACCCGAGCGGGGTTCGTGGGAAACCCCGCGCGGTGGTACTACTACAACGACGGGGCGCGCGTGCCGGGGGTGGGGCAGCGGGTGAGCGGTGGGTCGTTCAGCGCCCCCAGCAACCACAGCTATGTCACCGGCGGCGTCGATCCCAAGGGCACCTCCACGCTCTCGTCCGCGTCGGTCAAGGGCGGCAAGGGGACGACGATCTCGCGAGGCGGCTTCGGCGGGTCCGGCGGCAAGGGCAGCAGCTGATGCGCCGCGTCCCCTCCAAGCCCCGGACCGGCTGGCGCGAGACGGTCGAGTCCCAGGGCCTGGTCTTTCCCGTCACCGTCCGACCCGACGGCACCGAGCGGCCGTACTGGAACGAGAACGCGTACTACGAGCTCGGCGCCGCGGAGGTGGACCAGCTCGAGGAGGCCACGGAGCAGCTGCACGGCATGTGCCTCGAGGCCGCCCGCCACCTGGCGTCCGGGGCCATGGGTCCCCTCGGGCTCCCGGAGGGGTCGCTGCGGCTCGCCCAGGCCTCCCTCGACGCGGGCACCCCGTCCCTCTACGGCCGGTTCGACCTGCGGTACGCCGGGGTCGACGAGGGGCCGCCCAGGCTGCTGGAGTACAACGCCGACACGCCCACGGGCCTGCTCGAGTCCGCGGTCGTCCAGTGGTTCTGGCTCGAGGACACCCACCCCGACCGCGACCAGTGGAACTCCCTGCACGAGAGGCTGGTCGCGGCGTGGCAGGACCTGGCGACGCGCCTCACCCAGCCCGTCTGGTTCGCCCACCACGAGGGGGAGGCCACGGGCGAGGAGTGGATGACCGTGACCTACCTGCGCGACACGGCCGAGCAGGCGGGGCTCGCCACGCAGGGCATCACGATGGGGCAGATCGGCTACAACGAGGCCGCGGAGTACTTCGTCGGCCACGAGGCCCAGATGCTGCGCACCTGCTTCAAGCTCTACCCCTGGGAGGACATGCTCCGCGAGCCGTTCGGTCGGTGGGTCGAGCCGCGCCCCAACCCGATGTACGGCACCACCTGGCTCGAGCCGCCGTGGAAGGTCCTGCTGTCCAACAAGGCCCTGCTCGCCGCGCTCTGGCACCTCTACCCGGGGCACGAGCTGCTGCTGCCCGCGTACCTCGACGAGCCGCACGGCCTGACGGAGTGGGTCGCCAAGCCGCTGCACGGGCGCGAGGGCGCAAGCATCCGCGTCCACGCCGAGGGGATCGAGCACGAGCAGCCCGGCGGCTACGGCGCCGAGGGCTGGTGCTACCAGCAGTGGTGCCCGCTGCCGCAGCTCGACGGCAACAAGGTCGTGCTCGGCAGCTGGGTCGTGGACGGCCGCGCCGCGGGCGTCGGCATCCGGGAGAGCGACGGCTGGATCACCGATGACGACGCGCGCTTCGTGCCGCACCTGATCGACACCGCATCACCCAGCGAGGCCCAGCGTGCCGCCTGGGTCGACGACGACCGGAGGGGACCCCGCCGATGAGCGAGCTGCTCGAGTCACTGCTGTATGCCGCCCTCTACTGCCTCGCCGGGATCGCCCTGCTGGCCGGGGGATTCGTCACGATGGACCTCCTCACGCCGGGGCGGCTCGGCGCCCGCATCTACACCGAGCGGTCCATCAACGCCGCCCTCATCGTCGGCGCCGAGTTCCTCGGGCTCGGGGCGATCGCGTTCACGACCATCTGGACCAACGGCAGCGCCGGCGTCGGGGCGGCGCTGGCCTGGACGTTGGCGTTCGGTGTCCTTGGGATCGCGCTGCAGGCCGTGAGCTTCCTCGTGCTCGACGCCATCACGCCGGGGTCGTTGCGGGCCATCGCGGTCGAGCAGGCGCTGCACCCGGGCGCGATCGTCGCGGCGTCGGCGATGCTGGCGGTGAGCGCCATCGTGTGCGCGTCGATAGCCTGACCGGGTGACGGACGACACCCGCCGCGACTGGCGGCCCCTGCCCACCGACCGACCCGTCCGCGTCGCCCTGCTCGGCCACGGTCTCGCGGGCAGCGTCTTCCACGGCCCCCTGCTGGCCGCCGACCCCCGGTATGCCGTCGCCGTCGTCATGACCTCGTCGCCCGAGCGAGCCGAGGCCGCCCGCGGCGCCCACGCCGACGTCGAGATCGTCCCGGGCGCCGACGCCGTGTGGGAGCGGGCCGACGACCTGGACCTCGCGGTCGTGGCCACCCCCGGCGAGACCCACGCGCGGTTCGGCATACGGGCCCTGGAGTCCGGGCTGGCGTGCGTCCTCGACAAGCCGGCCTGCACCACGGACGTCGAGGGAGCGGAGCTCCTCGCGACCCGCGACCGGACCGGCGTGCCGCTCACCGTCTTTCACAACCGCCGCCTGGACGGGGACTTCCTCACGGCCGTGCGGCTGCTGCGGGAGGGCCGGCTGGGCGAGCTGGTGCGCCTCGAGTCCTCGTTCGAGACCTGGAAGCCCACCGTCACCAAGGCCTGGAAGGCCGGCGCGAGCCCCGCCGAGGGTGGCGGCGTGCTCTACGACCTCGGACCGCACCTGATCGACCAGGCGATCCGGCTCGCAGGCCCGGTCGAGGAGTCGTATGCCGAGCTGCGCGCGCTCCGCGCGGGAGCCGTCTCGGACGACGACGCCGTCGTGGTGCTGCGGCACGCGTCCGGCGTCGTGAGCCACCTGACCATGAGCACCCAGGCCCGCCGCCCGGGGCCGCGGATGCGGGTCCTCGGCACCGAGGGCGCCTGGAGCTGCTACGGCGTGGACGGGCAGGAGGGCGCCCTCGGTGCGGGCGCCTCGCCGCTCGACGCGGACTTCGGGCTCGCCGGGGCCGGGCGGGGGAGCGTGCTCACCACCGACGCCGGCGACGAGGCGGTGCCGATGGAGCGGGGGGACTACCCGCGGTTCTACGCCGAGCTGGCCGATGCGCTGCAGGGACGGGGCACGGTGCCGGTCGATCCCGCCGACGCCGTGGGCGTGGTGGGTCTCATCGCAGACCTGCATCGTCGTCACCCGGTCCGATCACGCCCGTAGACTCGATGGCGTGCTGCCGGATCACGCTGACCTCGCCTACCTCGACCATGCCGCCACGACCACCGTCCGCCCCGAGGTGATCGAGGCGGTCGCCGCACGCCGATCCGTGGTCGGCAACCCGTCCAGCCTGCACACGGCAGGCCGGGCCGCGCGGCGCGTGGTCGAGGAGTGCCGCGAGCAGATCGCCGAGGCGGCGGGGGCGCGCCCGTCCGAGGTCGTCTTCACCTCCGGCGGGACCGAGGCCGACAACCTGGCGGTGGTCGGCGGCTACCGCGCACGCCGCGCCGCGGACGCCCGACGACGCCGCGTCCTGGCCAGCCCGGTCGAGCACCCTGCCGTGCTCGATGCCGTCGAGCACCTGGTCACCCACGAGGACGCCGAGGTGACCTGGCTGGAGGTGGACGAGGTCGGCCGGGTGCGGCTCGACCAGGCCCGGGCGGCCCTCGAGGAGGACCCCGCGTCCGTCGCTCTGGTGAGCCTCATGTGGGCCAACAACGAGGTCGGCACGATCCAGCCGGTGCGCGAGCTGGCCGAGGCGGCCGCCGCCCACGGCATCCCCGTCCACACCGACGCCGTGCAGGCGGTGGGGCACGTGCCGGTGGACTTCGGGTCGTCCGGGGTGACCCTGCTGTCCCTCACCGCGCACAAGCTCGGCGGGCCCGTGGGGGTGGGCGCCCTCCTCGTGCGACGCGACGCGGCCGTGTCGCCGCTCACCCACGGCGGAGGTCAGGAGCGGCAGATCCGCTCCGGCACGCTGGACACCGCCGGCATCGTCGGCCTGGCCACGGCGCTCGAGATCGCCTGCCACGAGCGGGAGCCCGAGACCGAGCGACTCGTGGGGCTGCGAGACCAGCTGCTGCAGGGGGCACTGGGGCTCGGTCTCGGCATCCGCGTGGGGGGCGACTGGGAGCCCGGTGACGCGACCCGCCGACTGCCCGGCAACGCCCACCTGCTCGTGCCCGGCTGCGAGGGCGACTCGTTGCTCTATCTCATGGACGCGGCCGGCGTGCTCTGCTCCACGGGCTCGGCCTGCCACGCCGGCGTGCCGCAGCCCTCGCACGTCCTGCTCGCCATGGGGCTCAGCGAGACCGAGGCCCGTGGGGCCCTGCGGCTCACCCTCGGCCACACCTCGACCGAGGCCGACGTGGCTCGGGCGCTGGGGGCGCTGCCGGCCGCCGTCGAGCGGGCCCGACGCGCCGGGTCGCTCTCGGTCTCGGGGGAGGTCGCGAGCTGATGCGTGTCGTCGCCGCGATGAGCGGAGGCGTGGACTCGGCCGTCGCGGCCGCCCGCATGCTCGACGCCGGGCACGACGTCGTGGGCATCCACCTGGCCCTGTCCACGTCCGCCGCGACGCTGCGCGAGTCCGCGCGCGGCTGCTGCACCCTCGAGGACGCCGGCGACGCCCGCCGGGTGGCCGACCGGCTCGGGATCCCGTTCTACGTCTGGGACATGGCCGCACGCTTCAGGGCCGATGTCGTCGAGGACTTCGTGCAGGAGTATGCCGCCGGCCGCACCCCCAACCCCTGCCTGCGCTGCAACGAGCGGATCAAGTTCGCGGCGCTGCTCGACAAGGCCCTGGCGCTCGGCTTCGACGGCGTCGCGACGGGGCACTACGCGCAGGTGGTGGAGGAGGTCGGCGCCGACGGGACGGTGCGGCGCGAGCTGCACCGCGCCGTCGACCCTGCCAAGGACCAGAGCTATGTGCTCGGTGTGCTCGACGCGGACCAGCTCGCGCGCTCGTTCTTCCCGCTCGGCGACTCCACCAAGCCGCAGATCCGCGAGGAGGCGGCGGACCGCGGCTTCGCGGTGGCCAAGAAGCCCGACTCGCACGACATCTGCTTCATCGCGGACGGCGACACCCGCGGCTGGCTGGCCGGGCGGCTGGGGGAGCAGCCGGGCGAGATCGTCGACGAGACGGGGTCGGTCGTCGGCAGCCACCAGGGCGCCTACGCCTACACCGTCGGGCAGCGACGCGGCCTGCGCCTCGGCCGGCCGGCCGCGGACGGTCAACCGCGGTATGTCGTGGACGTCGACGTCCCCCGCAACCAGGTGGTCATCGGCCCGGCGGACCTGCTCGGCATCGATGCCATCCGCGGCGACCATGCGCGGTGGTGCGGCGAGCCGCCCGCCGGCGAGGTCGAGGTCGGCGCGCAGCTGCGGGCCCATGGCGAGGAGCTGCCGGCCCGGGCCTGGGTCGACGGCGACGACGTGCAGGTCCGGCTGCAGGAGCGCACCCGGGGCGTGGCCCCCGGGCAGTCCGTCGTGCTCTACGACGGCACCCGGGTCGTGGGGTCGGCCACGATCGCCGAGACCTGGCGCACCTGAGACATCCGCGGCATGAGGGCCGCCGGGGCCGGGTAAGCGACGTACCCCATCAGCGGTCGGCACCCACGACGTCGGCCGCACGACCGCCAAGGAGACGACCATGACGGACATCGATCCGCAGAGCACGGAGCTGCGCAACCACGAGCTCGCCGACGAGGACACCCGCCAGCACACCGAGACCGCCGTCGAGGGTGACACGCAGGACCAGCAGGACACCGAGCGCGCGCACTCGGAGGACCCCGCCGAGGGCTGAGACTCCCTGGTGAGAGGCGACGAATGGGGGTCATCCGCGACGGGTGACCCCCATCTGTCGCCTCTCGGACGAAGTGCGAGGTGGGAGCCGGATCGCGCTACCGTCGGGGCGTGACGAGAGCGACAGGGATGGGTTCGTGGCCGGGCACCGACGTGCGCGAGACGCAGCGTGGGGTGCGCGAGCTCCTCGCCGAGCACGGCCTGCCCTACCTGCCCGAGCTGCCGGACCGCGGTCCTGGCGCCGACATGATCGGGCGCGCCGCGGCGCTCCTCGTGGACCTGCACGTCGACCTGCAGCCGATGGGCTGGCGGTTCGTCGACCGTCCCGGCCGCGACGCCGAGCGTGCGCGCACCTGGTGGCGCCAGGACCTCGACGAGCTGGCCGAGACCTTCGACGGCTACGAGGGCGAGCTCAAGGTCCAGGTCGCCGGGCCGTGGACCCTCGCGGCGTCAGTGTGGCTGCACCGCGGCGAGCGCAGCGTCGTCGACCCGGGCGCCGTGCGTGACCTGGCGGGCTCGCTCGCCGAGGGCATCAGGGGCCACGTGGCCGAGGTCGAGCGCCTCGTGCCGGGGGCCCGCGTCGTGCTCCAGCTCGACGAGCCGTCGCTGCCCGGCCTGCTCGCGGGCCGCCTGCCCACCGCCAGCGGCTTCGGCCGGATCCCCGCCGTCGACTCGTATGTCGCCGCCAACCTCGTGGGGGAGGTGCTGCAGGCGGCGGGGGATCGGCATACGGCCGTCCACTGCTGCGCCAAGGGCACGCCCCTGGCCATGCTGCGCACCACCGGCGCGTCCGCGCTGGCCGTCGACGCCACGGTGCTCGGCCCCAAGGGCTGGGAGTCCTTGGCGGCGACGCTGGAGTCGGGCACCGACGTGTGGCTCGGCAGCTATGCCTCGGCGTCGCCGCTGCCGACCGTCGCCGCCGTCCACGACGGGTTGGTCCGTCGTTGGCACGAGCTCGGCCTGGCCGCAGCCGATCTCGCGGAGGTGACGGTCTCCCCGGCGTGCGGGCTCGCGGGCCTGTCGCCGTCCGACGCCGTCGCCGCGCAGCGCCTCGCCGTGCAGGTCGCGGAGGCGGTCACCGAGACGGCCCTCGGATGAGTGCTCCCCGGATCCCCTGGCAGCTCAAGTGGATCGGGCTCGTGCTCATCTGGGGATCCAGCTTCCTGCTGATGAAGGTCGGGCTCGACGCCCTGGAGCCCCTGCAGATCTCGACGCTGCGGGTGCTGTCCGGGGCGCTCGTCGTCATCACTCTGCTGCACCTCGGGCGGGGCCGGCTGCCCAGCCAGCGCCGCGCCTGGCTCCACCTGCAGGTCGTCGGATTCTTCCTGTGCACGGCGCCGTTCACGCTCTTTGCGCGAGACGCGAGTCAGCTCGGCGCTCGCCGGCATCGGCAACGCGGTCACGCCCATCGCCACCGTCGTCCTCACCATGCTCTTCGTCCGGGACGAGCACTACTCGCTGCCGCGCCTGCTCGGGGTGGTGCTGGGCTTCCTGGGGGTCGTGGTGATCATGCAGCCGTGGGCGGTGCACGAGCGGCCGGACCTCCTGGGTTTCGGGATGACCTTGGCCGCAGGCATGTCCTACGGCGTCGGCTGGACCTGGCACCGCCTGCACCTCAAGCGCTACGACCCGGGTGGGCTCAGCATCCCGGCGGGCCAGCTCGTGAGCGCCTCGGGGCAGCTCGTGCTGCTGCTGACGGTGTGGTGGGCGCTCGGCGGTTCCGGGCTGGCGGCACCGTGGTCGGCGCGACTGGTGCGGCCCGAGGGGTCGGCGACGTGGTCGCTGCTCGCCGTGCTCGTGCTCGGGGCGGTCGGCACCGGGTGGGCGTTCACCGCGCAGTTCGACGTGGTGCGGGCGGCCGGGGCGACCGTGGGGACCTCGGTCACCTATCTCATCCCGGTCGTGTCGGTGCTCCTCGGGGTGCTCGTGCTGGGCGAGCACGTGACCGCGTGGACGTTGGTGGGATTCGCGTTCGTGCTCGCGGGTGCGCTGCTGATCGGCCTCGGCAACCGATGGGCCACGGCATACGGGGCCCGCCGAGGCGCGGGGCGCACCATCGGCTGATCACTTCGCGGGCAGGGACCGCGCGAAGTCCAGCCCCACCTCGAGCCAGCCTCGCAGACCCTCGTCCGTCGCCAGCGTGCGCTCGTCGACGACCAGCCAGTTGTGCAGCGCCCGGCCCTGCATCACCATGCGGTTGGTGCCGGGCTCGGTGGCCAGGCGGTCCGCCTCCTCCGGGTCGCAGCGCAGCATGAGGCTGCCGCGGCTGGTGGCGGCGACCGCCAGGTTGCCCGATGCCAGGAAGGCCAGCCCGCCGAACATCTTCTTCTCCGTCACGTCCAGGTCGTCCTGCACGTGCGCCCGGATGCGGGCGGCGAGGTTCTCGTCATACGCCATGACACCGATCATGACCCAGCGGGGCGCAGGCAGGGGCCTGTCGGACCTGTCTGGCACGATGCTCGTATGGCGAGGAGCAAGCCCCCCACCAGCGGGGTCACCGACGACGAGGCGGACATCCCGACGAGCGGCACCGAGGTCGCCGACGCGTCGGTCGCGGCTCGTCACGAGTGGACCGACCTGGCCCAGCGCGTGGTGGAGGCGCAGGAGGCCTACTACGGCCAGGACGCCCCGACGATCTCCGACGCCGAGTACGACCAGCTGATGCGTCGCCTGCAGGCGCTCGAGGACCAGTTCCCTGACCTGCGGACGCCGGACAGCCCGACCCAGCGGGTGGGGACCTTCCACCAGGCGACGGACTTCGCCCCGGTCACGCACCGGGAGCGGATGCTCAGCCTCGACAACGTCTTCTCCGCCGACGAGCTCGCCGAGTGGCTGGCGCGGGTCGAGCGGGGGCTGGAGGGGGCGCCGCACTACCTGTGCGAGCTCAAGATCGACGGGCTCGCGATCAACCTGCTCTACGAGGGCGGTCGTCTGACGACGGCGGCCACGCGCGGCGACGGCCGGGTGGGGGAGGACGTCACCCCCAACGTCCGCACGATCGAGGGGATCCCGCACCGGATCACCGGCGACGACGTGCCGGACGTGCTGGAGGTGCGCGGCGAGATCTTCTTCCCGATCGAGGCCTTCGGTGACCTCAACGCGAGCCTGGTCGAGCAGGGCCGGGCGCCGTTCGCCAACCCGCGCAACGCGGCGGCAGGATCCTTGCGGCAGAAGGACTCTCGTATCACCGCGACGCGCCCGCTGCACATGCTGGTGCACGGCATCGGCGCGCGGTCGGGCTTCCCGATCACCCGCCAGAGCGAGGCCTACGAGCTGCTCACGGCGTGGGGCTTCCCGACGTCCAGCCACTACCGGGTCTTCGGCAGCCCGCAGGAGGTGCTGGACTTCGTCGCCCACTACGGCGAGCACCGGCACGACGTCGAGCACGAGATCGACGGTGTCGTCGTCAAGGTCGACGAGATCGCGCTGCAGGGGCGGCTCGGGACGACCTCGCGGGCACCTCGGTGGGCCATCGCCTACAAGTACCCGCCCGAGGAGGTCAACACGACCCTGCTCGACATCCGGGTCAACGTCGGCCGGACGGGCCGGGTGACGCCCTACGGCGTGATGGAGCCGGTCAAGGTCGCCGGGTCGACCGTCGAGATGGCGACCCTGCACAACGCCTTCGAGGTCGTGCGCAAGGGCGTGCTCATCGGCGACACCGTCGTGCTGCGCAAGGCCGGCGACGTCATCCCCGAGATCCTCGGCCCGGTCGTGGACCTGCGCGACGGGTCCGAGCGGGAGTTCGTCATGCCGACCCACTGCCCGGCGTGCGGGACCGAGCTCGCCTACGAGAAGGAGGGCGACAAGGACATCCGCTGCCCCAACGCCCGGTCCTGCCCGAGCCAGCTGCGCGAGCGCGTCTTCGGCCTGGCCTCGCGGGGAGGTTTCGACATCGAGGCGCTCGGGTGGGAGGGCGCGATCGCGCTCCTCGACGCGGGCGTGATCGCCGACGAGTCCACGCTGTTCGACCTCACCGCCGCCGACGTCGCCCGGGTGCCGCTCTACACCCGCGCCGCCACCAAGAAGGAGCTGGCCGATCCGGAGGCCGTGCCCGCGCCGGGCGTCGTGGACGGGCGCGTGCTGTCGGCCAACGGCCGCAAGCTCGTGGACAACCTCGCCCACGCCAAGGAGCAGCCCCTGTGGCGCGTCCTTGTGGCGCTGTCGATCCGACACGTCGGACCGACGGCGGCCCGGGCGCTCGCCACGCACTTCGGGTCGATGGACGCCATCCGCGCGGCGTCGGTGGACGAGCTGGCGGACGTCGAAGGGGTCGGGGGCGTGATCGCCGAGTCGGTCGTGCAGTGGTTCGAGGTCGACTGGCACCGCGAGATCGTCGACCGGTGGGCGGCGGCCGGGGTGCGCATGGCGGACGAGCGGGACGCCTCCGTCGAGCGCACCCTCGAGGGCCTCACCGTCGTCGTGACCGGCTCGCTCGAGGGCTTCACCCGTGACTCCGCCAAGGAGGCGATCATCGCGCGCGGCGGCAAGGCGGCCGGTTCGGTCTCCAAGAAGACCGACTTCGTCGTGATCGGCGAGGGCGCGGGCAGCAAGGCCGCCAAGGCCGAGGAGCTGGGACGCCCGATCCTGGACGAGGCCGGGTTCGTGCGCCTGCTCGGGGAGGGCCCGGACGCGGTGTCCTGACGGGGCGTTGCGCCGGTTGCCTGATCCCCTCCATCTGGGGGCCCCTCGGCAGCCCACCCCGCCGAGAGCGCCGGGAGAAGGCTTGAGGGCCAGCGTCACGATCCGGCCACGCAGGCCGCGGAGGTCGAGGGACTCACCCGTTCAGCGGCATACTCGTGCGCACCGGCGCGGCAGGAGCAGGCGCCCTGAAGTGAGACTGGAGTCTCGGCCATGAGCGACCAGACGTGGCAGATCATCTCGATGGTGATCTACCTGATCGGCATGATCTACATCGGCTACTGGGCCTACCGGCGAACGGCGGGCCTCGGCGACTACATGCTCGGCGGGCGCGGCCTCGGCCCCGCCGTCACCGCCCTGTCCGCCGGAGCCGCCGACATGTCCGGCTGGCTGCTCATGGGTCTGCCCGGCGCGATCTACAAGACCGGGCTGGTCGAGGCCTGGATCGCCGTCGGCCTGACGATCGGCGCCTGGCTCAACTGGAAGCTCGTGGCACCCCGCCTGCGGGCCTACACCAAGGTGGCGAGCGACTCGATCACCATCCCGAGCTTCCTGGAGAACCGCCTGCGCGACCGCTCACGCCTGCTGCGGGTCGCCTCCGGCATCATCATCCTCGTCTTCTTCACGTTCTACGTGTCCTCCGGGATGGTCGCGAGCGGCGTCTTCATGGAGAAGTCCTTCGGGATGGAGTACCACGTCGGGATGCTCCTGATCGTGGCGGTGACGGTCGGCTACACCCTGTTCGGCGGCTTCCTGGCGGTGAGCTACACCGACTTCGTCCAGGGGCTGATGATGTTCCTGGCCCTGATCGCCGTGCCGCTGCTCGGGCTGTTCGCGGTCGGCGGGCCGTCCGGGGCGATGGAGTCCATCCGACAGGCCAACCCCGACGCCCTGTCCATGGTCAAGGGGGCCACCGCCGTCGGCGTCATCAGCTCGCTCGCCTGGGGCCTCGGCTACTTCGGGCAGCCGCACATCATCGTGCGCTTCATGGCGATCCGCACCGTCGAGGAGACCAAGCAGGGCCGCCGCATCGGCATCGGGTGGATGGTCCTGTCCTGCCTCGGTGCCATCGCGACCGCGTTGATCGGCCTCGCCTACTTCCAGCAGCACCCGGCCGACAAGATCACCAACCCCGAGACGGTCTACATCGCGATGGGGCAGATCCTCTTCCACCCGATCGTCGCCGGGTTCATGCTCGCCGCGGTCCTCGCCGCGATCATGAGCACCATCTCCTCGCAGCTGCTCGTGACCTCGTCCGCGCTGGTCGAGGACCTCTACAAGATCATCGCGCGCCGCGAGGGGTCGGACTCGTCATACGTCCTGCTCGGTCGCCTGGGCGTGCTCGCGATCTCGGTCATCGCCGCGGCCCTCGCCTGGACGACGGACTCGCCGATCCTCGCGCTCGTGGCCTTCGCCTGGGCCGGCTTCGGCGCGGCCTTCGGGCCGACGATCCTCATGGCGCTCTTCTGGCGCAAGCTCACCGCGCAGGGCGCCATCGCCGGGATGGTGACCGGTGCCATCCTCGTCGGCATCTGGGGAACGCGCGACGGTGGCATCTTCGACCTCTACGAGATCCTGCCCGGCTTCGTCGGCAACCTGGTCGTCACCACCGTGGTCAGCCTGATGACCCACCGGCATGACGCGGAGATCCACGCCGAGTTCGACGAGACAGTCCGTCAGGTGCGTCGCGAGGAGCGTGCGGCCGCCGCAGAGGCCTGACCGGCAGGAGGGGCGGCGGCGCGCCACTAGACTGGCGACCATGTCTTCCCTGTCCCGTGACCAGGTCGCGCACCTGGCCAACCTCGCGCGCATCGAGATGACGGACGCCGAGCTCGACACGATGGCCGGGGAGCTGGCCGTCATCCTCGACTCGGTGGCCCAGGTGGGCGAGGTCGCCGCCGCCGACGTCCCCCCGATGTCGCACCCGATGCCCCTGACCAACGTGACCCGCCCTGACGTGGTCCGCCCCGGCCTGACCCGCGAGCAGGCTCTGTCCGGCGCGCCGGAGCAGGAGCTCGACCGGTTCCGGGTGCCGCGCATCCTGAGTGAGGACTGATCTCCTGTATGACGACCACCGACCTCACCCGCCTCACCGCTGCCCAGATGGCCGACGGCCTCGCGGCCGGTGACTTCACCTCCCTGCAGCTCACGCAGGCCCACCTCGAACGCATCGCCGCCGTCGACGGCTCCGTCCGGTCCTACCTGCACGTCGACGCCGAGGGCGCCCTCGCCACAGCCCGCGAGGTCGACGAGGCCCGCGCCGCCGGCGAGCCGCTGCACCCCCTCGCGGGCGTGCCGATCGCCGTCAAGGACGTCATGACGACCGTCGGGCTGCCGACGACCTGCGGCTCCAAGGTGCTCGAGGGCTGGATCCCACCGTACGACGCCACGGTGGTCAGCAAGATCAAGGCCGCGCGCCTGCCGATCCTCGGCAAGACCAACATGGACGAGTTCGCGATGGGGTCCTCCACCGAGCACTCGGCCTACGGCCCGTCGCACAACCCCTGGGACCTCGAGCGCACCCCCGGCGGCTCGGGCGGGGGCTCGAGCGCCGTGGTCGCGTCCTTCCAGGCGCCCCTCGCGACCGGCACCGACACCGGCGGCTCGATCCGCCAGCCTGCCTCGCTCACCGGCACGGTCGGTGCCAAGCCGACGTACGGCGGCGTCTCCCGCTACGGCCTCGTCGCGCTCGCCTCGTCCCTCGACCAGGCCGGCCCCTGCGCCCGCACCGTCCTGGACACCGCCCTGCTGCACGAGCTGATGGGTGGTCACGACCCGCGCGACTCGACGTCCATCGACCAGCCGGTGCCGCCGGTCATCGAGGCCGCCCGCAGCGGCGACGTCTCCGGCCTGCGCGTCGGCATCGTCAGGGAGCTCACCGGCGAGGGCTACCAGGCGGGCGTCCAGCAGCGTTTCGACGAGGCCGTCGAGCTGCTCCGCGCCGGTGGCGCCGAGATCGTCGAGGTCTCCTGCCCCCACTTCGACTACGCCCTCGGCGCCTACTACCTGATCCTGCCGAGCGAGGCGTCGTCCAACCTCGCCAAGTTCGACGCCATGCGTTACGGCCTGCGCGTCGCCCCGGCCGGGGTCGAGGCGCCCAGCGCGGAGCAGGTCATGTCCGCCTCCCGCGAGGCGGGCTTCGGCGACGAGGTCAAGCGGCGCATCATCCTCGGCACCTACGCCCTGTCCAGCGGCTACTACGACGCCTACTACGGCCAGGCGCAGAAGGTCCGCACGCTCATCGCGCGCGACTTCGAGGCCGCCTTCGCACAGTGCGACGTGCTGATCTCCCCGACGATGCCGACCACGGCCTTCCGGCTGGGGGACAAGCTCGACGACCCGATGGCGATGTACCTCAACGACGTCGCCACCATCCCCGCCAACCTCGCCGGCATCCCCGGCATGTCGGTGCCCGTGGGGCTCGCGCCCGAGGACGACCTGCCCGTGGGGCTGCAGGTGCTCGCGCCGGCCATGGCCGACGACCGGCTGTACCGCGTGGCGGCCTACGTCGAGCGCGAGCTGGAGAAGGCCTGGGGCGAGCCGCTGCTCGCCAACGCGCCCGACCTGGGAGCCGCGACGCCTGCCCCCGGCACGCCCGACCAGACCTCCGAGACGCGGAAGGACGGCTGACCCATGGCCACCACGCACGTCGAGCCCGTCCTCGACTACGACGAGGTGCTCGAGCGCTTCGACCCGGTGATGGGCCTCGAGGTCCACGTCGAGCTGAGCACCGCGACCAAGATGTTCTGCTCGTGCGCCACGGAGTTCGGCGCCGAGCCCAACACCCAGGTGTGCCCGGTCTGCCTCGGCCTGCCCGGCGCGCTGCCCGTCGTCAACGCCAAGGGCGTCGAGTCGGCGATCCGGATCGGCCTGGCGCTCAACTGCGAGATCGCGCAGTGGTGCCGGTTCGCGCGCAAGAACTACTTCTACCCGGACATGCCCAAGAACTTCCAGACCTCGCAGTACGACGAGCCCATCGCGTTCGACGGCTACCTGGACGTTGAGCTCGAGGACGGCACGACCTGGCGGGTCGAGATCGAGCGGGCGCACATGGAGGAGGACACCGGCAAGTCGCTGCACATGGGCGGCGCGACCGGTCGCATCCACGGCGCCGACTACTCGCTGCTCGACTACAACCGGGCGGGGATCCCCCTGATCGAGATCGTCACCAAGCCAGTGGTCGGCGCCGGGGAGCGTATGCCGGAGGTCGCCAAGGCCTATGTCTCGGCGATCCGTGACCTCATGCGGGCGCTCGACGTGAGCGACGCGCGCATGGAGCAGGGCTCGATGCGCTGTGACGCCAACGTCTCGCTGATGCCCAAGGGGTCGACACAGCTCGGCACCCGCACCGAGACCAAGAACGTCAACTCGCTGCGGTCGGTCGAGCGGGCCGTGCGCTACGAGATGACCCGGCACGGCGCGATCCTGTCGTCCGGCGGCACGATCCTGCAGGAGACGCGGCACTGGCACGAGGACACCGGGGTCACGACCTCGGGGCGAGAGAAGTCCGACGCCGAGGACTACCGCTACTTCCCCGAGCCCGACCTGGTGCCCGTCGCCCCGAGCCGCGAGTGGGTCGAGGAGCTGCGCGCCACCCTGCCCGAGCCTCCCGGCCGGCGGCGCAAGCGGCTGCAGGGGGAGTGGGGCTACTCCGACCTGGAGATGCGCGACGTCGTCAACGCCGGCGCGGTGGAGCTGATCGAGTCCTCCGTCGCCGCAGGCGCCACGCCCGCCGCCGCCCGCAAGTGGTGGATGGGTGAGGTGTCCCGTCGCGCCAACGATCAGGTCCGTGACCTCGCCGACATGGGCGTCACGCCGGAGCACGTCGCCGAACTGGACGGGATGGTCCGGGACGGCCGGCTCAACGACTCGATGGCCCGTCAGGTCATGGACGGCGTGCTGGCCGGCGAGGGGTCGCCTCGCGAGGTGGCCGACGCGCGGGGCCTCGAGCTGGTGCAGAACGACTCCGCGCTCGAGGCCGCGGTGAACGAGGTGCTCGGCCGCAACGCCGACATCGTCGCGAAGATCAAGGACGGCAAGGTGCAGGCCGCCGGGGCCCTGATCGGTCAGGTCATGAAGGCCATGAAGGGCCAGGCCGACGCCGGCAAGGTCCGCGAGCTGATCATGACCAAGTGCCAGTGACCGGGCGCGCGTAGTCATCGCAGCCGGGGTCACCCACCGAAGGTGACCCCGGCTGGGGCATACCGGCCTGCTAGGCGGCCCGCTGCGCCCGGGGTGGGCTGGCCGAGCCAGGCGGTGAACAACGCCAGCGAGGTGGCGGTGCGCATGGCCGAGCCCAGCGAGGAAGTGCGGTCGGACCTCACGCACCCGCTCGTCATAGCTGCGGACGTCGAGCAGCAGCACCGCGCGGTCAGGGATGACATTGCTCCTGGCCCCGGACTGGAGGGGCAGCGCGTCGGTGTCGGCGCGGAAGAGCACGCACGGGCCCTCGCCGTTGCGCAGCACGCCCACCACGTCGCTGGCCAGGACGTCGGCGACGGCGACCGCGACGGCTCTCGTGGTCGCTGCGTCCTCAGCGGCGGCCGGCGCCGAGCAGCCCGCCCAGCACGTCCCGGATGATCGTGCCCGTGTCGAAGCCCTGGGCCTCGCGCTGGTCGGCGTTCTGCTGGGTGCCCATCCCCGTCTGCCCGGTGGCTGAGCCGAGCACCGAGCCGAGGATGTCGCCGAGGACGGTGTCGCCCACGCCCCCACCCTGCGCCTGTCCCAGGCTGCCGCCGGCGCCGGCCTGGCCGAGGACCTGCTTGGCGAGCCAGGACATGACGATCGGGGCGAGGATCGGGATCAGGCGCTGCACGAGCGGCCCGCCGACGCCCTGCAGGCCGCCGAGCTGCTGGGCCACCTGCTCCTGGTTGCCCCCGAAGATGTGGGCGGCGATGGCCTCGCCGTCGCGGGTGTCCACGGCCCCCAGGTCGACGGGGCCGTCCGTCAGCCGGGGGTCGTGCTGGCCGAGGGCCCCGGAGATCGACCGGGCGCCCGCGGGGTCGGCCGCGTTGGCCTGCAGGCCCCCCAGCAGCGCGGGCAGGACCGCGGCGGCGGCGTGCTGCACGTCCTCGGGCCGGGCGTCGAGCTGCTGGGCCAGGTCGGCCACGGGAAGCGTGCGCAGGATCTCGTCGACGGCGGTCATGGGGGCTCCTCGGGATAGGGGTCGGGGTGGTCCACCGCCAACCTACGACAGGCGGGGGCCCGTGGGAGCACCCGCACCGCCCGCAGTGGAGCGAGGGCTTCGGCGGGGGGGGTGATCCACACGGTCCTGCCGCACCGACGGGGCCGACCTCGCCGCCGCCCTCGACGCGCTGCGTTCCTCACCCGCGCCACTTCCCCTGGTGGAGAGCAGGATCCGTGACGAGACGGATGAGCTGCGCAAGCACGTCAACGTCTTCGTGGACGGGGTCGACGTCGAGCGGGGCGCAGGCACCGGCACGGTGCTGCGTGACGGGGCCACGGTGATCGTCCTGTCCGCCGTCTCGGGCGGGTGAGCGAGCCTCGGCGGAACGACATACGGTGGGGGCATGACCCTCGTGACCCTTGCCGACCAGGACTGGATCGACCGCGTGGGCCCGGTGCCCGGGGTCGAGATGATCCCGTGGGACCTCACGGGCCCGTGCCCGCGGGCGGACGAGGTGGAGATGGTCGTCGCCCCCTACACCCTGTCGGCGGACGGGTTCGAGCGGCTCGCCGACCTGCCGCGGCTGCGGGCCTTCCAGCTGCTGTCGGCCGGCTACGAGCACGCCGTCCCCTTCGTCCCTGAGGGGGCGAGCCTGCTCAACGCCCGTGGCGTCCACGCCGCCGGCACCTCCGAGCTCGCCCTCACGCTGACCCTGGCGGCGCAGCGTGGCGTCCCCTGGATGCTCGAGGGCCACCGCCGGCAGCACTGGCAGGACAAGCACTTCGAGCCCGGGCTGGCCGACCAGCGCGTCCTCGTGGTCGGCTACGGCGACATCGGGCAGGCCATCGTGCGCCGGCTGCAGCCGTTCGAGCCCGAGATCACCGTGGTCGCGAGCCGGGCCCGCGCCGGGGACGACCTCGTCGAGCGGGTGCACGGCATCGACGAGCTCGACGCCCTCGTGCCGCACCAGGACGTGATCATCCTCATCGTCCCGCACACGGACGCCACCGACCGGCTGGTGGACGCCGACTTCCTGGCCTCGATGCGCGAGGGGGCGCTCCTGGTCAACGTCGCCCGCGGGCGCGTCGTCGACACCGACGCCCTCGTCGCCGCGACGCGGTCGGGGCACGTGCGCGCCGCCCTGGACGTCGTCGACCCGGAGCCGCTGCCCGACGGTCACCCGCTGTGGTCCACCCCCGGGGTCCTGATCGCGCCGCACGTCGGCGGTCTGGCGCACGGGTTCTGGCGCCGCGCGAGCGATCTCGTCCGCCGACAGCTGCACCACATCGCGTCGGGCGAGCCCTTCGACAATGTCGTGGAGATCGCGCGGTGAGACACTGTCCGCATGGCTGAGCACATCACCGTGACCCGCGAGGACAGCCGGCACCGCTACGAGGTGCGGCTGGACGGCGAGCTCGCAGGCTTCGCCGACGCCTACGTCGGGGGTGACGAGGCCGGTGGGAGTGGGGTGGTCGTCGTGCCGCACACGGAGGTGGACCCCGCCTTCGGCGGGCAGGGGGTCGGCTCGGCCCTCGTCCAGGGGCTGCTCGAGGACGTGCGCGCTCGGGGTCTGGTCGTGCGGCCGCTCTGCTCCTTCGTGGCGGCCTACCTCGACAAGCACCCGGAGTACGCCGACCTGCGGGCCTGACCGGTCCGCCGAGCCGGGTGGATCAGGCGGGTGATGCCATGCCGTCGGTGTCGTCGTCCCGGGTCAGCGCCGCCTCCAGCACCGCCACCAGATGGTTCTCGAGGTCGTCCGGGCCGACCTGGGCCGGGTCCAGCAGGTGCTGCAGGGCGCCCCCCTGAAAGGCCGCGAAGAGCAACCGGGCGAGCTCCAGGCTGCTGACCGGCAGCCGTATGCCGTGCCGCCGCAGGTAGCCCTCCAGCGTGGCCGCCGTCTCCTGATGGCCGCGGGCGACGACCTCGCGCCAGGCCGCCCCCGCCTCGGGGTCGCGGATGGCGTGCAGCATGAGCTCGGTCTGCAGCAGCAACCATTGCTGGCGCTCGCCGGGCTGGTCGGACCACAGGGTCAGCACCCCGTGCAGCAGCTCGCGTGGCGTGAGGTCGTCCTCCTCCGACAGCTCGCGGACGCGGTCGCGCAGCCGGGCGGTGCGCTGCGCGACGAGCTCGACCACCAGCTCGTCTCGGGACGCGAAGTTGGAGTAGAACGCCCCGCGTGTGAATCCCGCACGGTCGCAGACTTCCTCGACGCTCGTGCCGTGGAACCCCCGCTCCGCGAATGCCTGGGACGCCGCGGCGAGGATCCGCTGACGGGTGGCCTCGCGACGTGCGGACCGCGGCGGGGCATCACTGCGAGTGGTCATGCCCTCACGATACACCTGTGAATTGAATACGGGAATGAACCCGGATACGCTGGTGTATCAGAAGATGTCCCCAGTCCTCCCCGCAGGACGACCCGAGCCCGGTCGATCCCGGGCACCAAGGAGCAGTGCGTCATGGCGCTCATCGCCCACGCAGCAGCCGTCGACGGGCCGCACGGCCCGTTGCTCCTGCCGACCTCGCTGGCCGCCCGCAAGGGAGAGGTGACGGTCGTCGCCGGTGACCCGGGGCCTGCGGCCACCACCCTCGCGCTGGCCCTCGGCGGTCGCGTCCGTCTCGACGACGGGAGCATCACCTGCAACGGCGACCCCGAGCCGCACGTCCGTCGCCGTCGCGTCGCCCTCGTCGACGTCCCCGGCGTGACCGAGCCCGAGCCCGGTCTGCCGATCGAGGTCGTCGTGGGGGAGGAGCTGGCCCTTGCCGGCCTACCGTCCCGGCGAGCCGACATCCGCGCCTTCCTTCGTGAGCGTGGCGCCGAGGAACGCTCGGCGCAGCGGTGGGAGTCCCTCGAGCCGTCCGAGCACGTCCGCTGGCTGGCCGAGATCACCGCACAGCGTGAGGACGTCACCGCCGTCGTGCTGACCAGCCCGGACCGGTGGGGCGGCTCCCCGCACGCCTGGCACGGCGTCGCCCAGGTGCTGGCGGACCAGGGTCTGGTCGTCGTGGTCCTGGCGACCCACTCGAGCGTCCGTCTCCTCGGCCTCGAGAGCACCTACGAGCTGGGGGTGTCCGCATGAGGGCCCATCGTCTCGCCATGGCCGAGCTGCGACGGCTGACCAGCGGACCGCTGCTCCGCCTCGCCCTCGCCGCCATGCTGGTCATACCGAGCCTGTATGCCGGCCTGTACCTCTATGCGAACCGTGACCCCTATGCCAACCTGCGCAACGTCCCCGCCGCCGTCGTGGTGGAGGACGCCGGGACCACGCTGGCCTCCGGGGAGCGCCTGGCGGTGGGGGACCAGGTCGCACGGACCCTCCTCGACGGCCACACCTTCGACTGGCACCGCGTCTCGCGCGCGGACGCCGTCGCGGGCGTCGACGACGAGCACTACGACTTCGCGCTGATCATCCCGGCGGGATTCTCCGCCGACCTGGCCTCGGCGGGATCCACCTCGCCGCGGCAGGCCCACCTCGAGCAGTACACCAACGACACCAACGGCTATCTCGCCCGCACCATCTCCAGCACGGTCGTCGCGGAGGTGACGAAGTCCGTGGCCTCCCAGGTCAGCTCGACCGCCGCGGCCCAGCTGCTCGACGGGATGAGCACCATCCACGGCAAGATGCAGCAGGCCGTCGACGGCGCGGGGCAGCTCGCGACGGGCGTGGGGCAGCTGGGTGACGGGGCGGGACGGCTGTCCACCGGAGCCTCGTCGCTGCGCGACGGTGCGGTCCAGCTGCGGGACGGGGCGAACCGCCTGGCCAGTGGGGCGGACTCGGCCCGCTCCGGTGCGTCGGCGCTCGCCGACGGGGCCGGGCAGCTCGACGACGGCCTGGCGACGCTGGACACCAAGACCGCGGCGCTGCCGGGACAGACGGCACAGCTCGCCTCCGGCGCCCGTCAGGTCGCCGACGGCAACGCCGCCCTCGCCAAGGGTGCGACCCAGCTCGCGTCCGGCGCCACGGCGGCTTCCACGGGAGCCGGACAGCTCAAGGCCGGTGCGGACACCCTGCACAGCGGTGCGGCCAAGGTCGCGGCGGGCGCCCACCAGGTCGCCGCCGGCAACGCCAAGGTCGCCGAGGCGGGGTCGCTCGCCAAGGACGGCGCCGCCCAGATCGACCGGGCCCGCAAGCAGCACAAGGGTGAGCTCCAGGGGCAGATCGTCGCCCTCAGGCAGCAGGTCGATGCGCTGGGCGAGGCGATCGACGCGCTGCCCGCCGACGACCCCGCCCGCGCGCGCCTACAGCGCATCCACGACACCCTGCAGACGCGCCTCGGGAGCGCCGACGACGACCTCGCGTCCCTCGACGCGGCTCTGGACCGGGCGTCCGCCACCGTCACGAGCGCGTCGGGCAAGCTCACGACCCTGGCCGAGGGGTCCCAGCAGGTCGCGGCGGGTGCTGACCAGCTCACGTCGGGCAGCGCCACGCTCGCCGACAAGCTGGGCGAGCTGCAGGCCGGGACGGGCCGGCTCGCCACGGGCGCCACCACGCTGTCGGCCGGCGCCACCAAGGCGGCCACCGGTGCCGGCCAGGTCGCCGACGGTGCGGACCGGCTGGCCGCCGGGTCCGTCCAGCTGCACGACGGGATCGCCGCGGCGCACGCCGGCAGCACCAAGCTCGACGACGGGGCCACGCGGCTGAGCGCGGGCCTGGACACCCTCGCCACCGGAGCCCACACCCTGGCGTCGGGCGAGGACAAGGCCGTCGCCGGGGCACAGCAGCTCGCCGCCGGGGCCGGGCAGCTCCGCGACGGCGCGACCAAGGCCAAGCAGGGTGCCCAGCAGCTGCACGACCAGCTGGCCGCCGGGGTCAAGCAGGTCCCGGCCTACACCCAGCAGCAGCGTGAGGCCGCGGCGCAGACGGTCGGCAACCCTGTCGCGGTGCGGGCGAGCAACCCCGCCCAGGCCGCGAACTACGGCGCCGGGCTGGCCCCGTTCTTCGTCAGCCTTTCCCTGTGGATCGGTGCCTACGTGCTCTTCCTCCTGGTCAAGTCCCTGTCCACCCGGGCACTCGCCGCGCAGCAGCCGGCCTGGCGGGTCGCCCTCAGCGGGTGGATGACCCCCGCCCTGGTCGCCGGCGGCCAGTCCTTCCTGGTCTACTGGCTCGTGCTCCAGGGCCTCGGCTTCCACGTCGAGCACCCGGTGTGGGCCGTCCTGTTCATGGCCTTCGTCTCCATCACGTATGCCGCGGTCCTGCACGCCCTCACCGCCCGGTTCGGAGCCGTCGGCAAGTTCCTCGGCCTCGTGCTCCTGGTGGTGCAGCTCGTCTCCGCGGGCGGGACCTTCCCCTGGCAGACCCTCCCCGGGCCGCTCCGGGTGCTGCACCACCTCCTGCCCATGAGCTACGCCATCGACGGGCTGCGCCACCTGATGTATGGCGGCCGCATGGCCTTCGTCGCCCTCGACGTCGCCGTGCTGGCGGCATACCTCGGGGTCGCGCTGGCGGCCGCCGGCTGGGCGGCCCACCGGGCCCGCATCTGGACCCCGGCGAGGATCAAGCCCGACCTGGTCCTGTGATCTCGGCCGGCACCACCGCAAGGCCCCGAACTGCGGGTGGGTCCGGCACGCTGTAGCCAGCACCGGACCCACCCGCGCGCTCACCCCCACCAGCAGGAGAGCCCATGTCGGCCAGCCCGTTCGCCATCGATCCCTGGCGTCTCGTCGAGGAGCACGTCGACCCGCAGCGCCTCGGGCTGACCGAGGCGCTGCTGACCGTCTCCAACGGCGTCATCGGTCTGCGCGGCGCCCTCGAGGAGGGGGACCCGGCGTTCGAGACCGGGGTCTTCGTCAGCGGGGTCCACGAGACCTTCCCGCTGTCCTACCCGGAGAAGAGCTACGGCGACCCGGACCAGGGTCAGGCGCTGGTCAACGTCCCCGACGGGATGCGGGTCCGGCTGCTCGTCGGCGACGCGCCTCTGGACATCACGGCCGGCACCGTCCACGAGCACCGCCGGGTGCTGGACATGCGCACCGGCGCCCTCACCCGCGAGCTGGACTGGAGCGCACCGGGCGGCGACCGCATCCGGGTCACGACGGGCCGGCTCACGTCGCTGGTGGAGCGTTCGCTCGCGGCCGTGCGCTACGAGGTCGAGGCGGTGCAGGGGCCGGTGCGGCTGGTCGTGCAGTCGGACCTCGCCGCCAACGACACAGTGCCCATCATCGACAACGACGACCCGCAGGTCGCCGCGGCGCTGCGCCGGCCCTACCGCGGCGTGCGTCGCACCGCGTGCGGGGACGGTGGTGTCCTCGTCCACGAGACCATCCGCAGCGGCGTACAGGTCGGCTCGGGCTGCGACCACGTGATCACGGTCACCCGCGCGAACGGTCGGGTCGAGCGGGTCCACCCGCGGGTCGTCGTCGACGAGGACCACGTCCGCACCACCGCCGTCGTAGAGCTCGAGGCGGGGGACCGCCTGACCATCCTCAAGCTGCTGGCCTACGTCCGCGACGGGGACCGCCCCTTCGGCGTGCTCGGCGACCACGTGCGCGCCCACCTGGCCGTCGGGCACGACCTCGGGTGGGAGCAGCTGGTCGCCGGCAACCGCGAGCACCTCGACGCCTTCTGGGACGACGTGCACCTGGAGGTGGAGGGGGACGACGAGCTGCAGCAGTCGCTGCGCTACGCGCTCTTCCAGGTCTACCAGGCCAGCGCGCTGATCGAGGACGCCCCCATCGGCGCCAAGGGGCTCACGGGCGGCGGCTACAGCGGCCACACCTTCTGGGACATCGAGGGATTCGTCGTCCCGACGCTGACCATGGTCGCCCCCCGAGCGGCCCACAACCTCCTGCGCTGGCGGTCCTCCACGATCGGCGCAGCCCGCGAGCGCGCCGAGCAGCTGGGGCTGCGCGGCGCCTCCTTCCCCTGGCGCACCATCGACGGGCACGAGGCGTCGGGCTACTGGCCCGCAGGGACCGCCGCGATGCACGTCAACGCGGACATCGCCCGCGCGTTCGATCTCTACCGCCACGTCCGGGGCGAGCTGCAGTTCGAGCGGGCGCACGGCGTGGAGGTGCTCGTAGAGACGGCGCGGCTGTGGATCTCCCTGGGGCACAACGACCGTCAGGGACGCTGGCACCTCTACGGCCTCACCGGTCCGGACGAGTACACCGCGGTCGTCGACGACAACGTCTTCACCAACCTCATGGCGGCGCGCAACCTGCGGGCCGCGGTCGCCTCGTGCGGGCGGCACCCCGACCGGGCGCGCGAGCTGGGCGTGGGCAGCGAGGAGACGGCCACCTGGGCCCGGGCCGCCGACGCCGTGCACGTGCTCTACGACGAGCACCTCGGGGTCCATCCGCAGTGCGAGAGCTTCACCGAGTACGACGAGTGGGACTTCGCGTCGTGGGGCGACCGCTACCCGGTGCAGGAGCACGCGCCCTACGTCCAGATCTATCGCCACCAGATCGTCAAGCAGGCGGACCTGGTCCACGCCCTGTGGTGGTGCGGGGACGACTTCACCGACGAGCAGACCGCCCGCGACCTCGACTACTACGAGGCCCGCACCGTCCGCGACTCCTCCCTCTCGGCCGGGATCCAGTCGGTGGTCTGCATCCAGACCGGCCACCTCGGACTCGGCCTGGACTACCTGCGCGAGGCCGTGCAGGTCGACCTGCACGACCTGCAGGGCAACACCGAGCAGGGTCTGCACCTCGCGTCGCTGGCCGGGGCCTGGCTCGCCCTCACCGCCGGGCTCGGCGGCCTGCGCGAGGACGGTCCGCTGGTCCAGCTGTCCCCCCGCCTGCCCGACGGTCTGACGGGCTATCGCTTCAGGTTCCTGTGGCGGGACGCCCGGATCGAGGTGCACGCCCGCGAGCAGGTCACCGTGAGCGTGGCCGGCGTGGACTCCCTCGACGTCGTCCTCTACGGCGACCAGGTGACCATCACGCCCGACGAGCCGGCCGTGGTGCCGGTCCGGTCGGTCGAGCCGCTGCTGTCCACGCCGCGTCAACCGGTCGGACGATCGCCCCGCGACCTCGCCGGTGCGTGAGGATGGCGGTATGACGGACACCTCCCGCACCCTGCTGCTGATGCGTCACTCCGAGGCCGGCCACGGCGGCGGAGGCGACCACGCCCGCACCCTGACCAGCGGGGGCCGGGACGACTCGCGTATCGCCGGTCGGTGGATCGCCGAGCACGTCGGGGCCCTGGACCTCGCGGTCGTCTCGAGCGCGACCCGCACGCGCCAGACCTGGGAGGCGGCCACCGAGGGAGGCGCCCAGGCGGCGGCGGTGGACCTGTCGGACGAGGTCTACGACGCGGGTCTCGCCGAGCTGCTGGCCCTGCTCACGCACCTGCCCGACGAGGCTCGCACCGTCCTCGTCCTCGGGCATGCCCCCGGCATCCCCGCCCTCGCACGCACCATCGCCTCCAAGGACGGCCCGCGCGACGTGGCCGATGCCCTCCAGCGGGGGTTCCCGACCACCACGCTGTGTCGCTTCGAGGTCGAGGGGGACTGGCTCGACGTCGGGGCGGCCACCGCCGACCTCGTCGACGTGGTCGTGCGCCAGGACTGACCGGTGCGGCTCCTGGTCACCGGAGGCACGGGGTGGGTCGGCCGGCACGTGGTGCGGGCGGCGCGGGCTGCGGGGCACGACGTGGTGCACGCGTCGCGCACCCCCGGGCCGGACGGCGTGCGCCTCGACGTGCGGGACGGCGCCGAGGTCCGCCGGTGCCTCGAGACGGTCCGCCCCGACGCACTCGTGCACACGGCATACGACCAGCAGGACTGGGTCACGACGACCACCGGCACCGTCCACGTCGTGCGCGGCTGCGGGCTGGTCGGGGCGCGGCTGGTGGCACTGTCCACCGACCTGGTCCTGCCGAGCCGCGAGGCCTGGTCGGACGAGAGCGTGCCGCCCGCGCCCACCACGCCGTATGCCGCCGCGAAGGCCGCCTGCGAGGCCGCCGTGGCCGCCGCGCTCGACGACGCCGTGGTCGTCCGCACCTCGCTCGTCGTCGGGCGGGGCAGCACGCACCACGCGCTGGTGCACGCCGTCGCGGCGGGGCAAGGCGCGCTGCGCGGCGACGAGATCCGGTGTCCCGTCCACGTGCTCGACCTGTCCGCCGCCCTGGTGGAGCTGGCCACCGAGGCCCGCGGCGTGCGGGGTCTGGCCCACGTCGCCGGGGCGCAGGCGATGAGTCGCCACGACCTCGGCCTCCTGGTGGCCCGTCACGAGGGGCTGGACCCGGCCCGGCTGCCGGTCGCGTCGAGGGGGGACGCGCCCGGCCCGGCGTGCGTCCGCCTGGACTCCACCCGCGCGGCGTCCGTGCTGCGCACCAGGGTCCGCCCGGTCGCGGAGGCGCTGGCGGCCGAGGCCACGATCACGACGGCGGCAGGATGACGATCCGGTCGTCGCCGTCGCGCTCGTCCCCGCGAAAGGTGTTGCTCGTGATGATCCACAGCCGGCCGTCCGGGGCGCGCTCGACGGTCCGCAGCCGGCCGTAGGTCCCCTCCAGCAGCGCCTGCGGCTCCCCGGTTTTGCCGCCCTGCAGGGGAACGCGCCACAGGCGCTCGCCGCGCAGCGCTGCGACGTAGGCCGCGCCGTCGGTGCCGATCGCCAGCCCGCTGGGGGAGGCCTCGTCCGTGCGCCAGACCACGAGCGGGTCCGTGAAGCGCGTGTCGCGACCGCCTCCGTTGTCCTCCTGCCGGCCCTCGACCGTGGGCCAGCCGTAGTCGCGGCCCTCCTGGATCAGGTTGAGCTCGTCCCAGGTGTTCTGCCCGAACTCCGTGGCCCACAGGCGCTGCTCGGCGTCCCAGGCCAGGCCCTGCACGTTGCGGTGGCCGCGCGACCACACCGAGGACGAGGGGTCGGGGTTGCCGGGGGCGGGGGCGCCGTCGGCGGTGACCCGTAGGATCTTGCCGCCGAGCCAGGAGGCATCCGGGGCCCGGTCGCGCTCCGAGGCGTCCCCGGTCGGCACCCAGATCATCCCGTCCGGTCCGACCTTGATGCGACCGCCGTTGTGGATCCCGCCCGCCGGGATGCCCGACAGGACGACGCGCTCCGGCATCAGCCGGTCCCCCTCCAGGCGCAGCCGCACCACCCGGTTGTCCTGCCTGGTGGTGTGGTAGACGAAGACCCTGTGGTCCGTGGCGAACTCGCGCGACACGGCGATGCCCAGCAGCCCACCCTCGCCGTTGGCCTCGACGCCGTCGATGCGCCCGACCTCGACCGGCCGGGCGCCCTCCCGGACCCGCAGCACGCGCCCCTCGTCCCGGAGCGTGACGAGAGCCGATCCGTCGGGCAGGAAGGCGAGCCCCCACGGGACGTCGAGGCCGGTCGCCACCTCGACGGGGCTGCTGGCGGGGGCGGGGGCGGCGGGCGAGTCGGATGCCGGAGCCGTGCTCGAGGACGCCGGGGCCGAGGTGCCGGACGTGGCGGTGGAGATCGTGGAGGAGGAGGAGAAGGTAGCGGTGGAGCTGGCGGTGGTCTGCGTCGAGGCGGTGCAGGCCGTGACGGCGGTCAGGCCGACGAGCAGCGGCAGGGCGAGTCGGCGGGGCGTCGTCATACGACCAGTCTGCGACCCCGGCCAGGGAGGGACCACCCGGCCGCTGTCCGTGACCTGGGACATGATGCCCACATCGCGAGACTGCCGCGCGCCCCCTTTGACGCGGGGCCTCCCCTGGGGGACTGTTGACCCGTGGCCCGAATCCTCGTACTTCCCTAGCGCGCCGTCGACCTGCGACAGCGCGCCACCCCTGCGTCCCGGCACCCGGGTCAGGGGTTTTTTCATGGGTGGCCACGAGCGCACCGGACCCGCACAGGGTCGGCACCCGCCGACCCGACGACGATGTCATCCCGAAAGTGGTGAGACACAGTGACCGACACCACGTCGACCGCTGCCACGCCCGCTCCGCGTCCCGATGGCGCCCTTCCCGCCCCCAGCCCCTCCAGCGTCGCCGCAAACGTGCGGCACCGGACGCCGGTCCAGGTCACGGGTGCGCAGAGCCTGGTCCTCGCGCTCGAGGCGCTCGAGGTAGACACCGTCTTCGGCATCCCGGGCGGGGCGATCCTCCCGGCCTACGACCCGCTCATGGACTCCAGCTCGGTGCGCCACGTCCTGGTGCGCCACGAGCAGGGCGCGGGCCACGCCGCCCAGGGCTACGCCTCGGCGACCGGCAAGGTGGGTGTGTGCATGGCGACGAGCGGGCCGGGAGCCACCAACCTCGTCACGCCGCTGCTCGACGCCTACATGGACTCCGTCCCGATGGTCGCGATCACGGGCCAGGTCGGCAGCGCCTCGATCGGCACCGACGCCTTCCAGGAGGCCGACATCCGCGGCATCTCGATGCCGATCACCAAGCACAACTACCTCGTGACCGACCCGGCCAAGATCCCGCAGGCGCTGGCCGAGGCCTTCCACATCGCCGGCACCGGCCGCCCCGGTCCGGTCCTCGTCGACATCACCAAGGACGCGCTCCAGGCGAGCACCACGTTCTCCTGGCCGCCGACCTTCGAGCTGCCGGGCTACCACCCGGTGACCCGGCCGCACCACAAGCAGATCCGCGAGGCCGCGCGCCTCATGCGCACCTCGCGCCGTCCGATCTTCTACGTCGGGGGCGGCGTGATCCGCGCCGAGGCGCACGAGGACCTGCGCCGCCTGGTGGAGCTGACCGGCATCCCCGTCGTCACCACGCTGATGGCCCGCGGCGCCTTCCCCGACTCGCACCCCCTGCACCTGGGCATGCCCGGCATGCACGGCTCGGTGGCCGCGGTCACCGGCCTGCAGAAGGCCGACCTGCTGATCACCCTCGGCGCGCGCTTCGACGACCGGGTCACCGGCCAGCTGTCGACCTTCGCGCCGGGCGCGGCGGTCATCCACGCCGACATCGACCCCGCCGAGATCGGCAAGAACCGCGTCGCCGACGTGCCGATCGTGGGCGACGCCAAGGAGGTCATCCGCGACCTCATCGACACCATCAAGGCCGACCAGGCCGCGGGCGACGTCGCCGACTACAGCGAGTGGGTCGCGACCGCGCAGGGGTGGAAGGAGACCTACCCCGTCGGCTACGTCCACGAGGACGAGGCCACGATCGCCCCGCAGGCCGTCGTCGAGCGGCTCGGCGAGATCGTCGGCCCCGACGCGATCTACTGCGCCGGCGTCGGCCAGCACCAGATGTGGAGCTCGCAGTTCATCCGCTACGAGCGACCACGCCAGTGGCTAAACTCCGGTGGCGCCGGGACGATGGGCTACGCCGTGCCCGCCGCCATGGGCGCCAAGGCCGGCGACCCCGACCGCGTCGTCTGGGCCGTCGACGGCGACGGCTGCTTCCAGATGACCAACCAGGAGCTGGCCACCTGCACCCTGAACGAGATCCCCATTAAGGTGGCTGTGATCAACAACTCCTCCCTGGGGATGGTCCGCCAGTGGCAGACCCTGTTCTACGGGCAGCGCTACTCCAACACGGACCTGCACACGGGTGCGGGCACGCAGCGGGTGCCGGACTTCGTGACCATGGCCCAGGCCTACGGGGCCGTGGGGCTGCGCTGTGAGCGCCTGGAGGACGTGGACGACGTCATCGCCCGGGCCAACGCGATCAATGACAGGCCCGTGGTCATTGACTTCATCTGCTCGGCGGACGCCCAGGTCTGGCCCATGGTGGCGGCGGGCGTCTCCAACGACGACATCCAGCACGCGCTCGACGCGTTGTCGCCCGACTTCCGTGCGGCCGTCGTGCTGTGTGACATCGAGGGGTTGGCGTACGAGGAGATCGCCGAGGTGCTCGACGTCAAGATCGGCACCGTACGCAGCCGTATCTCGCGCGGGCGCGCCCAGCTGAGGCGGGCCCTGGCCCACCGGCGGCCCACGGGCGACCGGGAGCGCTATCTCGGGGTGGACGCGTG
>ERZ501016.18-NODE-18-length-109591-cov-8.231102_pt1 | contig 109591 bp, 91 predicted proteins | sample MGYA00248889_ERZ501016 | MGnify/ENA primary metagenome ERZ501016 (study PRJEB25958, sample SAMN03398594) | human skin metagenome | study: EMG produced TPA metagenomics assembly of the Human Skin Microbiome Metagenome (human skin metagenome) data set. | reverse complement strand
CAGTTCAGACGTGTGCTTCCGATCTGGACCGCGTCGGCGGCCGCGGACGCCGCGGTCCAGCAGGCGGTGGCCGCCAACCAGGCCGCTCAGGCGGCCGCTGAGTCGGCACTCGCCGAGGACCAGGCCGCCCTCGCCGCGAAGCAGGCGGAGATCGCCGCGGTCAACGATCGGATCGCCCGCCGGCTGCAGGACCAGAAGGCGGCCGAGGGCGCCGCGGCCACCGCGGAGGCGGCTCGGGTCAGGGCCGCCGAGGCCGAGGCCGCGCGCCAGCAGGCAGCGGCCGCTGCCGCCGCGGCGAAGCAGAAGGCGGCCAACAAGGCCGCCGCCCCTGCACCGGCTCCTGCCCAGCCCCAGACTCAGGCACAGGGGCAGGCCGCCCCCGCTGCGTCGAGTTCCGCACGCTTCATCTCGCCGGTCCCGGCGCCGATCACCTCCCCGTACGGCCAGCGTCTTCACCCCGTCCTCCACGTCTGGAAGCTGCACGACGGCACCGACTTCGGCGCCGGGTGCGGCACCCCGATCCGCGCTGCCGCCTCCGGAACCGTGACCGAGGAGTACTTCAACGCCGGCTACGGCAACCGCATCTTCATCGACCACGGCAACATGGGCGGCACGTACTTCACCACCGCCTACAACCACCTCTCGGGCTACGCCGTCTCTGTCGGCCAGCGCGTGACGCAGGGACAGGTCATCGGGTACGTCGGCACCACCGGCTACAGCACCGGCTGCCACCTTCACCTGATGCTCTGGACCAACGGCACCATGGTCAACCCCATGAACTACTTCTGAGCCCTACTGTCTGTCGCTCTTCGCGCTCCACGGTCGCGGGGCTCTGTCATCGGTCGCGCTTCGCGCTCCGCGGTCGCGGGGCTATGACCCCGGTCTTCCCTCGTCGATCGGCAGCGGATGTCTGAGGTTCGGTGCAGGTGAGGCCTCGCTGCCGCTCTCCTCAGTCCAGACCGGGGTCCCCGCGACCGGGGACGGTGTCGAGCAGGCACTTCGGCGTGGCTGCAGCGCCCCCATCTCAGGGGATCTTGCGTCTGGGCCTTGAGCTCTGGCCACCCACAGGTGAGCGAGGCTTTGGGTCGGAACTGAGCCTGTCCGGACGTTCACCTGCGTGGCCGCGCGCCCGCCAGGGCCTCGGTGGTGCGACAGCCAGCCGAGCCTTACGCGCGGCGACGGGTCTTGAGGTGCCTCGACATCGCGCGCTGGGCCTCCCGGTCCGCCTCACGCTCGGCCAGGGCGTTGCGCTTGTCCCAGTCGCGCTTGCCGGTCGCGACCGCGATCTCCACCTTGGCGTACCCGTCGGAGAAGTAGATCGCGAGCGGCACGATGGTGCGACCGGAGGCGTGGGTCTCCTGCTCGAGCCTCTCAATCTCGCGCCTGTGCAGCAGCAGCTTGCGGTTGCGCCGCGGCAGGTGGTTGTCCTTGCCGTGGGAGTACTCGGGGATGTGCGCACCCCGCAGCCACACCTCGCCGTCGTCGACGGTGGCGAACGCCTCGGTCAGGGTGGCGCGCCCGGCGCGCAGGGACTTCACCTCCGTGCCCATCAGCACCAGCCCGGCCTCGTACGTCTCGTGCAGGTGGTAGTCGTGTCGAGCCTTGCGGTTCTGCGCGACCATCGTGCGGCCCTTCTCCCTGGGCATCGGCTCACCTCCCTCTCACGGACAGAAGCCCCACTCTACCGCCGCGGGCCCAGGTGGGTACGGGCGCTCGGCGCCGACGACCCGGGTGGGATCAGGGGGTCTCCCGATGGTCCCACCGCGCCGGCGCGGCAGACTCGCGCCATGACCACCTCCTTCGAGCACCCGACACTGACCCTTCCGGTGACCGACGCGGAGCGCGCGGCAGCAGGGCAGCGGTTGCGGCTGGCGTACGACAGCGGCCGGCTCGACGCGAACGACTACGACCGCCGAGCCGGGATCGCCGCGCTCGCCACCACGCGACGCGAGCTGAACAGCGCCTTCCTGGGGCTGGTGGACGTGTCGCGCCCTCCCTACCGCATCCCCACGTCGCAGGGGAGTGCAGCAGGCGTGGTCGCCCACGTGTCGTCCCTGGTGTTCTTCCTGCTCGGCCCCCTGTTCGTGTTCGCCGTCACCAGCCCTGGCAGCCGCGGCCGTCGTGAGGCGGCGAAGGCGTTCAACCTGTCCTTCCTCACCCTTCTGGGGCTCGTCGCGACCGTGCTGGTCGGGGCCGGGGTGGGCCATGTGGGCCCTCTGCTGCTGGCCACCGGCGCGTACTGGTTCTTCTCGACGGTCGTGAGCATCATCCAGGCGGGGCAGGGGCTGGACTGGAACCACCCCCTCAAGCGGTGGCTCCCGTGGGAGATCCTCAAGGAGGGCTGAGGGCGGGGCTTTCCCCCTGCGCTACACTGGGATCAGCACAACTCAACAGGGGGTGACTGGTTTCGACTAGGGACGGTAGTCCCAGGAGAAGCGGGCCGAGGATCCAAGGTCAGCTCGTTAACGATCCCTTGGGAACCAATAAGTGCCGAGAACACGCGCACTGACTTCGCTCTCGCTGCCTGATCAGTGATCGAAGGGTCAGACCGGGTGTGCCTTCCGCCCGGAGCCTGGCCTCATTCAGAAGGCTTACCAAACCGACCTCGTCCTAGGGTCGGCGCGGGACACTCATAGGACTGGGCTTGTTCACCACGTGCCGGTACGAGGGTGAGAGCCGAGCAGAACGTCATCACCGGCTGCGCCCGGAGAATGTCTGGTTCGCCGCTCAAGGACGCGGGTTCAATTCCCGCCACCTCCACCACCCCTGTGACTCGACCCCGACGCCCACGGCGTCGGGGTCGTAGCGTCTCTGGAGGTCTTCGCGCCGCGTGAGAGGATGGCGCCGTGGACGAGACGCGCCCCCCCGTCGCGGGAGATCTCCTCGTTGCGAGCGTCCTCCTTGCCGACGGGGTGTTCGACCAGACGGTCGTCCTGGTCCTCGACCATGACGAGACCGGCTCCCTCGGGGTGGTCCTGAACCGCCTCTCCCCGGTCGACCTCGAAGGCGTCCTGCCGCAGTGGGCCGAAGAGGTCAGCCAGCCACGCTCGCTGTACGCCGGTGGTCCGGTCTCCCCGAACGGCGCGATCTGCCTCGCGAGCCTCGTCGACGGAGAGACCGAGCCCCCCGGGTGGCGGCGGCTCTTCCACGAGGTCGGCCTGCTCCATCTGGACACCCCCGTCGAGATCGTCCAAGGGGCGTTCCGCGACCTTCGGATCTACGCGGGGTACGCGGGGTGGGAGCCGGGTCAGCTGGCCGCCGAGCTCCGCCGCGGAGCATGGCACGTGGTGCCCGCGCAGTACGACGACATCTTCGGCGACACGTGCGACGACCTGTGGCAGCGCGTGCTGCACCGGCAGGGAGGGACGCTGTCCTACTTCGCGACCTGGAGCAGCTCGCCAGAGCTGAACTGAGTGAACCGGCCCGGTGCCAGACTGACCGGGTGCCGAGTCAAGGGGAGCGCGAGAGCATGTGGACCGGCGGCTCGCCGGTGGAGGCGGAGGGCCTGGAGGTCGAGACGACCGCTCCGTACCACGCCGCCGATGACGACCTCGGTGACGGCCCTGTCGTCACGGAGCCAGACCCGGGGGAGGCCACTGACGGGTTCTCCGACAGCAGCGGCACGGTCCGGGTCTGGCTCGACGCCGGGCGCCGGCTCGTGCAGGTGCGCATCTCCAACAGGTGGCGCGAGCGGGCCCGCGGGACCTCGCTGACGAGGATGTTCGACGAGGCGTTCCTCGTCGCGAACGCCCTGGGTGCCGGCCTCGCTCTCCCGGCGTCCGACGCCCCCGCCACCGCCCTGGGCTCGGCACTCGGCTGGGACACCTTGCAGGAGATCCACGACCGCACCACGAACGTCCTGGAGAAGGCGGCTCGGCTCGACCACGGCCCCGAGGCGCCCGAGCCGGCGCGGTGGGAGGGCCGCGGGGCGGACGGGACGAGCCGCAACCACATGGTCCAGGTCTACCTGTCGGTGCATGGGTCCACCGAGTCCGTCTGGCTCGACGACGGCTGGCTGGCAGACGCCAAGGTCGCGGAGATCTGCGACGCGGTCCAGGAGGCGCACCAGGACGCGTACGCGTCGTTCGTGCCCCCCACGTACGTGCCGGGCGATCACGAGCGCCTGGCCGTCGAGCTCGAGGCATTGCAGCAAGAGACCCTGGCGCTTCTGCACCAGGGTTCGGGTCGGCAGGAAGGTCTTCGATGAGCACGCCCCGCGACGAGCGGCCTACCCACGAGCTCAGGGTCCAGCAGTCCGGTGTCACCGGTCACAACGCGGACACCGACGACCTGGTCGCCGACCTCGACATCTACGAGGCGCTGATCAACCCCCACGACGCCTCCGGCGCGAAGAGCAACCGCGGCGGGATGGGCGCGCCCATGATGATGGCTCCCGGGATGGGTGGAGGAGGCGGGGCCGCAGGTCCCGCTGCTGCTGCCGGTGGCAGGCTCGGTGGTGCTCCCGGAGGCGTGCCCGCCGGTACCGCTGCGGCTGGCGTCGGCCTCGCTGGTGGTCCCGGAGCCGGAGGGCTGTCTGGGGGCGGTGCCGGTCTCGCGGGCGGCGCCGGGGCCGGCGGGGGTGGTCTGGGCGGAGTGCCTGGCGCCGGTCTGCACGGGAGCGGTCTCCCAGGCGGCGCGGGTGGTCTTGGCGGCTTTCCGCTCTCCGGTACGCGTGCCGCAGGCGTCACACCACCGTCGACGGACCTCTCGGGACCGGACCTCGACGCGGACAGGTTCTCGCCGGGGGGCAGCTCGTGGAACCCCTCGTCCACGACACCTGCCACCAGCTCCTTCGCGCGGCCCACGGACACCACACCGCGGCCCCCGCTCGACGCCTGGTCCCCCGAGCGTGGCACGAGTCCGTCCACGCTGTCCGGCCGTCCGTCTGTCCCTTCGTCCTGGACGTCTCCTGACCTGACTCCGCCGAAGGACCTGGGCAGGCACACGGCGTCCCCGCTGCCCACCCCGGGTGCGCCGTCGTCGTTCGCGACGGTGCCGTCGCACCACACGCCGGACCTGGGCGCCGCGGCACCGGGTCTCGGTTCACCCTCGGCTTCCAGCCTCGGCTCGCCGTCGGCCCCCGGCCTCGGCTCACCCGGGGGACCTGGGGCCGGCGTGCTGGGTGGCATCGACGGCGTCGGCGGGTCCGGAGGGGGATCCAGGGCGCCAGGGCAGGGTGACCCCAGCCAGCAGCCGGTGGAGGTGACCCCCGAAGGGCTCCACGAGGAGGCCAAGCACTGGGCGGAGACGGCGAAGACCTTCGGGTCCGGCGTGACGGACAAGGTCGCGGCGCTCCACCCGAGCAGCAGCGACTTCGGCATGATGAAGGACGCGTTCCCGCCGTACGGCTCGCTGCTGGAGCGGCTGAAGACGCTGACTCGTGCCGGTGGCAAGGAGTTCCAGGCCATCAGCGACGCGCTGCAGGCGGCCTCAGGCAACTACCAGGACGCCGAGGACCAGAACACGGCTGATGCCAAGCGCATCCCCACCACCGGCGGTGGCAGCGGCCGACCCGCTGCCATGCAGTGAGGAGAGACCGATGGCCGAACCCCTGAAGAACCTGGACCCGGAGATCGCCGGCGCATTCAAGGCCCTCCGGCAGGCGCTGGACACGTGCGCGACCAACGACCGTAAGCAGGTCGACGCGCTGGCGAGCAAGGCCCGCACCGGCGTCAACCCCCTGTCGCCCGAGAACGCCCGGATCACCGCGCAGCTGAAGACGCTGCAGGAGCAGGGCGAGAAGATCATCTCCGCGATGAACCAGGCGTACACCACGTTGCACGACGCCTACTCCTCCTCGGTGCGGCCCCACGAGAACGTGGCCGTCACCCTGCACCAGGTCTACACCGACACCTGGCAGGCCGTGGACAAGGCCATCGACCCGATCCTGACCGACATCGAGAAGCGGACCAAGCAGACGCACTGGAAGGGTCCGGGCGCGGACGCCTACATGAAGCAGCTGCCCAACCAGCATGCCGCCGTCACCGAGCTCAAGCAGCTCGTGGGTGCGGCCGGACTCGGGGTAGAGAACCCCGCCCTGATGCAGCAGGCGGTCTTCCAGTCCATCCTGCAGCTCGTCACGGGGCGTGCCGAGGCGGTGAAGGGGTACGCGATCACGGACACCGGCGACCACTGCTACCAGCGGTGTGCCTGGGCCGAGGCCGTGCTGAAGCAGGCCAGCGCCTTCGTCAAGGACACCCTGCTGACCGGCAAGGACAACTGGCGCCCCGTCCTCGACCAGCACATCGAGAGGCTGACGTCGGTCAAGACGGAGGTCCTCGTCGGGGACAAGTGGCCCGACGCCACCTCGAAGACGTCGATGCCCACCCATCCCAAGTACGAGACCCCGGCCGACCTGCCGTCGCTGCCGGGCCGGGGCCAGCCCGCCAACGACCGTGGCGGCTCCCAGGGTGTCGACCCGGGGGGCTTGTCCGGCGGCCGCCCGCGGTCCGGCTTCGACGGGGGCGGCGGCGGAGCCGGCGGGGGTGGCGGCGGCAGCTGGTGAGGCCGGCGTCTGTACGCGGCCTGCCGGGCGAAGGCACGGTGAGCGCCCTGCTGATCCCGTACGGACGCCGAGCGGCTCTGGCGGCCGACGACGGCCGTCGTCGCGGAGTACGCCGCACACCTGATCGATGGCGTTGGCGCTGCGACTACCATCGTCGCGGGAGGTAGGACGTGGCAGAGGCAGGTTCACGGCACCGGATCCTCGTCGTCGACGACGACGCGTCGCTGGCGGAGATGTTGCAGCTGGTGCTCCGGCAGGAGGGGTTCGACACCGTCTGGTGCGCCAGCGGCGACGAGGCCCTGGAGCAGTTCCGCGCCGCGTCGCCCGACCTGGTGCTGCTCGACCTGATGCTTCCGGGCACCGACGGCGTCGAGGTGTGCCGCCGCATCCGCAGCGAGTCGGGCGTGCCCATCGTCATGCTGACCGCCAAGTCGGAGACCGGCGACGTGGTCGACGGGCTGGAGGCCGGAGCCGACGACTACGTCCCGAAGCCGTTCAAGCCGCGCGAGCTCGTGGCTCGGGTCCGCACGCGTCTGCGGCGCCTCCCCGCGGAGTCGGACTCCGACATCATCCCGGTGGGAGACCTGGTCATCGACGTCTCGGCCCACGAGGTCCGCCGCGACAAGGCCCAGATCCCGCTCACCCCCCTCGAGTTCGACCTGCTGCTGGCCCTGGCTCGGAAACCGGCCCAGGTCTTCAGCAGGGAGAAGCTTCTGGAGCAGGTGTGGGGGTACCGGCACGCCGCCGACACCCGGCTCGTCAACGTGCACATCCAGCGGCTCCGCTCCAAGATCGAGCGCGACCCGGAGCGGCCCGAGCTGGTCGTCACGGTGAGGGGCATCGGCTACAAGGCGGGCAGCAACGCTGACTAGGCGCCCGGTGCTGACGCGGTTCCTGCGGGTGCTGCGCGTGCCGAGCCGTGTCTGGTGGGGCTCGCTGCCGCTGAGGGTGGTGTCGACCACACTGGCGGGCACCGTGATCGTCCTCCTGCTGGGCGGGTGGCTGCTGATGCAGCAGGCGTCATCAGGCATCCAGAACGGCAAGCGGTCGTCCGCGCTCGCGGAGGCGTCGACGGCGGTGGAGTCGATGGAGCAGGCGCTCCGTGACGCCAGCAGCGGCCAGTCGGGCTCGGGCGACGCCCTGACCCGGGTCGCTTTCGCCGCGGTCCAACGCGGAGCCGTGGGTGGCCAGTACCACGTCGTGGTCCAGGGGCCGGTGTCGGACATCCTCACGCCCGGCCTCGACACGTCGTGCATCCCGGAGCGCCTCCGCGCGCAGGTGGCCGCCGCCGGCGAGACCGAGGGCCAGTCGCTGTTCGTGTCCCCGGCCGAGGTGCGCTACACCGACGGCCGGCCCTCGGTGCCGGGTCTCGTGGTCGGGGCCCGGGTCGGAGCCTCGAGCTCCGCGCGATACCCGGCGTACTTCGTCTTCCCGATGACGCAGGAGGCGGGCACGTTGCGCATCCTGCAGTCCGCGCTGCTGACGACGGGGCTGGTGGCCATGGCTGCGCTCGCGCTGATCGCGTACTGGGTGGCGCGGCAGGTGATGGGGCCGGTGCGCACGGCGCGGCTGTCGGCCGAACGGCTCGCCTCGGGCGAGCTCACCGAACGCATGCGCGTGCGGGGGACCGACGACCTCGCCAGCCTCGCCGTCTCCATGAACTTCATGGCCTCGGAGCTGGCTCACCGGATCCGGCAGCTGGAAGAGCTGTCGCTGGTGCAGCAACGGTTCGTGTCCGACGTCTCCCACGAGCTGCGTACGCCGCTGACGACCGTGAGGCTCGCTGCCGACCTCATCTACGACGGCCGCGACCAGCTGGCGCCGGTGGAGGAGCGCAGCGCTGAGCTGATGCGCAAGGAGCTGGACCGGTTCGAGGCGTTGCTGGCCGACCTGCTGGAGATCTCGCGCTTCGACGCCGGTGCGGCCGAGCTCACCGCGGACGAGATCGACGTGGGCCGCCTCGTGGGCACCGAGGTGGAGGCCCTGCGTCCGTTCGCCGCGACCAAGGGGTCCACCGTCGAGGTACGGAGCCCGGCGGACGCGACCGCCGAGGTGGACTCGCGCCGGCTGGGCCGGGTGCTGCGCAACCTGCTGACCAACGCCATCGAGCACGGGGAGTCGCGGCCCGTCGAGGTCGCCGTCGCGGTCAACGAGACGGCCCTGGCGATCACGGTCCGCGACCACGGCGTAGGCTTCGAGCCCGCCGATGCCCAGAACGTCTTCCACCGCTTCTGGCGAGCAGACCCGGCCCGGGCCCGGCGGGTGGGGGGCACCGGTCTGGGCCTGGCGATCTCGATGGAGGACGTCCGTCTCCACGGCGGCTACCTCGACGCCTGGGGCGAGCCCGGCGGCGGAGCGCAGTTCCGCGTCACCCTGCCACGTCGGCAAGGGGTGCCGATGAGCCGGTCACCGCTCCCGGTCGCCCCGTCACCGCGCACGGAGGGCTGGGCGCGTCCCGACCGTTCGCTGGAGGTGTCGCGATGAGGTCGTGGTGGGTGACGACCCTGCTCGCCGTGGCCACCGTGCTCGCCGGGTGCGCCACGCTGCCCGTCAGCGGCCCGGTGGTCCTGGAGCCGCGGCGGTCGATGGTGCCCGGCGCCGGGGGCGTGGCCATCGAGCCCGACCCGCCCGCCGAGGGCGCCTCCCCGGCGCTGATCGTCGAGGGCTTCCTGCACGCCATGGCGACCTACCAGCCCGGGTACGCGGCCGCGCGGCGGTACCTGACGCCGGAGGCGGCCGCGGCGTGGCGACCCGAGGCCAGCGTCACCGTCTATGCCGACGCCGCCCCCCCGACCGCCACGCCTGACGCCCCCGTCACCGTGATCGGGAGGGTCGGGCCGGACGGTGCGTACGCGGCGACCCCGGCCGAGCTGCGAACCCTGGACTTCGGCTTGGTGCAGACCAGCGCGGGCCAGTGGCGCATCTCGACCCCACCTGCCGGCATCTGGATCTCCCGCTACCTGTTCGCGACGTCCTACGTCAGGACCGACGTCTTCTACCTCGACGGGCCAGGGCGACGGCTGGTGCCGGACCCTCGGTACGTGGCGCAGGGCAACCGGACACCTGGTGCCGTGCTCTCCCTGCTGCTGAGCGGACCGTCCGCATGGCTCGCTCCGGGGGTGACCTCCCTGGTGCCTGAGCAGGCCGCACTGGCGGGCCCGGTCAGCGGGGGGCCGACGGTCCTCGTGCCGTTGACCAGCGCCCCGGCGTCGCCTGAGGGCCGGATGCTGTTCGCCGCCCAGGTGGCTGCCTCGCTGCGCCAGCTGCCCGGCATCGACGGGTTCCGGCTGGTGGTCGACGGCGTCCCGGTCTCGGTCGAGGGGCAACGGGCCGACGGCACCGTGCCGCTGTCGGTGGCCGACCAGCTCGACCCGGTGAACAGCCTGAGCACGCAGCTGTTTGCGCTGCAGAAGAACCACCTGGTGCGGGTGTCCGACGCCAGCACCGAGGCTCCCCGCGTGGTCGCCGGTGACTTCGGCACGAAGACGTGGGAGGCCAGCGCCCTCGCCGTGAGCGTGGACGGGCTGGAGGCCGCCATGGTGGTGCGGACCGCCGCGGGTCAGGACGTGGTCAGGGGGCCTGTCGACGGGGCCGGGGCTCACGTCGTGCTGAGCCACCCCGCCAGCCTGCTGCGGCCGCAGTTCTCGGCGACCGGCGACCTGTGGGTGATGACCTCGAACGGGCAGCTGACACGCGTGGAGAAGGGTCGTGCGGTGCCGGTGCCCATCCCCAGCCTCAGCGGGCGGAGCGTGGTGGCCTTCCGCATCTCTCCCGACGGCGGTCGGATGGCGGTGGTCGTGGAGACCAACGGGCAGCGAGAGCTGGTGCTGCTCCGGGCCGAGCCGAGCGGGGAGTGGTCCGGGTGGCAGAAGGTGCCGCTACGGCGGGACTCGGGTTCGGTCGACCCGGTGCAGGACGTGGGGTGGAGCTCGGGGACCAGCCTGACCGTACTGGTCGGCCGCGACCGGCCGGCGGTGGTCGAGGTGGACATCGCCGGTGTCTCCGTGCGGGAGGTCGGGCTCGCCGACACCTGGAGCGCCGTCACTCTGGCCACCAGCCCGCGCAGTGCCTCCCGCAAGGCGGTGGGGGACTCGACCGGAGTCGTCTGGCTGTACCAGGGCGGCTTCCGGTGGGTGACGCCCCAGGTCCCGGGAGCAGGAGATGCACCGGCTCTGCGCCTGCCCGCCTATCCCGGTTGATCCGGCCGTACTCCGTACGGGTCGTCCGGCGTCGTCCCTGCCTGTCCACAGGAGCAGGCGGCTCCGAGGGCGGTCCACAAGCACGGGTCCCCTGCCCCGGCCTGCCAGGGCACAGCGGCAGACTGGCGGCGTGGATCTGCGGGCCTGGCTCTCGACGGCGGGTGACCTGCTGCTCGGCGGCGCCTGCCCCGGGTGCGGCACGCCGGGGAGCGGGGTCTGCCAGGGATGCTCGGAGGCGGTCGGCGGGGGAGTCGTCGGCCCGCAGCGGCGTGACCTCGACGACTGGCCGGCGGTCTGGAGCGCGGGCACGTACGGCGGGCGGCTGCGCGAGCTGGTGACGGCCCACAAGGAGCGGGGTGCCCGCACCGCGACGGGCGTCCTCGGTGATGCCCTGGCGCGTTCCGTCGCCGGCCTGGTGCTGGCCGAGGGCGCCGGCACCGGCCGTCTGCAACTGGCGCCGGTGCCGTCCACGGCCCGCACCCTCCGCGACCGCGGGTACGACTCCGTGCTGCTCCTTGCCCGCCATGCCGCCCGCCGTCTTGCCGCGGCGGGCCTCGAGGTGGGGGTCACCCGCGCTCTCCACCACACCCGCGCGGTGGGGGACCAGTCACACCTCACGTCGCAGGAGCGGTGGCAGAACCTGCGCGGAGCTCTCGGCGCTCGGCCCGGACGGCTGCCCGTGGTGGTGGTGGACGACATCGTCACCACCGGCGCCACCATGGCCGAGGCCTGCCGCGCCGTCCGCGCCGCCGGAGGGGGGCTGCTCGGAGGAGCGACCGTCGCCGGGACCCTGCTGCGTCGATCCGCCGCCGAGCCCCGCACCCGGGGGCGGGCGGTCGCTGAAGACCCCGCGCCAGATCTGTGCGGACACTGAGAACTTCGGCACTTCGCCGGACCCCCGGCGCGCCGGCCAGAGGAGGAGTAACCTCCGTGCATGGCACCTCCTGCCGCACGATCCAGGGTCACCGGCCCAGTCGTGGGCAGGGGTGCTTCGTGCTTCTCGCGGCCGGGAGCAGCCCGGTTGCCGCACGCGGTGTGAAGGAGGACACATGGACGTTGTCGTCACATCCCGTCGGTGCCACCTGACCGACGCCTTCCGCGAGCAGGTCTCCGAACGGATGAACTCCCTCGAGAAGATCCGCGACCGGATCATCCGCAGCGAGGTCATGGTGGTCTGCTCCGAGACCCGGCAGCCTGACCAGGCCGTCCGCGTCGAGATCACCCTGGTCGGCAAGGGGCCCGTCGTGCGGGCCGAGGCCTGCGCCGACGACAAGACGGTGGCGTTCGAGCACGCGCTGGACCGCCTCAAGTCGCAGCTGCTGCGAGCCGCCGACCGGCGCAAGATGCACCGCGGGCTGCGAGGCGCGCAGTCGATCAAGCACGGTGAGCAGATCAGCCCCGAGCTGCTGCCCGTGCCGGAGGAGGAGGGGGAGGATGTCCGTCACGTCGCCGGCCTCGAGGTTCACGGCGATGGTCCGCTCGTCGTGCGCGAGAAGCACTTCAGCACCGCGCCGCTCACGCTGGCGCAGGCGCTGGACGAGATGGAGCTGGTTGGTCACGACTTCTTCCTCTACGTCGACGCCGAGTCCCGCAAGCCGAGCGTCGTCTACCGCCGCAAGGCGTACGACTACGGCGTCATCCACCTCGACGTCGACCAGACCGCACCGGCGCACTGATCCGCCTCGGCCCGGCCCGCCTCTGTGTGGGCCGGGCCGACGGCTGCCAGGGCTAGGCTGCCGCGCATGCCGACGCTCACCCTCGCCCAGGCACGCCGGGTGGCCCTCGCCGCGCAGGGTTTCGGGCGGGCCCGCGACAGGCCCGTGGGGATCCGTCAGGTGCAGGCCGAGATCGACCGTCTGGCCCAGCTGCAGATCGACACCATCAACGTCGTGGAACGGGCGCACTACCTGCCCTTGTACAGCCGGCTCGGCCCGTACGACACCGCCCTGCTCGACCGCTGCTTCTCCCAGCCGCCGCGGCGGCTCTTCGAGTACTGGGGGCACGCCGCCAGCCTGATCGACGTGCGGCTGCAGCCGGCGCTCCGGCACCGCATGGCCAAGGCCGCCGACGAGGCGTGGGGGCGCATGCAGAGGATGCAGCGCGAGCACCCCGGCCTGGTGGAACGCGTGTACGCCGACGTGGCCGCCGCCCCGCGGGGGCTCACCGCGCGGCAGATCGAGCACGACGAGGAGCGCACCCGCGACCACTGGGGGTGGAACTGGAGCGCGGTGAAGACGGCCCTGGAGTGGCTGCTGTGGGCCGGGCGGATCACGTCCGCGCGACGCAACAGCCAGTTCGAGCGCGTGTACGCGATCCCGGAGCGTGTGCTGCCCGCCGCGGTGGTCCAGGCTCCCGACCTGACGCCGGCGGAGGCCGATCTGGTGCTCGTCCGGCGCGCGGTGCGCGCTCTCGGCGTCGGGAGCGTGCGCTGCATCGCCGACTACTTCCGGATGCCGGCGGCGGCCACGCGTGACGCCCTCACCTCGATGGTGGCCACCGGCGAGGTGGAGCAGGTCGCCGTCACGGGGTGGACCGACACGGCGTACCTGGACGTGATCGCGCGCCGGCCCCGGCAGGTCGCCGGACGGGCCCTGGTGAGCCCCTTCGACTCCCTGGTCTTCGAGCGGCGGCGGCTGGAGGCCCTGTTCGGGGTGGACTACCGCATCGAGATCTACGTGCCAGAGCCGCAGCGCCGCTTCGGGTACTACGTGTACCTGTTCTGCCTGGGGGAGGCGATCGTGGCCCGCGTCGACCTGAAGGCGGACCGGCGTGCCGGCGTGCTGCGGGTGCAGGCGGCCTGGCGCGAGCCGTCCGCGGCGGTGGACGACGACCGGGTGGCGGCCGAGCTGGCGGCGGAGCTGCAGACGATGGCGTCGTGGCTGGGGCTACGGTCGGTCGACGTGACCGGCCGGGGAGACCTCGCGCCCGCGCTGCGGCGTACGCACGCCTGAGCCGCGCCGGGCCACGGCGGCAGCGGTCGCCGGGCCCACTAGGATGGTCCGGACCCCGCGACGGGCGGGGAGGAAGTGAGAATCCGGCGTGGGTCTTCTCGACAGGATGCTGCACATCGGTGAAGGTCGCGAGATCAAGCGGCTGGAGGCGATCGCCCGGCAGGTCAACTCGATCGAGGACGACTACGTCTCGATGTCCGACGACGAGCTCAAGGCGCAGACCGGCGACCTCAAGGAGCGCCACGAGAACGGGGAGTCCCTCGACTCGCTGCTGCCCGAGGCCTTCGCGACGGTGCGCGAGGCCACGCAGCGCGTGCTCGGCAAGCGCCACTTCGACGTGCAGATCATGGGCGGGGCGGCGCTGCACCAGTGCAAGATCGCCGAGATGAAGACTGGTGAGGGAAAGACCCTGGTCGGTGTACTGCCCAGCTACCTCAACGCGCTCACCGGCAAGGGCGTGCACATCGTGACCGTCAACGACTACCTGGCGCAGTTCCAGTCGGAGCAGATGGGCCGCATCCACCACTTCCTCGGCCTCGAGGTCGGCGCGATCCTGGCCCACATGGACCCCGCGGCCCGCCGGGCCGCGTACCAGGCCGACATCACCTACGGCACCAACAACGAGTTCGGCTTCGACTACCTGCGCGACAACATGGCGCTGTCGCTCGGCGACTGCGTGCAGCGCGGGCACTACTTCGCGATCGTCGACGAGGTCGACTCGATCCTGGTCGACGAGGCCCGTACGCCGCTCATCATCTCCGGCCCCTCGGAGGACATGAGCCAGTGGTACCCCGAGTTCGCCCGCCTGTCGGCCCGCCTGGTCAAGGACAAGCACTACGAGGTCGACGAGACCAAGCGCACCGTGTCGATCCTCGAGGACGGCATCGAGTTCGTCGAGGACCGGCTGGGGATCCAGAACCTGTACGAGTCGGCGAACACGCCTCTGATCTCGTACCTGAGCAACGCCATCAAGGCCAAGGAGCTGTTCAAGCGCGACAAGGACTACGTCGTCATGGACGGCGAGGTGCTGATCGTCGACGAGCACACCGGCCGCACCCTGGTCGGCCGCCGCTACAACGAGGGCCTGCACCAGGCGCTCGAGGCGAAGGAGAACGTGCAGATCAAGGAGGAGTACCAGACCCTCGCGACGATCACGCTCCAGAACTACTTCCGCATGTACGACAAGCTCGCCGGCATGACGGGAACCGCGAAGACCGAGGAGTCGGAGTTCCAGAAGATCTACGGCCTCGGCGTGGTGCCGATCCCGACGAACAAGGCGATGGTGCGCGTCGACCAGCGCGACCTGATCTACCGCACCGAGGACGCCAAGTTCGACGCCATCGTGGCCGATGTGGTGGAGCGCCACGAGGAGGGGCAGCCGATCCTCATCGGCACCGCCTCGGTCGCCAAGTCGGAGCGGTTGTCGAAGATGCTGGTCGCCGAGGGCATCCCGCACGAGGTGCTGAACGCCAAGCAGCACGCCCGTGAGGCCGCGGTCATCGCGCTGGCCGGGCGCAAGGGCGCCGTGACGGTCGCGACCAACATGGCCGGCCGCGGCACCGACATCATCCTCGGCGGCAACCCGGAGTTCCTCACCGACGCGGTGCTGCGCGAGCGCGGCCTGGACCCGGTGGAGGACTCCGAGGCGTACGAAGCGGCCTGGGGCGAGACCTTCGACGAGATCACCGAGCAGGTGGACGCCGAGAAGGAGGAGGTCGTCGAGGCCGGCGGCCTGTACGTGATCGGGTCGGAGCGTCACGAGTCGCGGCGCATCGACAACCAGCTGCGCGGTCGCTCCGGCCGTCAGGGCGACCCGGGCGAGAGCCGCTTCTACCTGTCGCTGGGCGACGACCTGATGCGCCTGTTCAAGGGCGAGATGGTCGACTGGTTCATGCGGGCGCTCAAGGTTCCCGACGACGTGCCGATCGAGGACAAGCGGATCACCAAGATGATCCAGGGCGCCCAGGAGCAGGTCGAGGCGCAGAACTTCGAGATGCGCAAGAACGTCCTCAAGTACGACGACGTGATGAACCGCCAGCGGCACGCGATCTACGCCGACCGCCGGCAGGTGCTGGAGGGCGCCGACGTCGAGGAGCAGCTGCGGCGCACGGTGACGAAGGTCGTCACCCAGTACGTGCAGGGCATGACCGAGGGGTTCGAGGAGGACTGGGACCTCGACCAGCTCTGGTCGCACATGAAGACGCTGTACCCGGTGGGTCTGGACGTCGCCGACTACAAGGGGACCTCGCTGACCCAGGAGCAGCTGGTCGAGGACTTCGTCGCCGACGCCCAGAACGCGTACGACGACCGCGAGGAGGCGCTGACGCCCGAGGTGATGCGCGAGCTGGAGCGGCGCGTGCTGCTGACCGTGCTCGACCGCAAGTGGCGTGAGCACCTGTACGAGATGGACTACCTCCGCGAGGGCATCGGCCTGCGCGCGATGGCGCAGCGGGACCCGCTGGTCGAGTACCAGCGTGAGGGGGGCGACATGTTCAACGCCATGATGGAGTCATTCATGGAGGAGGTCGTCGGCTACCTCTACAACCTCGAGGTCGAGGCCGTGCCGCAGGCCGCCCCCGTCCTGGGTGCCGACGGCGCCGGGCTGGACGTGGTGGGTGCGGTCAAGCGCTACCGGGACGCCGAGCTCGAGGCCGAGGCCGCCGCGGCCCGACGACAGCTGAAGATCGGTTCCCAGGGCCTCACCGACGCAGAGCCCGCCGCCGCCAAGAGCAAGAAGCCGCGCCGGAAGGGTGCCGTTGGGGCGGCGGCGAGCCCTGCGGAGGCCACCACCACCGCCGAGGCGCCGACCTCGGCCGGGACGACCGGGCCGAAGGCCGCCGCGGGGGAGCGGACGCCGGTCGTGGCTGAGAGCTCGACGGACGACGCCGAGACCGAGGCCCCGGAGGCCACGCCGGCGACCGCCGAGCCGAGGTCGAAGGCGCCGGCCAAGGCACCGGCGCGGCCGGCCGCTGCGGAGAAGGACGGCCCCGCTCCCGCGATCACCCCGGCGGGGCAGCGCAAGAGCGCCGGCCGCCCGGGCACCGCCGGGCGTCGGAACAAGAAGCGCCGCTGACCAGCGGTTCTCAGCTCGACTGATGGGCCGGCCCCCGGGTGTCACCGGGGTCGGCCCTCGGTACGTCTGGAGCGCGCCCCGGGCGAACCGGCCCTGGCGGGGTGGGCCCCGGCTGCTCCGAGGCCCCGGCGCGGGAGGCCCCTGCCCGTGCCGCACGAGCAGCAGCCTCAGCCCGGCAGCACGATCAGGTCGCTGACGTACCACCTCCCCGACTCGCGCTGCAGGCGCATGGCGGCCGCTCCCGAGCGCTGGCCCCGGGAGAGCCGGAGGGAGACCTCGGCCGCCTCCGGGTGAGGCATCTGCACCCGCACCGAGGCGAGCACGACCGGGGGCTGGTGACGGTCGGCCCGGGCCCGGTCGATGATCACGGTGAGTGCGTCCTCCTCGAACCACCGGGCCAGCTGCTGCGGCGGGCGCAGGCCACGCAGCGCCTCGACCAGCGTGCGGCTCAGCAGCACGGCGGCGCCCCTGACCGCGGGTGGGACAGGGCCGCACTCCTCGACGACCGGGTCGTCCTCCAGGATCGGGAGAGCGGGCTGCCCGGCGGGGTGCGGGTCCGGCGGGCCGCCGGTCACCTCGTCCCAGCTGTGGGCGGGGACACCGTACGGGATCACCAGCCGGCGCACCGTGAGCCGCGGCGGGTCCTGGGCCGGGCACGTGTCGAGGATCGCGGTCTGCTGGGGCACGGAGAACGGGGGCATGGCCACAGCGTCCACCACCGGTCTGACACCCAGACGGCCAGGAGCCGTCCCCGCAGCAGATCTGTGGACAACTTCCGGCCCGACCGGGGGGTAGCGGGCTGGGGTCAGGGCGAGAAGAGCAGCACCAGGCCGCCGACGGTGTACAGCACCATCACGGCCAGCATCGGCACCTGCGCCCGGACTGCGCGCTCGGGCCGCAGCAGGGCGACCGCCCGGTCGTGGGCCGCGACCACGCCCACGACGTGGCCGCCGAGGATGAACAGCAGCTGGAGCAGGGCGGTCACGGTCGGGTAGGTGAGGAACGTGGCGACCACACCGCGCTCGGCGGTGCCCAGCACGTCCCAGCCCCGCCCGAGCGGGTCGCTGAGCTGGATCACCGTCCGCTGGCCCTCGATGACCAGCAGGGTCAGGTAATGCCCGAGGGCGTACCCGACGACGATCGGCACCAGGCCCACGGCCATGGCGTCGGCCAGCCGGGGCAGTGACAGGGGAGCGCGCAGGTGGGGCCGCATCGCCGCGCACGCCGCCACGTACGTGCCGGCCACGACGAGGAGGGACCCGAGCAGCCCCGCCGTGCCCCACAGCTCGCGGGGGGCCGTGGAGGCCTGCACGGCCCGTACCCACACCGTCGTGGAGCCGAAGCTGTCGAACGCGGTGCCCGCGAGCAGGGCGCAGGCCAGGGCCGCCGACCAGCGGGGCAGGTCCTCGTGGAGCAGCCCGCGCAGCGGGTTCGCCAGGCGGAGCCCCTCGGGGGCGCGCTGCAGGGGCGAGAGGCGGGAGACCAGGCGTGCGTACGCGTCGAAGGGATCGGCCGAACCGACCCACGCCCGCCGCACCAGCGACCCGCCGACCACGACGACCAACCACGCGACGACCCAGCCGCGCAGCACGCCTAGGCTGGTGCGTCCCGGCTCCACCAGCTCCAGCCACGAGAACGCGACGATCCCCAGCGCCGCCGGCCAGACGCCCGCCCCAGGTTCCGGGTCGAGGGGCGAGCGCAGCACCGTACGCACCGGGTGGAGCGCGGACCAGACGGGGCCGGCCAGCAGGGAGACCGGGACCAGCCCCACCCAGGTGACGACGAACACCCAGCCGAAGACGGGGTTGATGATGCGGTCTGGGCCCGCGACCAGAGCCAGGGCGAGCCACCCCGCGACGAGCAGCACCAGCACCCGGGCGGTCCAGGCGACCACCGGGTGGCGCACCAGGGCGGTCAGCCGTGGCAGCGGGCGGCCGCGCAGGCCGGCGTACCGGGGCTCACGCCAGGCCTTCGCCAGCAGCCAGAAGGTGACGACGAGGACGATCGCCGACCCCAGCAGGACCAGCCCGAACGGCAGCGGCAGGTCCCGGCGGCTACCGATGCCGTGGAGAGGGAGGAGCAGCGCCTCAGCGGACATCGAGGGTGCAGATGAGCAGCGCCGGGTGGTGCGCCTCCACCTCGTACCGGCCGGTCTTGTCGGCCGTGAAGGTCGCTGTCGCCGTCTGCCCCGCCTTCACCGGCAGCGAGACGTCGTAGCCGTGGACGTGGATCTCGTCGTCGCGGTCGGAGGTGACGGTCACCGTCACGGTGGCGCCCAGCTTCGCCTCGCACCGGCCGCCCGAGGGGTTGGCGCCACCGGCGGCCAGCGTCACGGGGATGCTCACCGGCGCCGCCTTGGCCGGGCTCCCGCACCCGGTCAGCGTCCACGCCAGCACCGCGATCATCACCAGGACTCGTCTCATGCCTGCCATCCTGCCAGGCTCCCCGGAGGCCTCGGGGGCCCGGGGCTGAGTAGGGTTGGACCGCCCTGACCAAGGAGGAGCGATGGCCGACCCGTTGACCCAGACCGAGATCGCGACCCTGTCGCGCGGCGTGCAGGGGTCGCCGTGGCACCTGGTGTCCGTGGACGTCTTCGACCGGCCCGCCCCGGACGCTCGCCTGGGGGTCGACGAGGTGGCCGACCGGGTGCTCGACCGCCTCCCGTACGCGCCCCGCTTCCGCCAGCGCGTCCGCGAGACGGTCGCGGGTCTGGACTGGGTCGACGACGTGGACTTCGACGTGCGGCGCCACGTCCGGGCGTTCTCGCTCCCGGCGCCGGGCACGCTCTCGCAGGTCACCGACCTGGTCGCCGACGGTCTCACGCATCCCTTCGACACCGCGCACCCGCAGTGGGACCTGCTGGTGGTCGACGGCCTCGTCGGCGGTCAGGTGGCGATCGTGAGCCGGGCGCACCCGGCGTACGTGGACGGGATCTCCCACGTGCACCTGCTGCACGAGCTCTACGACGAGGACCGCCAGCCGGAACGGCCGGAGCCCGCGCCGTGGACCCCGTCGCCGGAGCCAGACGCCCAGGACGAGATCGTCTCCGGCGTGATGTCCGGCCTGCAGGACCCGGTCGGCATGCTCGGCCGGCTCGGTGCGCGCGTCGCCCGTGGCGTCGGCCAGGGTGTCGACTTCCTCCAGCAGCAGCGCCTCCCCGGCGTGCTCCGCCAGGAGCCGGTGGCGCCGACCACCCGGTACGCCGGGGGCGCCCTGGTGCAGCTCGCCGCCATCGACCGCGTACGCGACGCGGCCGGCTGCACCACGCACGACGTGATCTGCGGTCTCGTCACCGCGGGCCTGCGGCAGTGGCAGACGCAGCTCGGGTCGGAGCCCTCCGACGTGGTCGCCCTGGTGCCGCTGGCGGTGGAGCAGCGCGGGGACGCCGTGACGGCGGTCGGCTGCCAGGTGGCGCCGCAGTTCGTCACCCTGCCGGTGAGGACGACCTCCCCGCAGAGCCGGATCGACCAGATCGCGTCGCTGACCCGCTCCCGCATCGACTCCGGCTACACGGTCGGTGCCGATCAGCTGACGCGGCTGATCGGCTTCGCCCCGGCCACGCTGCACGCGCTGGGAGCCCGCACGGTGACCGCCGGGCGCGCGCACGACGTGTACGTGGGGAACGCGCCGGGCCCGCGGCGGCCGCGCTATCTCGGTGCCTGGGAGCTGCACTCCTCGTACCCGCTGCTGGGTCTGGCCGACTCGCAGGACGTCACGGTCTCGGTCACCTCGTACAACGGCCGGGTGTGCTTCGGGGTGGCCGCCCCGGCGCCGGTGACGGCGCTGGTCGACGGGATCACCGCCGAGCTGCGCCGCCTCGACGGCGGGCGTCGCTGATGGTCGCGCTCGCGCCGGTGTCGGCCGACACCCTCGCCGCGCTGGTGGCCGGCCAGGGCGTGGCGGGGCCGGTGCTGGCGTACGCGGCGACGCCTCTGCTGCTGGAGACGTTCGGGCTCAGCGCCGCCGACGACGAGGAGGCCGAGCGCACCGCGCTGCAGCTGGCCGGTCTCGCCGCCCTCATCGACACCGGCCGGCGGCTGGTCGTGGTGTCGCCCGAGCCGTACGCGGCCGACCCGGAGGGGTCGCTGGGTGAGTGCACGGTGCCCGCGCTCAGCGGGCTGACGGCGGTGTTCGCCGACGGCGACGACGCCGCCGAGGCCGTGGCCGCCGCCCGCGCCGCGGCTGCGGGGATGACCGTCGATGCCGCCTGGGAGCTGCCCGAGGTGCAGCGGCTGCTCGCCGAGCACGAGCTGCTGTGGTTCGGCCCCGAGGAGGCCGGCACCCTGCTCGGGGGTTGACGGAGGCTGGCCACCCGGCTCCGGGTGGGCAAGACTGGGGCGCATGCCACGCAGCATCTGGAAGGGCGCGATCTCCTTCGGCCTCGTCACGATCCCGGTCAAGGTGTACGGAGCGACGGAGGAGAAGGACCTCAGCTTCCGGCAGATCCACGCCGAGGACGGCGGCCGCATCAAGTACAAGCGGGTGTGCGAGAAGTGCGGCGAGGAGGTCGAGTTCGCCGACATCGCCAAGGGGTACGAGGCCGGGGACGGCCGCATGGCGATCCTGGAGAAGGCGGACTTCGAGGCGCTGCCGCTGACGACCACGAAATCGGTCGAGGTGGTGCAGTTCGTGGACGCCACCACGATCGACCCGATCATGTTCGACAAGCCGTACTACCTGGAGGCCGACGGCCCGGGCCAGAAGCCGTATGTGCTGCTGCGCGACGCGCTCGCCCAGGCCGGCAAGGCCGCGGTGGTGAAGGTGGCGCTGCGCTCCCGGGAGGCGATCGCGCTGGTGCGGGTCGTCGACGAGGTGCTGGTGCTGCAGACCATGCTGTGGCCCGACGAGGTGCGAGACGCGACGTTCGCCGCCCCGCCGTCGGACGTGAAGGTCTCCGACGCCGAGGTGGGCATGGCCACGATGTTCATCGACCAGATGACCGGCGAGTTCAAGCCCGAGGACTTCACCGACTCCTACCGGGAGGCGTTGGAGGCGGTCGTGCAGTCGAAGCTCACGGGCGCGCCGATGCCCGAGGAGTCCACCGAGGCGCCCCAGGAGGCCGAGGTCGTCGACCTGGTGGCCGCGCTGCGCGCCAGCGTCGAGGCGGCCAAGAAGCGCCGTGCGGAGGAGCAGGGCGAGGCCCCGGCCAAGAAGAAGAAGGCGGGCTAGGAGCCGCGGCCGCGGGGGGGGGGGGACTCAGCCGCGGAGCCAGTCCACCCGGGCGTACATCCGTCTCAGCGCCGCCCGCTGCAGGCCCGCGCCCGGTCGGCCCCACCAGGCGGCGTCCTGCAGCGCGGCGCGTGCGGCGATGTACCCGCAGCCGCCGTGCACACCGCCGCCTGGGTGGATGGCCGCGCTCGCCAGGTAGACCCCCGGGACCACGGTCCGCGGCCCGCCGAGGGAGGTGACCGGGCGCCAGATGGTCTGCTGGAACAGCTGCTGGGTGCCGCCGCCGACGGCCCCCTGACCCAGGTTCTGGTTGCTCCGCTCCAGCTCGGTGGGGCTCTGCACCCATCGCTCCAGCACCAGGTCGCGCCAGCCCGGCGCGTAGGCGTCGGCCATGTCCTCGTACGCCGTCGTCACGTGCGTCACGGCGTCGGCGTCGGTGCGACCGCGGGGCAGGTGCGTGTACGCCCACAGGGCCTCGGTGCCCGCCGACGAGCGGGTGGCGTCGATGGTGGTCATCTGGCCGACCAGGGCGAACGGCTCGCTCGGCAGGTGCCCGGCCTCGAGGCCGGCCGACCACTCGACGAGCCCCGGCGTGGTGCGGCCCAGGTGCACGACCGCGGCCCCGTGCGCCGCCGGGTCCCGCCAGGGCATCGGAGCCGCCAGCCGGTAGTTGAGCTTCACCGTGGGCAGGTCCCACTCGAACGTCTCGGCGAGCCGGCGTTGCAGGCCGGCGGGAACGCTGCCGGCGGGCAGCAGCCGCTCGTACAGGTCGGGGGCGCTGACGTCGGCCAGCACCGCTCGCCGGGCCCGGTAGGTGTCACCGCCCTCCGTGCGCACCGTCGCCCCCGGCGATCGCGGCTCCACGGCGGTCACCTGGGTCCCGGTGCGCACCTCGACCCCGGTCGCCTCCGCCCGCGCCCGCAGGGCCTGCGCGAGCGCGCGGGACCCGCCGACGGGGGAGGGGAACCCGACGTCCTGGGCGAGCATGGTCATCAGCCACCCGAACATGCCGCTCACCGGTGCCGTCGGCGGCACGTCCGAGTGCATGGCGTTGCCGGCGATGAGGTCTCGCCCGGCATCCCCCTCGAACAGCTCGACGCCCATCCGGGTCACCGGGAGGAGCAGGAACCGGGCCAGGTCGCCGAGGGTGGCCAGCCCCGCGGCCCGCACCAGGGCGACACCGGGGCGCACGGGCGGCCAACGCGTCAGCAGCGCGGCGAGCAGCGGCTCGCGGATCCGCCGGTAGTGCTCGACCAGCGCCAGCCAGGTGTCCCCGTCGGCGGGGTGGTCCGCACCGAGGCGCCGCGCGGTCTCCTCGGGCGAGGAGGCGAGCACGGCGGCCGGTCGCTCCGGGGCTCCGAGGTGCACCAGCGGACGCTCGGCATGGGCCCAGCGGAGACCGAACCGGTCGAGGTCGAGGCCCTGGAGCACCGGTGACGCGGCGGCGAGCGGGTGGCAGGCGCTGAACTCGTCCATGACGAAGCCGTCGATCTCCCGCGAGGCGATGGCACCCCCCACCACGTCGCGGCTCTCGAGCAGCACCACCTCCCAGCCGGCGTCGGCGAGCGTGGCGGCGGCGACCAGCCCGTGGTGCCCGGCGCCGACGACGACCGCGTCGACGTCGGTCATCCCTCGGGCTCCGTACGCCGCTCCGCCATCAGCGCCAGGCGGTGGAGGGTCTCGGCGTTGCGCACCCCCAGGGCGGCGCGGCGCGCCGGGCCCGGCACCAGCAGGCCGGGGCCGGAGACGAAGTCCTCGCTCATGGCGATGAGCGTGCCGCTGCCCTGGGGTGTGAGCCGGATCTCGACCCGTGCCTGCCCGAGCGGCCGCAGCCTGGCCTGCATCACGAGCAGCCGGTCCTCCTCGCTCTCGAGCACCTGCGTGTCGTCGTCGATGACGACGGGCCAGCCGCCGACCGAGTGGTGGATGCGAGACCCCTGCTGCGGCCACGACGGCTCCACGGCGCGTACGCGGGAGGCGCCCACCACCCAGGAGCCGAACAGCCAGCCGTCGGCGAGGATGCTCCAGACCTCGCCGGGAGAGGCGGTGGTGCGGCGTCGTACGGTCTTCACGTCAGGCCTCCTTCGGCGCTCCGGGCGGAGCCACGGTCCCACCCTAGGAACCACTCGCACGCGGCTCGCCGGGTCGCATGCCTTGGGAGGTGCGCGGTCAGTGACCCGCGAGCCAGTCGTCGCCGACCCGCTGCTGCACGGCGATGCCCTCCAGCACGGCGGGCGAGGCGGACTGCTCCAGCTTCTTGCCCACGAACGGGATGTTCACCTTGAGGTCGGCGTCGTACGCGATCGTGGTGCCCTTGCCCCCGGGCCGCAGCGCCGCCGTGCCGGTCATCTCGACCGGGAGGCCGGGCACGCGCAGGTTGAGCTCCCCGTGACGGGAGCCGTCGGCACCGGCTGGCCCCCAGGTCGTCTCCTCGACGATGGTGATGGTGTCGCCGGTGAACTTGGCCGCGGCCGAGGGCGCCCGCAAGGTGCGAGAGAGCGTCGTGCGGTCACCGTCGACCTGGACGCTGTGCTCGATCGCGTCGGAGGCGGCGCAGACCCGCTCCAGGAAGTCCCGGTCGGTCAGCATGGCCGCGACGGCGGCCGGAGGAGCGGCGAAGTCGAGCTGCGAGGTCAGGTGCATGCCCTCATTCTTACCGACGCCGAGCCCCCGGTGACCCGCCACACCGTGAGACACGAGCCGGTAGGGTCCGTGGCGCGGCGGTGACAGCCGTCGAGGGAGCGTCGAAGGAGACACTGTGCCCACTCGGGATGGTTCTGACGTGCTGCGCCGGATCGTCGAGAAGGTCGCTCAGGGGGTTGAGGGACCCCGAGACGGAGGCATCGACGCCTCGCCTGCGAGGATCGCCGAGTTCATCGCCCACTACCTGGGTCACGTCCCGACCGTCGATCTGGAGCACGTCGACCCGGCCGGCCTGCGCGGCGTGCTGGCGTCCCACTACCGGCTGGCGCAGCAGCGGCAACCTGGTGAGGACCTGGTGGTCGTGCAGCCCCCCGGCGGCGGGGCCTGGGACCTCGACGGGTCCACGCTGCTGCAGGTGGTCACCGACGACCGCCCGTTCCTCGTCGACTCCGTGACCATGGAGATCACGCGGCAGGGCTGGTCGATCCGCCAGGTGTACCACCCGCAGTTCCAGGTGATCCGGGAGGGCGGCGCCCTGGTCGACATGGTCCACCGGGCGGATCGGAACCCGGCAGCGCTGCCCGAGTCCTGGATGACCTTCGGCGTGTACCCGCCGCTGGGCGAGAAGGCCGGCGACCATGCCGCCGCGCTGGAGCGGGGGGTGCGCGAGGTGCTCGCGCTGGTGGGCGCCGCGACCGGCGACTGGCGGGCCATGCGGGGGCGCATGAGGGAGGCCATCGACATGGTCGAGGCGGGAGCGCCCGGCGAGGAGCGCACGGAGGCGTCCGAGCTGCTCACGTGGCTGCTGGCCGACAACTTCACGTTCCTGGGTTACCGGGCGTACGACCTGACCGGCGGCCGTCTGGTGCCGCAGCCGGGCACCGGGCTCGGCGTGCTGCGCGGCGACGAGGAGGCCCCCGACGCGTTCCAGGCGCTGCCGCCCGCGCAGGGCCCGGCGCCGCTGGTCGCGTTCACGAAGGACTCCGCACGGTCGCGGGTGCACCGCCCGTCGCTGCTGGACTACGTCGGCGTCCGGGTCTTCGACGAGCGCGGGGCCGTGGTCGGTGAGCGGCGCTTCGTCGGGGTGATGGCGTCTCAGGCCTACAACGACGCAGTCACCCGCATCCCTGCCCTGGCCGCGAAGACCCGCGCGATCATCGAGCAGTCCGGGTACGACCCCCGCAGCCACGGTGCCAAGGCGATGCTCGCCGCCGCGAACTCGTACCCGCGTGACGAGCTGTTCCAGGCCTCGGCCGACGACCTGTTCCCGGTCATCGAGGCGATCGCGGCCGTGGGGGAGCGGCGGCAGGTGCGCCTGTTCGTGCACCGCGACCCGTGGGGCCGGTTCGCGAGCTGCCTGGTCTTCCTACCGCGCGACCGCTACACGACCGAGGTGCGCGAACGGCTGCAGCGCGAGCTGCTGGACGCGTTCGGAGGGGACGGCGTCGACTTCCAGGCGCAGATCGGCGAGTCGGTGCTGGCCCGGCTGTACTTCGTGGTGCGGCTCCCCGCCGGGGAGCGCCCCGACGTCGACCTGAGAGCATTGGAGCAGCGCCTCGCCGACGCCACCCGGTCCTGGCAGGACCGCTTCACCGACCTGGTGTCCGCCTGGCCGAGCGAGGCACGTGGCGTGGAGCTCCCGGACTCGTACATGGCGGCGTTCTCGCCCGAGCGCGCGGTCGCCGATCTGGAGGTGTTCAACGACCTCGGCGAGGACGGCATGGCCGTGGACCTGGTCGACGCGGAGGACGAGGAGGCGTCCGACCTGCGGCTGCGGATGCACCGCCGCTCCCGCGCCACGCTCCCAGACGTGCTGCCCCACCTCGATGCCCTCGGGGTCCGGGTCATCGACGAGTGGCAGCACGAGCTGACGCTGCGCGGGGAGCCGGTCTGGTTGTACGAGTTCGGGCTGCAGTCCGACCGGCCGGCCGCCGAATGGTCGGAGGACGACCGCGCACGCTTCGTGGCGGCCTTCGAGGCGTCGCAGAGCGGGCGGCTGCAGGTGGCCTCCATCAACGCGCTGGTCACCCGTGCCGGTCTCGACTGGAACGAGGTGTCGTGGCTGCGGGCGCTGACCCGTTACCTGCGGCAGGCCGGGCTGACCTACTCGATGGAGTACGTCGCCGCCGCCCTGGTCGCGAACGGTTCGCTGGCGGGCCGGCTGGTGCGCGCCTTCCGTCTCGCGCACGACCCCGCGGGCGAGGGCGACCCGGTCGCCAAGAAGGCGGCGGCCGAGGCCGAGCTGGCCGAGGTGGAGGCGGCGCTGGACCAGGTGAGCAGCCTCGACCACGACCGCATCCTGCGGGCTCTGGTGGCGTTGCAGCGGGCGATCGTCCGCACCAACGCGTTCGCCGACCGGGGGCCGGACGGGGCGCTGGCGTTCAAGCTGCTCCCGCGCGAGCTGGCGCTGCTGCCGCAGCCGCGGCCGATGTTCGAGATCTGGGTGTGCTCGCCACGCGTCGAGGGCGTGCACCTGCGGTTCGGCACGGTGGCCCGGGGCGGCCTGCGCTGGTCGGACCGCAGCGAGGACTTCCGCACCGAGGTGCTGGGCCTGGTCAAGGCGCAGATGGTCAAGAACACCGTCATCGTGCCCGTGGGGGCCAAGGGTGGTTTCGTTCCCCAGCGGCTGCCCGACCCGGCCGTGGACCGCGCCGCGTGGGCCGAAGAGGGCAAGGCGTCCTACCAGGTCTTCATCACCGCTCTGCTCTCGCTCACCGACAACCTCGTCGAGGGCAGCGTCGTGCCGCCGGCCGGAGTGGTGCGGCACGACGCCGACGACCCGTACCTGGTGGTGGCCGCCGACAAGGGCACCGCGACCTTCTCCGACGTGGCCAACGCCATCTCGCTGGAGCGGGGCTTCTGGCTGGGTGACGCGTTCGCCTCCGGCGGGTCGAAGGGCTACGACCACAAGGCGATGGGCATCACCGCCCGCGGCGCCTGGGAGTCGGTGAAGCGGCACTTCTTCGAGATGGGCGTCGACTGCCAGTCGCAGGACTTCACCTGCGTCGGCATCGGCGACATGTCGGGCGACGTGTTCGGCAACGGGATGTTGCTGTCACGCCACACCCGGCTGGTGGCGGCGTTCGACCACCGGCACGTGTTCATCGACCCGACGCCCGACGCGGAGTCGAGCTACGCCGAGCGGGAGCGGCTGTTCGCGCTGCCGCGCTCGTCGTGGGCCGACTACGACACGTCGCTGCTCTCGGCGGGCGGTGGGGTGTACGCCAGGGATGCGAAGTCCGTCCCAGTGACGCCGGAGGCGCGAGAGGCCCTGGGGATCGACGAGGGCGTCACCGCACTGTCACCGGCGGAGTACATCCACGCCATCCTGCAGGCCCCGGTAGACCTGCTCTGGAACGGCGGCATCGGCACGTACGTCAAGGCCACCCACGAGACCCACGCCGACGTGGGCGACCGGGCCAACGACGCGATCCGGGTGGACGCCCCGCAGGTGCGGGCCCGGTGCGCCGGCGAGGGCGGCAACCTGGGCTGGACGCAGGCGGCGCGCATCGAGTACGCGCACGTCGGCGGCCGCATCAACACCGACTTCATCGACAACTCCGCAGGCGTCGACACCTCCGACCACGAGGTGAACATCAAGATCCTGCTGGCCGACCTGGTGGCCGCCGGCCGGATCACCGAGGCCGAGCGCGACGAGCTGCTGCCGCAGATGACCGACGAGGTCGCCGGCCTGGTGCTGGCCCACAACGTCGACCAGAACATGGCGCTGGCGATGGCCGGCCGGGGGGCGGCGGCGTTCGCCGCCATCCACGAGGACTGGATGCGTGTGCTGGAGGCCGACGGCTACCTGGACCGCACCATCGAGGTGATGCCGTCGAGCGACCAGATGGTGTCTCGGATCGCCGCGGGGGAGGGGCTGGTCGGGCCGGAGCTGGCCACGCTCATGGCCTGGACCAAGATCCGGCTGGCCGACATCGTGCTGGCCAGCGAGCTGCCCGACGACCCGTACCTGGCTGACCGGCTGGTGCAGTACTTCCCGGCCGCGCTGCGCGAGCGCTTCCGCGACGCGATGCCGGCGCACCGGCTGAGCCGGGAGATCATCACCACGGTGGCGGTGAACCGGTTCGTGAACAGCCAGGGCATCACCGCGTTCCACCGGCTGTCGTCGGACACGGGGGCGTCGGCTCCGGACGTGATCCGGGCCCAGCTCGCCTCCCGGGCCATCTACCGGGTGGGTCCGCTGGAGGTGCAGCTGTCCCGGCTGCCGCTGGACGCGGAGCGGCTGCTCTCCTTGCGGCTCGGCCTGCGCCGCATCGTCGACCGGGGCGCCCGGTGGGTGCTGCAGACGCAGCCGCGGCCGATCGACGTGCAGGCGGTGGTGGACCGGTTCGCCGGACCGACCCAGCGGGTCATCGCCGGGCTCGAGGGCGCCCTCGCCCCGGTCGGGCTGGAGTACTTCCACGGGATCCTCTCCGAGCTGCGCGAGGCCGAGGTGCCCGACGAGATCGCGCGGACGATCGCCGGTGCCGCGTACGCGCCGTACGTGCCGACCATCGCGACCATCGCCGAGACCCGCGGGCGCGACGAGCTGGAGGTGGCGGCGGACTTCTTCGCCCTGCGGGAGAGGCTGCAGCTGTGGCGGCTGTTCGAGCTGGCCGACAGCCTGAGCCGCACCGACCGCTGGTCGCTGATGGCCCAGGCCGCCGTCACCGACGAGCTGTCCGACGTGCAGGCCAGGCTGGCCGAGGAGGTGGTCGCCGGCGTCGAGCCGGGCACGGCGCCTCAGGACGCGGTGGACGCGTTCGCCACCGCGAGGCCCGACCTGACCCGGGTGGCTCCGCTGCTGCAGGAGCTGGAGACAGGGCCGGCGGACCTGGGACGGCTGTCGGTGGCCGTGCGCATGCTGCGGTCGCTCCTCCAGTCATGAGCGTCCCCAGCCTGGCCGCCGCGCGGCCGCCGGTCATCGACCTGCACACGCACTCGACGGTGAGCGACGGCACCGACTCGCCGGCCGAGCTGGTCGCGGCAGCCGCGGCGGCCGGGCTCGACGTGATGGGCCTCACCGACCACGACACCTTCGACGGGCTCGCGGAGGCCGAGGAGGCCGGCCGTCGGCTCGGTGTCGAGGTCCTGGCCGGTGCGGAGATCTCGACGACGCTCGACGGGGTCACGGTGCACCTGCTGGCGTACGGCTGCGACACGACCGACGAGCCGTTGCTGACCGAGCTGGCCCGGCTGCGGGGGAGCAGGCACGAGCGGCTGGCGCGGTCCCTGGAGAGACTGGCGGCGCTCGGGATGCCGCTCACGGCCGACGAGGTGATGGCGCAGGTCGGCCGGTCGCCGTCGCTGGGCCGGCCCCACCTCGCCGACGCGCTGGTGGCGAAGGGGTACGTCGCCGACCGCACCGAGGCCTTCGAGCGCTTCCTCCACGACGGGGGGCCTGCCTACGTGGAGCGCTACTCGACCCCACTGCCGGACGCGCTCCGGCTGGTACGGGGGGCCCGCGGCGTCGCGGTCATCGCCCACCCGTGGGGTCGTGGGTCACGCCGGGTGCTCACCGAGGACGTGATCGCGTCACTGGTCGCGGACGGACTGGACGGCCTGGAGGCGGCGCACACCGACCACGACGCCGAGGCGGAGGAGCGGCTGGCCAGGCTGGCCGCGGGGCTGGGCCTCCTGGCGACGGGGTCGAGCGACCACCACGGCACCGGCAAACGAGACAACGCGCTGGGCGTCCGCACCACCAGCCCCGAGGTGTACGGTGCGCTGGTCGACCTGATCCGTGCGCGCGGTGGTCGACTCCCGGTGTGACGGGATCGTGGAGCCCCGTGCCGCGTCATCGCGGCTGTCGCCCCAACGATCGCTAGGCCGGGAGCCCCCGTGATAACGTCTCGACCATGCAGCACAGGGGGTGGTGGCCGTCACACTGACGGCCGTCCCTGAGCTTCCACACATCCAGCGACCGTCCCCGGGGCCGGTCGCTGACGCATGTCTGCACAGGTCGCCGGGGGAGAGGACCCACCATGACCATCGACACCCACGAGAGCACCGGCAGCGCCGGCGACGACCTCGCGCAGAGCACCTCCGACGCCTCCCTGGCCCGCACCGTGCAGCGCAGCCACCAGATCAAGGAGCAGATCGCCCAGGACCCGTCGCGGTTCCGGGTACTCACCGGGGACCGGCCCACCGGCAACCTGCACATCGGCCACTACCTCGGCTCGCTGGCGAACCGGGTGCAGATCCAGGACGCCGGCGTCGAGACGTACATCCTGGTCGCCGACTACCAGGTGATCACCGACCGCGACGGGGTCGGGCCGATCCGGGAGCGGGTCTACTCGCTGGTCGCCGACTACCTGGCCATCGGCATCGACCCCACCCGCTCGACGATCTTCACCCACTCCGCGGTGCCGGCCCTCAACCAGCTCATGCTGCCCTTCCTGTCCCTGGTCACCGACTCCGAGCTGCGCCGCAACCCGACCGTGAAGGCCGAGCTCGACCTCACCGGCGACCGTCCGATGTCGGGGCTGCTGCTCACCTACCCCGTGCACCAGGCGGCCGACATCCTGTTCTGCAAGGCCAACCTGGTGCCGGTCGGCAAGGACCAGCTGCCGCACCTGGAGCAGGCCCGGGTGATCGCCCGCCGCTTCGACGAACGGTACGGCCGCGTCGACGCCGACCGTCCCGTCTTCCCGGCCGCCGAGGCGCTGCTCGCCGATCGCGCCGTCAGCATCCTGGGCATGGACGGCACCAAGATGAGCAAGTCGAAGGGCAACGTGATCGAGCTCGGGATGTCGGCCGACGACACCGCGAAGATCATCAAGAAGGCCGTCACCGACGCCGACCGGCACATCACGTACGACCCGGCGAACCGCCCTGAGGTGTCGAACCTGCTCACCATCGCCGCGCTCTTCCTGGACCGCGACCCGGCCGGCATCGCCGCCGAGCTGGGCGACGCCGGCGGTGGCGGCCTCAAGAAGCTGGTCACCGAGGCGGTCAACGAGAGCCTCGCCCCGATCCGCGCCCGGCGGGCGGAGCTGATGACCGACCCGGGTCATCTGCAGGCGGTGCTGGCCGAGGGCAACGCCCGCGCCAACGCGGTCGCCGACGCGACCCTCGCCGAGGTGCGTCAGGCCATGCAGATGGTCTACTGAGCGCGGCCTAGCCGGCGCGGCCCTCCGCGTCCTCGAAGCCGCGCAGCAGCGCCTCGACCGTGGCGTCGACGTTCTCCAGCATCGGCACGTGGGTGGCCTCGGGGATCGTGATCGGCTCGACGCCCAGGCGACGGGCCATCTCGTTCTGGGTGCGCTGGTTCCAGGTGCCGTCGTCCGCCCCGAACATCACGTAGCAGGGCAGCCCGGTCGCGGCGACCTCGTCGATGCGGTCCTCGGCGCCGAGCAGGTCGTCGATGTTGCGCAGGGCGGCGGCGTGGTCGCCGACCACGAACCGGTCGCGCAGGAACGAGGCCATCGCCGGGTGCATGTCGACGTTCTCGTACGCGGTCTTGGCGTCCCACGCCTCCGAGAGCGACTTGCCCTCCAGCTCTGTGCGGAACATGGTGACCCGGTCGATCGTGACCGGCACCAGGTCGGGCTCGGCCGTGAGGCCGGCCGGGCCCGAGCACACGAGGGTGAGGGAGGCGAAGGTGCTGGCCGACGAGATCACGGCCCGCTGCGCCGAGAGGCCGCCGAACGAGTGGGCCACCAGGTGCACGTGACCGCCCAGGTGCTGCGCGAGCGCCACCACGTCATCGGCCAGCACGTCCAGGTCGAACGGGCCAGGGGAGACCGACTGGTGGTTGCCGCGCAGGTCCATGGCGTACCCCGCCCAGCCCGCCGCCTCGAGCTCGGGCAGGACGAAGAGGAAGTCCTCCTTCGCGCCGGTGAACCCGTGCACGAACAAGACGGTGCCGCGGGGGTCCTCCGGCACGGCGGTGAGCAGGGCGAGTTCCGTGCCGTCGGGGCGGCTGAACGTCGTCGTGGCGAGGCTGCCGAAGAGGTCGAACACGCGCGCCAGGGTACCCCGAGCCGGACCAGGGGGCCGGTCTCAGGCCCGGTTCCCCAGCACCGCGAGCAGGGCCTGCCCGTACGCGGTCTCCACGTCGGTCTCGCGGGCCCGCTCCAGGCGGTCGCCCAGCGCGTACGTGATGATCCAGCCCGCACCCTCGTGCTCCAGCGCGAGCATGGCGGGCCCGAGCGCCTCTCGCAGCTGGTCCTCGCGGGGCAGCCACAGCACCTGGTCGGCGGGCACCGAGTCCAGGGCCCACTCCGTGGTGCCGTTGAACTTCACGACGCCCTCGCCGTGATGCTGGGAGATCTCGATGGTCATCTCGGCCACGTGGAACACGTCGCCGTCCATCTCCTTGCCGGGGATCACGAACCTGTCGCCTGAGGAGGGTTGCCAGCCGAGCCCCGCGTCGCGGAGCCGCTGCGCCATCTCGATCGTGATCATCGGCCCATCATCGCGCTCCGCGCGGGCGCGTGTGCAGGTGCCGTCCGCATGAGGGCCTAAGGTGCAGCACATGAACTTCGAGAAAGTCGTGTTCGGCTTCTTCGTGGTGCTCGCCGCCACCCTCAACTTCGGGTTCTGGACGGGGCAGATCGACGTGGCCCACCACCACAACGCGGTGGAGCTGTACGCGGCGGTGGTCGTCAACCTCATCGCCACCATCTTGAAGTTCGGCGACCGTACGCAGATCGGGGCGATCCACCTCGCCACCAGCCTCTGCGCCAACGTGCAGCTGATCGCCGCCGCGTCCTTCCTGATCTGGGCCACCCAGCAGCCTGGTGAGCTCACCCCGGGTTACGTCAGCGTCGTGGTCTCGCTCTCGGGCGGAGCGCTGTTCGCCAACGTCGTGTCCGTGATCCTGCTGATCATGGAGACCGCCTCCTTCCGGCGCCGCTGATGCCCAACCCGCTCCTGGGGGCGAGGGAGCGCAGGCCGCTGCGCAAGCACAGCGACCTGCGCCGGCGACGGGTGCCCGTGCCGAAGATCGCGCGCATCGACGCGCTGTTCCTGATCCTGCGGCGGATGCGGGCGCCGCTGCTGATCCTGGTCGGCGTCTACGTCATCTCCATCCTGGGTTTCACGCTCGCGCCGGGCCGTGACCCCGACGGCAACGTGTACTACATGTCGGTGTTCGACGCCTTCTACTTCCTCTCCTACACGGCCACGACGATCGGCTTCGGCGAGCTGCCGTATTCCTTCACCCCGCCGCAGCGGCTGTGGGCGACCGTGTCGATCTACCTGTCGGTGCTGGCCTGGGCGTACACCTTCGGCACGCTGTTCCAGCTGATGCGCGACTCGGCGTTCCAGACGGCGATGGCCCGGCAGCGCTTCGCGGGCCGGATCCGCGCCTTCCGGGAGGACTTCGTCATCATCGCCGGGTACGGCCACACCGGCCGCATGATCGCGCACGCGCTCGACGGCCGGGGCGTACGGCTGGTGGTGCTCGACAACCGGCAGGAGCGCATCGACACCCTGGAGAGCGACCAGCTCGTCGGTGACGTGCCAGGGCTGGTGGGGGACGCCAGCAACGTGTCGCTGCTGGGGCTCGCGGGCCTGGGGCACCCCCGGTGCAAGGCCGTGCTCGCCATGACCGACGACGACGAGCAGAACCTCGGGGTGGTGACGGCGGCACGCCTGCTGCAGCCCAGCATCCGGGTGATCGCCCGCTGCCAGAGCCGGGCGGCAGCGAACCGAATGGCCCTGTTCGAGCCGGAGGCGGTGCTCAACCCGTACGACCGCTACGGGGCCTACCTCACGCTGGCCCTGCACCGCCCGGTCGTGTACCAGCTGGTGAAGTGGCTGCTCAACGACCCGGGCGAGCCGATGCCGCCGTGCCCGGAGGGCCTGACCGACGGCACCTGGGTGGTCATGGGCGACGGCGAGTTCGGGCGCGAGATCGCGCGCGACCTGCGGCGCGACGGCCTGGAGGTGCGGGTCGTGGAGCCCGACGACGACGTCGACGTGCAGGGCATCGTTGGCTTCGTGGCCGGCACCGACTCCGACTCGAAGAACCTCGCGGCGGCAGCCCATGTACGGCTGGCGGACCCGCACGTCTTCCTCTCCGTGCGTCAGCACGACCACAACAACCGGGCACTGCTCACGGCGTTCGACCCGGACTCGGCCTTCTTCCCCAGCGAGATCATCGTCGACGAGTGCCTGGCGCGGATGGCGAGCCCCGGCTACTGGGGGTTCATCGACCACCTGATGCACGCCGAGGAGCTCGACGCCAAAGACCTGCTGGAGCGCCTCGTGCGGCGCGTCGGGAAGCCCAGCCCCGACCACCTCAAGCTCACGGTCGGGGAGCGGGACACGCCCGCCGTGGTGCGCTGGATGGAGAACCGTACGCTGACGGTGGGCGAGCTCCTCCGTGACCCGGCGAACCGCGACCGCGACCTGCGCGCCGCGGTGGTCGAGATGCTCCGCGGCAGCGAGCGCACCATCCTCCCGCCCGACGACCTCCCGCTCCAGCCCGGCGACAAGCTTGTGCTGATCGGCACCACGGGCGCGCTGAACGACCTCGGGGAGGCCCTGTACGACGACTCGACGCTGCAGTACCTCGTCACGGGGCGCGACGTGCCGACCTCGCTGGTGTGGCGGCTGGCGACCGGGCGGGTGCTCATCGGCGACCGGCGCGACGAGGGCGGCGACCTCTAGGCGGGAGCCTGACGGACGGGCCGCGGTGCCAGGGGGACACCGCGTCTCGTCGATGCCTTGCCGGGCCAACCTGCCGCGGCCGACCCCGCGTCAGGGACTACTCCGTGGCACCCGATCGGCGCAGGACCTCCGAGAGCCGCTCGGCTGCGGCCATCACGGCGGCGGCATGCAGGCGGCCCGGCTGCCTGGTGAGGCGCTCGATGGGGCCAGAGACGGAGACGGCGGCGATGACCCGGCCCGAGGGGGACCGCACGGGTGCCGACACCGACGCCACGCCCGGCTCGCGCTCGGCCACCGACTGGCACCAGCCCCGGCGGCGTACGGCCGCGAGGGCCACCGCGGAGAAGTTGGCGCCCTGCAACCCGCGCTGGATGCGGTCGGGCTCCTCCCAGGCGAGCAGCACCTGTGCGGCCGAGCCGGCGCTCATGGTGAGGTGCGAGCCGACGGGCACCGTGTCGCGGAGACCGGAGGGGCGTTCGGCGGCGGCGGAGCAGATGCGGATGTCACCCTGCCGGCGGAACAGCTGGGCCGACTCCCCGGTGATGTCGCGCAGGCGTGCCAAGATCGGGCCGGCGGTGGCCAGCAGCCGGTCCTCGCCGGCGGCGGAGGCGAGCTCGCTGAGCCGGGGGCCGAGCACGAACCTGCCGTGCAGGTCGCGGCTCACGAGACGGTGGTGCTCCAGCGCCACGGCGAGGCGGTGCGCCGTCGGGCGGGCGAGGCCGGTGGCGGTGACCAGCCCGGCCAGGGTGGTCGGACCGGTCTCCAGGGCGCTCAGCACGAGCGCCGCCTTGTCGAGTACGCCGACCCCACTCCCAGTGTCCATACTGTGATACTAGCGTCTCACTTGTTGGCTGGTCTAGCACATACTGAGCGTGCAGGACGTTGTCGGCGACGGCAGCTCGAGGCCCCAGACGATGAGGGAGACATGGGCAGGACTCTGGCGCAGAAGGTGTGGGATGACCATGTGGTGAAGGCCGGGGACGGCACGCCCGACCTGCTCTACATCGACCTCCACCTGGTGCACGAGGTGACCTCGCCCCAGGCCTTCGACGGGCTCCGGCTCGCCGGGCGCGGGGTCCGGCGCCCCGACCTCACGCTGTGCACCGAGGACCACAACACCCCGACGCTCAACATCACGGCCCCGATCGCCGACCCCGTGTCGCGCCTCCAGGTCGACACCCTGCGCGCCAACGCGAAGGAGTTCGGGCTGCGCATCCACTCCCTGGGCGACAAGGACCAGGGCGTGGTGCACATCATCGGCCCGCAGCTCGGCATCACCCAGCCCGGCATGACCATCGTCTGCGGCGACTCCCACACCGCCACCCACGGCGCCTTCGGCGCCCTCGCGTTCGGCATCGGCACCTCCGAGGTGGAGCACGTGCTGGCCACGCAGACCCTGCCCCAGGCCAGGCCCAAGACCATGGCGGTCACCATCACCGGTGAGCTGCCCGAGGGCGTCACCGCCAAGGACGTGGTGCTGGCTCTGATCGCCAAGGTCGGCACCGGCGGCGGCGCCGGCTACGTGGTGGAGTACCGGGGCGACACCATCGAGAACCTCTCGATGGAGGGCCGCATGACCATCTGCAACATGTCGATCGAGTGGGGAGCCCGCGCCGGGCTGGTCGCCCCCGACGAGACCACCTTCGCCTACCTCAAGGACCGCCCCCACGCCCCCCAGGGCGAGGAGTGGGACGCCGCGGTGGCGTACTGGCGGACGCTGTTCAGCGATCCCGACGCGACCTTCGACGCCGAGGTGACCATCGACGCCACGACGCTGACGCCGTTCGTCACCTGGGGCACGAACCCGGGCCAGGGCGTGGGGCTGGGCGATGCCGTCCCGTCGCCGGAGGACTTCGACGACCCGGTGCTGCGCACGGCCGCCGAGCGCGCCCTGGACTACATGGGCCTGGAGGCCGGCACGCCGATGCGCGACATCAAGGTCGACACCGTCTTCCTCGGTTCCTGCACCAACGGCCGGATCGAGGACCTGCGGCTCGCCGCCAGCGTCCTGGAGGGGCGTCAGGTCGCCGACGGCATCCGCATGCTGGTGGTGCCGGGGTCCGCCCGCGTCCGCCTGCAGGCCATGGCGGAGGGCCTGGACAAGGTCTTCACCGAGGCCGGTGCCGAGTGGCGCGAGGCGGGCTGCTCGATGTGCCTGGGCATGAACCCCGACACACTGGCGCCGGGGGAGCGCTCGGCCAGCACCTCCAACCGCAACTTCGAGGGCCGTCAGGGCAAGGGCGGGCGCACGCACCTGGTGTCTCCCGCCGTCGCCGCGGCGACCGCCGTGCGCGGCACCCTCAGCGCCCCGGCCGATCTCTGAGAGCAGGAGCACAGACATGGACCCGTTCACCACCCACTCCGGCATCCCGGTCCCGCTGCGGCGCAGCAACGTCGACACCGACCAGATCATCCCCGCCGTCTACCTCAAGCGGGTGACGCGCTCCGGCTTCGAGGACGGCCTGTTCGCCGGCTGGCGCAGCGATCCCGGGTTCGTGCTCAACACCGAACCGTACAACCGCGGGACCGTGCTGGTCGCGGGCCCGGACTTCGGGACCGGCTCCTCGCGCGAGCACGCCGTCTGGGCGCTGCAGAACTACGGCTTCACGGTCGTCGTCGGCTCGCGCTTCGGTGACATCTTCCGCAGCAACTCCGGCAAGGCGGGCCTCCTGATCGCCACCGTGCCGCAGGAGGTCGTCGAAGAGCTGTGGGCCTTCGCCGAGAACGATCCGGGCCGCGAGGTGACGGTCTCGCTGGAGGAGCGCACCATCACGGCGGGTGAGAAGAGCTACCCGTTCCAGATCGACGACTACACCCGTCACCGTCTGCTCAACGGCCTGGACGACATCGGCATCACGCTGCAGGACGAGGCGGCCATCACGGCGTACGAGTCCCGCCGGCCCGCGTACAAGCCGGCGACGCTCCCGGAGCGTACGGCCGGCTGACCGGAGGTGCGCCCTCGGCGGGCCGCCGAAGGCTTCTCGCGATCTTCCTGCGACCCGACCCGCTCCCCCATAGAGTCGCGCCTGGAGCAGGTCGCCTCCCGCGGTCTGCCTGACGGCTGGGGGCACCAGTGAACAAGGGAGAGCTGGTCGACGCGATCGCGCGTCGCCATTACGAGGGCAACCGCGCCCAGGCCGAGGTGGCCCTGCGCGCCGTCGTCGACACGATCACCGCCGAGACCGCCCGGGTGGGCCGCGTGGCCATCTCGGGGTTCGGCATCTTCGAGAAGATGCACCGCGAGGCGCGCACGGTGCGCAACCCCAAGACAGGCGCCCACAAGGACGTGGAGGCGAAGGACTACGTGCGGTTCCGGCCCGGGACCCGCCTGGAGGGCATGGTCTCGGGCAGCATCCCGATCGTCTGACGGCTCACAGGGTCGCGCGTCGCACCAGGTCTGCCTCGCGCTCACCCCGTAGGCGCTGGCCACGACGCAGCCGTACCAGGCGGGGGTCCGTGGAGGCGGGGTCAAGACGCAGCAGCCTGCCGTCGTCGTCGACGCACGCCCAGGTCCCGTCAGGGCCGGGCTGGTCAGCGATCACCGTGACCCAGGAGGGTGAGTCGTGCACGGTGACATCCTGCCGCAGCCGGCGATCGCTACCGTAGCCCGGACGCACGAGCAGAGGACGAAGATGACGAAGCGCACCCCCGGGCTGCCGGACAGACCGCTGCCAGAGCTGGCGACGGTCAACCAGGAGCCCGCCGAGCCCACCTACCGGCGGCTCGCCTGGCTGGTCGGCAACGTGTCGCGGCTGCTCGGCCGGCGCGAGTGGCACGGCCAGGAGAAGGTTCCCCAGACCGGGGGCGTGCTGGTGGTGGCGAACCACACCTCCTACTACGACCCGCTGGCCATCGGCGAGTACCTGATCTGGTCGGGCCGTTGGCCCCGCTACCTGGGCAAGGTCGCCATCTTCCGGACACCCGGCCTGGGCTGGCTGGCGCGGGCCTGCGGCCAGATCCCCGTCGACCGCTTCACGGAGAAGGCCGTCGACGCGCTCCTGGCCGCCGAGGCAGCCCTGGACGAGGGCAAGTGCGTCGCCATGTATCCCGAGGGCACCCTCACCCACGATCCCGACGGCTGGCCGATGACCGCCAAGTCGGGAGCGGCGCGCCTGGCCCTCGAGACCGGGGTCCCCGTCGTGCCAGTGGCCTGCTGGGGTGCGCACGACTTCATGCCGCCCCACCGCAAGGGCTTCCCGTTCGTCTTCAGCCGTCGTCACCGGTTCCAGGTGGCCTGCGGCGACCCGGTCTCGCTGGACGACCTCCGCGTTCAGCCGGTCACCGCCGAGGTGCTGGCCGAGGCCTCCACCCGGATCATGGACGCCATCACTGACCTGGTCGCGGGTCTGCGGGGCGTGCCGGCTCCCAGCGAGCGCTGGGACCGCAAGGTGGCGGCCCGCACGCCCGTACGCCGAGGGCAGACGGGCACCGAGCCGGTGGCCTGAGGCCCCCGTCGTGACGCACTAGGGTGATCCCACCCTCGACTCAAGGAGCACTCTGTGGCGCGCGCCCATGTCCTGCTGGTCTTCGGCGGCGACTCCTCCGAGCACGCCGTGTCGTGCCTGACGGCAGCCGGGGTCCTCGCGGCGACGGACCGGGACCGGTTCGAGGTGACGTGCGTCGGCATCGCGCCTGGTGGGCGCTGGGTGCTGGTCGACGAGGCGACGGTCCTCGCGTACGCGGTCGGTCCTGACGGCGCCCTGCCGCAGGTGACGCCCGAGCACCCCGACGCCGTGCTGCTGCGCACCCCGGCGGGCCTGGAGGTCGCCCGGCGTGACGCTGACGGCCTCGCAGCGCCGGTGGCCGTTGACGTGGCGTTCGCGCTGCTGCACGGCCCGTTCGGGGAGGACGGCACGGTCCAGGGGCTGTTCGAGATGATGGGCGTGCGCTACGTGGGGGCGGGAGTGCTCGCGAGCGCGGTGTGCCAGGACAAGATCGCCATGAAGCAGCTGCTGCTGGCCCACGGGCTGGAGGTCGGCCCGTTCGTCGGCTTCGACGACCGGCGCTGGCGCGAGGAGCGGGACGCGGTGCTGCGCCAGGTCGACGAGCTGGCGTACCCCTTGTTCGTGAAGCCCAACCGGGGCGGCTCGTCGATCGGCATCACCCGGGTGACCGGACCGGAACAGCTGGTCGCGGCTGTCGAGCACGCGCGCGAGCACGACCCGGTGGTGATCGTGGAGCAGGGGCTGCTCGACGTGCGCGAGGTTGAGTGCGCCGTGCTGGGAGGCCGGGCCGGGGGCACCCCCAGGGCGTCACTGCCAGGCGAGGTCATCGTCCACGGCGAGGACAAGTTCTACGACTTCGAGACCAAGTACCTGCCCGGCCAGGGGGTCACCCTCGCGGCCCCGGCCGACCTCTCTCCCGAGCTGGTCGAGCGCGTGCAGGAGGTGGCCCGTGAGGCGTTCTCGGCGCTGGGCGTCGAGGGGCTGGCCCGGGTGGACACGTTCGTGCTGCCCTCGGGCGAGGTGGTGGTCAACGAGCTCAACACGATGCCGGGGTTCACCACGACCTCGATGTACCCGATCCTGTGGGGGATCTCCGGCCTCGACTACACCAGCCTCGTGACCGAGCTGCTGGACCTGGCGCTGGCAAGGCCCGTCGGTCTTCGCTGAGGCCGGCCCGGCCAGCCCCCGTGCCCGGGGGTGAGGCCGCTACGGTGAGGTCATGCAGGTCACACCGGACACGGTCGGCTCGCTCGGCGAGTTCCCCCTGATCTCACGGATCACCACGGGCCTGCCGACGGCCCCGGCCGTACGCGTCGGGCCGGGCGACGACGGGGCGGTGTTCCTGCTCAACGGGTCGGGGGTCACCAGCGTCGACGTGCTGGTCGAGCACGTGCACTTCCGTCAGGACTGGATCCCCGCCGAGCGGCTGGGCCACCGCGCGGTCGGTGTGGCTGCCGCCGACATCGAGGCGATGGGGGCCAGCCAGGCGTTCGTGCTCGTCGGGCTGTCGCTGCCCCCGGAGACGCCGACCGCCTGGGTCGAGGACCTCAACCGGGGCATCCGCGACGAGTGCGAGCTGGCCGGTGCCGTGCTCGTAGGGGGCGACATCACCCGAGGCCGAGACATCACGATCTCGATGACCGTGGTGGGGGAGCTGCGGGGCCGTGACCCGGTGCTCCGTTCCGGCGCCCGGCCGGGCGATGTGGTCGCCGTGTGCGGCCGGCTGGGCTGGGCCGCCGGCGGGCTCGCCGTGCTCAGCCGCGGGTTCCGGTCGCCGCGGGCGCTCGTCGAGGCCTACCAGGCGCCCCAGGTCCCGTACGGGGCCGGGGCCGAGGCACAGGAGGCGGGTGCGACCGCCATGTGCGACGTCAGCGACGGGCTGCTGGCCGACCTGGGTCACATCGCCCTCGCCTCCGGGGTGAGCATCGACATCGACACCGAGCGTCTCGACGTGCCCGACCCGCTGCGGGCGGTGTCCGCCGCCACCGGCAAGGACCCGCTGGGGTTCGTGCTCACCGGCGGGGAGGACCATGCGCTGGTCGCCACCTTCCCGCTCGGCCAGGTACCGGTCGAGTGGGACGTCATCGGCCAGGTGGCCGGGGGAGAGCCCGGGGTGCTCGTCGACGGGGCCGCGTACGACGGGGCGGGCGGCTGGGACCACTTCGCGCGCTGACCGGCGCGGGTCCCCGGCCGTGAGGGTGCCGTGTCCTAGGGTCGGCTCTCATGGCGACCCGTGCACCTTCCCCGCCGCGGTCCCGCAGCTCGGCTCCGTCGTCGCGGAGCGGTTCGTCGCGGCCCACGGGGACCAAGAAGACCGGCGGTACGAGCTCACGCACGCGTGCTCCTGAGCCCACGGGCCCCGGGTTCTTCGAGACCATCGGCCGGGGGGTGGCCGCCGTCTGGCGGGGTCTCGCACGCGGCCTCGGTGGTCTGGTGCGGGGTCTCGGTCACGGTGCCCGGGACCTCGACCCGGGGTTACGGCGCGACGGGTGGGGGATGCTCTGGCTCTCGCTCGCGATCGTGGTCGTGGCGGTGTTCTGGTTCAACCTGCCCGGTCCGGTCGGCACGTACGCGCGGCTGGCCCTGTCCACGGTGTTCGGCATCGCCGCGTACGCCACCCCGCTGGCTCTCGCCGCGATGGCCTGGCGCACCCTGCGCCACCCGGAGAACAACGGGCCGTGGGGCCGCCAGGTCGTCGGCTGGGGCCTGCTGCTCTCCGGCGTGCTCGGCATCGTGAGCATCGCCCGGCGGGTCCCGCGGCCCAGCGACATGGACGCGGTGCGCCGCGCCGGGGGGATCCTCGGCTACCTCTCCTCCTCGTTCGTCGCCGACCTGCTGACCGTCTGGGTGGCCGCGCCCATCCTGGTGCTGGTCGCCCTGTTCGGCCTGCTGGTGGTGATCGGCCGCCCGATCAGCGAGATCGTCGACGGCGCCCGTGACCTGGTCGGCCGCGCCCGGCACCGGGGTGACGACCACGAAGAGCTCGAGTACGGCGTCGACGAGGCGTACGACACCCCCCTCGTGAAGGACCGCGACGACCAGGACGAGAGCCCCGAGCCGGAGGAGGAGCCGGCCCCGGCTCCTGCCGCCCGGCCTCGGAAGGGCTCTCACGCGGTCTCGGCCGAGTCGTCCGAGGACGGCCCGGAGGACCGTCCCGAGAAGCCGGTCACGGCAGGCCTGCCGCCGGCGCGCCCGGAGCCTGTCGCGGAGCCCGAGCCGGCAGAGCTCCCTGCCCCGGTGTTCACCGGCGGGCCCCTCCGCTCGGAGCAGCAGATGCTGTCCGGCGACGTCGTCTACCACCTGCCCGACCCCGCCCTGCTCAAGCCGGGCAGCGTGCCCAAGACCCGCACCCAGGCCTCCGACGCCATCGTCGGCAGCCTCACCGAGGTGCTGCGCCAGTTCGACATCGACGCGCAGGTCACCGGCTACACCCGTGGCCCGACGGTGACCCGGTACGAGGTGGAGCTCGGCCAGGCCGTCAAGGTCGAGAAGGTCACCGCGCTCAGCAAGAACATCGCGTACGCGGTCGCCTCGCCCGACGTGCGGATCCTGTCGCCGATCCCCGGCAAGTCGGCCATCGGCATCGAGATCCCCAACCGGGACAAGGAGGTGGTCTCCCTCGGAGACGTGCTCCGCAGCCCCGTCGCGCGCAACGACCACCACCCGATGACCGTGGGCCTGGGCAAGGACGTCGAGGGCGGCTTCGTCGTCGCCAACATGGCCAAGATGCCCCACCTGCTGGTCGCCGGCGCCACCGGCTCGGGCAAGTCGAGCTTCGTGAACTCGCTGATCACCTCGATCCTCATGCGGTCCACGCCCGACGAGGTGCGGATGCTGCTGGTCGACCCGAAGCGGGTAGAGCTGAACGCGTACGAGGGCATCCCGCACCTGGTCACGCCCATCATCACGAACCCGAAGAAGGCGGCCGACGCGCTGCAGTGGGTGGTGCGGGAGATGGACCAGCGCTACGACGACCTGGCCGCGTTCGGGTTCCGGCACGTCGACGACTTCAACAAGGCCGTACGTGCCGGGCAGGTCGAGCCTCTGCCCGGGACGGAGCGGAAGCTCGAGCCCTACCCGTACCTGCTCGTGATCGTCGACGAGCTGGCCGACCTGATGATGGTGGCCCCGCGCGACGTCGAGGACTCGATCGTGCGCATCACGCAGCTCGCCCGGGCCGCCGGCATCCACCTGGTGCTGGCAACGCAGCGCCCCTCGACCGACGTGGTCACCGGCCTCATCAAGGCCAACGTGCCGTCACGGCTGGCGTTCGCGACCAGCTCGATGACCGACTCCCGCGTCATCCTCGACCAGCCCGGCGCCGAGAAGCTGGTCGGCCAGGGCGATGGCCTGTTCCTGCCGATGGGTGCCGGCAAGCCGGTCCGCGTCCAGGGCGCCTGGGTCACCGAGCAGGAGATCCGTCAGGTGGTGGCCCACGCCCAGGGGCAGCTGCAGCCGCAGTACCGCGAGGACGTCGCCGCTCCCGCGGAGTCGGCGGCGAAGGTGGCCGAGGACATCGGCGACGACCTGGACCTGGTGATCGAGGCCGCGCAGCTGGTGGTCAACCTCCAGCTCGGCTCGACCTCCATGCTGCAGCGCAAGCTGCGGGTGGGGTTCGCGAAGGCCGGGCGGCTCATGGACATCCTGGAGACCCGCGGCGTCGTCGGGCACTCGGAGGGCTCGAAGCCCCGCGAGGTGCTCGTGAAGCCCGCCGAGCTGGAAGAGGTGCTGGCAAACCTGGCGCTCGGATGACCTGCTGACCCCCTGACCGCTAGGTTCGTCGCCGTGAGCCAGATGAGTCAGGTGCTGAGCCGGTTGCGTGCCAACGCGGACGCCTACCTGGCGGAGGCGGCCGCCATGAGCGCGGCCGACAGGGCGGGTGCGGCCGCGGGGGTGACGCCCACCGCGGTGGTGACGGTCGACGGGTCGGGCCGGATGATCCTGGTGGAGATCGTGGGGAGCACGCAGTCTCCCGACCGGTGGGCGATGGACGTGCAGCAGGCCTACCAGGAGGCGCTGGCGCTTCGGGTGCCCACGGTGGCTCGGCCTCTGGTCCCCGGCGTCGTCACGGCTCCGCCGCCGGAGATGTCTGACGACATCGTGACCGCGCCCGTGCGGGAGCGCGGCGAGGCGCTGCTCGAGGCGGCGTCCCGGCTCGCCGGGGAGGTGCCTGACCAGACGGCCGACGCGACGGTGGAGGGCATCACCGTCACGGTGAACGGGATGGGGCTGATGGTGGGGGTGCGGATCAGCGACGCCGAGCTGCAGGGCCCGGCCGGCGACCAGGAGACGCACCTGCTGGCTGCGTACGAGGCAGCCCGGTCGGAGATGGACCGTCAGATCACCCAGTCACTGGAGGCCGGAGCATGAGCTCGTTCGAGGTGATGCCGTCGCTCCTGGCGGCGGGGGCGAGCAGCGTACGCCCCGCGGCTGGAGCTCTGTCGGGGACGCAGATCGCCGAGCCGGACCCCGCGATGTACGGACCGTTCGTGGGGAGCGCCGCCGCCGACTGCGAGCCGTCGACGACCCAGTCGTTCAACGAGCTGCTGAAGGCCCTCGGCGGCCTGGTCGGCGATGTGGCCGACCGGCTCGACACGTCGAGCCGCTGCTACCTCGATGCTGAGAAGGGCAACACCGCCCTCGCCTCGCGCATCGGAGGGCTGCTGTGAGCGTCGGCAGCGGCAGCATCACCGCCGCCTCCGCGCTCCTGGCCAACAATCCCGCCCCGGCCGCGCAGGCGAGCGTGGCCTCCATCGCCGGGGGCCTGACGGGTGCTGGCGGCTCGGCGATCATCGATGTGGTCGTCAACACGTCCGGCTATCTGGTGGCGGGGACCATCCAGCCGTTCGCCGGCTGGATCAGGCAGGCGCTAGGCACGTTCCAAGAGCTGCTGACCTCGCTCACAGGCGACTCTTCGGCGATCCTCGGGCACGCTGCACACCTGTCCGACGCGGCGAGCCGGGTGGAGGCACAGATCGCCCAGGTCGAAGGGGGCAGCCGTCAGGCCGGGGGCTGCTGGTCCGGGCAGGCTGCGTCGGCGTTCGGCATCACTGCGGACGCGACGATCGCCTGTCTCGGCTCGACCGCCGGGGTGCTCCGCTTCGCCTCTGACGGGCACCTGACGCTCATGGGTCAGCTGGCTGACTGCAAGTCCGGCGTGGTCACCGTGGTCAGTCAGCTCGGCACAGACCTCTGCGCCGCCGTCGGCCGGTTCTTGGCGCAGATGGGCCTGACCGTCGCCGGTGGAGTCGTCTACATCGCGGCCAGCACCGTGGCGGGCGGCGTCAAGGGGGCCGTGAAGGGCACGGTCAAGGGGCTGGTCCACGGTGGCCCGGTGGGCGCCGTGAAGGGGTTCTTCACCGGCGGGGCCCACGGCGCAGCAGAGTCGGCGGCGGAGTCTGCAGAGCGTGTGAAGCAAGCCCTGCAGGCGGCCTTCGCGAACTTCGTGCGCTGGGCCGCCAACCACGTCTCGACGGTGATGGACCAGGTCTACACGTTCGTGGAGGAGCGCGTACGACCCATGGTGGCTGTCATCGGTCAGATGAGCGGCGCTGGCGTACGGGCGCACCGGGCAGCCTCGCTGCTGCGCGGTCAGGGCGATCCTGGGGCCGACACCGACCGTCCCGCCGGCGGCACGTACGCGGCCGTCACGCAGGGCCGCGATGCGCAGGGCCGCGACGACGAGATCATCACCCTCAACCAGGCCGTCGGTGACCCCTCGGCTCAGCTCCCTCCCGGGTACGAGCGGGTGACGGATGCGGAGCTCACGGCCCTGGGCCTCGACCGCTCCATGCTGCTCGACAAGAACGGCTTCATCGCCGACGTGTTCCGCACCCCCGAGGGCGGCTACGTGGTGGCGTTCGGTGGCACCACGGTCGGCCCGGGAGGCGCGATGCCCGACGTGTACGAAGACGCGGTCGGCGGCACCACGGTGTCGCCGCAGACACGCCAGGTGCTGGCCATCACCGAGGCCCTGGAGCGAAGCGGTCACAGTGACCAGGTGGCCTACACGGGGCACTCTCTGGGCGGCCGTCTCGCCGGCGAGGCGGCCCTGGCGACGGGCAGCTCGGCCATCACGTACAACGCTGCAGGTGTCAGCCCCGCCACGGTCGACTACATCGCGAACCGCAACGGGGTGGACCGGGAGACCCTGCTGCAGCAGGCCAACGACGGGCAGGTCCGTCGCTACTACACCGGCGACGACCCCCTGACGGCAGCCCAGGAGCGGTTCCGAGGCACCCAGGAGCGGATGCCCGACGCCGTCGGTTCACCCATCCAGCTCTCGCCGAACGCCCCGGGAGACCCGACCGTTGATCCGTTCAAGGACATGGACCCGTACAAGGAGGGCCACTTCCTGGACCGTGTCGACGAGGCGTGGAAGGACCGCTACACGACGGATGGTCGCCCCAAGTAGGAGTGCCTAGGCTGGGGTGGTGACCACCTTCGACCACATCCGCCCCAGCGACGGTGAGCGCGTCGGCACGATCGAGATCACCGACGACGGTCTGTTCGTCCCGTACGACCTGCTGGGGCGCCGGCAGGGCGAGCCGGGGGACCTCGACGTGGCGGAGGCGGTCCTCGACGAGATCGGGCTCCGGTCACTGGCAGAGTCGTGGGTGCTGCGCACCGACGGCGAGGCCGATCTGGATGTACGGATCGTGGAGGTCCACCCCGACCACCTCGTGGTGGCCCCGTTGGCCACCGACGACAACGTGGCGCTGGCGGTCGACCTGACCCGGCGCACCCGGCTCCCGCTGCCGACCGACCGGCTCACCGAGCGCTGATCGTCAGCCCCAGCCGGCCATCCGCGCCAGAGCGGCCGCGAGGGCTCCCACGATCACGACCACGATGTACGGGGCGCGCAGCCACAGCGCCACCGCGGCGGCACCCAGGGCCGCCAGGCGGGCGTCCAGGTGGATCGCCTGGCCGGAGCCGACGGTGTTCATGACCACCAGCGACGTGAGCAGCCCGACCGTCATCGCCGTGGTCGCGCGGGCCACGACCGAGTGCCGCACCAGATTGGCCGGCACCAGGTAGCCGACGAGCTTGAGCAGGTAGCACGCGAGCGCCGCGGCCACCACCCATCCCCACAGGCTCATACGGCGACCTCCGCGCGACGCAGCAGGCCCACGGCTGCCGACGCACCGGCCGCGACCAGCAGCGGCACGCCCGGGGGCAGGAACGGGAGCAGCACGACGGTGACCACGGCCGCCACGACGGCGACGGCCCACGAGTCCCGCACCTTCAGCCGCGGCCAGAGCAGGCCCAGGAAGCCAGCGACGGCGGCGCCGTCGAGACCGTACGTGCGGGGGTCACCGATCACCGACCCCGCCAGGGACCCCACCAGGGTGAACACGTTCCAGCAGACGAACACGCCCAGCCCGGCGGTCCAGAACCCCCGCCGTTGCTCCTCGGGCGTGGGCTGGGCGACAGCGGTGGCGAAGGACTCGTCGATGGTGAGGTGGGCCTTGGCCATCCGCCACGGCAGCGGTGACGGCATCAGGGCGTTCAGCTCGGCTCCGTACACGGCGTTGCGCAGGCCGAGCAGGAACGCGGCCGACACGGCCGTGGGGCCCCCGCCCACCAGCGCGCCGATGAACGCGAACTGGGAGCCGCCGGTGAACATCAGCAGCGACAGCACCTGCGTCTGCAGCACCGAGAGGCCGGCCGTCGTGGCCAGGGCACCGAACGAGACCCCGTACACGCCGACGGCGGCGGCGATGGACAGACCCATCTTCATGGCCGGCGTGATGCTCACCGCGGCAAACTAGCCCACGGCCCCCGGCCGCGACCGGACGCCCATGAGGCTGAGATAGCGTGTCCCGCGTGACTGAGACGACCCGCGTGCACGTGGTGACCCTGGGGTGCGCCCGCAACGAGGTCGACTCCGAGGAGATGGCGGGCCGGCTGCAGGCCGGTGGCTTCGAGCTGGTCGGCGACCCGGAGAGCGCTGATGCGGTGCTGGTGAACACGTGCGGCTTCATCGATGCGGCCAAGAAGGACTCGGTGGACACCTTGCTGGCCGCCGCCGACCTCAAGGACGCGGGCCAGGCCAAGGCCGTGGTCGCGGTGGGCTGCATGGCCGAGAGGTACGGCACCGAGCTGGCCGAGGCGCTCCCGGAGGCGGACGCGGTGCTGGGCTTCGACGCGTACCCCGACATCGCCGACCGGCTGCGTCGGATCGTGGCGGGAGAGCGGCCGGGCTCGCACGTCCCTCAAGACCGCCGGCGCCTGCTTCCGGTGACCCCGCTGGCCCGGCCGAAGGCGGCCGCGGCGGTCGCCGTGCCCGGTTTCGCACAGCCCGCGGGCCCGGTGGGCCCGGCGAGCGGGCCCCGCGTGCTGCGGGCCCGTCTTGAGCGTGGCCCGTCGGCGCCGTTGAAGATCGCCTCCGGCTGCGACCGGCGGTGCGCGTTCTGCGCGATCCCGTCGTTCCGCGGCTCGTACGTCTCGCGGCCGGTCGACGAGGTCGTCGCCGAGGCGGAGTGGCTGGTGTCGCAGGGCGTGCGCGAGCTGTTCCTGGTGAGCGAGAACACCTCCTCGTACGGCAAGGACCTGGGTGACCCGCGAGCGCTGGAGCAGCTCGTCCGTGCGCTCGGTGACGTCGACGGTCTGGGCTGGGTGCGGCTGTCGTACCTGCAGCCGGCCGAGGTGAAGCCGTCGCTGCTGGCCGCCATGGCCGAGAGCCCCGTGGTGGTGGACTACTTCGACCTGCCATTCCAGCACGCCTCGGCCAGCGTGCTGCGACGGATGCGCCGTTTCGGTGACGCGGAGTCGTTCCTGCAGCTGCTGCGTCAGGTGCGGGCGCAGAGCCCGGCCGCGGGGGTGCGCAGCAACGTGATCGTCGGGTTCCCCGGCGAGACCGACGCCGACTTCCAGGTGCTGAAGGACTTCGTGGCTGCCGCCGACCTGGACGTGCTCGGCGTGTTCGCCTACTCAGACGAGGAGGGCACCGAGGGCGCGCGGCTCGGTGACAAGGTGCCTGACGAGCTGATCGAGGAGCGCCGGGCCGAGCTCACCGACCTGGCCCTGCTGCTGATGGAGGAGCGGGCGGCCGCACGCGTCGGCGAGCAGGTCGAGGTGCTCGTCGAGGAGCGAGACGACGAGGGCTGGCGCGGGCGGGCCCGGCATCAGGGGCCGGAGGTGGACGGCACGACCCTGCTGACGGGGGCGTCGGGCTCGACCGCGGTCGGCGACATCGTGCCCGCAGTGGTCTCGTCGAGCGACGGCATCGACATCGTGGCGGCCCCGGCATCACGGAGGGGCCCCGGTGCCGACGGCGTCGACTAGCGAGCCGAGCCCGCTCAACCTGCCGAACATCCTCACGGGTGTCCGGCTGCTGATGGTGCCGCTGTTCGGCTGGCTGCTGCTCTCCCACCCCGCCGACGCGGCCTGGCGCTGGGCAGCCGCCATCGTCTTCGTGCTCGCCAGCGCGACCGACGTGGCCGACGGCAAGCTGGCGCGCAAGTACGGGCTGGTGACCCGGTTCGGCAAGCTCTGGGACCCCATCGCCGACAAGGCGCTGACCGGCATGGCGTTCGTGGCTCTGTCCATCCTCGGTGAGCTGCCGTGGTGGGTGACGGTCGTGGTCTTGGTCCGCGAGTGGGGCATCACGCTGCTGCGGTTCCTGATCCTGAAGTACGGCGTGATGGCGGCCAACCGGGGCGGCAAGCTGAAGACCGTGACGCAGTCGGTCGCGCTGGTGGCCTACATCCTGCCGCTGCCCGCCCTGCTGCACTACGTCGCCGTCGGCATCATGGCCCTGGCGGTGGTGCTCACCGTCGTGACCGGTCTGGACTACTGCCGCGAGGCGTGGCGGCTCCGCAAGCGGGCGCTGGCGGATGGCACCCGAGGCTGACCTGGCGACCCGGCTCGTCGCGGCGCTGCGGCGGCGGGGTGAGACGGTCGCCACCTGCGAGTCGCTGACGGCAGGCCTGGTGGCGGCGGAGATCGCCACGGTGCCGGGCGCGTCGGCGGTCCTGCGCGGTGGCCTGGTGACGTACGCCACCGAGCTCAAGACGACCGTGGCCGGGGTCGACCCGCGGGTGATCGGCCGCTTCGGGGTGGTGTCGCGGGAGACCGCCCAGGCGATGGCCGCCGGCGCGCGCAGCGTCTGCGGGGCGGCCTGGGGGGTCGCCACCACCGGTGTCGCCGGGCCTGAGGTCGTCGACGGCCTGCCGCCGGGCACCGTCTGCGTGGCGGTCTCAGGGGCCGGAAGGGTGGTCTCCGAGCAGGTGGCCCTTGTCGGCGACCGGGCCAGCATCAGGCGCGGCAGCGTGACCGCGGTGCTGGAGATCCTGCTGGCCGAGGTCGGCCGTGGGCGAACGGTCGGGGCGCCCGCTTCGCCGGGCGGGTAGAGTCTGCGCATGCACAAGGTCCACGTCACCCCCCTCCTGCGCGAGGTGCTGGGCGATTCGCTGCGCGAGCTGCGGACGGAGCAGGGCCGAACGCTGCGTGAGGTCTCTGCCGGCGCCCGGGTGAGCCTGGGCTACCTCTCCGAGGTGGAGCGCGGGCAGAAGGAGGCGTCGTCGGAGCTGCTGGCCGCCATCTGCGGCGCGCTCGACGTGCCGCTGTCCGTCGTGGTCGACGACGCCGCGCGCCGGATGGCGGCGTACGAGTCGGTGGCCGTCCTCCCCGTCGGCACCGTCGTCGCCGCCGCCTGAGGATGCGCGAGGCCGAGCTCTGGCAACGGATGGAGAGGGCGCTGGGGCGCGCGTACGCTCACGCGTGGGCCGACCAGGTCGTCCTCACCGACCTCGGCGGACGCACGGTGCGCGAGGCGCTCGGAGCCGGCATGAACGCGAAGGCCATCTGGCGGGCCGTGTGGGCCCAGCTCGACCTCCCGCCCGTGGACCGCTGAGGCAGAGCCGTCCGCGGACGCGCCGATCGGAGAAGACGCGCCGGGGCCGGCAGGGCAAGGTGGAAGCCTGATCGGTGAAGGAGAGCCCGTGCCCACACCGTCTGGACGCCTCGTCGCTGGTGACCTGGAACTGACCCGGCTGCTACCGGTGCCCGTCGCGCAGGTATGGGCCGCGTTCACCGAGTCCGGCCGGCTGGAGCGGTGGATCGGCCGCTACTTGGGCGACCCTCGCTCGGGCTCCGTACGCTTCGTGATGACCGCCGAAGGTGAGGGCGACGACGATGGGGGGTCGGAGACCCGGATCGAGCGGTGCGACCCCCTGCGGCTGCTGCCGGTGACCCAGCGCTCCGGCCCGGTCCTGAGCGGCGTCTGGTCGCCGACCCGTGGATGCTGCGCGTGGCTGGGCTGCTCGAGGACCAGGCGCAGATCACGACTGACCTGACCTGTTCCTCGACTGCGACGCCACGACCCGGCCATCTGCTGGGGTGGATCGGCGGGGGAGCGAGGGGGCCGTGCCGGTCGTCGCGCGACACGCCGACGGCCGTGCAGCCCGTTCGAACAGGTGTTCGGTAAGTTGTTCACCGTTGGAGAACGACACCAGCTCTCATCCACAGCCGCACCCCCGCGGCGCGGGATTGTCAGTGGGCCCCTCTACTGTCACCCACAGTGGCTCGAGCGGGTCACTCACACAGACCTCGAGTCGCGCAGACTCGTCGACGGAAGGACTCAGTCATGGCGGTGGCAGACCGTTCCAAGGCCCTCGAGGCGGCCCTGGCCCAGATCGAGAAGCAGCACGGCAAGGGCTCGGTGATGCGCCTCGGCGAGGGCACCCGCCAGCCGATCGACATCATCCCCACGGGGTCCATCGCCCTCGACATCGCTCTGGGCATCGGCGGCCTCCCACGCGGCCGGGTCATCGAGATCTACGGCCCGGAGTCCAGCGGTAAGACCACGGTCGCCCTGCACGCGATCGCCAACGCGCAGGCGGCGGGTGGCATCTGCGCCTTCATCGACGCCGAGCACGCGCTCGACCCCGACTACGCGCAGAAGCTCGGTGTCGACACCGACGCGCTGCTCGTGAGCCAGCCCGACAACGGTGAGCAGGCGCTCGAGATCGCCGACATGCTGGTGCGGTCGGGTGCGCTGGCGCTGATCGTGATCGACTCCGTGGCCGCGCTGACGCCGCGGGCCGAGATCGAGGGCGAGATGGGCGACAGCCACGTCGGTCTCCAAGCGCGGCTCATGAGCCAGGCGCTCCGCAAGATGACCGGAGCCCTGAGCGGTGCCGGCACGACGGCCATCTTCATCAACCAGCTCCGCGAGAAGATCGGCGTCATGTTCGGCTCGCCCGAGACCACCACGGGCGGTCGGGCGCTGAAGTTCTACTCCTCGGTGCGCCTCGACGTGCGCCGCATCGAGACGCTGAAGGACGGCACCGACATGGTCGGCAACCGCACCCGCGTCAAGGTCGTGAAGAACAAGGTGGCCCCGCCGTTCAAGCAGGCCGAGTTCGACATCCTCTACGGCGAGGGCATCTCCCGCGAGGGCAGCCTCATCGACCTCGGTGTCGACAACGGCGTGATCCGCAAGGCCGGTGCCTGGTTCACCTACGAGGCCGACCAGCTTGGCCAGGGCAAGGAGAACGCGCGCACCTTCTTGAAGACGAACCCGGATGTGGCCGACGAGATCGAGCGCAAGATCCTGGAGAAGGTGGGCATCGGCAAGGGCGCCCCGGTCGACGCCGAGCCCGTCGAGCGCATCGACCCCATCACCGGCGAGGTCGAGTTCTGAGCCACGGCCGCGACGTCGGCGCGGTGCGAGGTGCTTCTCGTGGGCGACGCCGTGCCGGTGGGGCCGCGCGGGCGGAGGTGAGTCGTCGTGACGTCGTCTGAGATCGAAGACCTGAGGCGCCGGATGAACGAGATCACGGCCACCTCCGTCCCGGCCGTGACGCTGGGCCCGGGCGTGGGCGGTGAGTCAGGAGCGACGCCCCCGCCGTCCGAGGCCCGCCCGCGTCGGGGGGGCCGCAGGAGCGTCGGCGGTGAGGTTGCCGGCGAACTGGCGCTGGAGGCTGCTGACGTGGCCGAGGCTCGCACCCGCCGTCGCGAGAAGGGCCGCGGCCGTGCCGTCACCGGCGGCCGGCGCCAGCCCGCTCCGGTCGATCCGACCGACGACCAGGTCGACGAGGAGCTCTCGCCGGAGGAGGCGGAGGCGAAGAGGCGTCGTGAGACCTCGCGTGCTCACGAGATCGCGCTGCGGCGGCTCACGGTGCGCGGTCGGAGCCGGTGGGAGCTGGCGACAGACCTGGCCCAGCGTGATGTGGATCCTGAGGTGGCGGGCGCGGTCATCGACCTTCTCGAGGGCGTCGGTCTCGTCGACGACGCGTCCTTCGCCACCAGCTGGGTGGAGAGCCGCCGCGGGTCGCAACGGGTGTCGTCGGGTCAGATCCGGCGGCAGCTGCGGCAGAAGGGCGTCGCCGACGAGCACATCGACGCCGCTCTCGCCGAGAACGGCCCCGACGACCTCGCCACCGCTCGCGACCTGGCCCAGGCGCGGATGCGCTCCCTGCGGGGGTTGGACAGGGCTGCGCAGGAGCGTCGCCTGGCTGGATACCTAGCCCGACGGGGATACGGCGGGGGTCTGGTGAGCCAGGTGGTCCGCGAGGTGCTGGCCGACCTCTAGCCCACCGCTGCGGGTGATCAGTCACTGCCCCGACTCCGTCGACCTCGTGCCCTTGGAGTGGCCTGGGCCCGGAGTCACGGCCGTCACCCCGCGCATCGTGTCGAGTGTCCAGTCTGCACAGTGCGGGGGTGGGAAGTCGCTGGAGTGCGTAGTGCCCGGTCTGCAGAGCTGCGGGTGCCTAGTGTCCGGTCTGGGTGGCGGCGGGTCTGGGTAGTGGCCGGGCTGCGCAGGTGTCCAGTCCGGTAGCCGCCTGGCTAGTGGCGGGTTGGGCCATGCATACTGTCCGGTCTGCAGGGGTGCTGCTGGGAGCAGCGGCTGGTGCGTGCAGCGTGCGGTCTGGGCGGTGGCCGGTTCTGCGCTGGCTGGTGAGCGTCGTGGCCCGTGGGAGCAACGCGGTGGCTGCCCTCGCTGGGCGAGGGTCGTGAGGGGGCTGGTCACGGTGCCGCGGTGCTGTACCCAGAGGGGGCGCCGGGAGCGCTTTCCGGCAGTACCGCCGGTAAACTTTTCCTCATGCCAGCGCTCGCTCTCGTGGACTCGTTCGGGCGGGTGGCGACCGACCTGCGGCTGTCGGTCACGGATGTGTGCAACCTGCGGTGCACGTACTGTCTCCCGGCCACCGGCGTGCACTGGTTGCCCCGGGCCGAGATCCTCAGCGTCGACGAGCTGACGCGGCTCGCCCGCATCGGGGTGACCCGTCTGGGCATCACCAAGATCCGGCTCACCGGCGGGGAGCCGCTCACCCGGCCTGACCTGGTCGACATCGTGCGCGGCATCCGTGGCTCGCTCCCCGACGTCGAGATCGCCCTCACCACGAACGGGGTCGGGCTCGCGTCGAAGGCCGCCGAGCTGGCCGCTGCGGGCGTCGACCGGGTCAACGTCTCGCTGGACACCATCCACGCCGAGACGTTCCTGGCGATCACGCGTCGCACGGGGCTGTCGGACGTGCTGGACGGCATCCGCGCCGCTGCCACCGCCGGTCTGGGGCCAGTGAAGGTGAACGCCGTGCTCACCAGGGGTGTCAACGACCATGAGGTGGTCGACCTGGTGGACTTCTGCCTCAGCGAGGGCTCAGAGCTGCGCTTCATCGAGCAGATGCCGATCGGCGCCACCAGGAACTGGGCCGAGGAGAACCTCATCAGCGCCGCCGAGATCCGGGGCGCCATCGAGCAGCGCTACACCCTGCGGTCCCTGCCGGGCCGCGGCCCTGCCCCGGCGGAGCGGTGGGAGGTTCTGGACGGCGACGCGGTGCTCGGCACCGTGGGCATCATCGCGTCGGTGACCGAGCCCTTCTGCGGCACCTGCGACCGGACCCGGATCAGCGCCGACGGCCAGCTGCGCTCCTGCCTGTTCTCGAGCGACGAGAGCGACCTGCGCACCCCCCTTCGCTCCGGCGCCAGCGACGACGAGATCGCCGAGCAGTGGGCCCGCACCATGGCGGCCAAGCCCCGCGCCCACGGCGGTGGCGGCGGGTTCGGAGCCGGGTTCACTCAGCCCGCGCGCCCCATGAACGCCATCGGCGGGTAGCAGCGACCCACCCACGCATGGGCGGGTAGCGAGACGTTGCCTGGAGCGGCCCGGATGCCCTGGTGGCCCCCGCCAGTCCAGGAAAGCGATCTCTCCTCCCGCCACGTCGCATCCGATTCTGTTCTTCGCATCCGTCTGGCGCTGGACGCGTGCGAGGAGCAGAGACGGATGTGATGGTGCGTGATCCCGGCGGTCAGACTCGGGCGGCGCCAGTCAGGTCCCGCAGCAGGTGCGGCAGGACGGCGGTGAGCACCGCCGCCACGTCTCGGGCCCCGCCCCGGCTGGAGGGGGCGTTGACGACCACGGTGTCGCCGCCCACCACACCGGCAAGGCCCCGCGACAGCAGGGCGGCGGGGGTGGCGTCGGCGCCCCGGCGACGGATCTCCTCGCCGATGCCTGGCAGCTCCACCAGGCCCAGCTCACGGGTGAGCTCGACGACGCAGTCACCGGGCCGGACCCCCTGCCCGCCACAGGTCACCACCACGTCCGCCTGTGCCACGGCCTCGGCGAGCTCCCGACGCAGCACGCCGGGGGCGCTGGGGACCACGCGACAGCTGGTCTGGCAGCCGACCTCCCGCAACGCCTCCACGACGACCGGCCCGGCTCGGTTCTCGGTGGGATCGGTGAGCGCTGCGTCGCACACCACCAGCACGCGTGCCCGCGTCGTCCGCGGCCCGGGTCCTCGCACGGCGGGGACGTCACGAACGCGCGCGGTCACGGCCTGGTCGCGTCATGGGTGGCGACACCCGGCTCGGCTGCTGCGGCCTCGCGGTTCTGCTTGAGCAGCAGGGTGAGCAGCAGGCCGGCCACGGCGGTGGCGACGAGCGCCCAGAGCCCCTTGGCGTACGAGTGGTTGACGGCGTCGTACGTGGCCGCCATCACCAGCGGGGGGAAGTACCCGCCCAGCCCACCGGCGGCGGCGACCGTCCCCGACACCGCTCCCACCTTGTCCTTGGGGGCGATCCGCGGCACCCAACCGAAGATGGACCCCTGGCCCAGCCCGAGGCAGGCGGCCATGAGCAGGAACGTGATGCCGGTCAGCGCGCCCTCCTCGGGCTGTGTGGAAGCGACGAGGGCGGTCACCGCGACGCCGGCCAGGGCCAGCAACGAGACGATCTTCGGTCCCACGCGGTCGGCCAGCACGCCGCCGATCGGTCGGGCGATCACCGCGGCGATCACGAAGGACCCCATGCGGTTCGCGGCAGCCACCGCGTCCAGGTGCGGGTAGACGGTGGTCAGGTACTTGGGCAGGAAGGTCGAGAAGGCCACGAAGCCGCCGAACACGATGGCGTACAGGAAGCACATCTGCCAGGTCACGGCCAGCTTCAGGGCGGAGACGATCCGGGGCACGATCGGGTTCACCTGGGGCTGCCAGGCCGGGGACTCCTTCATGAGGAACCACACCAGCAGCGCCACCGCCACCAGGATCGCGGCGATGATGTAGTGGGCCGGGGCGTAGCCGGCGGCCTTCACCAGGCGAGGGGTGACGAAGGCGGCGACCGCGGTGCCGATCATTCCCATGCCGAACACGCCGTTGGCGAAGCCTCGCTTCTCGGCGGCGTACCAGGCGCTCGAGAACGGGATGCCGACGGCGAAGATGGTGCCCGCCACGCCCAGGTAGAAGCCTGAGCCGATCAGCAGCGGGTAGTTCTGGGTCTGCCCGGCGATCGACACCAGCACGACGGCGGGGGCGGCCAGCAGCAGGATCGCGGTGAACATCTTCCGGCCGCCCAGCCGGTCGGTCAGAGCGCCCACGATGATGCGACCCAGCGACCCGACCAGCACAGGGGTGGCCAGCATCATGGCGATCTGGCTCTCCGACAGCCCCATGCTCTGGGCGTAGCTCTTCTGCATCGGCGCGATCGACATCCACGCCCAGAAGCCGGTGGCCGAGGCCAGCGTCGCCAGGATCACCTGGGCGAGCTGGCCCCTCAGGTCGGGAGCTCCGGTGGGGGTGGTCTGGGTGGGGTGCGTGGCGGGGGAGCCGGGTGTGCTCATCGGTGGAACTTCCTGTCGGTGGTGCCGATGGGGGACCAGCCGCGGGTGCTGCCCGTGGAGACGGGGGTCGGTGCACCGCTGCGGCTGCGGTAGACGACGTAGGGGCGGAAGAGGTAGTGCAGGGGCGCGGTGAACGCGTGCACCAGCCGGGTGAAGGGCCAGATCGCGAACAGCAGCAGCGCCACCAGCACGTGCAGGTGGAACACCAGGGGAGCCTGGGTCATCGCCTCCACGTCGGGGCGGAAGACGAACAGGGACCGGAACCACGGCGAGACGGTCTCGCGGTAGTTGTGCTCGGCACCGGAGACCCCGTGCGTGCCGAACAGCGTGCACAGGGTGCCCAGCAGGATCGCCGCGGCCACGAACACGTACATCACCTTGTCGTTGACGGTGGTGGCGTCGAAGACGCGGGCGTTGGTGCGGCGCCGGTAGATGAGCATGACCAGGCCGATCACGGTGGCCGCCCCGGCGACGAGGCCGCCACCGTAGGCGATGACGTGGTACGCCTCCTGGCTGAGCCCGACGGCATCGGTCCACCGCTTCGGGATGACCAGACCCATGAAGTGACCGACGATCACCAGCAGGATCCCGAAGTGGAACAGCGGGGAGCCGATCTTCAGCAGCGTGCTCTCGTACAGCTGGGAGCTGCGGGTGGTCCACCCGAACTGGTCGTAGCGGTAGCGGTAGATGGTGCCGCCGATCAGGAGGGTGACGCAGGCGTACGGCAGCATCGCCCACAGGAAGGTGTTCACGATCGGGTCTCCGATTCGACGAGGTGGACCCCTGCGGCCAGCCGGGGGCCGAGGGAGGGACGTTCCGGCTCTCCGTACGCGGGCAGCCCGACGGTCTCGGTGGGCATCGCGGCGTCCACCATGGCCTGCACCTCGGCCCTGGTCTGCGGGGAGCGGCCGGGCAGCGTGGCGCACAGCGCCGCGACGATGCCGGCGTGGGGCAGCCGGTCCTTCTCCAGCTCCATCCGCAGCAGCTCCAGGCTCGGCCGGTACCGGCTGAGCAGCTCGAACCCGCGCTCCGGGTCGCCCACCGCCGCGAACTCCAGCACCAGCGGCAGGTGGTCGGGCAGCTCACCGGCCAGGTCGACCAGCAGCCCCGAGTCGCGGTAGACCTGCTTGATCCGGCCCAGCGTCTCGCCGCGCCGCCGGGTGTCGCCGTCGGTCCAGTACGTCAGGTGCAGCGCATGTCGCCTTGAGGTGTCGAACTCCGCGACATGGAAGCACTGCGACTCGACCAGGGGCTGGCCGGCCAGGTGGTCGATCACCGGCTGGAACAGCTCCGCGTACGGGGTCTCGGCGAGCGCCTCCTCGAGGATCTCCAGGCGGTCCAGCAGCAGCTGGTCGGGGTAGCTGAGCAGCAGGGACGCAGCCTGGTAGCAGACCGGCCGTGCCGCTGCGGAGACGCCGACCGGGCTGGTGCCCTGGCTGACCTCGGCCGTGCCGGTCGTGGCGCGGAGCCTGCTCCACCAGCCGGACATCAGCGGCCGCCCGTACGGTAGTCGTGGCTGGGCGACGCTGGGCCGGACCTGTCGATGCCCTGCAGGCCGTCGCCCGACGGCACCAGCGGCGGCGGCGCCTGGTCGGCGGCCGCGGCGGCCTGCCGGGCCTTGAGGGCGGAGAAGGTCTCCAGCGCGACCGGGACCGGGCCGCCGGCGGAGCTGGAGCCGAACGGCCCCTCCTCCTGCATCCCGGGGCCGCCGTCGAAGTCCAGCGAGCACGCCATCTCCTCCAGGCTGTGGGCCTGCTCGGTGTGGGCCTTCGGGATCACGTACCGCTCGTGGTACTTCGCCACGGCCAGCAGCCTGTACATCTGCTCCATGGCCTTGGGCTCCATGCCCACGGCGGCGGCCAGGTCGGCGTCGCGGGTGCCGTCGAGGGTCACGCCCCGCATGTACGCGCGCATCGCGGCCAGCCGCTGCAGCACGCCCGTGACCACCCTCGTGTCACCGGCGGTGAACAGCTCGGCCAGGTAGGAGACCGGGATCCGCAGCGCGTCGATGGCGGCGAACAGGTTGCCCGGCGCCTCGGCGTCGTGCCCCTGCTCGCGCAGCAGGTCGACCATGGGGCTGAGCGGCGGGATGTACCAGACCATCGGCATGGTGCGGTACTCCGGGTGCAGCGGCAGCGCCACCTGGAAGTGCTTGATCAGCGCGTACACGGGGGAGCGGCGGGCGGCGTCCAGCCAGTCCTCCGGGATGCCGCTGGCCCTGGCGCCCGCCAGCACGGCTGGGTCGTGCGGGTCCAGCATCACGTCGAGCTGCGCCTGGTACAGAGCCTGCTCGTCGGCCACGCTGGCCGCGGCGGTCACCGCGTCAGCGTCGTACAGGATGACGCCGATGTAGCGCAGCCGGCCCACGCAGGTCTCCGAGCACACCGTCGGGATGCCCGCCTCGATGCGCGGGTAGCAGAAGTGGCACTTCTCGGCCTTGCCGGTGCCGTGGTTGAAGTAGATCTTCTTGTACGGGCACCCGGTGACGCACTGCCGCCAGCCGCGGCACTTGTTCTGGTCGACCAGCACCACGCCGTCCTCGCTGCGCTTGTAGATCGCGCCCGAGGGGCAGCTCGCCGCGCACGACGGGTTCAGGCAGTGCTCGCAGATGCGGGGCAGGAAGAACATGAAGCTCTTCTCGTAGTCCAGCCTGATCCGCTCCTCCGACTCGCTGCGCAGCTTCTGCAGCACCGGGTCCTGCGCCTCGATCTCGTGGGTGCCGCCGAGCGAGTCGTCCCAGTTGGCCGACCAGGTGATCTGGGTGTCCTTGCCCGTGATCAGGCTCTTGGGACGGGCCACCGGGAAGTCGTCGCCCAGCGGGGCGTTGGTGAGGGTCTCGTAGTCGTACGTCCACGGCTCGTAGTAGTCCTCCAGGCCCGGCTGCACGGGCGAGGCGAACAGGGTGAGCAGCTTCTTCAGACGGCCGCCCGCCTTGAGCTTCAGACCGCCCGAGGGCGTACGCACCCAGCCGCCCTGCCAGCGTTCCTGATCCTCGTAGCGCCGGGGGTAGCCCTGCCCGGGGCGCGTCTCGACGTTGTTGAACCAGACGTACTCGACGCCGGCGCGGTTCGTCCACGCCTGCTTGCAGGTGACCGAGCAGGTGTGACACCCGATGCACTTGTCGAGGTTCATCACCATCGCGACCTGTGCCATGACTCGCATCAGTACTGGACCTCCTGGGAGCGCTTGCGGACCGTCGAGATGATGTCCCGGTTGACCCCGGTCGGGCCGATGTAGTTGAACGCGTACGCCTGGTGGGCGTAGCCGCCGATGAGATGCGTGGGCTTGAGCAGGATCCGGGTCACCGAGTTGTGGATGCCGCCGCGGCGCCCCGTGGCCTCGGACTTGGGGACGTCGATGGTGCGTTCCTGCGCGTGCTGCACGTACGCGATGCCCACCGGCAGCTTGGTGGTGACCACGGCGCGGGCCACGAACACGCCGTTGGCGTTGGTGCACTCGACCCAGTCGTTGTCCACCACGCCGATCGCCTCCGCGTCGGGGACGCTCAACCAGGCCTGCGGGCCGCCGCGCCCCAGCGACAGCATGAACAGGTTGTCCTGGTACTCGGAGTGGATCGACCACTTGTTGTGCACGGTGAGGTAGCGCAGCGCGATCGACCGCTCGCCGCGGGCGCCCACCTCCGGCTCTCCGTACAAGCGGCTCATGTCGAGCGGCGGCCGGTAGATGGGCAGCTGCTCGCCCGCGTCGATCATCCAGTCGTGGTCGAGGAAGAAGTGCATCCGCCCGCTCAGCGTGTGCCAGGGCTTCTTGCGCTCGGTGTTGATGGTGAAGGCGGCATAGCGCCGGCCGCCGGTCTCCGACCCCGACCACTCCGGGGAGGTGATCACCGGCTGCGGGGAGATCTGGGTCTGGGCGAACGTGATCAGCTTCTCCTCGCTGCCCTCGGCGAGGTCGGCGAGGCGCACCCCCGTGCGCTTCTCCAGCGTCCGGAAGCCCTGGGTGGCCAGCTCGCCGTTGGTGGTGCCGCTGAAGGTGAGGATCGCCTCGGCCATCCGCTGGTCGGTGTCGATGGCCGGGCGCCCCTCGGCGGGGCCGGAGTCGAACACCCCGTGCAGGCCGGCCAGCCGGTCCACCGCGTGCTTCACGTCGAAGGTGACGTTCTTGGTGGTGAACCCCAGCTTCTCGGCCAGCGGCCCGACGCTGGCCAGCTTGTCGGCGATGGCGGTGTAGTCGCGCTCCACCACCAGCAGGTTGGGCAGGTTCTTGCCGGGGACCGCTGGCACGTCGGTGCCGTACCAGTCGGGCACGTGCCCCCCGGGCTGCGCGAGCTCGCCGGGGGTGTCGTGCTGCATGGGCACCGCGACGATGTCCTTGCGCACGCCCAGGTGCGTCTTCGCGAGCCGGCTGATCGCCCTGGCGAGCAGCGTGAACGTCTCGAAGTCGCTCTTCGCCTCCCACGGCGGGTCGATGGCCGGGGTGAAGGCGTGCACGTACGGGTGCATGTCGGTGCTGGACAGGTCGTACTTCTCGTACCAGGTGGCGGCCGGGAAGACGATGTCGGACAGCAGCGTCGAGGAGGTCATCCGGAAGTCGCTGGTGACCAGCAGGTCGAGCTTGCCCTCGGGTGCCTGCTCGCGGAACGTGATGTCGCGCGGGCGGTGCTCGGCCCCGTGCCCGTTCTCCATCACGTTGTTGTGCGTGCCCAGCAGGTGCTTGAGGAAGTACTCCTCGCCCTTGGCCGAGCTGCCGAAGAGGTTGGAGCGCCACAGGATGAGGTTGCGCGGCCAGTTCTCCGGGGCGTCGATGTCGTGGATGGCGGGGGAGAGGCGCCCCTCCTTGAGCTCTCGGGCGACGTACGTGGCGACGTCCGGCGCCTCCCCGGCCTCGACGGCCGCCGCGGCCTCGTCGGCCAGGTCGAGCGGGTTGCGGTTGAACTGCGGGTAGAAGGGCATCCAGCCGAGCCGGGCGCTGGTGGCCAGCGCGTCGGCGGCGTGCAGCCCGTCGAGGTACCCGGTGCTCAGCGGCGAGGTGATGGCGTCGGCGCTGAAGCCGTCCGTACGCCACTGGTCGGTGTGCATGTACCAGTAGCCGGTGCCGATCATGGTGCGCGGCGGGCGGCTCCAGTCCAGGGCGTTGGCCATGTGGAACCAGCCGGTGATCGGGCGGCACTTCTCCTGCCCCACGTAGTGCGCCCACCCGCCGCCGTTGCGACCGATGCAGCCGGTGAGCATCAGCAGCGCCATGATCGACCGGTACGTGACGTCCGCGTGGTACCAGTGGCAGATGCCGGCACCGATGATGATCATGGTGCGGCCCTTGCTCTCCTCGGAGTTCTTGGCGAGCTCGCGCGCGATCCGCGTGCAGGCCTCGGCGGGCACGCTGGTGATCTCCTCCTGCCAGGCCGGGGTGTACGGGCTGGTGGCGTCGTCGTACCCCTGGGCCCACTGCCCGGGCAGCCCGTCGCGCCCGACCCCGTACTGCGCCAGCATCAGGTCGAGCACCGTGCAGTAGCGCTGCCCCTCGATGGTCACGGTCGGCACACCGCGCCGCAGCACCGAGCCCATGCCCCGGGGGTCCTCGAAGCAGGGCATCACGATCTCGGCCACGTCGTGGCCGGCGACCTCGGCCATGCTCAGCGCCGGGTCCAGCTCGCCCAGCTCGAGGTTCCAGCGGCCCTCGTCGGCGGAGTTGTGCCGGAAGCCCAGCGAGCCCTGCGGCACGGCGGGTGCGCCCGCCGCCTTGTCCCACAGCACCGTCTTGAAGGCGGCGTCAGGCTGCTCGCGCTCGGCCGGCAGGTCGGCGGCGAGGAGGAACTTCGAGGCCGCCAGGGCCCGGCCCTGGGGCCGAAGTCCGTCGGCCGAGGCGCCGTACTCGCGCTCCTCGAGCCGCACCAGCATCGTCAGGTCGGTGAACTGCTTGACGTAGTCGGTGAAGTACGGCACCTGGCGGTCGACGTAGCTCTCCTTGAGGATGACGTGCCCCATCGCCATGGCCAGCGCGGCGTCGGTGCCGGCCTGGGCGGGCAGCCACTCGTCGGCGAACTTCACGTTGTCGGCGTAGTCGGGGGCGACCGTGACCACCTTGGTGCCGCGGTAGCGCACCTCGGCCATCCAGTGCGCGTCGGGGGTGCGGGTGACCGGGACGTTCGAGCCCCACATCATCAGGTAGGTGGCGTCCCACCAGTCCCCGGACTCGGGCACGTCGGTCTGGTCGCCGAACACCTGCGGGCTGGCCACCGGCAGGTCGGCGTACCAGTCGTAGAAGCTGGTCATCGCGCCGCCCAGCAGGTGGGTGAAGCGGGTGCCGATGGCGTGGCTGACCTGGCTCATGGCGGGGATCGGGCTGAAGCTGACGATGCGGTCCGGCCCGTAGCTCTTGATGGTGTTGACGTAGCTGGCGGCGCTGATCTCCAGCGCCTCCTCCCAGCTGATCCGCACCAGGCCGCCCTTGCCGCGGCCGCTCTGGTAGCGGCGCCGCTTCTCGGGGTCGGTGCTGATCTCGTGGAAGGCGGCGACCGGGTCGCCCAGGCGCGTACGCGCCTCGCGGTACATCTCCACGAGGGAGGCGCGGCCGTACGGGTAGCGCACCCGCGTCGGCGAGTACGTGTACCAGCTGAACGCAGCGCCCCGGGGGCAGCCGCGCGGCTCGTACTCGGGGCGGTCGGGCCCGGTGGTCGGGTAGTCGGTCTGCTGCGCCTCCCAGGTGATGATGCCGTCCTTGACGTACACCTTCCACGAGCAGGACCCCGTGCAGTTCACGCCGTGGGTCGAGCGCACCACCTTGTCGTGGCTCCACCGCTGGCGGTAGAACACGTCGCCGGCCCGGCCCCCCTTGCGGAACACGGCGCGCCCGTCGTCGGTCTCCTCCCACTTGGTGAAGTAGCGCCCGAGCTTCAGCAGGGCGTTCGAGGCGGCTCCGTCGGTGCGCGCGATGTCGGTCATGGGCTCATCAAAGCAGAAGTCCACTACTTGAAGTAGTAGTTCTCGGCACTACTGTCGGTAGTAGTCTGCGGGACGAGGCTGGGGGCTTTCCAGAGCCCGTACGCGGAGGTGGGCGGCCGCCACGGAGGATGCGGCGTTCACCCTTGCCGGAGGCAGGTGGGGGAGGCACGGACCAGCCAAGTCCGGCGCTGGTGCCCGTGAGCCGGCCGCCGCTCGCGCGTGCCCCTGCCGGGGCGCCCAGATGCCCCGGTGCCGGCCGTGTCGTCGTCCTGCCCGGAGGGGCTCGGGGCACGCTTGCGAGGAGACGGGCGCGTGGCGGTCGCTCCCCGGAGAGACCCCCCGTCGGGGTGGGTCGCTGGCCGGGATCGGGCGGGGACCGCTGGGCCCGGTGCACGGCAGGGACCGAGCTGCCGCCCGGCCACCACCGCACGCCGCCGCCGCGGCGTGGACGAGCGGTCTCGGGCCCAGGGGTGGTGGAGGAAGTCAAGGCGGTGGGCGGTATACCGTGGCACGAACCGCCCGCTGAGCGCGTGGCCGGCGGCAGGGGTGCCCGGCGCCGAGAGGGACCGCACCACGTGAACGTCGTGCCGAGAGGAGAGCCATGCCGACCGGAGACGGGATCTCAGCGCTGCCGCTCGCGCTCGGCGCGATCGCGCTGGTGCTGGCCGGGGTCGTCGCCTGGCTTCTGGTGCAGCGGCGTACGGACCGGTCAGCCCTGGCGGCGGTGCGCAGCGCCCGTGACGACGGCAAGGCAGCGGTGGCTGCCGCCGAGGCCGAGATCGACGCGGAGCGCAGCAGGCTGGCGCGACAGACCGAGGAGCTCGACCGGCGTGTCGCCGAGCTGACCAGGCAGCGCGACGAGCTGGACAGGCGTCAGGGCGAGGTCGACCGTCAGCGGGAGGCGCTGGACCAGCGCCTGGTCGACGAGCGCGACGACATCCGCGCCGAGCGCGAGGCGGTGAGCAGACGAGAGGCCCTGGTCAGCGACCGCGAGACCCGGTCTCGGGAGGAGCAGGTCGCGGTCGAGGAACGGGCGTCTCGGGTGGACGCGCTCCAGGCCGACGTGGCGTCGCGGACGGCCGCCCTGGAGGAGACCGAGGCCCGGTTGCGGGACGAGACCGCACGTATCGCCGGGCTGACGCACGAGCAGGCCGTGGCCGAGGTGATGGCCGCCGCGGAGCACGACGCACGGCTCCGTGCGGCCGCCGCCGCACGCGACATCGAGCAGGCCGCCCGGGACACGGCGGACGCCCAGGCACGCAAGGTCGTCGTGGACGCGATCCAGCGCATCGCCTCGGAGCAGACGGCCGAGTCGGTCATCACCACCGTCGACATCCCGTCGGAGGAGATGAAGGGCCGCATCATCGGCCGCGAGGGCCGCAACATCCGCACCTTCGAGCAGCTCAGCGGGGTCAACGTCGTCATCGACGACACGCCCGGCAGCGTGCTGCTCTCCTGCTTCGACCCCGTACGCCGAGAGGTCGCGCGCCTCACCCTCACCGACCTCGTCGCCGACGGCCGGATCCACCCCCAGCGCATCGAGACCGTGTACGAACGGTCGCAAGCGACCATCGACGAGCGGATGAAGGTGGCCGCGCGAGACGCCCTCGCCGAGGTCGGGATCAGCGACATCCACCCCGGTCTGGTGCCCGTCCTGGGGTCGTTGCGGTACCGGACCTCCCATGGGCAGAACGTGCTCAAGCACCTCGTGGAGTCGGCCCACCTGGCCGGACTGATGGCCGCCGAGCTGGGCCTGGACGTGGCGGTGTGCAAGCGGGCCGCCTTCCTCCACGACATCGGCAAGGCGCTCACCCACGAGCAGGAGGGGTCGCACGCGATCGTGGGCGCCGACCTGGCGAGGCGCCACGGTGAGCACCCCGACATCGTCCATGCCATCGAGGCCCACCACAACGAGGTCGAGCCCACGACGGTGGAGGCCGTGCTCACCCAGGCAGCCGACGCCATCAGCGGGTCGCGCCCGGGCGCCCGGCACGAGTCGCTGGAGGCGTACGCGCACCGCATGACGCGCCTGGAGCAGATCGCCGCCGCCCACGACGGTGTCGAGAAGGTCTTCGCGATGCAGGCCGGGCACGAGGTCCGGGTCATGGTCTCGCCGAGCCTGGTGGACGACGCCGACCTGGCGGCCCTGGCCCACACCATCGCCCGGCAGGTCGAGGACGAGCTGACCTACCCCGGCCAGATCAGGGTGACGCTGGTGCGGGAGAGCCGCGCCACCGACGTGGCCCGCTGAGGGGGAGCTGCCCGGGCCACAGGGGTCTCGACGCGGGTCGTCCTCGTCCCTCGGGCAGCCCGTGCTCATCCGGCGGGACGGGGTGGCGACGCCCCGGGGCCCCGAGGTCCTGCTCAACCGACCGAGAGGCGGGGGCTCGACGCGAAGAGTCCCCCCGTGCCTCGTTACACCACCTGCTGGTTCCCGCGTGAGGTGGTGACAGGGTCAGCGGGTGTAGGAGGCGGGGTCCTCGAACTTGTCGTTGTCGGTGTACATCGGGGTGTCCGGGTCGGGGTTCGGGACGAGCTCGACCAGGGCGACGGCCCGGCCACCGGCGCGACGCTTGGCGAGCTTGCGCTCCAGGAACCGGGCCAGAGCCGTGAGGGCGTAGTTGATGACGATGAAGATCACCGCGGCCACCAGGAACGACACCACGAGGTTGCCCTTGACCGTCGACACGTTCTGCATCTGGCGGATCAGCTCGGGGTAGGCGATGAAGAAGCCCAGCGCCGTGTCCTTGAGGATCACCACGAGCTGCGACACCAGCGACGGCAGCATGGCCGTGACGGCCTGGGGGAGCAGCACCGTGCGGAGCACCTGCGGCTGGCTCAGCCCGATCGCGAGGCCGGCCTCCCGCTGGCCCCGCGGCAACCCGTGCACACCGGCCCGGATCAGCTCGGCCAGCACGCAGGAGTTGTACAGGGTGAGGCCCACGATCACGCCGGCGAGCGACTTAGTGTCGCCGGGCAGCGGGATGGTGTAGACGAAGATGTAGTAGGCGAACACCATCATCATCAGCACCGGGACGGACCGGAAGAACTCGACGAAGACCGCCGTGACATAGCTGATCACGCGGTTGTGGCTGAGCCGGCCCATGCCCAGCACGAACCCGAGGGCGGTGGCGAGCACGACGCTGATGATGGCCGCCTGCAGGGTGTTGAAGACGCCCGGGTACACGTAGTACTGCCAGGTGCCCGGGTCCAGCATCGGCGCCCACTTCTCCGCCGTGAGCTCGTTGCGCAGCCCGTACACGACGAGCCCGAGCAGCGCGAGGATGACCAGGCCACCCACGACCCCGTACACGAGGTGCCGGGCGCGTGCCTTGGGGCCCGGGTGGTCGAACAGGACTGCCTGGGCGCTCATCGCTGCACCGCCATCCGTCGGGAGAGACGCGTGAAGAGGATACCCATCGGGAGCGTGAGGATCACGAAGCCCAGAGCCATGATGAAGAAGATCGTGAAGAGCATGTCGGCGCGGTCCTCGATGGCGTAGCGCATCGCGTACGACGCCTCGGCGACGCCGATGGTGGCGACCACGGTGGTGTTCTTGGTGAGGGCGATCATCGCGTTGCCCAGGGGGGCGATCGCGCCGCGGAACGCCTGGGGGAGGATCACGTTGCTGAGCGACTGCCCGAAGTCGAGGCCGATCGCGCGCGCTGCCTCGGCCTGACCGACGGGCACGGTGTTGATGCCCGAGCGCAGTGCCTCGGCCACGAAGGTGGCGTGGTACAGCCCGAGGCCGATCACTCCCCACTGGAAGGCGTGCGTCGAGGAGCGGGCCGACAGCGGGGAGATGTGCCACTGCAGCAGGATGTAGAGGCAGTAGAAGCAGAAGAACACGATCAGTGTCAGCGGGGTGTTGCGCACCAGGTTGACGTACGCCGCGCCGGCCAGGTTGAGCACCTTGACCGGCGACACGCGCATGACCGCGACGATCGTGCCGAGCACGAGGGCGAGGAGGGCCGAGACCAGCGTGAGCTGGATCGTCAGCCAGAAGGCGTCCAGGATGTCGAAGTCCCGGATGAGCTCGAGCAACGCTCCTCCCTAGGGTCGTGGCCGGTACGCCGTGGGGGCCGGTCAGGCCCCCACGGCGTCGGGCGTCAGGCGCAGGCGTCAGCCTTGGGCGGGTTGCCCTCGGCGGGCTTGAAGCCCGAGGGGCCGACCGTCTTGTCGAGGGCCTTCTGCCAGTCGCCGCTGCTCACCATCTTGGCGAGCGCGTCGTTGACCTTGCCGCAGAGCGCGGTGTCGCCCTTCTTCAGACCCACGCCGTAGCGCTCGGTCGTGAACGGCTTGCCGATGACCTTCAGCTTGCCCTTGTACTGGTCCTGCGAGGCGTAGCCGGCGAGGATCACGTTGTCGGTGGTGACCGCGTCGACGCTGCCGGCGGCGAGGGCCGTGACGCACTTGGAGTACGTGTCCTGCTCGATCAGGTCGACCGTCTTGGCGTACTTCTCCTTCACCGTCTTCGCCGGCGTGGAGCCGGTGACCGAGCACAGCTTCTTGCCCTCGAGGTTCTCGGGGCCGTTGATGGCGGTCTCGTTCTGGCGCACCAGCAGGTCCTGGCCGGCCACGAAGTACGGCCCACCGAAGGAGATCTTCTGCTTGCGGGCGTCGGTGATCGAGTAGGTGGCGAAGATCAGCTGCACCTGGCCGCCGTCGATGAGGGTCTCCCGCTGGGCCGACGGCGACTCCTTCCAGACGATCTGGCTCTCGTTGTAGCCGAGCTCCTTGGCGACGTACTTCGCGACCTCGACGTCGAAGCCGGAGTAGGTGCTGCCGTCCTTGAGGCCCAGGCCCGGCTGGTCGAACTTGATGCCGATGGTGATGTTGCCGGTCGTGCCGCCGCCGGTGCTGCCCGAGGCGGGGGCGCCGGAGGCGGGCGGGGGAGTGCTGCCGGGAGCGCTGCACGCGGCGGTGAGGGCCATCAGGGCGCCGGCCAGGATGGCGAGAGGCTTGCGAAGGGTCATCGTTGAGTCTCCTCGGAGTTCTTGCGTGGCGGTGGTGCGTGCAGGTGGGGCCGGGCGGCCCCGCCGGATCAGTGGGTGAGGATCTTCCCCAGGAAATCCTTGGCCCGGGTGGAGGTGGGGTTCGAGAAGAACGCCTCCGGGGCGGCCTCCTCGACGATCTGGCCGTCGGCCATGAACACGACCCGGTCGGCGGCCTTGCGGGCGAAGCCCATCTCGTGGGTCACGACCACCATGGTCATGCCCTGCTTGGCCAGCGAGACCATCACGTCGAGCACCTCGTTGACCATCTCGGGGTCGAGGGCGGAGGTGGGCTCGTCGAACAGGATCGCCTTGGGCTGCATGGCCAGCGCGCGGGCGATGGCCACGCGCTGCTGCTGGCCGCCGGAGAGCTGGGCCGGGTACTTCTCGGCCTGGATGCCGACCCCGACTCGCTCCAGCAGCTCCATGCCCAGCTTCTTCGCCTCGGCCTCGGGCATCTTGCGCACCTTGACGGGGCCGAGCGTGACGTTCTCGAGGATCGTCTTGTGGGCGAACAGGTTGAAGGACTGGAACACCATGCCCACGTCGGCCCGGAGCCGGGCCAGTGCCTTGCCCTCCTCGGGCAGGGCGACGCCGTCGATGCTGATGCTCCCCGAGTCGATGGACTCCAGCCGGTTGATGGCGCGGCAGAGCGTCGACTTGCCGGAGCCGGAGGGGCCGATCACGATGACCACCTCGCCCTCACCGATCGTGAGGTTGATGTTGTTCAGCACGTGAAGCTGCCCGAAGTGCTTGTTCACGTCCTTGAGCACGATGAGGGGCCGGTGAGTTCCCTGGCCCGCGCCGGCCTGGTCGGTGGTCATGGGGCACACCATAGGGGCAGGGGGCCGGTTCGGGAACAACGGCCCCGCGGCGGCGCGCGCAACGGTTATGCAAGTGATACGAAACCCCTCCGGTCCGGCGGGGCCAGAGCCTCGCGACCGGTCCCGTACAGTGGTCGGGCCATGACCGAGACCCTCCCGCGCACCTACAAGGTCGTCACCTACGGGTGCCAGATGAACGTGCACGACTCCGAGCGCATCTCTGGTCTGCTCGAGTCCGCCGGCTACCAGCCGACCCCCGACGAGACCGCCGACCTGGTCGTGCTCAACACCTGCGCCGTGCGCGAGAACGCCGACAACCGCCTGTACGGCAACCTCGGCCACCTTCGCCCCGTGAAGGACGGCCGCCCGGGCATGCAGATCGCCGTCGGCGGCTGCATGGCGCAGAAGGACAAGGACACGATCCTGGCCCGGGCCCCCTGGGTGGACGTGGTGTTCGGCACCCACAACGTCGGCTCCCTGCCGGTGCTGCTGGAGCGGGCGCGCGTGCAGCAGGAGGCGCAGGTCGAGATCCTGGAGTCGTTGGAGACCTTCCCCTCCACGCTGCCGTCGCGCCGCGACTCCGCGTACGCGGGGTGGGTGGCGATCAGCGTCGGGTGCTCGAACACCTGCACCTTCTGCATCGTCCCGGCGCTGCGCGGCAAGCAGACCGACCGCACGCAGGGCGACATCCTTGCCGAGGTGCGTCAGCTGGTCGCCGAGGGCGTGCAGGAGATCACGCTGCTGGGGCAGAACGTGAACGCGTACGGGCTGGAGCGGCGCGAGAAGGACGCCTTCGCCGCGCTGCTGCGCGCCTGCGGCGAGGTCGAGGGGCTGCGGCGCGTGCGGTTCACCTCGCCGCACCCCAAGGACTTCACCGACTCGGTGATCGCGGCGATGGCGGAGACGCCGAACGTGATGCCGAGCCTGCACATGCCTCTGCAGTCGGGCTCCGACGACGTGCTGCGCCGGATGCGCCGCTCCTACCGCCAGGAGCGCTACCTGGGCATCCTCGACCGGGTGCGGCAGGCGATGCCGCACGCCGCGGTCACCACCGACATCATCGTAGGCTTCCCGGGCGAGACCGAGGAGGACTTCGAGCAGACCATGCACGTGGTGCGGGAGGCGCGGTACGCCGCCGCGTTCACCTTCCAGTACTCGATCCGACCCGGCACGCCCGCGGCCGCGATGGAGGACCAGGTGCCCAAGGAGGTCGTGCAGGACCGCTACCTGCGGCTCGTGCGCCTCGTCGACCAGGTCGCGCTGGAGGAGAACCAGAAGCAGGTCGGCGCCGAGGTCGAGGTGATGTTCGCCGAGGGGGAGGGGCGCAAGGACGCCGCCACCTCGCGCATGTCCGGCCGCGCCCAGGACAACCGCCTCGTGCACGTCACCGTGCCCGACACCCCTGAGCTGCGCCCCCGGCCGGGGGACGTGGCCAGGACCACGATCACGTACGGCGCCCCGCACCACCTGGTCGCCGACGGCGGCATCCGCGACCTGGAGCGCACCCTCGGCGGCGACGCCTGGCAGGCGCGCCAGGAGGCTCCCGCGGCCGGGGTGATGCTGGGCCTGCCGACGCTGCGCGTCGCCTCGCGGGGCTGAGGCCCCGTGGTCAAGATCGCCACCGCGCAGGAGGCGCTGTCCCCGGCGTACCCCGGCCGCGCGCCCTGGGGCACCGCGGCGTCGCTGCGGGCCTGGCAGCAGGAGGCGCTGGACGACTACCTCGCCAAGGCGCCCCAGGACTACCTCGCCGTGGCCACCCCCGGCGCCGGCAAGACCACGTTCGCGCTGCGGGTGGCCTCCGAGCTGTTTGGTCGCCGCACCATCGAGCGCATCATCGTGGTCGCGCCGACCGAGCACCTCAAGGTGCAGTGGGCCGAGGCGGCGGCCAAGGTCGGCATCCAGATCGACCCCGGGCTGAGCTCGGGAGCGTCCCGGCGCAGCCGGTCGCGGCAGTTCGACGGCATCGCCGCCACGTACGCGGGCGTCGCCGCCAACCCGTACGGCTTCGAGGCCCGCACGCGCAACTCCCGCACGCTCGTGATCCTCGACGAGGTGCACCACGCCGGCGACGCCCTGAGCTGGGGCGAGGCGGTGCGCGACAGCTTCGAGCCGGCCACGCGCCGGCTGCTGCTGACGGGCACCCCGTTCCGCTCCGACGACAACCCGATCCCCTTCGTCACGTACGAGGAGGGCGGCGACGGCATCAGGCGCAGCCGCGCCGACTACACGTACGGCTACGCCGACGCCCTGCGCGACCACGTGGTGCGGCCGGTGGTGTTCATGGCGTACGGCGGCCCGATGCGCTGGAAGACCAAGGCCGGCGACGAGGTGGCGGTGAGCCTGGGCGAGGCGCTGACCAAGGACATCACGGCGCAGGCATGGCGCACGGCGCTGGACCCCAAGGGGGAGTGGGTGCAGGCAGTGCTGCGGGCCGCCGACGCCCGGCTGTCGGAGGTGCGCCGCCACGTGCCCGACGCCGGTGGGCTGGTGATCGCGACCAATCAGACCCAGGCCAGGGCGTACGCGCGGGTGCTGGAGTCGCTCACCGGCACCAAGCCGACCGTGGTGCTGTCGGACGACACGGGGGCCAGCAAGCGGATCGCGGCGTTCTCCGAGTCGGAGGACCGCTGGCTGGTGGCGGTGCGGATGGTGTCGGAGGGCGTGGACGTGCCGCGGCTGGCGGTCGGCGTGTACGCGACGGCGACCTCCACGCCGCTGTTCTTCGCGCAGGCGGTGGGGCGCTTCGTCCGTACCCGCCGGCGTGGCGAGGTGGCGACCGTGTTCCTGCCGACGGTGCCGATCATCCTGGCCCACGCGGGGATGCTGGAGCGTCAGCGCGACCACGTGCTCGGCAGGGCCCGCACCAGCGACGACCTCTGGTCGCTGGAGGACGCGATCCTCGCCGAGGCCAACCGCGAGCGCGACCACGTCACCGAGCTGGACGGGCAGTTCGAGGCGCTGGAGTCGACGGCGGTCTTCGACCACGTGCTGTTCGACTCGCAGGCGTACGGCATGCACGCCGCGCCCGACTCCGCCGACGAGCGCGACTACCTGGGGCTGCCCGGCCTGCTGGAGCCCGACCAGGTCTCGGCCCTGCTCTCGGAGCGCCAGCGTCGCCAGCTCGCCCGCCGCGCCAAGGACGACCACAAGCGGGGTACGCCGCCGGAGCAGCCCCTCCACCGGGCCTTGGAGACCCGCCGCAAGGAGCTGAACTCGCTGGTCTCCCAGTACGCGCGCGTCAAGGGCGTGCCGCACAGCCACGTGCACGCCGAGCTGCGGCGCCGCTGCGGCGGACCCGCCCTGGCCGCGGCCACCACCGACCAGGTGGAGGCCCGGATCACGGCGCTGCGCACCTGGTTCTGACCCTGGGTGGATCACCATGTCCCCATGTCCGACGAGAGCCTGGCCGACTTCTTCTTCCTGACCCCCGAGCAGCGCAGGGACAAGGAGCTGGCGAGGGAGATCGACGCGGCCAGGTCGCAGATGGCCAGCATGTCGCGGATGCGGGCGCAGGAGACCGCGAAGCTGCGTCAGCAGCTCAGCAGCGTCACCGGCAGCCTGGAGACACGGCTCAACCGGCTCCAGCGGATGTTCGCCGCCTACGTGGAGCTCAACGAGATCAAGGACGAGCTGGCCACACGGTTCACCGACAGCTCCGACCAGCGGCGTACGGCCGCAGGGGTGCTGGCACGGCTCGCCGCCGGCCAACCGGTGGACCGGATGACCTCCGACGAGCGCTACTGGCTCCCTGACGCCGTCAACGCGGTGGCCGCCATCGTCTCCGGTGGGAAGGACGCGGAGGCCGAGGCGCGCGCCCGGTTCCTCGACCCGCGGGCAGACGAGTTCGTGGTGCTGGCCGCGACCTCGCTCGGGCACGGCTCCGCGGTGTCGGAGCGGCTCCCGGAGGTGCTGGTGACCGACGGCCGCTTCTCCCCGTCGCAGCAACTGCTGTGGCGGGCCGCCCTGGCCGGGGACCTGGGCGAGGTGCTGCCCAGCCTGCGGGGGGTGGTCGCGACCACGCTGAGGACGGACGGGTGGGAGGAATGGGTCAACGACCAGGCAAGCCGCACCAGCAGCCCGCCCCTGGGGTGGCTCGAGGTGCTGACACGGCCGCTGGCCGACGCCACGGAGGCGTTGCTGCCCCAGGCGGAGACCTACATCGCCGAGGCCAAGGCCTCGTTGGCCCCGCGGGTGGAGACCGCCCCCCGGCGCCGGACCGAGCCCGAGGCCCCCAGCAGCGACGGGCAGGACCTGGTGGCCGCCACGTCGGCCGGCACGGTGGCCCTGCGGGCGATGCTGCTGGAGATGGTCGAGGAGGGCCTTCCCGAGGAGCACGACCTCGTGCTGCGTCTCCGGGCAGCCAAGCGGCAGCTCGCCGACCCGGGCTCGCCCGTGGCGGACGCGCCGGAGCAGCCGCCAGGTGCCGATGTCACCGAGGAGGTGCGGACGGCGCTCGTCACCGAGGGGCTGCCGGCGCGCTCCCGCCGGGAGCTGCTCACCTGGGTGGCGCCCTTGCTCAAGGATCGGGTCCAGTCCCTGCTGCCCAAGCCCGCGGCGAAGCCTGCCGAGGTGCCGGTCCGGGTCGCCGGACGCGGGGTCGTGGTGACCGCTGCGGGGTACGACGAGACAGCGCTCAAGAGCCAGCAGGTGACGGCGGGCGTCGGCGCCAGGACGGTGGTGTCCGGAGCCGCGGCGGCGGTGCTGGCGGGGGTGGCCGTCTGGGCCGGGGTCGCGGGCAACGGCTGGTGGGTGCTGGCAGCGCTCTGCGCGGTCGGGCTCGGGGTGCTGACCGGGGCCTGGTGGGCGCAGCCCCGCCGGGAGCTGCGGGTCGCCGCCGAGGAGCGGGCTCGGGCACTGGAGCAGCTCACCCGCGCGCAGGAGCGGGCTCGGGCGCTCGACCAGGAGCGCGCGGTGGCGGCCGGCGAGGAGGCAGCGGTCGCCGACCTGGTCAGCCGGCGCCTGTCGGTCTGAGCCAGGCGTACGCGCCCGTCGGCCCTGGTCTGACGAGGGCGTACGCGATCGTTGGCAGCTGAGCCGACGAGACCCGGCACACGCGCTTGTGGCCAGGTCGGGTCGCCCAGCAGCACACCGCGGCGGCGGCAGGGCGGGTCGTGCCGATCCCGTCGTGTGCCGGATGGGTCTCACAGGACAGAGCACGGCCCAGACGTCGATGACGTCTGGGCCGTGTGGGCTCTCTCAACGCTGCGAGTCCTCACCGAGCCGTCGGATGACGGCCTGGGGTCAGGACTGCGGCGCGGGGTCCGCGGGAGGCTGGTCAGCCTGCCCGACGCGGGAACGCAGTGCGTCCTGCGCCTGGTCGACCTTGTCGGCGTACTGGCCGCCGGTCCGATCGTCGACAAGGTCTCCGACCTTGTCGATGCCGGCCTTGACCTCGTCCTCGTGCCCCTCGGCAGCGTTGTTGATCGAATCGAGCAAGCCCACGATGAGACACCTCCTTTCGTCGACCCTCCCGCCGGCGGCCTCTCCAGAGCCGAAGTCCGTGCGGTGCGCCGGTGGCGCGACACCCTTTCTACCTCCGATCGGGTCGCCAGCCAAGAGATTTTCGCCGACGGCCGGCGCGATGGTTGCGGCCGGGTGGGGGAGACTGGGGCGGTGCTGCCCACCATCGTGATCCTGGGGCCCACGGCCAGCGGCAAGTCCATCCTGGCCGTGGAGACAGCCCTGCACCTGGCCGAGTCCGGACGGCCCGCCGAGGTGGTCAACGCCGACTCCATGCTGGTCTACCGCGGCATGGACATCGGGACGGCGAAGCCGACCGTCGCCGAGCGCCGGGGTGTGCCGCACCACCTGGTGGACGTGCTCGACGTGACGCAGACCGCGACCGTCGCCGACTTCCAGCGCCTGGCCCGGGAGGCGATCGCCGGGTGCCGCGACCGGGGGGTGGTGCCGGTGGTCGTGGGCGGCTCCGCGCTCTACCTGCGGGCGGTCCTCGACGAGTTCGAGTTCCCCGGCACCGACCCTGACGTGCGGTCCGGGCTGGAGGCGGAGCTGGAGGCCCTCGGCCCGGGCGCCCTGCACCGGCGCCTCGCCGAGCTGGCACCCGCGGCCGCCCAGGAGATCCATCCGGGCAACGGCCGCCGGATCGTGCGTGCCCTGGAGGTGGTGGCGCTGTCCGGCTCGTACACGGCGACGCTGCCCGAGCACACGTACGCGATCCCGGGCGTGGTGTCGGTCGGGCTGTCGGTGGAGCGGGCGGAGATGGACCGCCGGATCGACGACCGGGTCGAGGCGATGTGGGACGCGGGGCTGGTGGAGGAGGTCCGCGACCTGGTCGGCGTGGGGCTGCGCGAGGGCGTCACCAGCTCCCGCGCGCTGGGCTACAGCCAGGTGCTGGCGTACCTCGACGGGCGCCTGAGCGAGACCGAGGCGAAGGAGCAGACGAAGGTCGGCACCCGGAGGTTCGCGCGCCGCCAGCTGGGCTGGTGGCGGCGTGACCCGCGCATCACCTGGCTGGACGTCGCCGACGGTCTCACCGGCGCGGATGTCGTCTCGGGCGTCGAGGGGGGCTTCCGTCGCGCGGTGGAACCTGATTGGCTGGCGCGGTGAGGATGTGGTCGTTCGCCAAGGGGCACGGGACGCAGAACGACTTCGTCCTGGTCAAGGACCGTCACAACATGCTCTCGCCCTCCGCGGCCGACGTGCGCCATCTGTGCGACCGGCGGGCCGGCATCGGGGCGGACGGTGTGCTGCGCGTGGTGCGTGCCGGCAGCACCGGTGAGTGGGAGGGGGACCCCGATCTCTGGTTCATGGACTACCGCAACGCAGACGGCTCGGTCGCCGAGATGTGCGGCAACGGCCTGCGGGTGTTCGTCCGCTACCTGATCGAGGAGAACCTCGTCGACGGCGGCACGGTGCGTGTCGCCACGCGGGCTGGGCTGCGCGAGGTCGCGGTGCACAACGACGGTCGCCTCACGGGCGGGATGGGCACCGTGCGGGGGCGGGGGACCTCGACGGCGACGGTGGCCGGAGTCACGTACACGGGGACCGTCGTCGACGTGGGCAACCCCCATCTCGTGGTGGAGGTGGGCTCGCCCGCCGACGTGGCGGCGGCCGACCTCACAGGCGTGCCGGAGCTCGACGAGTCAGTGTTCCCCGAGGGGGCCAACATCGAGATCGTCGCCCGCGAGGGCGAGACCCTGGTGATGCGGGTCCTGGAGCGGGGGGTCGGCGAGACCAGGTCCTGCGGCACCGGGACGGTCGCCACCGCCTGGGCCATGGCGGAGGGCCGGCCCGGCACGTACAAGGTGCGGGTCCCGGGCGGCTGGCTCGAGGTGGCTCTGGCCGAGGACGGCACCGCCACCCTCACCGGGCCCGCCGTGATCGTGGCCCGCGGCGAGGTCGCCATGCCGGAGAAGGATCGCGAGGAGCACTGACCGTCGGGGTAAGTCGCTGGTCAGCGCGTACGCGGTCGTGGGAGGCTGCCTCCCTATGACGAACGCGGACCTGGACCGGGACGAGCCGATGGCGTACGACGAGGACGCCGACCCCACCCTGCCCGACCCGGAGGACTACGACGGCGACCAGGCCGACCTGGCCGACCGGCGGTCGCTGCGCCGTGTCGACGGGCTGCGCACCGAGCTCACCGACGTCACCGAGGTCGAGTACCGGCGGCTGCGGCTGGAGCGGGTGGTGCTGGTGAGCGTGTGGGCAGGCGGGTCGGAGCAGGACGTGCGCAACTCGCTGTCGGAGCTGCGGCTGCTCGCCGAGACGGCCGGCTCGGAGGTCCTGGACGCCTTGTACCAGCGGCGCGAGAAGCCCGACCCGGCGACGTACATCGGGCGCGGCAAGGTCGACGAGCTGCGTGACGTGGTGGTGGAGACCGGCGCCGACACGGTGATCTGCGACGGCGAGCTCGGTCCCTCGCAGCTGCGCAACCTGGAGGACCGGGTCAAGGTCAAGGTGATCGACCGGACCGCACTGATCCTCGACATCTTCGCCTCCCACGCGCGCAGCGCCGAGGGCAAGGCCCAGGTCGAGCTGGCCCAGCTGCAGTACTTGCGGCAGCGGCTGCGCGGCTGGGGCGGCAACCTGTCGCGCCAGACTGGTGGCCGGGCGGCCGGTGGTGCCGGCATCGGCGGCCGTGGCCCCGGTGAGACGAAGCTGGAGACCGACCGGCGGCGGATCCGCTCCCGGATCGCCAAGCTGCGGGCCGACCTGCGTGAGCTCGAGGGGACCCGCGAGGTGAAGCGGCAGGAGCGTCGCCGCCACCGGGTGCCGTCGGTCGCGATCGTGGGCTACACGAACGCCGGCAAGTCGTCGCTGCTGAACCGGCTCACCGGCGCGGGCGTGCTGGTGGAGAACGCCCTGTTCGCCACCCTCGACCCGACCACCCGGCGCTCCCAGACGCCCGACGGGCGCGTCTACACGCTCACCGACACCGTCGGTTTCGTACGCCACCTGCCGCACGACCTGGTGGAGGCGTTCCGCTCCACGCTGGAGGAGTCCGTCGCCGCCGACCTGCTGCTGCACGTGGTCGACGGTTCCGACCCCGACCCGTACGGGCAGGTGGCGGCCGTGCGGGAGGTGCTTGCGGACATCGGCGCGGCCGACGTACCGGAGCAGCTGGTGATCAACAAGTCGGACCTCGCCGACCCGACCGCGCTGCAGGCGCTGCGGACCCGGTTCCCGGACGCGGTGTTCGTCTCGGCTCGCACGGGGGAAGGCATCGACGAGCTGCGGGCGGTGACGGAGGGGCGCCTGCCCCGCCCCGGGGTGGAGCTGACGGCTCTGGTGCCGTACGCGCGGGGGGACCTGCTGGAGCGGATCCACCGCGAGGGGGAGCTGGTGAGCCAGGAGCACACGGGGGAGGGCACCCGGGTGGTCGCGCGCGTGCACCCCAACCTGGCCGGAGAGCTCGCGGCGTACGTGTAGTGCACCGCGCTCGTCGTACCCAGGCGTTGTCCACAGCCTGGGCGAGGCGGCTCGGGCGTTGTCGGCGACGGCTTGTACGGTGTCGTGGTGCCTGACGAGTCGACTGCCCTACGCATCCTCGATGCGGCGGTCGCCTCGCTCGGCGGGGCGAGCCGCGAGGGTCAGCGCGCCATGTGCGAAGCCGCGTCGGAGACGTTCGAGTCCGGCGTGCACCTGCTCGTACAAGCGGGCACCGGCACGGGCAAGTCGCTGGGCTACCTGGCGCCGGCGTTCGCCCATGTGATGACTCACCAGGGGTCTCGCGCCGTGGTGGCGACGGCCACACTGGCGCTGCAGACCCAGCTGGCGACCAAGGACATCCCGGTCGTCGCCAAGGCCGTCGCCGAGGTGACGGGCCGCACCCCGGTCACCGCGCTGCTCAAGGGCCGGTCCAACTACGCCTGCCTGCACCGGATGCGCGACGGGGCCGGTGAGGCGGCGCCCGTGGGCCTGTTCGCCGGCACCGAGATGCTGGGGGCGCTGAAGGCTGCCGACGCCCCGCCGGAGTCGGTGCTGGGCGCCGAGGTGGTGGCACTGCGGGAGTGGGCCGAGGGCGAGCTGGAGGCGGGCGGTCTCGCGGACCGCGACGACGCGCCACCGCACACGCCGGCGGGCTGGGCGCAGGTGAGCGTGCCCGTCCGCGAGTGCCTGGGGGCCGCGCGCTGCCCGTACGGGGCGGAGTGCTTCGTGGAGGCCTCCCGCGACCGTGCCCGCGAGGCCGACCTGGTGGTGACGAACCACGCGCTGCTGGCCATCGACGCCCTGCACGGCAAGACGACGCTGCCCGACCACGACCTGCTGGTCATCGACGAGGCCCACGAGCTGGTGGCCCGGGTCACCGGCGCCGCCTCGGCGGAGCTGAGCCCGCAGCTGGTTGAGCGGGTGGCGAGGCGGGTGCTGCCGTGGCTCACCGACGAGGTGGGGCTGGAGCTGCTGGAGTCGGGTGACACGTTGCGTACGGCGCTCGACGAGGTCGAGCCGGAGCGCATCACTGACGCCGGGAACGCGGTGGCGCAGGCGCTGGTCGTCGTGCGTACGGCCAGCCGTGCCGCCCTGACCGCCATGAGTGGCGGTACCAAGGACGCGGACGCCGAGCGGTCGCAGGCGCAGGCCGCCCTGCAGGAGGTCTTCGACGTCTCGGAGCGGATGGCGGCCCTGGCCGACGCCGACGTGGTCTGGGTCAGTGAGCGGGAGCGCTTCGGGCGTCAGCTGGTGGTGGCACCGCTGTCGGTGTCCGGGCTGGTCAGGGAGGCGATCCTGCCCGACGTGTCGGCGGTGTTCACCTCGGCCACGCTCACCACCGGCGGTGAGTTCACGGGCCCGGCCGGGCAGTTCGGGCTCGCCAAGCGGGGTCGCGTGACCGAGGAGGAGCCGACACCGGGCGGCATCGCCTGGCGCGGCATCGATGTCGGGTCGCCGTTCGACTACGCGCGCCAGGGGATCATGTACGTGGCGAAGCACCTGCCGCCGCCACGCCGAGACGGCCTCTCGCCGGAGGTCCTGGCCGAGATCGCCGAGCTGGTCTGGGCGGCCGGCGGACGGACGCTCGGGCTGTTCTCCTCCCACCGCAATGCGGCGGCCGCGGCGTCGTACGTGCGCAAGGAGGTGCCGTCGCTGACCGTGCTGTGCCAGGGCGACGCCCACCTCACCGAGCTGACCCGCCGGTTCGTGGCGGAGGAGGCCACCAGCCTCTTCGGCACGCTCTCGCTGTGGCAGGGGGTGGACGTGCCGGGGGAGAGCTGTCAGCTGGTGATCATCGACAAGATCCCGTTCCCCCGCCCGGACGAGCCCCTGATGCTGGCGCGGCAGGAGGCGGTGACCGCTGCCGGCGGCAACGGCTTCATGGCGGTCGCGGCGAGCCACGCGGCCCTGCTGCTGGCGCAGGGCGCTGGGCGGCTTGTACGGCGGACGAGCGACCGCGGAGTCGTCGCGGTGCTGGACCCGCGGCTGCTCACCGCACGGTACGGGTCGTACCTCCGCGCCTCCATGCCGGCGTTCTGGCAGACGACCGACCGCGAGACCGCCGTCGCCGCACTGCAGAGGCTCGACGGGGACCGGTCCAGCGGGGCCTGACCCCAGACGACGCACCAGCCCCGGAGAAGACTCCGGGGCTGGTGCGTCAGACCGAGGTCAGAGACGTCGCAGGACGCTGACGACCTTGCCGAGGATGGTCGCCTCGTTGCCGTCGATCGGCTCGTACGCAGGGTTGTGAGGCAGCAGCCAGACCTGGCCCGGAGTCCGCTTGAGCGTCTTCACGGTGGCCTCGTCGCCGATCAGGGCGGCGACGATCTCGCCGTTGTCGGCCGTGGGCTGCTGGCGGACGACGACCCAGTCGCCGTCGCAGATCGCAGCATCGATCATCGACTCGCCCTTGACCTCCAGCAGGAAGAGGTTCCCCTCGCCGACCAGCTGGCGGGGGAGCGCGAAGACGTCCTCGACGGCCTGCTCGGCGAGGATCGGGCCACCGGCGGCGATCCGGCCGAGGACCGGCACGTGGACCGGGGCCGGCAGCGCGTCGGAAGAGTCGGTCTCGTCGACCCAGGCCGGCTCGGGCTCGGGCCGCCTGGCCGCAGGGGGCGCAACCGCAGCGGCCGACTGCGGCAGCCGGACCTCGAGGGCACGGGGGCGGTTCGGGTCGCGGCGCAGGAACCCCTTCGCCTCCAGCTGACGCATCTGGTGCGCGACGCTGGAGGGGCTGGCAAGGCCGGCGGCCTCGCCGACCTCACGGATGCTCGGCGGGTAGCCGTTGCGCTCCACCGCCTCCTTGATGACCTCCAGGATCAGGCGCTGGCGCAGGGTGAGGCCGTCGGCGTCCTCTCCTCCGTCGGGGAGGCTGACGATCCTGGAGTCCTTCACCTGCTTCGCGATGTCGGCGTTGCGCGGGCGCCCCGGACGCCTCGGGGTGGAGGGAGTCTTGTCAGCCATGACGATCACCGTAGGGATCACCGACGAGCGAATCAAACACCTGTACGAGCGTGTCGCTCTACTACCTGTCGCCCTCCGGGCTCCGCGGGCGGGAGGCTGAGTCCCCGCTCTTCCTCCTCTCTCCGCGAGGTGGCCTGGGGTTCGGTGTGGGTTGGGCGTCTCGCTGCGTTCGTCGTGCATCGCGGGTGCCTCCCGCCCGGGTTGTCTGTCGCGCGCTTCGCGCTCCGCGTCTGCGGCCTCGAGACCCACACCTCTCACTCGTCTACCTCGCGGCATCGCCCGCTCTGGCCGGCTTGGCCGCGCTCGCCTCGAAAAATTGTCAGACCCTTCCTCTCTACTGATTCTTGTCACCGCGACACGCCGCAAGCGAACGGGTGTTTGAATCCGTCGTTCGCTGGCGGTACACATGGTTATCGAACGAACGTTCGACAGAGAGGAGCTCGTCATGAGCACTGCCGCAGTCATCGAGACGGGGTACATCGCTGCCTCCCCGGTGCGTCCCTCACGCCGGCGCACGGCGCCGACGGCTCCTGTCGCGCGTCCCACGGCCTCGGGCCCCCGCGCCGCCAGGCCGACCGAGACCCGGTTCACCGGCTGTACGTCGGTGGCGCCCCGCTCCTGCCGCGTCGACGTCGTCGAGGCGGGGTGGCACCTGACCACGCGGGGGATGGCCGTGGCGATGGCCCTCGTGGCGGCGGTGATGGGCACCGCGCTGGTGACGTGCCTGGTGGCGTTCCTCTCGGTGAGCAACGCCCCTCTCTGAGGGCGGCTGACCCGCCGTACGGTGCGGTCACCTGCACGCTGCTGCTGGCGAGTACCCCACTCTGGCGAGTACCCCACTGGCGACGAGGCCAGGCATGGCGGTCCGACGGCCCTGCGACGCGAGCCTGGGCGGCCAGCACCTCTGTGCTGCCGCTGGGTGCTCACGTCCCGCAGCCCGGCGCCGGGCCCCTGTATCGGCCCGGCTCCCTGGGGTACCCTCCCGCCGGCAGTCAGAACGTGACCCGGCTGACGAAGGGGGCGAGCCCGAGCGACGTGGGGCCCACGTCGAGGAGCCAGCTCGTAAGCCCTCAAGCGCTACGCCACGGCGGGCGCGCCACCTCGTCGTCCAGGAGCTGGGGGGTGCAGCCCCACACAGACGCCGACGGCGCCATCCCGTAGGGGATGGCGCCGTCGGTGCGTCTAGCCGGCAGCGGCTACTGGTTGTAGCCCTGCTGCAGAGGCGTGGTGCCAGCGGTGTTGTCCTCGACGACGACCGTCTTCACGATCTTGTCGGCAAGGGTCTGCCGCTTGGCGTCCCACAGCGGGAAGAGCCAGCCGATGTAGCAGATGACCGAGTCGATGATGTGGGCGAGGTGACGCACGAGGGCCATGCCCGGGCCGATGGGCTGGCCGGTCGCCTCGCTGATGAGCCGCGTCTTGGCGATCTGACGGCCGAGGGAGACGCCGGTGGAACCGCCCTTGAGCACGGTGTTCCACACCATGAAACCGATCAGCGCCAGGTTGAGGATCAGGCCGACGACCGTGGATCCCGTCGTCCCATCCCCCAGCGCCGACTGGAAGATGTTCGACAGCAGGCCGATGACGAAGCTCGGGATGGCGTAGTCGATCAGACCCGCGAGGGCGCGCTTGCCCCAGGGGGCCAGAGCCGGGGCCGCCGAGGCGTACCCCGAGTCGTACCCGTACGGGCTCATCGACTGGCCCGTGTAGGGGGTGCCGTAGCCCGCCGTCTGGTTGGGGTCCTGGTAGGCCTCGGCGGTGCCGTAGCCACCGGCCCCGTACGAGCTGGGCTGGGACTGGCCGTACCCGCCCGTGGAGCCGTAGCCCTGGGACGGATCCGTGGAGCCGTAGGAACCGGTCGTCGAGCCGTAGCCGCCCTGACCCGCGTCGGTGCCGTAGCCGCCCGTGGCCCCGTAGGCCCCGGTCGAGCCATACGGCGAACCGCCGCCGGACGTGGATCCGTAGCCAGCCGACGAGGAGCCGTAGGAGCCGGAGTCAGGAGCTGTATAACCGCTCGACCCGTAGGAGGAGGCGCCGCTCTGGTCGGACCCGGTGGTGCCGTAGGAGGACGCGGGTGAGCCGTAGGAGGAGGCGCCGCTCTGGTCAGAGCCGGTGGTCCCGTACGAGGACGAGGGTGAGCCGTAGGAGGGCGCGCCCTGGCTGGAGGCCGCGGTCGACCCCTGCCCGCCCCCGGCGGAGCCGTACGCGCCGGAGTCCGGAGCCGTGTACCCACCCGTGGCGGAGCTCTGCGAGCCGTACCCACCCTGATTGCCGTCGGGAGCGGTGTAGCCCGAGGCGGAGCCGTACCCGCCCTGGTTGCTGTCAGGGGCGGAGTAGCCGCCGCTGGAGGAGCCCTGGGAGCCGTAGCCGCCCTGGTTGCTGCCGTACCCCGAGCCCGAGCCGTAGCCCTGGTTGCTGTCGGGGGCCGTGTAGCCGGAGGCGGACCCGTACGATCCGGCTCCCTGCTGGCCGTTGGCGCCCGACCCGGTGTCGCCCGTGGGGGAACCGTACGATCCGTACGCCCCACCGCCCTGGTTGCTGTCGGGTGGGGTGTAGCCGGAGGCGGAGCCGTAGGAGCCGGCCGACTGCTCGCCCGGGGCGTTGTACCCGGGGGTGCCGGACTGTCCGTCAGGCTGCTGCGGCTGACCCTGGCTGCCCGAGGGGTCGTTCCAGTTCTGAGTCACGAGTGAGATCCTCTCAAGGGCGGATGCTGCGGACACCCTAGCCAATCGGGAGGCTCACAGGCGAGGACCGTCGTGTCTAACCCGCACGCGCCTTTGGAGCGTCTGCTGCCGCGGGCAATACTGACCTGGTGGCGGTGGTGGTGGCGGCTCCTCGGGCGACGGCGCGCGATGCGCTGCGGCGGTGCGTCGCCGCAGGCGCGGGCGGGGTCGCCGTCGCGGGCCTGTACAAGGTTACCGGGCTCGGGTTCCCCTGCCCCTTCCTGATCGCGACGGGCCTGCAGTGCCCGTTCTGCGGCGGTACGCGGATGGGCTCCGCCCTGCTCGCCGGGGACCTGGCCGCCGCATGGGCCTTCAACCCGCTGCTTCTGCTGGTGGGCGTCGCCCTCCTGGCCCGGGCGGTGGGCTGGGTCGTCGAGGCCGTACGACACCCTGCCGACCGCCCAGCGGCCAGATGGCTGCCGGGGTGGGTGCACCGTCACTGGGAGTGGGTGCTGGCCGTGGTGGGTGTCGGCTACATCGTCGGGCGGGCCCTGCTCTAGACCCTGGCACCGCCGGCGGCCGGGATGAGACGTGGGGCTCAGCTCTGCGCTCGGGGTGACCACGTCGTGGACAGGGCCAGGCGCTGGTCGCGTGGCGCCTGTCCCACCGTCCGCATCGCGTGCCGGCTCGACGAGGTGCGCCGTGGGGGATGGCGGGTCTGGTGCCGCCCGCTCACCGTGACGCTCCGTGCGCGTCGTGGCCTGGGGCGACACGCCGGGGCGTGATTGACATAGGGATGCGGTGGGGGCAGGATCACTACATCTAGTGGTTGCATCTATGTAGTTCACCCACAGGTTGGGGTGGCGGTGCACAGGTCGTCCACCGGTTGCCCACACCTCGATCCACAGTCCGACAAGGAGAAGCGCGTGTTCTGCCCATACTGCAAGCACACCGACTCCCGCGTGCTCGACTCACGTGTGGCCGAGGACGGCACCAGCATCCGCCGCCGGCGGCAGTGCCCCGCGTGCGAGCGCCGGTTCACCACGATGGAGCAGACCCAGCTGGTCGTGGTGAAGCGGTCGGGAGTGGTGGAGGCGTTCAACCGCGACAAGGTGGTCGCCGGCGTGCGCAAGGCGTGCAAGGGCCGTCCGGTCACCGATGACGACCTCGCCAGGCTGGGGCAGCAGGTCGAGGACACGCTGCGGGCGGCCGGCCAGTCGGAGGTCAACGCAGACGACGTGGGCGTGGCGATCCTCGCACCGCTCAAGGAGCTCGACCCCGTGGCGTACCTGCGGTTCGCCTCGGTCTACCAGCACTACGACTCCGTCGACGACTTCGAGAGGGCCATCGCCGAGCTCCGGCGCGCGCCCGCCGGGGTCTGACGGCCGTTCTCCCCAAAAACTGTCAGACCCTCCGTACAGACTCCTCATCACCTCAGATCCGCGCAGGAAGGCGATCCATGACCGAGACGACAGCCAAGTCGCGCACCCGGGGCCGTAGCTCAGGCGGCCTCACCATCGAGCGCGTCTTCACGACCGCCGGTGTGCATCCCTACGAGGAGGTGACCTGGGAGCACCGCGACGTGGTCCAGCAGAACTGGAAGACGGGCGAGACCGTCTTCGAGCAGCGGGGCGTCGAGTTCCCGACCAGCTGGAGCGTCAACGCGTCGACGATCGTGACGACGAAGTACTTCCGGGGCGCCCTGGGCAGCGAGACCCGGGAGAAGAGCCTCAAGGACCTGATCGACCGCGTGGTGCGTACGTACCGCAAGGCCGGCGAGGACAACGGCTACTTCGCGACCCCGGCCGACGCCGAGATCTTCGACCACGAGCTCACCTACATGCTTCTGCACCAGGTGTTCTCCTTCAACTCCCCGGTCTGGTTCAACGTCGGCACCGCGAGCCCGCAGCAGGTGAGCGCATGCTTCATCCTGTCGGTCGACGACTCGATGGACTCCATCCTGAACTGGTACAAGGAGGAGGGCTTCATCTTCAAGGGCGGCTCCGGCGCCGGCCTCAACCTCTCCCGCATCCGCTCTTCCAAGGAGCTGCTGAGCTCCGGCGGCACCGCCTCGGGCCCGGTCTCCTTCATGCGGGGCGCCGACGCGTCGGCCGGCACCATCAAGTCGGGTGGCGCCACGCGCCGCGCGGCCAAGATGGTCGTGCTCGACGTCGACCACCCCGACATCGAGGAGTTCGTCGAGACCAAGGCGCGCGAGGAGCACAAGATCCGCGCGCTGCGTGACGCCGGCTTCGACATGGACCTCGGCGGTCAGGACATCACGAGCGTCCAGTACCAGAACGCCAACAACTCGGTGCGCGTCAACGACGAGTTCATGCGTGCGGTCGAGGAGGGTGCCGAGTTCGGCCTGCGCGCCCGCAAGGACGGTCAGGTCATCGAGACCGTCGACGCCCGCGAGCTGTTCCGCAAGATCGCGAAGGCCGCCTGGGAGTGCGCCGACCCGGGCATCCAGTACGACGACACGATCAACGCCTGGCACACCAACCCGGAGACGGGCCGCATCACCGCGTCGAACCCGTGCTCGGAGTACATGAGCCTCGACAACAGCTCGTGCAACCTCGCCTCGCTGAACCTGATGAAGTTCCTGCGCGACGACGACTCGTTCGACACCGACACCTTCGTGAAGGCCGTCGAGCTGATCATCACCGCGATGGACATCTCCATCACCTTCGCCGACTTCCCGACCGAGAAGATCACCGAGACCACCAAGGCGTTCCGCCAGCTGGGCATCGGGTACGCCAACCTGGGCGCGCTGCTGATGGCGATCGGCCTCGGGTACGACTCCGAGGGGGGCCGCGCGGTCGCCGCCGCCATCACCTCGGTGATGACCGGTGCGGCGTACCGTCGCTCCGCCGAGCTCGCGGCCGTCGTGGGCCCGTACGAGGGCTACGCCCGCAACGCCGATGCCCACAAGAAGGTGATGCGCAAGCACCGGGCGGCCAACGACGAGCTGCGCACCACGACCAACGGCATCGACGGCGCCATCCACAAGGTGGCGACGCAGGAGTGGGAGAAGGTCGTCGCCCTGGGCGACCAGAACGGCTTCCGCAACGCACAGGCCTCGCTGCTCGCCCCGACCGGCACCATCGGCTTCATGATGGACTGCGACACCACCGGCATCGAGCCCGACTTCTCCCTGGTGAAGTTCAAGAAGCTCGTCGGCGGCGGCTCCATGCAGATCGTCAACAACACGGTCAGCCGCGCGCTGAAGAACCTCGGCTACACCGAGGAGACCCGCGAGGCGATCGTCGAGTACATCGCCGAGCACGGCCACGTCGTCGGCGCCCCGGGCCTGAAGGAGTCCGACTACCCGGTCTTCGACTGCGCCATGGGCGAGCGGGCCATCAAGCCCATGGGCCACGTCCGCATGATGTCGGCCGTCCAGCCGTACCTCTCGGGCGCCATCTCCAAGACCGTCAACCTGCCGGAGTCCGCCACGATCGACGAGATCGAGGAGGTCTACCTCGAGGGCTGGAAGCAGGGCCTCAAGGCGCTCGCCGTCTACCGCGACAACTGCAAGGTCGGCCAGCCCCTGTCCGACGGCAAGAAGAAGGCCGAGCCGGTCGCCTCGACCACGGCTCCCGCCGCGGCGCCCGAGGTGCGGATCGAGTACCGGCCGCGTCGCCAGCGGCTCCCGAAGTCGCGGGTGGGCCGCACGACCTCGTTCGCCGTCAGCGGCGCCGAGGGCTACATCACCTCGAACGCGTACGATGACGGCCGCCTCGGCGAGGTCTTCCTGAAGCTGGGCAAGCAGGGCTCGACCCTGGCCGGTGTGATGGACGCGTTCTCGATCGCCATCTCCATCGCGCTCCAGTACGGCGTGCCGCTGGAGACCTACGTGCAGAAGTTCACGAACCTCAAGTTCGAGCCGGCCGGCATGACCGACGACAGCGACATCCGCATGGCGCAGTCGATCATGGACTACATCTTCCGGCGCCTGGCGCTCGACTACCTCTCGTTCGACGAGCGGGCCGAGCTGGGCATCTACACGGCGGGGGAGCGGGCACGCTACGTCGAGACCGGCTCCTACCTGTCGGAGGAGGACGAGGCCCAGCTGCTCGAGTCGGAGACGCTGCGCAACGACGACGCCGACAACCGGCGGATCGATGAGTCCGGCCCCCAGCAGCCGGCGCTGGTCGACGCTCCCCACACGAGCGCCGAGGTGATGGAGAAGTCGTTCGGCATGGCCGTCGACGCCCCGCTCTGCCTCAACTGCGGCACCAAGATGCGCCCCGCCGGCAGCTGCTACGCCTGCGAGGGCTGCGGCTCGACCAGCGGGTGCAGCTGATCTGACCAGCTGATCTGACCATCGAGGGCCCGGCGGAGACGCCGGGCCCTCGATGGTTTCCAGAGCTCAAGAACGTCTGGTGACCCCACGCTCGCCTGGCGCGCCAAGGGCAATGGAGCCGGCGACGCGGCTTGAGTGGTTGGGGCGTGTGGCTCCTCTGGAGCTGTGACAGGGGGACGGAATGGAGACGCTCGCGGATCGTCAGGGCTGGGCTCACAAGGCTGTCGAGGACTACGTGGACCCGCGACGGCACTTTGCCTTCACTACGTACGACATTCAGCCGCTCCACGACAGGGTGCGCCCAAAGGACATTCTCGGCGCGAACCTGTTTCTCCTCCGCCTCGGCTGGCGGGAGGTCATCCCGCTCTTTGCCCACGGTGACGGCCCGGCCCAGCCTTCTCGTACCCCAAGTGGTTCACCCGGAACGGCGGTGCGCGCGTCACGGGGTCGTCGCCAGTCTCCCGGCTCTTCGTCCAGCGCTCGCCAGTTAGAGTCCTGGGGTGCGCGTGGACGTGGTGACGATCTTCCCCGACTACCTGGCACCGTTGCGCCTGTCGCTGCTCGGCAAGGCTGGGGTGGCGGGTCTGCTGGACCTCCACGTGCACGACCTGCGCGACCACACCCACGACCGGCACCGCACGGTGGACGACACGCCGTACGGCGGAGGCGCGGGGATGGTGATGCGTCCCGAGCCGTGGGGCGAGGCTCTCGATGCGGTGCTGGCGGCGGGGCCGGAGGGTCGTACGCCTCATCTGCTGGTGCCCTCGCCAGCCGGCCGGCCGTTCACGCAGGCGATGGCGCACGAGCTGGCCGCCGAACCCTGGCTGGTGTTCGCGTGCGGACGGTACGAGGGGATCGACGAGCGGGTGCTCGACGACGCCGCCTCGCGCATGCGTGTGACGCCGGTCAGCCTGGGCGACTACGTGCTCAACGGCGGTGAGGTCGCCGCGATGGCGGTGATCGAGGCGGTCGGGCGGCTCATCCCCGGAGTGGTCGGCAACCCGCACTCGCTGGTGGAGGAGTCGCACAGCGACGGGCTGCTCGAGTACCCGAGCTACACCAAGCCCGTCGAGTGGCGGGGGCGCCGGGTGCCGGAGGTGCTCACCTCGGGCAACCACGCCGCCATCGCCGCCTGGCGACGGGAGCAGCAGGTGCAGCGTACGGCCGCGCGGCGTCCGGACCTGCTGCCACGGGCGGCCGCCGCCAGCCCCGACGAGGGGGAGCTGCGCCCCGCCACGCTGGCCGACGCCGGCGAGCTGCTCACCCTCACCCGCGCGTGCTGGGTGCAGGAGGCGATCAGCAACGAGACCCTGGCGATCCCCGGCATCCACGAGACGTTCGACGGGATCCGTACGTCGCTGGGGGAGTGGAGCACCCTCGTTCTCCGCATCGGCGGCCGCCTCGTCGGGTCGGTGCGGGGGCGTCCCCACGCCGAGCGCGCGGGCGTGTGGGAGATCGGCCGGCTGATGGTCGCCCCCGATCTGCAGGGCCGCGGGCTGGGCCGGCACCTGCTCGCCGCCGGCGAGGCGTTGGCGCCTGACGGGACGACGACGTACGAGCTCTTCACCGGCGCCCGCAGCACCGACAACCTCCGCATGTACAAGAAGGCGGGCTACACCAAGGTCCGCGCCGAGGCGCCCCCCGTCGCGGTGGTGCTGCGCAAGCACGTACGCGGCGTCCAGCCGGGCCGGCAGCCGACCGACGGGTGAGTCTCCGAGACCGGCAGGCTGCCGTACGCCGCTGGCAGCGTCGCGTGCCGGTGACACCGCGCGGGAGCTGTTGGTCTACTGCAGGGGGTTCTGCGTCACCCTCGATGCGCACCACCGCGGCGAGGAGCACATGCTGTTCACCGCCAACGAGGAGCAGCACCCCCAGCTGCGCCCACTGCTGGGCCGCCTCCAGCAGGGCCACTCCATGATCGGCCACCTGATCGGCGGGCTGGAGGCCGCGGTCGGGCGCCGCTCCTCGCCTGAGCTTGAGCGTCACCTCGACGGTCTGCCGCCGTGAGGGAGAGACACTTCCGGTTCGAGGAGCGCGAGCTGCTCACCGTGCTAAAGACATTGTCCTGCAGGCGAGCGTCGATGACGCGTACGGCCCCTGGTGATCGCACGTGAGCGGGATCCGGGAGCCGGCAGGGCCGGGGGCCGGGCTCACTGCGTGACCTGGAGCCTGCGACGCACCGATGCCATCGGGGAGGGGTTGGTTGCGTCCATGGCCCTCAGCTGGGGTCGGTGGTGGCGGGGAGGTCCTCGTTGGTCCGTCGCGCGATGGCGTCGCCCACCGTGGTGAGGAGCCTGACCACGCCGCCCGTACGCTCACGCGCGTCGCGCCCGGCGACCGGCGGCTGGCCCCGACCAGCACGCGGGAGCAGCCGCCCGGCCAGTCCTGCGGCACGTACGGTCGTGGCCGGGGCCAGGCCGTGCACCCGCAGCGCCAGGTGCGTCATCCACGACAACCCGACGATCGGACGACCGGCCAGCACCCCGGCCACGATCCGCCGCGCCGCCTTCTCCGGGGCCAGCGTGAGCACCGGGGCGGAGGCAGACGGGCCGAACCAGGCGAACTCCTTCTCGGGCTGCCCCACGAACTGGGCGTGGAGGTGCGATCCCGTACGCATCAGCGGCGGGAGGATCGTCGAGACCGTGACCCCGGTGCCCGAGAGCTCGGCGTGCAGGCCCTGGCCGAGGCCGGCAGCGGCGAACTTCGCGGTCGAGTACGGCACCAGGTGTGGGACGCTCACCACCCCGCCGACCGACGACACGATGCCGATGCGGCCGTGCCCGCGCTCGCGCATCCCCGGCAGCACCGCGAGGCTCAGGTGCACCGGGCCGCGGGCCATGATGTCGAGGCACTGGTCGAAGACCTCGACCCCGGCGACCTCGGCGGGCCCGACCTGGATCACCCCGGCCACATGGATCGCCACCGTCGTCGGCCGCTCCGGGTCGGCCGTGGCGGCCACCCAGTCATCGACCTCGTCGGCCGACGTCACGTCGCACACGGTGGTGCCGATCCGCAGCCCACGATCCGCCAGCATTGACGCACCCCGCTCGAGCTCCTCGGCGTCGCGGGCGCACACCTCGACGTGGAACCCCCGCTCGGCGAGCTCGGCCGCCACCAGCAGCCCCAGCCCGCGCGACCCGCCGGCCACCAGGGCCGTCTCGCGCCTCATGCCGCGGCCGGGTCGAGGACGACCTTGATGCAGCCGTCATCCTTCCTCTGGAACATCGCGTACGCCTCCGGCGCCGCGTCCAGCGGGAGCCGGTGCGTGGCGAGGTTCTCCAGGTCCAAGATGTCCCGGTGCTGGTCCATGACGCCGAGCAGCTCGTCGGTCCAGCGGCGTACGTTCGCCTGCCCCATCCGCAGCGTGAGCTGCTTGTCGAACATCGTCATCATCGGCATCGGGTCGGCCGACCCTCCGTACACGCCGCTGAGCGACACCGTCCCACCCCGCCGGCACATCTCGATGGCGGAGTGCAGGGCGGCGAGCCTGTCGATGCCGGCGTGCTCGATCATGGTCTTGCCGATCGTCTTCGGCAGCCGGGACACCGCCCCGAGCACGCCCTCGACGACGGGGTTGCCGTGGGCCTCCATGCCCACCGCCTCCACCACGCAGTCCGCACCACGGCCGTCGGTGAGGTCACGGACGGCGGCCGCGACGTCCTCGTGCTCCCGCAGGTCCAGCGCCTCGATGCCGTGGCGGCGTGCCGCCTCCAGCCGCTCGTCGACCAGGTCGATCCCGATCACGCGGCCCGCACCCTGGATCCGCGCCGCCCGGCTCGCCAGCTGACCGACCGGGCCGAGGCCCACCACCGCGACGGTGTCGCCCTCGGTGACCCCGGCGTACGTGACGCCCTGCCACGCCGTGGGCAGGATGTCGGACAGGTAGAGGTACTGCTCGTCGGAGCCGTCGTGGGGCAGCTTCACGGGCCCGTACTGGGCCTGCGGCACACGGATCCGCTCCGCCTGGCCGCCGGGCACCGCGCCGTACAGGGAGGTGTAGCCGAGCAGCGCGGCGCCCGAGCCCTGCTCGCGCACCTGGGTGGTCTCGCACTGCGACTGGAGACCGCGCTCGCACATGAAGCAGCGGCCGCACGAGATGGTGAACGGCACCACCACGCGGTCGCCGACGCTGAGGTTGCCGACCGCCGAGCCGACCTCCTCGACGATGCCCATGCACTCGTGGCCGAGGATGTCGCCCTTGGCGAGGTAGGGGGCGAGCACCTTGTACAGGTGCAGGTCGGACCCGCAGATCGCGGTCGACGTCACCCGGACCACCGCGTCGGTCGGCTCCTGGATCACCGGGTCCGGAACCTCACGGACCTCGACCTTTTCGATCCCTTGCCACGTTACTGCGCGCACGCCGATCCCCTTTCCTCGTCCCGAGCCGCCCGGGTCTGTTTCCGTGGCCATGCTAACCGGGCGGGCGAGACACCGGCGGGGCATCCCTCCACGGGGGTGTGGACCGGCGCCGGACGCGGCGCGACCGCCGCACCGAGACGGGGAGGCGGTCGCAGGGATGAGGTCGACTGACGGCGACGTGGGGCTCGGGCAGATGTGTCGCGGCCGGCCCCCAGGGGGATCAGTACGCCGAGTGGCCGGCGCGGGGGAGTCGGCCGAGGAGCCGGCGCGTACGGGTGCCGGTGTCGGCGACCACGAACTGCCGGGTAAGCGCGCGGGCGGTGTCCGGGGTCCAGCCGTGGGTCACTTGGCGAGGTCCTCGTCGAGCAGGTAGGCGAGGGGGACGTGGGTCTGCAGGCCGCTGGCGCTCATCAGCGACAGCGCGAGGGCCATCTTCTTCCAGTCGAGCAGGCGTCGTGTGGTGGTCATGTATCTAGTGTCCGAGACCTATAACGATGCGTCCAGTAACCACCTTGCAGCTGATCCATGACGTACGGTTATGGGATGGACGACCAGGTGCTCCGCTGGTTCCAGCAGGTGGCCGACGGTGCCACGGTGACCGAGGTCGCCGGGCTGGAGATGGTCTCCCAGCCCGCGGTGTCGCGGGCCCTGACACGTCTCGAGGACGAGGTGGGGGCACCACTCCTGGAGCGGCACGGCCGGGTCCTGCGGATGACCCACGCGGGCGTGGCGTTCAAGCATCACGTCGACGCGGTGATCCACCATCTCGACGACGGGTTGGCAGCGGTGCAGCAGCTCGTGGAGCCGGAGACCGGCGTGGTCACGGTGCGCTTCCAGCCCTCGCTCGGCACCTGGCTGGTGCCCGACCTGGTCGGCAGCTTCCGCCGGGTCCACCCCGGGATCAGCTTCGACCTCAAGGCCAAGGGCGACGAGTTCGTCCACGTCACCCGGGCCCGCGGAGACATCGACCTGGAGCTCACCACGCTGCGGCCGCCCCCCAGCGACTACGCGTGGCAGCAGGTCGCCACCGAGCCCCTGCGGCTGCTGGTCCCGGCCGACGACCCGTTGGCGACCCAGGTGAGGACCGACCTGGCGGCGGTGGCCGACGCGCGGTTCGTCATGATGAGCCCTACGTCGCTGCTGAGCGCCCAGACCGACGCGCTCTGCCGGGCCGCGGGGTTCACGCCGGAGATCGCGCTGGTCGCCGACGACCTGCCGACCGTGAGGGGCTACGTCGCCGCGGGGCTCGGGGTCGCCGTCGTCCCGGCCCTGTGGGAGGGCACGGGGGAGCCTGCCAGCGGACGCGTCCGTTACCTCGCCATCACCGACGAAGGAGCGACCCGCGACGTCGGCATGGTCTGGGCCCGGGAGCGTCAGATGCTGCCCGCGGCCGAGCTCTTCCGCGCCCACGTCATCGACCGCGTCCGACGAGGCCGGCTGCCCTCGCCCGTCGCGGTCGGGGAGGCGTGACCGGCAGGCACTGGGTCTGCCCTTCGTCAGCGTCGACCTGGCTCGCGGGCTCGACCGGTGGTGGGACGTCAAGATCGGCGAGGGGCAGGTGCGACCTCCACCGGACGGCCGACCCCACGGTGCAGCTGGCGGCGCTCGCCGCAGCCTGACCGCACGGGGGCTCGCGAGGCTCCTTGCCGGCTCGCGCGCCCGCCACGATGTCAACCCTCCGGGCGGTCGGGGCGTCCTGTGTGCGTCGAGTCGTCGATGCGAAGGGAAGCTCCATGACAGTCACCACCAGGCTGGCCGGCGCGGCGCTGGCAGGCGCGCTGCTGCTGGGGGGATGCAGCATGGCGTCACCGGCCTCCACCGCGGGGGCAGGCGCGCCGATGGACAAGGCGGGCCCGCAGGCCACTGCCGCGGGTGGCACCGCCGAGAAGGCCCCGGGCGCCCCCCAGGCCGACGGTCGTCAGATCGCGCGTACGGCCGCGGTCACGCTGTCGGTCGAGGACGTGCCCGAGGCCGCGTCCCGGCTGCGGCGGGTGGCCGAGGCCCGTGGCGGCGTCATCACCGCCGAGAACATCCAGATCACCGACAGCGGGTCGTCGCGGAGCTCGACCGTGACGCTGAGCGTGCCGGCCGACCAGCTGGACGCGACCCTCGGTGACGTCGCCGGGGTCGGCAAGGTCGTGGTGCGCACAGTCTCGAGCCAGGACGTGACCACGAAGGTCGCCGACGTGGAGGCGCGCATCCGCACCCTGCGAGAGTCCATCGCCCGGATGCAGGCGCTGCTCCAGCGGGCCGGCTCCGTGGCCGAGATCGCCCAGGTGGAGGCGGAGCTCACCAAGCGGCAGGCCGAGCTGGAGTCCCTCCTGGCGCAGCAGAAGGCGCTGTCGCAGATGGTGGACCGCAGCCCGGTGACCGTCACCCTGGTGACCCCGACCCACGTGCCCCAGGTCGACGAGCCCAAGCCCGGCTTCCTCGGCGGCCTGCAGACCGGGTGGCGCATGCTGGGGAGCTTCATGACCGGCCTGCTCACCGTCGTCGGCGCGCTGATCCCGTTCCTGATCCCGGCCGCGGTGGTCGGCGTGCCGCTGATCTGGTTCCTGCGCCGTCGGCGGGCCGCACGAGCTGCGGCGGCGCCGGTGCCCGGGCCCGACGGGCCCCAGCCGTTCGTGGCTCGTACGCTGCGCGAGCCCAGGGCCGGCGGTCAGCGGCCGGGTGAAGGCTCTACCGCGGCCCCCAGGCACACCGTGGGGCCCGGTGAGGAACCGGGACGCACCGAGGGAGCCAGCCCCGGCCAGGAGGAGTGACCGGAGGCCGGGCCAGACGCACGGCACCAGGTAGCGGGACCGGGCGGTCGCTGCGAAGGCAGCGGCTGCCCGGCTGCATTGTCGCCGCGATGCCCGCAGGGGGCTCCGAGGGCTCGGTGACCCGCGGCGGGAAGGCCGCTCCGCGGGACAGCGCGGTACAGACGGGCCGACGGGCCACCACCCCTCGTACGGGGAAAGAGGCGGAAACCGCGGGTAGCACCGAGGCGGGGTCGGCAGGATCGGCGTGAGAACCGCGCGCGCTCCGGCGCGCCTGAGCGAAGGACCCTCCATGCAGCTGCGTGACGACGCCCAGTGGGCGATGTGCATCCCGACGTCGATGGGTGTGCGCATCACCCCGGAGAACCAGCAGCCGGTGCACACGACCGACCGCTACTACATGCAGGCGACGTCGGCGGAGTCGAACGTGGCCAGCGTCGTGTCGTACCTCGGTCTGCCGACCATGGTGCTCACCAACTTCGTGGCCGACAGCCCGATCTCGCAGTTCATCAAGGCGAACCTGCGCTCGCGCGGCATGTCCTTTCGCGGCCCCGACAAGGAGCAGGGCGACGCCTGGGGCTACCGGCACCAGTTCAACATCGCCGACTCCGGGTACGGCAACCGCGGCCCCCGCGTGTGGAACGACCGCGCCGGCGAGGTCGGCCTCGACCTGGACACGGCCGACTTCGACCTCGACACGCTGTTCGCCACCGAGGGCGTGAAGATCCTCCACATGTCCGGCCTCGTGGCCGCGCTGTCGGAGAAGTCCACCAAGTTCTGCCTCGACGTGGCCCGCGCCGCCAAGGCGAACGGCTGCGCCATCTCCATGGACATGAACTACCGTGCCTCCTTCTGGAAGGGCCGCGAGGAGCAGCTGCGCAAGGCCTTCGCCGAGATCGCCGCCGAGTGCGACATCCTCATCGGCAACGAGGAGGACTTCCAGCTCTGCCTCGGCATCGAGGGCCCCGAGGCCGGCGGCGAGGACCTCCACGGGAAGATCGACTCCTTCAAGGAGATGATCGGCCGCATCCGGGAGGCCTACCCGAACGCCCAGTTCATCGCCACCACGCTGCGCGAGGTGATCTCGGCCAACCGTCACATGTGGGGCATGGTCGTGTACGGGGACGGCGAGTTCCACGTCGCCGAGCCGCGCGAGATCGGCGTGTACGACCGCATCGGCGGCGGCGACGGCTCCGTGGGCGGGATGCTGTACGGCATCCTCCAGGGCTGGCCGGCCGAGAAGTGCATGCAGTTCGGCTGGGCCACCGGTGCCCTCGCGGCGACCAGCATCAACGACTACGGCGCTCCTGCCGACGAGGAGCAGGTCTGGTCGATCTGGAAGGGCAACGCGCGCGTCAAGCGCTGAGCCGCTGAGCAGCAGCACCCTCGGGCCCCCGGCGCATCCCGGCGCCGGAGGTCCGCCCGTCGTCGATCAGAGGGCGGCCCCCGGCCGAGTCGCCCCAGGTCCGACACGCTTCACCCCTCCCGCACTAGCCTGTGCCACGACGAGGAAGGGGGCGGTCGTGAGCTATGACCCTTTCGGGATCGGCCAGCGCACCGAACGCGGCACGTACGACCCGCGGCGCGAGCCGCGCATCGGGGCGACGCCGACCGGCTCGTCCACCGCTGACATCTTCGGCACCCTGGCCCCGGCGGCCCCCGTGGAGCAGCCCGCGGCGCGGGGCAGGGCGCGTGCCGACAGCCCTGTGCTCCCCATGGTGCTGCTCGCCGTCAGTGTTGTCCTCTCCGTGCTCGTGGGGGCCTTCGTCTTCGCCGCGCTGAACGTGATCCGCGTTGCGGATGCCGAGGCGACCCTGGCGACGTCCCGCGCGTTCGTCGACGCGACGATCGTCGTCGCCGTGCTGCTGCTCGCGACCCTCGTCGGCCACATCGTGATGCGGGGCCGGACGCACCCACCGACCGTGCCCCGCGTGGGCTTCTGGCTCCCCCTCCTGCTCCCGTGGCTGTCCCTCGTGATCGGGCTCCGGGCAGGTGTCGGGGCACTGGCAGCCCACCTGCGGGCCGACGCAACTGTGGGAGCAGACCTCCGCGGCACCTTCGAGCGACTCCTCCAGCAGGCGGGCGTCGATCCGGGCTGGGCGACCGACCTCGTCTCGTACCTGCTCGGGCTGGTGAGTTGATGCCGTACTCGAACCCGTTCGACTCCCCGCCGATGGCCTCGCAGGCCCCCGGGACATCCCAGACACCCGCGCCGTACGGGTCGCTCGGTACCGCGCCCACGCCTCCAGACCAGGCACGCCCGGATCAGGCTCCGGCGCTCCCTGGCCCCTTCGGCAGCACCCCCGTCTCCGCAGCGCCCAGCCCGTTCCGGGCAGGGTCCGCCGGGGTCGCCGCGGCCACCGGCCTGACCGTGCACCGGCCGCCGGTGCTGATCCTCGCCGCCGGCGTGCTGCTGGCTGTGGCGGGGGCGCTCGGTGCCTGGCTGTCGGGAGCCGTGCCCGTCGCAGCCGTCGGCTGGCTGCTCGCCGGCCCGGTGGCGTTCGGCCTGCTCGCGCTCTACCAGCACCGTGACGCCGTCGCCCAGTCCCGCGGCGTTTACACCCGTGACCCGTGGGTCGCGCCCGCCTTCTACGCAGGAGTCGCCCTGTGCTTCGTCGCGGTCTGCGTGTGCGCCATCCGTATCGCCCTCTGGGCGGGGCGGCTGTGAGGCGCGTCCTCGCCGGGCTGGCCGCTGCCGCACTGGCCCTCGCCCTGGCCCTGCTGCCGACGCCTGCCCGGGCCGACGAGCAGCCCACGACCGCCGCCGGGCGCTTCGGCGCCTGTCTCGCCAGCGGCAAGCAGGGCGACCTGCTGCTGCTGGTCGACGAGTCCGCCTCCCTCAAGACCAACGACCCCGGCAAGGGCAGGGTCGCCGCCTCCGAGCAGCTGATGCGCGGCCTCGCGGCGCTGGCCGCCCAGGGCGTCACCGTCGACGTGCGGATCGACACGTTCGCGACGGCGTACGCGAACGGGGCGGGCTGGGCCACGCTGAACGAAGCGGCCCTGCCGGGCGTGCTCTCCCAGGTGGCCGCTCTGGCGGGCAAGGAGAACGGCACCGGCACCGACTACTGGCTCGCCCTCGACGGCGCCCGGATGCACCTCGCCGAGAAGGCCGCCGGGGGGCCGCGCTGCCAGGCTGTGCTCTTCTTCAGCGACGGCGAGATGGACATCGACCGGGGGCCGGGGGAGAACGACTACAACGTCGCACCGAGGCCGTACGACCCGGGCAACAAGCTGCGCACCCCGGCAGACCGGGCCCAGGCCAACGCCCGCGCCACCGAGTCCCTGTGCCGTGCGGGCGGACTCGCCGACCAGCTCCGCTCCTCGGGCGTGGCCCTGTTCGGCATCGGTCTCCAGGGCCCCAACCCCGGCAAGTTCGACCTGATGCGGGGGATCGTCACCGGCCGGAACACGGCTGGGGCCTGCGGAGCGGTGCAAGACCCGGTGCCAGGTGACTTCTACCTCGCCACGGGTGTCGGCGACCTGCTGCTCGCCTTTGACCAGGTGACCCGCCCGGGCCGCATCACCGAGCGTGACGTCTGCCAGGGTGACGTGTGCCCCCAGGGCGCCCACGCCTTCGTGCTCGACGCCTCCGTGGGCCGGGTGGAGGTGCTGGCTACCTCGTCCGGCCAGGGGCCGGCGCCACAGGTCGTGGTCATCGACCCGGCCGGGCGGCGGCTCGTCGTGCCTCCGGGCACCTCCGGGGTGCAGAAGCTCGGCCTGCCCGGCACGAACGCGACCGCCGAGTGGCTCGAGCCCAGGTCGACTCGTCTGGTGATGGCCCGCGACGGGTCGCAGACCTGGACCGGCCAGTGGCAGGTCGTGTTCGTCGACCCGACGTCGCAGAGCAACGGCGCCAAGAGCAAGACCAGCCTGCGGATCGTCGGCGACCTGCGACCGGCCTGGGTGGAGCAAGAGGCGCCGAGGGAGTGGCGGCAGGGCGGCGACCCGGTGCGCCTGCAGATCGGGCTGGTCGACGGGGCGGGCAAGCAGGTGCCGGCCACATCGGTCCTCGGCTCCATGCGTCTCTCGGTCGACGTCGTCACCGCCGCCGGCACCTCCAAGCGGCTGGCCACGCTCGACCAGTCGAGCATCGCGGCCCCCGTGGTCGTGCGCCCTGACGACCTGGCCCTGGACACCACGACGCTGTCGCTGGTGCTCGACGTGACCACCCGGGGCACCACGGACCCGCAGGGGCGGCCCGTCAGCGGCACCGCCCTCGCCACGCAGCGGGTCGACGTGCCGGTCTCGGTGCTGCCGCCGCTCGGCTACCCGTCGGTCGCCGCCGCCCCCGTGCAGTTCGGTCGCGCGGAAGGGCCCGCGCGGCTCAGCGCCGCTGTCACCGTGACCGGCGGCGGGTGCGTGTGGCTCCCGGATGGCACCACGCAGGTCAGGGGTGCACCCGACGGCGTCACCGACATCGCGGTGAGCAGCACCGCCAACGCGGCCGGCAGCTGCGTGAAGGTGGCGGACGGCCAGCGCGCCGAGCTGCCCGTCACGCTGACCACCGGCCAGGCCGGCAACGGCGGCGTCACCGGGGAGATGACCGTCTGGTTCGCCCCGCGGGAGGACCCGTCCCAGCCGCGCCAGGTGCAGGTGCCCTTCCAGGCGTCGCTGGTCAAGCCCCTCAACCAGACGAACTTCTTGCTCGTGCTGATCGCCGGGCTGCTGCTGGGGCCGGGCATCCCCCTGGCTCTGCTCTACCTCTTCCGTCACCTGGTGGCCGCCAGGATCCCGGGGGAGTCCCTGCTCGTCACCCCGGTGTCCGTGTCGCTCGGCAGCGGCGGCCGCCTGCTGCGAGAGGGGGCACCGCTCGCACCGCAGCCCGGTGATCTCTCGCAGATCCTTCCCGGCACGGGCCGCCCCCTGCGTTCGGTCGACGTCGCGTCGGGCGTGCGGCTGCGCACCCGCACCGGCTGGTCTCCGATCGCTGCGCCGTACGTCGTCGCCGAGACCCCTGGCGCCGTGGCGGTGTCTGACACGGCCCGGGCCCCGGAGGCCAAGACCGGCTTCGCGCGGCTGCCCGTCGCCGTGCAGAACCACTGGCTGCTCGTGCAGCGGCACGACGAGCCAGCCGACCGCGCCACCCTGGTGCTGATCGCGGGCGCGAGCGCGTCGGCGGCGCAGCGGCAGGAGCTGTACGACTCCGCAGCAGCACGCGCCGAGCAGTCGTTCACCGCCCTCGCTGCCGCCCGCCCTGCCGGAGGAGCCGAGAACGGGCCCGCAGCGACGCCGTTCGGGAGCGGGCCGGTCGCGCCCGTCGACAACCCGTTCGGCGGGGCCACTCAGGCGCCCCCGCCGGGTTCGGCTGGCCCCGACAACCCCTTCGGCGGAGCCCAGACGACCGCGGCTGGCGGCCCCTTCGGAGCGGCGTCCTCGGGCGACCCGTTCGGCACCGGACGTCCCGCGACCGGGCAGGCCACGCACCCCGCGGCGCCGGCACAACCGGCCCCCACCGGGCCGGGCCAGGCCCCGACGCCCGGCCCCGCTCCGGCAGCGCCCGTCTCCGCGGGTGATCCCTTTGGCATGGCCCCCCAGCCGCACCGTGGCCAACCGCACGTCGGCCAGCCCCAGCCGCCGCAGACCACCCAGCCGCCGAAGACCACCCAGCCCCCGCAGCCCGGCAACCCCTTCGGCACCCCGCCGGGGTCCGGCAGCAACCCGTTCCAGTGACCGCACGCCCCTGATACAGGAGACACAGATGGTTGGCTCGACCTACGAGGCCCCCGCCGCCCACACCGGGCCGGCCCTCCACCGCTTCCTCGTCGTGGGCTGCGGGGGGTCCGGCGGCGCGACGCTGAGCTACATGCTCGACCAGCTGCGCTCCGACCTCGCGGCTCGCGGCGTCGACCGGGTGCCCGCCGGCTGGCAGTTCGTGCACGTCGACGTGCCGCTCGCCGCTGACCACGGGCCTGAGGGCCTGCCGAACGTGCCGCAGAGCGGTGGTTCGTACATCCCGCTGGGCCTCGCCTCGGGCAGCTACAGCGAGCTCGACGGCATCGTGAGCAACCGGGTGGCCGCCCACCAGCACCTGGAGCTGCTCGGATCCTGGGCGCCCCGGGCCGTCGAGAAGGTGTCGGTGCCGCTGACGACCGGCGCCGGGCAGCTGCGCGCCGTGGGCCGCATGGTCACCCTGCAGAAGGCCGCCCAGCTGCGCGAGCAGCTGCGCAACGCGTGGCTCAAGCTGTCGGCGGCCACCATGACCCAGGAGATGCAGACGCTGCGCCCCTTCGGCCGCTACGACCCGCAGCGACCCCCCATCGTGCTCGTCGTCACCTCGATGGCCGGCGGCGCCGGCGCCTCGATGGCACTCGACGTGTGCCGCATCCTCTCCAGCCTCCCGCTCTACAACGCGTCGCTGGCCGGCGTCTTCATGGTCGGCGCCGACGTCTTCTCGAGCCTGTCGCCGGCGCAGCGCACCGGCGTGATGCCGAACGCGCTGTCGATGTTCGGCGAGATCGTCGCCTCGCAGACGGGCGAGGCGGTCTCCGCTGACCGGGCGCTGCTGGAGTCCCTCGGGCTCAACGAGGTGGGCACCCCGATCCCGTTCGCCCGGGTCTTCCCCGTGAACCTCTACCAGGGTGGCAACCAGATGACGATGGTGGGCGACGGCTCGCCGCAGGCCGTCTACCGTGCGCTCGCCCGCGGCCTGGCCAGCCTGATGACCTCGCCGCAGGCGACGTTCCCGTTCATCCAGTACGACCTCACCAACACCGTCGGCCCCGCCTTCAACCAGCAGGTCTTCGGCTGGGGCTCCGACACCCCCAAGCAGCTGGAGTGGGGCTCGTTCGGCTACGCCTCGCTGAGCATGGGCCGCGACCGGTTCGCCGAGTACGCGGCGCAGCGCATCGGCTCCAGGGCCGTACGGCGCCTCGTGGACGGTCACCTCTTCGAGGGGTCCCAGGCCGACGGGCTGGAGCAGCTGCGCCAGCGCATGGACACGATGTGGCCCCACGAGTGTGCCGCGCTCGGCCTGTGGGTGCCTGGCCAGGACCAGCCCCTCGGCGACTGGATCTCAAGCACGGCATGGCCGGCCGACGAGGCACGGGCAGTGTCCGGCCAGCTCGTGTCGACGCATCTGGTCAGCCAGCTGCCCCAGGGGGGCAACGTCGTGGCCAGGGACTGGATGCAGCGGGTGCGTCAGGTGTACGAGGGCGCCCGCCCCGCCCTGACCACCTCGATCGGGCACGCCGCGTACACCTGGGCGGTGCGGTGGTGCGACGAGACCTTCGAGCGCACCCGGGCGGTCGTCGCGCGCGCGGCGTCGCAGTACGGGCTGGCGTACGCGCAGCGGCTGGTGCAGCGGGTCCGTGAGTACGTGATGGGCCAGCTCCAGCCAGCCGTACGTGACCTGGTCGCGTACCGGCCGGAGGACGTCGCCACGATCGACCCTGCGGCGAGCAGCGTCGTGGGGGCCATGAAGGGTGCCCTGCAGAACAACCAGCACATCGTCGACCAGATGGCGTCCCGCTCGGAGGGCATCGTCCAGCAGCACCTCTACATCGCCGCCTGCCGCTACCTCCACGAGATCCTCCCCAGCTACCTCGACGACGTGCTGGCCCCCCTGGAGGCCGGCCTGGGGGAGCGCCTGACCGAGCTCACCGCCGCCCGCGAGGCGCAGAGCGCAACCACCGGGGTGGCGCACGTGGCGACCACGTCGGTCTCCGACTGGCCGACCGAGGGCGAGCCGTCGCCGGCCCGGCGTTGGTACCAGGCCACCAACGAGGTGATCCTCACCACGCCCGACCAGTACCACCAGGCGTACGGCAACCTCGTCATGGCCACGGCCAACAAGCCGGGCCGCTACCCCGAGGCGCTCGACGACATCGTGTCGGCGGTCGTGCCGGGGGAGTGGGAGTCGGCCGACGGCACCGTGCCGCCGCGCGACCTGCTCGTGGTCACCCGGCGCTGGCTGCCGGTGGCGCTGACCACCAACCCCATGACCGGGGAGACCCGGTCGCAGGCGATCGCCGGCTTCGAGGTGCGCGCCGCACCCGCCGACGTGCTCAACCGCGCCCGTGCGTTCATCGCCCGTCGCGGCGCGCCGTTCCAGACGTTCGTGTCGAAGTCCTTGCGGTCGTACGCGAGCTCGCCGGAGACCGTCACCGAGATCAGCGCCAAGTTTGAGCAGGCGCTGGTGCGCGCGTTGCCGCTGGCAAAGGTCGACGCGGCCATGGTGATGAAACTCTACGGCCACCAGGTGAGCTACCGCTACAAGTTCTCCGAGATCCCCTTCCAGCAGCACCCGCTGGAGGGCAGCCTGCGCAGCGTGCTGCAGGGCGGCATGGACGTGGCGCAGGAGGCGCTCCAGGCGTACGACACCGCGCTGACCGCCTCGCAGACGGCGACCCGGGTCGACGTGTTCGGCTCTTACCCGTGCTACGCACCGCTCTGCTTCGACTCGGTGTTCGCGCCGATCGTGGAGGAGTGGAACCAGAAGAAGGGCACCTTCCAGCAGGGCGACTTCTGGTACCTGCGCAAGTCGCGCCCGCTGCCCGGCGTGCTCCCGATGACCGGGGCCGAGCGCAAGGCCCTGATCGCCGGCTGGTTCCTGGGCCAGATGATCGGGCGCGTGCGCGTCCCGGCGCCGCCCTACAGCCAGCAGGTGCCCCCGGCCACCGTGTGGGTGCCGCAGGCGAGCCAGTGGCGGCCGTTCAGCGACGTCATGCTGACGCGGGTGTCGGAGATGGTCTCGACCGTCGACTGGCTGCCGGCGGTGCTGGAGTCGTCGCTGGTGGCCATGGCCCGGGCGCACGAGCAGCCCGTCACCGAGTCGCTGGCCCCCTACCGGGCCCTGCGCGAGATCTTCGACGACGACCCCGTGGGCGTACGCTCCCGTGAGATGGCGCTCGACGGCACCATGCCGTTCGTGGGGCAGACTTTGCTGGCCGAGTGGCTCGCCACCGGGGCCACGCCTCCCGGCGGGGAGTCCCGCCTCACCGTGGACGCCGACGCCGCCGACCCGGTCGCGGCCCGCGTGCAGGCCTGCCGCGACTTCCTCGACCTGATGGAGAAGACCAGCCGCGAGTTCTTCGCCCCCGGCACGGGCCGGTTCGGCACCATCGGCTCCCGCCAGCTGGCCTCGCAGATGCCGGTCATGCGCGACCTCGTCGACGACGTGCTGCCCGTGCTCGACACGCTCCGCCGGGTGCTCGAGCTGGCCGAGCGCCAGGTCGGCACCGCTGCTGCCCGGACCGGCGGGGCGGACGAGATGGGGCTGATGTGACGAGTCTCGGCGTGCTGGTTGCGCCGCCGGGGGAGGTGCCCCTCGCGGTCCGCGACCACCTGGCCGACTGGGCGGCTGCGGGGTTGGTCTCGCCGTTCCTGTGGGTGCCCGCTGGCCGGGTGACGCGCCACGGCACCGACGCGCTGCTCGTCGGGCCCGACGGGATGTCGGCGGTGCAGATGCAGGCGCACGTCGGTCGCGCGGCCGAGATCGACCAGCTCGTGCTCTGCGTGCTGGTGCCTGCAGGCCCCCGGGCACAGGTCGTCGAGACGGGGGTGTCAGAAGAGGTCTGGCAGCAGCTGCGCAGCGCGCGCAACGCCGCGACCGTGGTGCCGATCCGGTGCGTCGTCGCGCGGTCGGAGAACGCCGCTCCGGTCGAGGTGGGGAGCCCCGGCTGGCACAACCTCGTCGTCTCTCCCGAGCAGTCGCACGACCCGACCGTCGGGGTGTCGCCGCTGCCACCGTCGGACGACCCTGGCGAGATCGGTCCCCACGCAGCCGTGGCGGTGGCTGGCCTGGCGGGGCTGTGGGCGGGCAGCGGCGGGTCGCCGCTGGCCCGGATGACCCCGGTGAACGGGCGCTACGCCCGCCTGGCGCGATCGCACCTGATGTGGGCCGACGGCGGCTCGCTGAGCCAGGAGATCGAGCAGAAGGCGCTCGACACCTCGGCGGTGCCGAGACCGACTGCGGCGCTCGCCGCGACCGCGTACGTCGACGACGGCGCCGCTGCCGCCGCCATCGCCGCGGAGCAGCTGCTGCGCGCCCACGCCACCGAGCTGCGCAGCGGGCGCGAGCCGTCGCCGACCCCGGCGATCACCGAGCTGGGCGTCGGTGCGGCGCTGAAGATGCTGTGGGGCTTCGTCGCGAAGGCGCTCGTCAACGCCCCAGGCACCTGGGCCCGCACGCTGCTCGCCAAGGCCCGGTCGAGCATCGCCGACACCGTGCACCAGCATGTCTTCGGCGACGGGTCGACCTACCAGGTGGTGGCGAACCTGCGCACTGCCAGCCCGCTGGAGATCAGTCGCACGGCGGCGCAGCTGGGCAGCTCGATGGACAGGGTGGCCGGGCACGTGATCGAGCCGACGGCGACGTTCCCCGGCCTGTGGTCAGACTTCGTTGCGGGCGGTCTCACGCTCATGGACGGCGGTGTGCGCACCGAGGCGGTGCCGCCGTTGCGGGTCGGCACAGACGTGGCCGTGGTCCGCTCACCGCACGTCGTCGCGCCCGCGCCGGAGACCCGGCTGCGGGTCGACGCCCGGGTGCCGGGTGCCGGCCCCACCGGCGAGATCTCACCGGCCGACGAGCTGGCGATGCGGTCGGTCGTCACCCTGGCCGAGCAGGCGCGCGCTGCTGACCCGCGCGACGAGCGCTTCTCCAGCACCGTGGCGGCGGTCACCGCGTTCCGCACCGAGCACGGTCAGTCGTACGCGGCGCAGGTCGGCCGCCACGTCGGGACCCTCCTGCTGTCGCTCGTGGAGGAGGTGCAGGTGCTGGCGGGGCGGCTCTCCGAAGCCGCCCAGGTCGACGACGGCGCCGAGCTGCAGGCCGAGCAGCGTCGGCTCGGGCGGAGGATGCAGCTGCTGGCGGCGCTCCTCGTGCTGGGCCTCGTGCTCGTGATCGGCCTCGGTGTCGCCGAGGTGCTCACCACCGGGTGGGCCGTCGGCGCGGGCGTGGGCTTGTTCCTCTCGTGGCTGGTCGCGTCGCTGGTCACCTTCGTGCAGGGGCAGCGCAACCTGTTCGCCGCCCTCAACCGACGTGAGATCGCTGCGGGCCAGGCCGAGGCCAACGTCAAGAACCTGCGGTCGGCGCTCCGCGACCTGCGGCGTACCAGCGATGCGTACAGCCAGCTGCAGAGCTGGTCCCGGGTGCTGGGCGCGTTCGTGCACCAGCCGCTCGGCGCGCCGGAGCCCTCGCCACGGGGGGCCGTGGCCGGGCTGACGGGACTGCCGGTCAACGTGTCGCTCGGGGAGCTGTCGCAGCCGGCAGGTCAGCAAGACCAGGCGGCCACGCGGCTGCGCCGTCGGTTCTTCGGTGTGAGCTGGCTGAGCGGGCCCTGGCGTGCCCTGCTCGGCGACGCTCCCGCCCGGCTCGGCCCGGCAGGGGCTGAGCTGGAGGGCTCGCCGGAGCGCCTGTACGCCGAGCGCGCCGACGTCGAGGAGTCGCTGCTCGACCGCTGGGCCAGCAGCCTGGAGACCGACGGGGTGGGGCCGGCCGGCGGCGCCGCGGCCCGGCAGGGCATCCGCGACGAGCTGGGGAGGGCCACCGGCGGGGACGACCTGCTGCGCGGCTCAGAGGTGCGGGACGTCGAGGGCCGCACCCAGCCGCTGGCCTCGTTCCTCGGTGGCCTGGCCGACCGTGACCAGCGCGGTCAGCGCTTCGACGGGCGCATCCTCGCGGTGGAGGCGCGCACCGATTCCCGCCTGTCGGGGGTGGAGCACGTCGAGGTGACCGAGCTCCCGGTGCTCGGGCGGGCGGTGGCCCGCATCGAGCTGAGCCCCGACGTGCCGGCGGACCTCTTCGTCGTCGACGTCGGCTACGCGCAGCGCTCCGACGCCGCCCGACCGGCAGGCCCTGACCAGGGCAGCACGCAGATCGACCTGGTGATGTGATGGCACCCAACGTTCCCCGGCGCATCGAGGCGTTCGACCACTGGCTGGCTGTGGCGCGGTTCGAGGGGGTGCGCGACCTGCCGCAGCGGGCGCTGCTGCACAGACTGGCGAAAGATTGGAACGGCGGGCCACTCGAACAGTGGTTTGGGCGCTGGGGTCCGCTGCTGGCGCACATCATGCTTGCGGCGGATGCAGGTCACCCTCAACCACTCGAAGCTGCGATGGACCGGGAGCGACGGGGAGTGGCCCCTCTCTATCCCTGGACTGCAGCACCTCACGTGGCGCAATTCTTGGCGCTCGGTTCCGAATGGGGAGCAAGGGGCGAGACTTTCGATCCGCGCAGACCAGGCGCGTCACAGAGCCCCGTCGCACCGCCCTCCACCTTGTCTCCCGCGGAGCGTGGACAGTCCGAACCCGCCCAGACGTCGCCCGCCCCAGGGATCGGCGGCGCCGCCGAGCGTCTCACGACGTGGCTGTCCGGCAAGGGGATCTCGCTGCCCGAGGGGATCGTCGCCCAGCTGGCGCGCGCGGGTGCCAACGAGAAGGACGTCGCCCGCCGGCTCCCGGCCCGGCACAAGGAGCACGCGGCCGAGATCAGCCAGGTGCTGGCCGGTGAGGCGGCGCCCGGAGCTCCCCAGTCCGGGGGCCGGGTCGCTACCTCGACGGCAGGCTCACCGGCGTCCGAGCGTGGGGGGCAGGCAGCGCCCGGCACCCCGGCAGGGCCACCAGCGGAGCGGATTCCCGTGCAGATGGTGCCGGTGGCGTGGACGGCGCAGTCGGGGCCACCGGCGGGGCAGCCGCCCGCGACCCAGCGGTCGGCCACTGCGGCCTCCTCGCCGGGTGGCGGGTCGCTGCGGCAGGGTGCGCCCGCAGGTCAGCCATCTGCGACGGGCCCGGCGCCGGCAGCGTCCGGGCAGACTGCGTACAGGCCGACCGCATCCGGCCAGACGGTCTCCGGACAGACTGCGTACGGGCAGCCCGGCCAGCACCCCACGCACGAGCCGGCATCGACGAGTCCTGGTCCCGCAGGTCAGAGGCCGGCAGGTCAGGTGCCCGCAGGTCATGCGCCGCAGGCGGGGGTCGCGCCGCAGCCAGGACCGCCGCAGCCGCAGGCTGCCGGGCAGCCGCCGGCCCAGCCCGAGCAGCCCGAAGCCGGGCGCCCTGCCTCGACGGCTGACCCGCAGGGTGTGATCGCGTCGCTGGCCGACGCGCACGACCTGATGGAGCGAATGGCGGCGTTCGCGCCCATGACCTTCGAGGAGGTGGAGGAGCCGCTCACCCCGGTCACGCTGCGCTACGTGGCGGGCCAGGGCGGTGCCCGCCTCACGTGGCCGACGCTGGAGCGCGAGGGTCAGGTGGTGCTGCTGCGCGTGGTCTCGGGCGAGGGGCAAGAGCCCTTGTCGCCCGACCATGCAGACCCGGTG